>WNEZ01006293.1_pt1 | contig 10420 bp, 8 predicted proteins | sample 5400521 | NCBI WGS metagenome assembly WNEZ01 (sample SAMN13153339, study PRJNA577476) | soil metagenome | isolation source: 120 cm saprolite under Douglas fir tree site 2 hole 1 replicate 1 | place: USA:California | collected 2015-04-18
GGTGAGGGCGGCCGTGAGAAAAATGAAGGAAAAGAGAAGCTTGGTACGCAGACGAAGATTGATGGGGCTGTGACGCAGGATGTCTGCGACACTGCGGCCGGGCAGGAGCCGGGTGCGGAACTGGGTAAACGTCACAGGGTGACTAGATTAGGGAAATGGGCAGGTAGTACAAATGGGCCAGAAGTACCGTTTGCACGGTACGAGAAGTAACTGGTGAATGGAGTAGTAATCATGTAAGCGTATGATACAGAAAGAGTTAGGCCGGTTAGCGAAGTGGATCAACGAGCCAGGCAATATCAGAATTCAGGAAGAGGCTGGGTTTTTTCGATTTGGACGGCTTGTAGTTTTTCTGGGTCGAGATTGAGGAGACGGAGAATCGTTGGCGCGATCTGGGTGGTTTGCACGGCGGTGTGAACGTCGTGCGCGGTGAATGCGGGATTGCTGATGAGAAGAGGGACGTGGGTGTCGAGATCTTGAAAGCTGCCATGCTCGGCGATGGCGGAGCTGGACGGGCTAGTGTAGATGACCCCGAGTTCGGGCTCGACGACGAGGTCGGGCGCGCGGGAATCGAGCTTTGGATCGGGGAAAAGAAGGCGGAGAGCGGCGCCGGAATAGACGCGGGAGATGTGCGCTTCGGCCTGGTGAGCGGTGAGAGCGGCGACGGCATCGGAAGTTTTGGAGGGATCGCGGAGCCAGAGTAAGAGAACGTCGTCGCCGGAGGATTCCGCGACGAGGTCTTTGCTTACGGCGTTGAGGATACCGGGGATTAGTTTCTCGTCGACGATCCGGACACGGGTTGGGTCGATGGGAGTTTGGCCGTGCTTGGCGGTGAGGATTACGACGGTGGAAGGAGAAAGATTTTGCGAGTGGAGGGCTTCGAAAATTTTGGCGATGGATTTGTCGGTGTAGTCCAACGCGGAGGCTAAGGCGGCGCTGGGAGTGCCCATGGAATCGAGATAGCCCATGCCGGAACGCAATTTTTGGCCGACGGTGATGGCCTGAAAGGTCATGCCGAAGACGGCGGGGACGGGAGCGGAATGCTCGCCAGTGTGGTCCTTGCCGGAGATTTCGTTGAGGATGGCCTGGAGGCGGAGGTCATCGAAGGCTTCAATTTTTTCGAGACTTTTGGAGGAGCGGTTGGCGTGAAGTTCGGGAACAAAGAGGTCGTCGACGCCGCGGCCCGAGGGGCCCGTGACGATTTCGTAGCTGGGTTGCTTGTCGGCCCAGGCGGTGCGGAGGCCTGCGGCGTGGATGACTTCAAATATGGTGTTCACGCGGAGGAGATCATGGGGGTAGACGGGAGTGCAGCCGCGGGAGGCGTCGAGGGGAAGTTTGAGGGGATTGAGGCCGCCGCCGTCGATGGCGTCGGGGTTGACGTCGATGGATTCGTCGAGGGCAAGTTCGGTGCCTTTCTCGGCGCATTTGGAGCCCGCGGGGGAGAGTTGGCGGTCGTAGCTGGTTTCGTAGTAGACGCCGGTGGAAAAGGGAGAGCCGCCGGTGACGATGGAGAGGATGCCGGGAAAGGAATCGGAGGGCTTGGAGGCGGAGGCATTGAGGTAGGTGATGCCGGTGCGTTTGAGTTGGGCGAGCGCGGAGGCGGGATGCGATTGGACGTAATTTTCGAGATCGAAGGCGTGGAGGCCGTCGATGCCGAGGATGAGGACGTGGGCAACTTTGGGAGGGGCGGAGACGGCGGCGCGGGGGGGAGGAGCGATAGCTTGAGCAAATGTTTGGGCGGGCGCGAGGAATGCAAATGTGGAAACGAGCGCGAGCACTGCGAACACGGTTTTGACGGAAAGGTTTGGTTGCACGAGCATCTCCCGGTCCTACGGCGCGTGGACCAGTCGCCGCCGAGGATTGATGAAGCGGATTGCGAGCCGGGGTGAATGTATGCGGCGTTACCTAAACGCAGGATAAACGGAGCCGGGCGGCGGATCAGCAGGCCGCGAGGGACGGCGGGTGAAAATCGCAACTGCGGCGAAACCAGTATGTGGTGAAGGCGAGCGGGGCAAGTTTGATGAAATATTTTCGGAAGTGGACGAGGGCGCGATTTTGAAATTGGGCGAAACGTCCGGCTTCGCGCGACATGAAGAGGACTTCGAGGCAGCGCGGGTAACGGGAGTGTTCGTAGTGGCGGAGGGCGCGCGGGAGGTTGGCGTGAGCCTGGAGGCAGGCGGCGAGGACGACGGCGTCTTCGATGGCCAGGCAGGCACCCTGGCCGAAGTTGGGGCTGATGGGATGAGCGGCATCGCCGAGGATGGCGACGCGGCCGACTACCCAGGGAAGCGTTGGCAAGCGGTCCTGAACTTTTGTGCAGATTGCGCTTGCGGCATTTTCGATGAGTTCCGGGACGGGAGCGTGCCAACCTGCGAAAAGTTTGCGCAGAGCAGCGGCTTCGGACAGACCGGCGGGCCGCAAAGAGTTGTTGGCGGCGGCGTACCAGTGGATGCGTCCGGGGCCGAGACGCAAGATGCCGAAGCGCCGGCCGTGGCCATAGGATTCGGAAAAGTCGCCGTCATGCTCGAGGCCGAGATGGCGGGCATCGTCTTCCGAGGTGATGTGGGTCATGCCGCGCCAGACGCTGTACGCGCGATTGCTGAGTTTGGTTCCAAGGCCGAGGGATTTGCGAACCGCCGAATGAATGCCATCGCAGGCGACGACGAGATCGGCTTCGGCCGAGGCGCCATTTTCAAAGTGAAGAAGGACGGAGCCGGGACGCTGTTCGAGGCGCTCGAAAGCATGGTCCAGGTGGATGGAGCGGGCCGGCAGGGACTGGGCGAGAGAGGATTGCAGTTCGGCGCGATGGATGGCGATGCCGCTGCAATCGGCGGCAGGGAGCGGGAGCGTCTTAATGCGTTCGCCGCTGGCATCTTTCATGAGTAGGCGCCGGAGAGAGCGGCCGCGAGTTTGGAGCCGAAGAAGAATGTTGGGGTCAATTTGATTGAGGGACCTGACGGCATTGGGCCAGAGACTCATGCCGGAGCCGACTTCTTTCAGTTCCGTGGCGCGTTCGTAGACGTCCACGTCGAAGCCGATTTTGCGTAAGGCGATGGCGGTGGTGAGCCCGCCGATGCCGCCGCCGATAATTGCCGCACGTTTCACGATTGCCCCCAATCGATGAGCCACAGGATCAATTTACAGCAAAGCGCGGGCGACAATTTCAGGAATTGCGTCCCGTTGAGTTTGATGCGCTCTGCCATGAGCCGGTTCGGGTGGAGCGGCCCGAGGCCTGGACAGGACAAAACAAAATACGGTTCAGCGTGACCGGGTTGGAAGCGCAAGATTGCTTGCGATGGGCCGAGAGGCAAGTATCGGTGCGGAGTCCATTGTTTGAAAAGAATAGTGGAAAGAGGATTTTGAGTTGTCAGGGAATAGTCTTTTGGAAGCAAACAAATTGTTCTGGAAATCCGACGGCGGGCTGTCCAGGAAGACAGTCCGGTTGAATGCTGGGACGACGATTTATATTGCGCTTAACGGCGCTCGATGGGTGATGACCCATACGTCAAAAGTGTTCAATATTGCACAGTTGGCTGATGGCTAGTGTCATAAACTCCGTCCACGGAGCATCCGGGAAGATGAGTCAACTCTTAAGCACGATGCGAGATTCGAGTGGCCTCCGGTGTGGGATCCGTGAATGGAGATACCGCCCGAATGAAAATCCTGTTGTACAACCCCGACAATGGTGTGACCCGCAATTTCATGCCCCATCTTTGGATGTTTCTTCTCCGATCGCTCACCCCACCCGGCCACGAAGTAATCCTGATTGACGGTAACGCACAGCCCATGGACGAAGAGAGTATCGCGCGCTACGTGCGCGAACATGGAATTGAACTCGTTGGCATCGGCGCGATGACCCGGATGATCGCCAAGGCGTATCGCATGGCGGACGCGGTGCGCGCCGCGGGAGTAAAGGTGGTGATGGGCGGTCCTCACGTCACGGAAATGGCGGATGAGGCGCTGGGGCGGGACGGCGGCTCGCGCCACGCCGACGCGGTTGCGCTGGGCGAAGCGGACGAGACCTGGCCGAGAATCGTGGAAGACGCCGTGCGAGGGACGCTTAAAGATGTCTATGCGCCCGTGGACGACTTTGGCCAGGAACGCAAACCATCCTTGCAGCCGTATCCGGAAATTCCCTGGGACAAGATGGATCTAAAGCAATTCAACGTGCTCCCGGGCATGTTGCAGCCGCTGCTCAAGCGTGTAGGCGCGGGCTGGGGCACCTTTCGAATTATTCCGGTGGAGTCCGGGCGCGGGTGTCCTTATGGCTGCGAATTCTGCACCGTGACGGGATTTTTTGGCGACTCCATCCGCTTTCGTAGCAATGAGAGCGTGGTGAACGAACTCTTGCGCTTGAAAGCGAGGGCGCGGGAGGAGGGAGGCCAGATCGCGGTATTTTTCATCGACGACAATTTTGCGATCAACGTAAAGCGCACAAAATCGCTGCTGCGAGACATCATTGCCGCGAACGCGCAGGTGCATTGGGTGGCCCAGATCAGCGCGAATCTGCTGCGCGATGAGGAGCTGGTTGACCTGATCGCGGCCTCGGGAGGGAAGTGGATCTTTATCGGGATGGAATCCATCGATCCGGCCAACCTTGCGGACGTAAAAAAAGGGTTCAACAAGCCGGGCGAATACGCGGTGGTGCTGGACCGGCTGGCCCAGCGCAATGTGTTTGCCATCACCTCTTTCATTTTTGGCATGGACAATGACACGCCCGGCGTGGCGGAGCGAACACTGAAGGAGATTCGCACCTGGCCGCCGGGGCTGCCAATTTTTGGGTTGATGACGCCGTTGCCTGCGACGCCCCTTTACAAAAGGCTGGAGGCCGCGGGGCGGCTCACTCGCCCGAAGCACTGGCAGGAGTTTATTCCGTTTGCGATGGCGCATACGCCGCTGAAGATGAGCATCGAAGAAGCTCATACGGAGGTGCGGATCGGATGGGCCAGTTCGTACAGTCCCGAGGCCATCGAAAAGGCAGTGGAATCGGTGAATCACAAACCGCTTGGATATCGCATCAATATTCTTATTGCCCGCCTCTGTTTCCGGGGAATTTATTTTCCGCAAATGGGGCGATTCGCCTGGCTGACGGCGATTCTGGAAAACCGGCGCACCATTTTCAAACTGATCCGGCAGGGATTCGCGGGAGGGCTGCACGCGGCCGCGCCGCCGATGGCGGCCCAGACAATCGCCGAGCGGCGAAACTGAAACGGGGATTTCTTCGACGGAAAATTGTGAGCGCGAGCGGCTGTTGCAGGCCACAGCAATTGCTGCGCTCCAGGAGCACCCAATGAAAACACACCTAACGATTTGCAACGAAGCGGATTACTTGCAGGCTCACGTGACGTGTATTGTGAGCAAGCCTCGCCCGGAGAATCCGGTCTTCCACGACTTCAAGCAGCGGATAACCTCGCTTTTGAAAAAATGGATGCTGCGGCGAATGCAGACGTGACTTCTATATCGATGCATTTGCGCAGCCTTCGCGCGACGGAGGGCGAACTAGCAGGGAGGAATGGGCGCCGCCTTATCGTGCAGTGAGAGGGAACTTAACGCAGAGTACGCTGGGGAAACGCGCAGAGTTCGCTGAGAAGAGGGACAGAGGAATTGACAACCCCGCCCCGGGATCCGGGCTGGGTTTTGATTTTGAGGGTGCTGGGGTGAGCGGCCGCCGGGAGACAGCGGCCGGCACGATCAATTGTGCAGTCAACGTTTAGTGTTTCTTCGCGGATTTGGCTTCTTCCTCGGCACGGCGAAAGGCTTCGAAGTCCGCCCAAATATGCTGGACGCTTTTCTCATCGAGGGTCTTAATCACCGGCGTTTCGTTCTTAGAGGAATAAATCTCGAGCTTCACCTGGCCGCAATCCGGATTCACCGCGTCTGGAGGGAACAGGTAAATGCCTTTATAGGTGGAATCGTCCATCTTGACCGCTTGATTCCGCACGGACACTGTTACGGGAACTCGGCCTGGGTGGATGGGCTGCACTTCTTTGCTGCCGCAGTAAAGCTTCATCCTCTGAAAATCGGTCTTGAATTTGAGCTTGGCGGCGGAGGTGCTGATGAACGAGCGGCCCAGCGCGGAGCCGAATCCCTCCTTGGCCTGGGGCATCACATAGATTCCGAAGACCGCGGGATGGGCCCCGGCGTCCTCTTCCCACTGCTTGAGCGCGTTGGAGTCGTCCGCGTTATCCGTGGACTGCTCGTTCCTCTTGTTGCGCTTCTTGTGGACGCGTTCGGCTGCAAGCCGGCGCTCTTCCTCTTCCCGGTAGTCGAAAGGGGGAGTGGAGAGAGCGACGTTGAAGTCGCCCGCAGCGAGGTAATAGGGGCGGGGATCAAACTTGTCGACCTTGAGGGCTTGCTTCAGGCCTTCGACCGGATACGGAGTCAGCGGCTCGACAGGGAGCAGCGTGCCGGGCACGGTACCGGTGGCTTTCGTGCGATTCTGGTCCAGCAGCGCCAGAGCTTCTTCGATGCGCACGATGCCGGAGACGCCCGGGCCTCCTTCGCCGCGAGTTCCGAAGGTGGTAAGGCCGATCACCTGGCCGGCGCCATTGAAGAGCGGGCCGCCGGAATTGCCGGGATTGATGTTGATGTCGGAGATGATCGTGTGCGGCTCGACCTTGCTGACGATGCCGGTGGTGATGATCTTGTCGAGAGTGAGAGGGCTGCCGATGGTGAAGACGCGTTCGCCTTCCTGGACCGGAACTTTGCCTGCCGCTGCGCGAGAGAGCGGGGCAGGTGCGGCGTTCGGCAACGCGGCCAGGTTTACTGACAGCAGCGCGACGTCTTTCTGCGGGTCGGCGGCAATCAGACGGGCCGGGATTTTGTGTTCGCGGTCGAACTGCACGGCGAGGTATTCCGAATTGCCGACGACGTGCTGGTTTGTCAGGAGCAGGCCCTTGTTGTCCACGAAAAAGCCTGTGCCGTGGCCTGATTCGCTTATTACTGTGACCACCGTGTTCTTGAGGCGCTTGAACTGTTCTGTGAGGTCGCCACCGGAATTTTCGCCGGCGCGGGCGGAAGCCGGAGCAGAAATTTCCTCGCTTTTGGCGTTGTCGTTCGTGAGATCCACGTTCTGCTGAGCGCCCGTAATGGTCAGCGGCACGCTCCAGGAAAAAGAACGGCCTCCCAGTTCCGCGGGCTTCGGAGTCGTAAGCACATATTTTCCCGGTGGAAGCTGTGCTTCCACTGTTCCGTCAAGGCCAGTTTTTACTTCAGTAGATTTTGCACCGTTCTTGAGCGAAACGAGCAGGAAAGGAACGGGTTTCTGGTTCAGGTCACGGTCGACGAGGATCACCCGCACTCGGACTTTGACCAGATCGGGCATCGCCTGCAAGGCAAGCGCGCAGACGGAGAGAAGCACAGTAAGACGCAGGACGCGAATCATGGAGACCTTTCCCGAAAAGAATGGACGATCGCTGAATGCGATGATCAGATGGCAGGCTGGAAGAAGCAATGAACCGGGGGATTATCAACAGCGAATCGGTTAATTGCCCGAATGGCCAGTAGACGCGGGATCAGGACAGGGGGCAACGGGAGGGGCTGCGCAAGGGGGCGAGCGTTTCTCAGCGCGAGTCGAGAAGGGGGAACTTAACGCAGGGATCGCAGAGGAAGCACGCCCTTCGCAAAATGCACTGAGGGCAGGCAAAGTTCGCTGAGAAGAAGAGCAGAAGAAATGAAAACCCCCGCCCGGGAGCCGGGCGGGGGTTTTCAGGTTGAGGGTGTTGGGCGGACCGGTTAAGCGGTCAGAGAGCGACGCCCGGCAAATGCGGCCAGTGCCAGCAAGCCTGCGCCGAGCATCAGCAAGGAACTCGGTTCGGGAACGTTGGTGGTTGTCACGATGCCGGACTCAGTGAAGGGCACGGCCCATGCCTCTCCTTTTCCGCCTAATGCACTATAGTCCACGCCGATTGCTGCGACGTAGGAACCGACTGGAAGGTTGCCGGTGAAGTCGAGCAGGTCGTTCGGCGCAAAGGTGGTGGTGCCAATGGAAAAGGTGAAGACGTCGTATCCGGTGATGGTGTCGCCAAACAGTGGGGCGTTGCTCCCTTGCAAGTTAGAGTTGGGGCAACCGCTGCCACCGGTGGTACCAATGTCGCAGGACACCATATTCCCGAACTGGAAGGAGTTGTTGGCGAAGGGACCGAGGCCAATAAAGCCATACAGATCGCCGGAAGTCATTTCTCCCTTAGATACGGCGCCGCCGACGGAAACCGTGCTCTGCGTCCCATTTGGATAGGTCGCATACATGGTGGCGGTGCTGCCCACTGTGGGTGAGTTGGTGGAACCAGTGTAAACCGGAGTGGCGATGAGGAGATAAAATGGATCGCCGATCGGGAGCTGGCTGGAATTGGTGTTTGGGTTGTAATAGATATCGAAGGCGGTGGCACTGATGGTGTTGGGATCGGTGCCGCAACCTGTGGCGCAGGTGGTGCCAGCTCCCGGCCCTACGTGAAGGTCTGCCGGATCCAAGAGCTGGGCCGAAGCGTTCCCACCGAAAGCTAGAGCCAACAGTAGGAGGCACAAAACTGGTAATAGTACTTTCTTCACTTTCACTCTCCGTTTGGGGACAGAATGGTAATCGCTGGATGTAGTGCATTTGAACTTCCATTAGGCTGAAACTGGCAGATTCGATTCCTCGTTGCCGTTCTTGTATTTTCAATGAGATACGAGCTGGGAAATGGCCCAAAACGGAACAGTTGGGGTGCTGACGGGTAACTGGGACGGAATTTGCACATTCCGGGAATGATTAAGATAAATCGTTGCACATGGAGGGATGAGGCCGAAGACCTTGGATGGCGAGGTCTCTCGGGTTGACTGTGGCATGCGTGTGGAAGAGAATCTGCGGCGAGGGGGAGCCCTGAATGATTGTTACAACGGAATACGCGGACATTGCGCTGGCGGGTTCGCCGATGCGGACGTTTGTGGCGGCGCCGAAAGAGGAGGGAGAGTATCCGGGGATCTGGTGCTACTCGGATATTTTTCAATTGACGCCGCCCATGCTGCGGACTTGCGTGCGGCTGGCGGGGTATGGATTTGTGGCGGCGGCGCCGGAGATTTACCGGCGGGTTGAGCCGCCCGGAACGGTGATTGCATTTGACGATGCGGGACGGACGCGCGGGTTGGGGGATGCGGCCAAGACTCCGGTGGCGGATTTCGATGCGGATTGCCGGGCGGGGTTGGACTGGCTGGGGAAACATCCGAGGGTGGCGCGGGGGAAGACTGGAGCGGTGGGATTTTGTATTGGCGGGCATTTGGCGTTTCGCGCAGCGATTCAGCCGGATGTGCGGGCGACGGTTTGTTATTACGGGACTGGAATTCATGATGGGAAGTTGGGAAAGGATGCGGATGCGGGATCGCTCGGGCGGGCGAAGGAAATTCGCGGAGAGTTGCTGATGATTTTCGGGACGCTTGATCCGCACGTGCCGGAGGTGGGGCGGGAGACGATTGACGCTTCGTTGCGGAAGAGTGGGGCGCGGTATCGGACGATTTTGTATCCGGCGGAGCATGCGTTTACGAGGGATGAGGGGCCGCGGTTTGATCCGGAGGCTACGGATCAGGCGTTTGCGGAGATGGTTGGGTTGTTCCGGAAGGTTTTCCGGGGATAAAGACTTGAGGGAGTTGCGCCGCTTCGCGGTTGGTGGGGATTGGTGTGTTGGGTGGGATGGATATGGGTGACGGCGGTTTGTTGGGTGGCGAGGGGTAGATCGTAAAAGCGCAGGCTTTGCCTCCGCACTCAAAGGTCGGAGCGGCCCGCCTCAGAAGGCGGGCCCTATACTTCAGGTCGATTCCGAGATGGAAATTTTGAGGGGTGGATGTCGAATTGGGGGAGGTATGTTCGACTTAGATGTAGAAGGGCAGAAATAGAGGGAGTTAGGAGAAGTTTTATGTTGAAGAAGAAATACAGGACGGTTGTTGCGGCGGTTTTGGCGGGGGCGGCTTTGTTTAGTCCGCTATTGTGCGGGATGACTTGTTTGGAGACGCGCGGAATCGGGCCGAGTGCGACGGTGGAAGTTGTGCCACGGGCGGAGGAAGTGGCGGCGGAGTTTGCGGAGAGTGGGGTGGTTGGATGCGTGCTGACGCATGTGGTTTTGAGTATTGATTTAAATGATTGGGCGGATGTTTTGCATGATGGGAATTGGGTTTGGGTTGGGGTTGAGACGGTGGAGTTGGTGACTGCGATTGGAAGAGGGTGGCGGAGTTGAGTGGTCGGTTTGCGGATCGGGTTGGGGGAGATTTTAGGTCGTAAAAGCGGAAGCTTTGCTTCCGCACTCAAAATAGGAGCGGCCCGTTACGTTGGCGGACCCTACAGGGACAAGACAAACCCAAGAGGGCGGGGCAAGCCCCGCCCCTACAAAGGCGAGAGGGAGGAACACAGGCTGAAGCCTGTGCTACTGGTTAGTGGGTTAGGCCGCGGGGGCGGGGG
>WNEZ01023710.1_pt1 | contig 10419 bp, 10 predicted proteins | sample 5400521 | NCBI WGS metagenome assembly WNEZ01 (sample SAMN13153339, study PRJNA577476) | soil metagenome | isolation source: 120 cm saprolite under Douglas fir tree site 2 hole 1 replicate 1 | place: USA:California | collected 2015-04-18
ATCGGCACACGGCCGAGATCATCCAGGAGCTGGGTCTTCAGTCTCCCAACGGCCATGGGCCCAACATCGCCTTCTCGGCGACCGCCGTGGAGGCGGTCCGTGGCATCCTGGTCACGGCCCATGTGTTCCTCAGCGAGGACCTCACCGAGAAAGATCTCTGGAAGATCTATCGCACGGCCTACGCCGATGAGCCGTTCATGCGGATCATCAAGGAGTCACAGGGGATCCACCGCTATCCCAACCCCAAGATCCTGTCCGGCACGAATTACTGCGACGTGGGCTTCGAGCGCGACCCGCACTCGCGTCGCGTGGTCGTGATGAGCGCCCTGGACAACCTGATGAAAGGCGCCGCGGGCCAGGCGGTGCAGGCGCTCAACATCCGCTTCGGATGGGATGAGCGAACGGGCCTCGACTTCCCCGGCCTGTACCCGATCTAGCCGTGCTGGTCATCAAGATCGGCGGCAGTCTGACCGACTTCGATCCGTTGCTACGCGATGTGGCAGCCTGCGAGGAGCCGCTCGTGCTGGTGCATGGCGCCAACAAGGAACTGAACGAGCTTTCCGCTCGGCTGAGCCATCCACCACGGATGGTCACCTCCGAACGCGGTGAGATCAGCCGCTTTACCGACGCGACCACCATGGATCATTTCCTGATGGCCTACGCCGGCAAGCAGAACAAGCGCATCGTGGAACGGCTTCGCGCCCTGGGCGCGAACGCCGTCGGCCTGACGGCGATGGACGGCGGGATCGCGATCGGCCGGCGCAAGCCCGACTTGCGCATCAAGGACGGCGACAAAGTCAAGATCCTGCACGGCGATCACAGCGGCAGTATCGAGCGGATCGAGCCTAAGCTCCTGCGCCTGCTGCTCCACAACGCCTACCTCCCGGTTGTCACCCCGCCGGCGATCAGCCACGAGGGCGTCGCCATCAATGTCGACGGCGACCGCCTCGCCATGGAGATCGCCACCGCGCTGGAGGCCGAGCGTCTGTTGATCTTCGCCGACACCCCGGGCTTCATGCGCGACGTCAGCGACGAGCGGAGCGTGATCCCGCTGATTCACCTCGACGAGGTCGAGCGCGTGGCCGAATATGGCAAGGGACGGGCGCGGGTCAAGCTGCTGGCGGCCGCGCAAGCCATCCGGCGCGGCATCAAGGCGGTTGGGCTGCTCGATGGTCGGGGCGAGCACCCGCTCATGCGGGCGTTTGAAGGAGCCGGCACATGGGTCACGACCTGACCGCCACGCACACGCAGCTCAGCCCCATTCCCCTGCATGCCAGCCGTGGGATCAGCCTCGTTCGCGGCGAGGGCTCGTACCTCTGGGACGACAAAGACCGTCGGTATCTCGACCTGATGACCAACTACGGGGTCAATCTTCTCGGTCACGCCCACGCGGCGGTGACCGATGCCATCAAGCGGCAGGCTTCGCTGCTGACCAACGCTCACCAGAGCTTCGACACGCCGGCGCGCCAGGATTTCCTGGAGGCGCTGAGAGCGCTGCTCCCCCCACCCTTGACCCGGATCTCATTTGGAAACTCGGGTGCCGAGGCGATCGAGGCGGCCCTCAAATTCGCGCGCGTCGCCACCGGACGGATCGGCATCATCGCGACCCACCGCGCCTATCACGGCCGCACCTTTGGCGCTCTCTCCGCAACCTCGGACGCGAAGTACCGGGATCCCTTCGCGCCGATGCTCGAAGGCGTCCGCCACATCCCGTTTGATGATCTCGACGCGTTGGACAAAGTGCTGGACGACTCGGTCGCGGCCGTGATCGTCGAGCCGATCCAGGGGGAGGGCGGCATCCGGGTGCCCGCCGACGGCTATCTGAAAGGCATCCGCGAACGGTGCGACGCCCGCGGCATCCTTCTTATATGTGACGAGATCCAGACCGGGTTCCGGACCGGGAGCCCGTTCGCCTTCACCCGCGAGGACATCGTGCCCGACATCGTGTGCCTCTCGAAGTCGATTGCCAACGGCCTGCCCATCGGCGTGACCGTTACGACGGAGGCGGTCAGCGAGCGAGTGCCCAAGGGAAGCCATGGGAGCACCTTCGCCGGCAATCCATTGGTCTGCGCCGCCGGGACCGCGACCCTCAAGGTGCTCGCTGACGAAACGCTCCATACACGCGCGGCCAACGCCGGGACCCGTTTTCAGGAGCGCATTCGCGACCTTGGATTGCCGCAGATTCGCGAGGTTCGCGGCCGGGGCATGATGCAGGCCGTCGAGCTCAAGAAGCCAGTTACCCCCGTGATTAAGGCTATGCAAGAGGCTGGCGTCCTCGTCCTGCCCGCGGGGGGAACCGTCATCCGGTTCCTGCCTTCGATTTTGATCCAGGACGATCAGCTCCACGAGGGAATCGACGCGCTGGCCGCGGCGGTTCGCCAGGCCGGCTGACACCACGAATGGAACAAGCACGCGAAAATAGCACGACGACGGTGACGACCGATCGACGGGCATCTATAACCTGACCCACGTATTCGTCGCCCCGTTTCAGGGCATCTTCAACTCGGCGGCCAGTGGCCGCAATGTTTTCGAACCCGAGTCCCTGGTCGCTCTCACCATCTAGCGAGTCGCGATGATGCAACCGAAGACGGGTAGGCTCTCGAAGAACCGGATGCTTCTCCTACTTGGTGGCCTCGTTATGGTCTTACCGTAAGCGTCGCCTTGGCCCTCGGAGTCCAATCGCCGGACAAGCCAGGCAGCGGCATCTCGCATTCGGATGCGGTTCAGCTGGCCTGGCAGCATGTCGGGACTGGAGCCGTCACGGTCAGGTCAGCCGAAATCAAGCATGACTTCCAAACCGGGTTCGATCTGCCAAGACACCACCGGGCATGGGTGGTGACTTTCAATCGCCAGTGGCAACTGATGTGCTCCGGTCACGTCACCGACGGGTCGTGCGACCCCACCTCCCAATGGGTCGCCATCGACTACTACACCGAACAATGGATTGCCTCCCAATTCTCCTACCCGGCCGGACCATAGGACGAAGCCGTCAAAGCCGTGGCTGCGGCCGCGAACAAGGCTGGCTACCAGACTAAAGCTCGGTCGGGGAGACCACGAAACCCAACCTGGCTGCGCCCCGGTGCAGGCGCGCATCGAGCGTAACGAAGCGGCAGCCCAATAGCTGGGCCAGAGCGAGGTACTCCGCGTCATACGTTTTCTCCCATCCCATTTCATTTGCGAGATCCCAGGCTCGCCGACCGAGCCGGCGCTGCGTACGAGCGCGGATCGGAGCTCGGTCGAGTGCATCGAGTGTCCGCAAGGCCTGGACCGCCGAGATTTCTTTGCGAAACAAGGCCTCGTGGAGTGCCGATCGCGACTCTGACCACAGGAGGGGCGGCGCAACAAGCTCCTCTCTCCCGAAGACATCGAATCCGTCGCGGGACGCACAGGCAGGGAGTGCCACGCTGGCATCGACGACCAACAATCGGTTCAGTGACCCCGCCGGGACCGCCTGAGGATCCGAACCCAGTCGGGTTGCGGCTCGCCGGTCCACGTCTTGCGCCAGGCTTTAGGCATCGGCAGGCTACCAGGGTCACCAGCGACCCGATTGAGGTCCTCCTCGTCAATCATGTGCTGCGTCCCGACTCGTTGGGCACGCAGCTTGCCGGCACGAATCCAGCGCCGAATGGTTTCTGGGTCGCGACCGATGCGATCGGCGGCGCTCGGCACGGTTAACATTGTAGTTGCATACTACTACAATCCCACCATCGATCTTGGATACGCGACCCGGCGGCGGCGGTCTAGATTGCTACTTCGGAAAGATGCGCTCGAGGGTCGTCGCTCCCACGTTCTCCGTTGGGACGGCGAACGGGCGCATCTTCTCCGCCAGCGGGTCCAGCCGGAAGCTGCCCTGATAGCCCGGATCGCCGCGGTCGCTCGAAGCCGTCGTGATCGCGGGAATGTCCGCCGCCGGAATGACAAAGGCGGTGTCGTGGAGCTCACCATCGTTTCTGCAGGGGATGATGACGACCAGGAGCTGCTGGTCGATGAAGAACGTATCCCGGCGGATCCGGAATTGCACGATGCCACGCGCATTGACGCTGCTGGTGTGGATCGCCAATCCACCGATGGCGTACGACCTTAGGTCGTGCAGTAGCAGGTCGACGCAGTCGACACGAAGCCGGTCCTGGGCGATAACCACATTCTGTAGCCCGGCGCGCATCAGTTGACTCGCAAGCCACAGCTCGCCGTACTTTCCAAAAGCTCGGCTCGCCGGTCTCGGGACTTCCTCCGTTTCGGACGGCACCCATAGCTGCGGTGCCGGGACTGGATCCTTCCACCCTGGAATTCGCTCGAGCCATTGGTGGCGGAGCTGGTGGACCTCAATCAGAAATTGGTTCGACGCCGACTGCGCAAAGCGTCCATCGAGGTATCCGGAAAAGAGGTAGCCACTGCCATGCGGCTGGGCAAGCTTCAGGAATTCCGGTATGGGGATGGCCCAGAGACGCGGATGAAGCTGCCAGTCCGGCGGAGGGACGTAGGGCAGGACGATGTATCCGTTGGGGTCCGGGCAAAGCGACGCAATGCTCGCCCGGAATTCCTCGTCTTCCAGAAAGCTGCGCGCCTTGACCTGAACTGGGTGGGCACGCAACGTCCGAATCCGGCGAAGGTAGAGATCGAACCCGAGATCGACGAGAGGAAACGCTACCGTCGCCACGCTGGGTGCACTTACCACGGTGGCCGTGGCCAGCTGGTCTTCAGCCACGGAACCGAGCTGCGCATCGCTCAGGCCAAGAACGCCCCGCGCAGTGTCATCCCGGTCAGACGGCTGGAGAAGCGCCATACAGTTTTTTACAAGTGTGCAGGGGGTCGAAAACCGGCGGTTGCGGCACCGGGGCGGCTCAGGTGGTCGGCTAGCCACGACGGGTGCAAATCACAACGCTGGAGGTCGCCGTTTGAGTTAACTCTTGCCAAACCGTTGAGGCCGCTCTATGCTCTCGCCGCCGAGTCTGTCACAGGAGGGATCAAGGGGTGGCTACTTTCTCTCGTCGTGCTGTTGCTGGCATCGCGTTCGTTGCCCTTTTCGCAGTCGAATCGATAGGTGCCTCTGCGTCCGCCGACGGTAGCGCGAAGGCGCATTTCAGACCAGTGGTGGCGAGCGGCCCCGGACAGGTCACCGTGCGCGACCTGCCCGCTCCAGCGGCGAGTTCGCATGCGCAGCGGCCATTGCACCCGTTCCTCGGGACGGGCACTGGCGTTACGCAGGCCAGCGCCATTCCAGTCACATCGGTAGCCGGCAGCGCGACCACGAGCACGGCCACGGAACAGGTGGTCACCGGCTTCACCGGCGTCACATTGGTCCAGCAGGTCACCGCCCTGGGAAACGACCAGGCGGTCACACCTCCAGACACACAGATCGCCGCCGGCCCCGACTCTCTGCTGGAAATGGTCAACAGCAGCGGCTCCGTCTGGACCAAGTCGGGCAGCCTGGTGAAGATCTTCGACCTCAACAAATTCTTTCCTGTCCCCGCCGGCTATACGTTCTCCGACCCGCGCGTCCTCTACGACGCGATCAGCAGCCGCTGGTTTGCCTCCGGTGTGGCCTTTGTCACTCCCTCGTACGGAAGTGTGCTGGTCTTTGGCGTCTCCGACTGCTGGTCTTTGGCGTCTCCGACTCCAGCGATCCCGCTGGCACATGGCACATGTACAGTGCCGACAACTCCAGCAACGTGACCCACGACCAGCCGAAGATCGGCGTCAGCGCCGACAAGGTCGCCTTCTCGTTCAACGACTTCCTGAACGCCGCCTTTTTCCAGGGCGCCTCGACCTGGGTGTTTGGCAAAACCGCGATGCTCGCGGGAGCGTCCAGCATTCCAGGCGAGGCCGTCGGGCCCGATTCCCGCCGGGTCAGTATTGTGCCCGCGATCGAGCTGACGTCAACCAGCACCGAATTCATGGCCTATAACAACAGCGACTGCGGCTATTCCGGGTGCAACGCCGGCTATACGTTCTCCGACCCGCGCGTCCTCTACGACGCGATCAGCAGCCGCTGGTTTGCCTCCGGTGTGGCCTTTGTCACTCCCTCGTACGGAAGTGTGCTGGTCTTTGGCGTCTCCGACTCCAGCGATCCCGCTACGCCTCCAGGCGACACCGCGGTTCGACCGTGTCCGCGCCTGATCCAGGTCTCAACCGCCGGGCCGACGGTCAACCAGAATTTCGACCTCGGATCAACGGGGAACGACCTCTACTATCCCGCCGTCCACGTGGACTCAGCCGGCGACATGTACGTCGTCTACAACATCTCGTCCACATCACAGGACGTTAGCGTGCGGCTCACCGGCCAGCCGGCAGGCTCGGCGCCACAGTTCGTGGTCCCGGCGCAAACGATCCAGGCCGGGCAGGGACTGTACACTTGCGCGAATCGCTGGGGCGACTACTCGGGCTCGGCGATCGATCCCTCCAACCCATCGAGCGTCTGGCTCGCTGCTGAGTACGCCGGTGCGAGCAGCACCAACTGCAACTGGGCGACGTTCATCAGCCAGGTGACATTTGTAGCGCCCACAACCGCCGATTTCAGCCTGAGCGCGTCGCCGGCAAGCCAAAGCGTTGTCGCGGGAAATAGCACCAGCTATTCGGTGACCATTACCCCGACCGGCGGCTTCAACTCCGCGGTGACCCTGAGTGTGAGCGGACTTCCTCCAGGCGCGAATGGAACGTTCAGCCCCAACAACGCAGTGATGACATCGTCGACACTGAGCGTGACCACCACGACCGGAACGCCGCCTGGTTCCTACCCACTCACCATCACGGGAACGAGCGGCACCCTCACGCACACCACGTCGGTGACGCTGACCGTGAACGCGCCACCGCTTGCCGACTTCTCACTCGGCGCGTCACCCAGCAGTCAAATGATCAGCCGCCACGGCGCGAGCGTGATGTACGGGGTCACCATAACGCCCAGCAACGGCTTCACCGGCACGGTGACCTTGAGCGTGAGCGGTCTCCCGTCCCGCGCCAGCGCCAGCTTCAGCCCCAATCCCGCGCCAGCATCCTCCACCCTTACGGTCAGCACCAGCAACGGAACGACGGCGGGGAGCTACACGCTGGTCATCACTGGGGTGAGCGGTGGTCTGACGCACACCACAATGGTCACGTTGGTCGTCACGTAGCAGACAAACTAGCGCTTCCCGCGATTGTTCCGAGCTCGACCTCGTACGACCGTCCTGGTCGCCGCCAGCTCACCCAGCAGGGCGACCCAGCGCCGCTCGCCGAGGCCTGCCACGATACCGGCCTGCGCCACCTCCCACAGTGGTAGGGCCGCGGCCGCCGCCTTTCTTCCTTTCGATGTCAGGGCGATCCGGTCGGCTTGAACGAAGCCGCGGGCTCGCAGTAGCTTGAGGTTCCGTGTGAGTGTGGTGCGGTCCATCGCGAGGATGGCGGCGAGGTCGGTCACGGTGACGGCGAAAGCGCCCTCGATCAGGACCAGGAGGTTGAGTTGCGTCGCGCGCAGCCCGGTGGGTCGCAGGACCTCGTCGAAGTGAGCCGTCACCACCCTCGTCACCTGCCGGAAGTTCATAACGGCGCAAGCCCGGACCACCTCCTGGTATCGGGCTAGGGTCCTGGCAGCTTTCTCAGACATCGCCTCACAAGATAGCTTGCCAAATCAGCCTCAGTCGTGTATATACACGTTGTGCGGCGAACCCGTTTAAGTTTCTTCTACCTGGCGGCCTACCTGGTGGGAGCCGGCGTCGCCCTCGTGTTGTTCCCCTCGCTTGCGCTGAAGCTGCTCTTCAGCAACGGCAACTACGGCGACGTCATGCCCCGACTCCTCGGAGTGGTCCTCCTGGCGCTCGGCCTGATCATCGTCCAGATCATCCGCCACCGGGTTGAGGCTCTTTACACGACGACGCTGGGAGTGCGAGTCATCATTGTTGCGGTGCTCGTCGCGCTGTTCATTTATTCGAAGGACCCGCTCTTCATCTCGCTGACGGTGGTGGTGGGGATCGGCATGATCCTGACCGGCACGAGCTACTTGCTCGACCGACGCCAGATCGCCCGGTAGCAGAGCCGTTCGGCGCTGCTGAAGGTAGGGCCTAGAAACGAAAAGCCGCCCAACGGGGCGGCTTCACATAGACGGAGAAAAGTCCGTTAGTCGACGACGGTCGTGGTCGAACGTGGACGCGACACGAGCCGGATGAGCGAGACGATGCCCCACCCGATCAGGGCATAGATCGCCATGGCGACCAGCGACTCCGGCTCGAGAATGGACCTACCTTCCTGGGTGGTGTTGAAGATCCCATGGAAGGGCGCCACCAGCGGCCAGGTCACGTCGTACATGAAGCGGACAAATGGCGCCGGATTCGCGCCGAACAGCTTGAGCACGAAGCGAATCGCGATCAGGATATCGATGAAACCGACGATCCACCACACGGCCTGGATCGCACGGGTGTTGTAGCCACCCTCGCGGTAGATAGCGGTCCGCGAGGTCGACGAGGTCGTCACGGGCGTCACGGGCGTCACGGGCGTCACGGGCGCGACCGGCCGAACCGGCTCCCCCGTGGTCGTCTCCTGTCGGACGACTTCGCGATTGTATGAATCGGCCATGATGCTTCTCCTTTGAGCCCGCAGATGGGTACGGAGCGTGGCTCAAACGCTACAGACATGATAGCACATTATCATGCAGCGTAGGCGGTCCATTCGGCAGGGTGTCTCCCAATCCATTTGCCGGGGTTCGAATGGTCCAGGAGGGGTCTCGGGAGAGAATGAGTGCAGGTGCAAGTTGCGGTCTACGGCGCCGGCGCGATCGGGGGTTTGGTAGGAGCACGACTCTACGATGCTGGCGTCAGCGTCCAGCTGATCGGACGCGAGGCCCAGGTCGATGCGATCCGCGCGAACGGCCTGTTGGTGAAAGGTCTCGAGGAGCCACATGTCGTCCAGCTGCCGGCGACAACCACCCTGGATGGAAGAGCCGACATCATTCTGCTCACGGTCAAGTCTCAAGATGTTCAGGACGCCTGCCGCACCATTGCCCAGAACAATTCGGATAGCACCGTCGTCACGATGCAGAACGGCGTCCGGTCGGACCGCGAGGCCGCGGACATCCTGGGACCCAACCGTATCGTGGGATGCGTCCTCAACATCAGCGCTACATATCTCGAACCGGGCGTGGTCGAGCAGAACACCCGCGAGTTCTTCCAGCTGGGAGCGCCCTTTCCCGAGTCAGCCGCGCGGGTCGCCTCGGTGGTGGCGTTGCTTAGCCCTGCCCTGAGGACAGAGATCGTCCCGGATATCGCCCGCGCCCGCTGGACCAAGCTGATGGCCAACCTGAACAATGCCATCATGGCGATTACCGGGCTGCCGATCGGCAAGGCGCTGCGCCATCCAGGACTCCAGCGGTTGTCGATCGCGACGATCCGCGAAGGTGTCAGGACCGCCCAGCTGGGTGGCTTCGGTCTCGATCAGAGCCGGCGGGCGCGCACGTTTCGGCTGATGTCGACGCTTCCAATGTCACTCAGCTACCGCGTCTTCCGCAACAGGCTGGCCGGCAATTTTCCGCCTGACAGCACGTATGGGCCGTCGACCCTGCAGAGCATCCAACGCGGCTCGAGCAGCGAGCTCGACTACCTCAACGGCGAGATCGTCACGCTCGGCAAACAGATCGGCCGCCCGACGCCATATAACTCTGGCCTGCTCGAAGCCGGCCAAGCGGCCTTCGCAAGCCATCGGTATCTGGTAGCGGAGGAGCTTCTGAAGAAGTTTAGGTTTTGAGGCCTCCGCAGGACTCGACCTCTGCCAGTGCCCGGAACATGAACGCGACGAGCAACTAGATCAGTCTCATCAATCCCGCCTACGTGGCTCCTGTGCAAGAGGACCAAACGACAGGAACTCCGAGTCAAGAAGATGGTAAAAGACATGCCGAAGCTCTTCTCGGATCTGGGTCAAGGCATCGTAGGTAGCCTCCGGCACATCGGCATCCATCAGGCGAGGTAGGTCTCTATCAAGAAATGTCCGGAATGCACCCTCCAAGTCCCAGAGTGCATGGGCGAAAACCCAGGCTTCCTTATGCTCTCCATGGTCGTATCGTGTAACTTCTGGACAAGCTTCCAGACGCTTCACCAAAGCAATAGGATCTCGGACCAACGGCTCTTCCAACTTTTCAGATTATGCCCGTATTGAGCGAGAGAATCGAATCGATTGCCGAAATCTGATCCTGAAACGTTCTGAGTTCCCGTTCCAACGAACTTGTAAACCGGTGTTCCGATACTTCTCGATCTTGGCCCGCGTTTCCGCAATACGCAGCACTCCGCCCTCCCCCCGGAGGGGGAAGGGCGTTTATCTGCAGGGGATTGGACAGGCAGATCGCGGGGCATAAACTGACATCAATGCCCGCTGTTCTGGACCTGTTTTCGTCTGCGGCGCGAGCCTGGTTCTCGGGCGCCTTTCCGGCGCCGACCGAGGTCCAGGAAGGCGGCTGGCGGT
>WNEZ01019616.1_pt1 | contig 10418 bp, 12 predicted proteins | sample 5400521 | NCBI WGS metagenome assembly WNEZ01 (sample SAMN13153339, study PRJNA577476) | soil metagenome | isolation source: 120 cm saprolite under Douglas fir tree site 2 hole 1 replicate 1 | place: USA:California | collected 2015-04-18
GAAATCGAGCGGTTGAAAAACTCGCTGAGCCGGAGCAAATAGCTTGGCAGGGAAGAAGCGCGCCGGGATCGTGCTGTTCCAGCTCGGCGGGCCGGACTCGCTGGAAGCGGTCGAGCCCTTTCTCCTGAATTTGTTTCTCGATCCGGACATTATCCCGCTCGGGCCGCTGGGGCTGTTGCGGCGGCCGATCGCAAAGCTGATCTCTTCGCGGCGGTCGATCCCCGTTGCGGGGCGCTATGCGATGATCGGGGGGCGGTCTCCGATCGGGACGCTGACGGAACGCCAGCGTTTGCGGCTTGTCGCGGCGGTTTCGCCGGATTTGGATGCAGTGGCGGTAACGGCGATGCGCTACTGGCACCCGTTCACTGCCGAGGCCGTTGAAACGCTGCACAACGCCGGACCGTTGGATGAAATCGTTTTGCTGCCGCTTTATCCGCACTACTCTTACGCCACCACGCTGAGCAGTTTGAAGGAGTGGCGCCGGGTCGTCGCTCAAGTGAAGTGGGGACAACGCGCCGGAGGTCCGCCGGAGCGTGTGATCGACCATTTTTACGATCACCCTCTCTACCTTCAGGCCCTGGTGCAGCGCATCGGCTCCGTGCTTCGCCAATTTCCAGATAGCTCGCGCATCCATCTCGTGTTCAGCGCACACGGCTTGCCAATGAGCCTGGTCGAAAAGGGCGACCCGTATCCGAAGCAGATCGCAGAAACCGTGCGCCGGGCTTGCGATTTGGGAGCGAAACAATACCCAGCCTGGCCAAAAACGCATCTGCTTTGTTACCAGAGCCGGGTCGGACCGGCAAAATGGCTTCAACCGCCGTTTACCGAAACGCTCCATCGGCTTGGGCAGGAAGGCGTAAAAGAAGTGCTGGTGGTGCCGATCTCGTTTGTGACGGAACACATCGAAACGCTGCACGAGATCAACATTGACGGACGCGCCGACGCACACAGGGCCGGGATTGAGAGGTTCCGCATGATGCCCGCGTTGGGAGACTCGCCGTTATTCATCGCTGCGCTGAAGGATCTGGTGTTGCGGGCCGTGGGAATCGAGGCCGGCGCGGCGGCGGCTCCTCCGGCCTTCCCTGCGGAGCGGGGGAGCGGACCGGTTTCTCGTGCCGTTTGAATTTCAGGGAGCATCGCGCAGTCCGGGCGAGCGGACCCAGTGCGCCGAAGAAGTGCGTGTTTTTTTGCTCGAGAATTGCCGCGGGCGCAAAATTCTGCACTAAGGTATAATCCGCCGCTGGGACCCGGGGAATGGCATCGAACTACCATCCAGGTGTGCATAAGTACGCTCTTTTTGTTGTGTGCTGGACTATCTTCCTGTTTGTCGCCGGGGCGCTGGTAACCTCGAATGATGCGGCTCTGGCCGTGCCGGACTGGCCGCTCTCCTACGGCACGCTGAATCCGCCGATGGTTGGGGGAATATTCTACGAGCATTCGCACCGGCTGATCGCAGGTGCGCTGGGAGTTTTTACACTGATCCTGGCAATTGTTGTTTGGGCGAAGGAGCAGCGTTCCTGGCTGCGCTGGTTCAGTGCGATTGCTGTTGGCGGAGTGCTGGCGCAGGCGATTCTGGGGGGCCAGGTGGTAATCCAGTTGCTGCATTACTGGTTGCCGGTCCTGCACGCCTGTTTCGCGCAGATTGTTTTTGCGGCAGTGCTGAGTATCGCCATGTTTACTAGCAAATGGTGGGTCAGCGAGCGGGGACAATTGGAGGACCGGGGCGCTCCTTCGATCCATTTTTTGACGATTCTCAATGCGGCCGTCATCTATTTCCAAGTGATTCTGGGCGCCGGCTTCCGCCATAACGATATTCCAGTCTGGCCGCACATGGCGGGGGCGCTCGTGGTGCTAGGCGTAGTGACGTGGACCGCGGTGGTGCTGCGCAAACGGTTTTCACACTCGCGGGAGTTTTCCTTGGCGCGGATCCTTCTGCACGCCATTTTCGGAATCCAATTCCTGTTGGGAATAGCGGCCTATCTGTCTCGGCTCAGCACCAAGAATGCACCGCAGCCCATGCCGGTCATGGTTTGGATGACAGTCCTTCATACCGTCGTGGGTGCGATCCTCTTTGCGTTTTCGATTGTCGTGGTACTGCTATGCTACCGCCTGGTGCCGCGCGGAAGGGAAGTGGCCGCCACGGCGGCCCGGGAGGTACCCGTCGGATGAACACAGAGGGGACTACGGAGCTCACCCTTTCGGCGCGGGCGAACGCCTACGTCGCGCTGACCAAGCCCGATGTTTCTTTCCTCGTGCTGATCACGGCAGCTGCCGGGTATTACATGGGTGCGCGCGGTCCGGTCGGCTGGCTGCACATGATTCACACGGTCTTCGGCACGATGCTGATCGCCGCGGGGACAGCGGCGCTGAACCATTACATCGAGCGCGAGACCGACGGCAACATGCGCCGCACCGCTTCGCGCCCGCTGCCGAGTGGTGTGCTGCGGCCCGGCGAAGCGCTGGGCTTCGGCGTCGCGCTCTGCCTCGCGGGCGCCGTGGATCTGTATTTGACCGCGGGGGCGCTGGCATCGGGGCTCGGCGTGGCCACCTGTTTGAGCTACCTGCTGGCGTATACGCCGCTGAAAAAACGCACGGTGTGGGCGACGTTCGTCGGTGCGTTTCCCGGAGCGATTCCTCCCATGATCGGATGGGTGGCGGCGACGGGCGCGCTCGGCACGGGCGCCTGGCTGCTCTTTGGGATTCTCTTTCTCTGGCAGTTTCCGCACTTCCACGCGATCGCCTGGATGTACCGCGAGGACTACGCCCGCGCGGGAATCAGGATGCTGCCGGTGGTCGACCGAGAAGGCAAACGCACGTTCCGGCAGATCATTCTTTATGCCGCCGCACTGGTGGGAGTGAGCCTGCTTCCCGCGATTTTGGGATTGGCGGGTGTCCTGTATTTCTTCGGAGCTCTGGTCACGAGCACCGCGCTGGTGCAGGTGTGCCTGTGGGCCGCCAACAACAAGACGAATGCACGCGCCAAGTGGGTCCTGCACGCGACCATTCTGCACATCCCCGTGCTGCTCGGCTTGATGATGTACGACAAAATCCCGCACTGACCGGCCTGCCGCGGAGAGGACCGACACAAGCGATGTTTTCCCACGCAGCCCGGGGGGCTATGCGGCGATTCGCGCCGGCAAGCGAGAAGTGCATAAAGCCTTCATGGTCTCGGCCGTCGCCGTATCCACCGTTTTTCTTGCTTCTTATCTGGTTTATCACTATCGCGTCGGGCATGTCGTTTTTCAAGGGCAGGGCTTGGTCCGGCCCGTTTATTTCGCGTTGCTGCTGTCGCATACTGCCCTGGCAATCGTCATCGTGCCGATGATAGCCGTTACGCTGCGCCGGGCGTGGCTGGAAAAGTTCGACCGGCACAAACTTATTGCGCGCTGGACGCTGCCGCTCTGGTTTTATGTCTGCGTGACGGGGGTGATCGTCTACCTGATGGTGTACCAGATCTACGGGCCGTGAGAGGAGTTGAGGAAGCGCGGAATTTTGCTGCAAGAGATCAGGTTAGAATTGCGGGGAATTATCCTGCCGGAAACCGGGCGGCACCAAGCCCCCCGTCTGCGCCGAACGAATCGCCTGACGAGTGCCCGCCTTGGGAAATACGATGTGCCAGAAATCAAGATTAGCAGAGGTAAATCCAACGCCAACGAACCGTCTCTCCCGCTTCTCCCGCAGCGAAGTGACATAGCATTCGGCGAACTCCGAGGTCATATCGTTGATGATCCGGACGGATTGGCCGGGGAACAAGGGGGTGTCCATGAGCAGAAGAGCCCCATTGGCGCTCACGATGTAGGTGGAGGCCTTCAAGTCAATGGTTTCGCCTTCGGCGAGACGGCAGCGCACCGTCAACGGGATCTGCAAAGAAAGTCGCATGGTGCGCCGACGCTCTGGGTATCGGGTTCTTTGCATAGGTTGCCCTGAAGGGACAGTCGAGGCTTAACAGCGCAAGGGTGCCACGACCGGGGTCAAAAAGCAAGCATTTTAGGGGCTGGTGGGCGGCCGGGACCCGGCATTACTTGGAATCCAGCGCGGTGATGACGGCTTCGGCGAATTGATCGGTTCCGGCGCGGCCACCCGCGTCCCGGGTCGTGTGCTTCCCTTCGCGGTAGACCTTTTCCAAAGCTTTCTCGATGCGACGTGCGGCCGGGCGCTCTCCGAGGTGATCGAGCATCAGAAGGCTGCTCATCAGCAGAGCCGTCGGGTTCGCGAGGCCCTTGCCGGCGATGTCCGGGGCGGTTCCATGCACGGCTTCGAACATGGCACATTCGTCGCCGATATTGGCGCTCGGCACCACGCCAAGCCCGCCAACGAGGCCGGCAGCCAGGTCGCTCATGACGTCGCCATACAAATTGGGCAGCAGGAGCATGTCGAATTGCAGAGGGTCCATGACAATCTGCATGCAGGCGTTATCCACGATCAACTCGCGGTACTCGATTTCCGGGAATTGCGCGGCCACGGTGCGGACCGACCTGAGGAACAGCCCGTCCGAGAGCTTCATGATGTTGGCCTTGTGGATGGCGTGAATTTTCTTGCGATCGTGGCGCCGGGCGTATTCAAAAGCAAAGCGCGCGATGCGCGTGGAAGCCTTCTCAGTGATGATTTTCAAGCTCTCGACGACGCCGGGCACGACCTCGTGCTCCAGGCCGGAATACAAATCTTCGGTGTTTTCCCGGACGAGAAGGAGATTCACATTCTTGAAGTGAGATTTCACGCCGGGCAGGTTTCGTACCGGGCGTAAATTGGCGTAGAGGTCGAGCTGTTTGCGCAGCGCCACATTCACGCTGGGCGCGCCGCCCGCTATGGCAGTGGCCATGGGCCCCTTCAGAGCGACGCGATTCCTGCGCACCGATTCGACCGCCAGCTGGTTGACGGATTGTTCGCCGTCCCCGGACTTGTCGGCGCGTCCGGCGATCTCTTCCCAATCGATCTGAACTCCGGCCGCTTCCAAGATGTGGCGCGTGGCGGCGGCCACCTCCGGGCCGATGCCTTCGCCGGAAATTAAAGTAACTTTGTGCCGCATAGGTGCATCTTACTGTAAGGGAAGGGTGATAGCTTGTCGACATGCGGCCGGAGAGGGCATTTCACGGCAGGAACGCGCAGGCTAGGCGGCTACAGAGAGTTTTTGTTATACTGTATTTGTTAGCAGCGTCGCAGGCGCGCCTGCGAGCGGAGGCCAAGAGAGATTATGATTCACCTGACGCCCATTGCAAGTTCCAAGGTAAAGGAAATCATGAACATGCAGAGTCCGGTCCCGGCCGCCCTGCGGGTGGCGGTGGTCGGCGGCGGATGCTCCGGTTTCCAGTATCACATGGCGTTTGAAAACCAGACGAGCGACGCGGATCAGATTTTTGAATTTGACGGCTTGAAGGTCGCTGTCGATCAAATGAGCTCGATGTATCTCGACGGAATTGAAATCGATTACATTGAGACGCTGGAAGGCGCGGGATTCAAGTTCAATAATCCCAATGTAAAGAGCACCTGCGGCTGCGGCAGCTCGTTCAGCGTTTAATGAGCAGGCGGAAGCGCCGGACGCGCTTCCCGAATTATTTTTGGGCTCCTGAACGGGAAGTTCAGGAGCCTTTTTTATGCCCTCAAGCCGCTCGGAGTGGGATGAAAAGTACAGGCTCGCGGGCGAGGCCTCTCCCGGCGAGCCTGCTAGCATCGTCCGCGAACTGTTGCCACTTCTACCACGAGGGCCGGCGCTGGACCTTGCTTGCGGCGCGGGCCGTCACACGCTGCTCCTGGCCGAGCGCGGGCAGCATGCCACCGCAGTGGATCAGTCGAGCGTGGCTCTCAACAATTTGGAAGCGGCGGCCCGGGCGGCGCGGCTGCCGGTTCGGCGCATCAACGCATGGAAGAAATACAGCCGGCCTATCCATCAAGGCATCGAGCTTCTGCAAGCGGATCTGGAAGGAATCGAGCTGCCGGAAGAGAGTTTTGATCTGATTCTGAATATTCGATATTTGCAACGGTCGCTCTTTCCGCAGATGTGCCGGGCGCTTCGTCCCGGAGGCGTTCTTCTGTTTGAAACATACACGCGTGCGCAACTTGAATTTGACGGCGGCCCGCGGAATCCGGCGCACCTTCTAGAATCAGACGAACTCCGAACTGCATTCCCGGCGTTGCGTGTGCTCTTCTATCGGGAATTGCGAGCCGGGCAGGGAATTGCCAGCCTGGTGGCTCAGAAACCGGGCAATAGATGCTGAAGCGAAATGGAAAACTGGGGCGATTTTGGAATCAGGCCGCCTGGAATCCGGCACGAAACCGAGTTTAGCGAAGCACGCGGGTTTTGACGGAAGTGCCGTTCGATAAGTCGCAGGTTGCGGTGTGGCCGTTTGCAATCTGCGGATTCCATCCGTATTCTAACGACCGGGCATGAAAATAGCGCTCGCGCAGTTTAATCCCACCGTCGGCGATTTCGCAGGTAATGCGGCTCGCATCCTGAGCCTGGCGGCCCAAGCCAAGCAGCGCGGTGCGGACCTCGCCGTGTTTTCCGAGTTGTGCCTGTGTGGCTATCTGCCCCAGGATCTCCTGGAACGCCCCGCTTTCATCGACCGCAACGAATCGGAATTGAAGGATTTGGCCGGAAAGGTCTCTCTCCCGGCAATCGTCGGCTATGCGGGTCACGTGAAGAACGGCACGGGGAAATCCATCGCCAATAAGGCTGCGGTGCTGTGCGGCGGGCGCGTCGTCTTCGAGCAAAGCAAAATGCTCCTGCCGACGTACGACGTTTTCGATGAATCTCGATATTTCCAGCCTGCCAAGCGGCAAACGGTTTTCGGCTTTGGGGGCGAGCAGTTGGGCATCACCATTTGCGAGGACGTCTGGAACGACAAGAATTTCTGGGCCAAGCTGCGCTACGACCGCGATCCCGTAACGGAAATTGTGGGTCAGGGAACTACCGTGCTGGTGAACATCTCGGCCTCGCCCTACGCCATCGACAAGCGCTCCTTCCGGGTGGAGATGCTCCGGTCGATCGCTGTGAATCACCGCCGCGCCGTGGTCTATGTGAATCAAGTTGGAGGCAACGACAGCCTGCTTTTCGACGGCGCAAGCATGGCCATCACCCCGGACGGGAAAGTGGCGGCGCAAGCGCTGGCGTTCGAAGAAGACCTGGTGCTTTTCGATACGGCGACGGGAAAAGGCGAACTCCACGAGTTGCCGCAGGAAGAAATTGCCTATGCTTACCGTGGTCTCGTTACCGGAACCCACGATTACGTACGCAAGTGCGGGTTCAAAAAAGTTTTGGTGGGCCTCAGCGGGGGCATCGATTCCGCCGTAACGGCATGCATTGCTGTCGCGGCCCTGGGCGCAGAAAACGTCCTGGGCGTCTCCATGCCGGGTCGTTTTTCTTCCGAGGGCAGCCTGACGGATGCGCGCGCCTTGGCCAGGAAACTCGGCATCGAACTGGTCACGCTGCCGATTACCGAGGTCTTCAATGTCTATGTAAAAGCCCTGACGCCGGCTTTTGGCGACCGCCCGTTTGACGTGACGGAAGAGAACATCCAGGCGCGCATCCGCGGCAATTACCTGATGGCCCTCTCCAACAAATTTAGTTCGATGGTTCTCAGCACCGGCAACAAATCGGAACTTGCAGTCGGCTACTGCACGCTTTATGGCGATATGGCCGGCGGCCTTGCGGTAATTTCGGACGTGCCCAAATTGATGGTTTATGAGCTGGCGCGCTGGATCAATCGGGAGAGGGAAGTCATCCCGCACGCGACGATCGAGAAACCGCCCTCCGCGGAGTTACGTGCGAATCAGAAAGACGTCGACAGCCTCCCGCCCTACGAGGTCCTGGATTGCATCTTGAAAGCGTATATCGAGGACTTGCAAAGTCCGCAGCAGATAGCCGAGCAATACGGCTTTGACCTGAAACTGGTTCGAGACATTACGCTGCGCGTTGACCGCAACGAGTACAAGCGGAAACAAGCCCCGCCGGGGTTGAAGGTCACCTCGCGCGCATTTGGATTTGGCCGCCCATTCCCGATCGCACAGAAGTTCATCCCCTAAATAAAGAGGTTCTTCGTGAAAACAATCTTGCGTCTGACTGCAATTCTTGTGTTCGGGATGCTGCCTCCCGCAGCGCCTGCCCAGCAGAGCAAATTGACGGCGGCAGGTCCGGCATCCCGAGCGCCCTCGCAAACGCAGAAAAACATCGAAGCGTACCTGCGACACCTTTACGCCTTTGGCCCGGACGTGCGGCTTCTGGTCGGACCGCTCAAGGAGACGCCGGTAGAGGGCCTGCTGGAGACGAATATCGATGTGACCGTTGGGGAGAACAAGGAAGCGGCAAAGTTTTACGTCAGCAAGGACGGAAAGTTTCTTTTTCGCGGCGAGTTATCGGACCTCACCAAAGATCCGCTGGCGGAAAACCGGGCGCAAATCCAGATGACCGACGCGCCATCGCTGGGCGATCCCAAGGCTCCCGTGACCCTGGTCGAGTACTCAGACTTCGAGTGCCCGGTCTGCCGGAAACTCCACGACGCGTTGCGCGGCTTGCTGCCGAACTACACGGGCAAGGTCCGCGTCGTCTTTAAGGACTTTCCGCTCGAGCAACTCCATCCATGGGCCCGAACCGCAGCCATCGCGGGCCGGTGCGCCTACCTGCAAGACCCCAAAGCTTTCTGGAAGATGTACGATTTCATCTACGACAACCAGGAGATCATCTCCGCAACGAACGCCTGGACCATGATGTTGGATTACGCCGGGCAGTCCGGGCTGAACACCGAAGCGTTTAAGAGCTGCATGGCTAGCCCGGAGCCCAGCGCCGCGGTGGATGCCAGCCGCGCGAACGGCCAACAACTGGAGGTCAGCAGCACTCCAACCGTTTTTGTGAACGGCCGACGACTCGTGGGCGGCGATCCGCACCTGCTCGAGCAATACATCAATTACGAATTAGCGCAGCAAAAGTCCGGGAAGACCCCAGAGAAGAACTGAAGGCGAGAGGGAAGTAGGAAATCACTTCCAAGTCCAGAGGGGCGACGGCGTGCTGATTCGATTCCAGTTTGTAGTTAACATAATATTTGTTATAAGACCCTATTGCAGGGAGAGCGCAGGGAAGCTGAAGCGAGGATCACGTACACACTTCAGCCCGACGGGGAAAATGGGCGAGATTGAGGAAAAGACGACTTAGCGCGCAGCGACAACTGGCGCCGCGGGCTGATTTTCGAGAAGCTGTTCTTTGCGGTAAATCAGAGAGTTGATGTCGTGCACAGCAAGTTAGTGCGCAGCTTTGGCCGCCACGGCGCCGGCGGCGGCGCCGATCAGTAACCACTTGGCGGCGCGGCGGATACGGCGCCAGGCACTACCTCCCCGGGCTATTTGCAGGGCCTGATCTCTTTCCCGGGTGAGGGCCGCCGTTTTGGTTTTTTCATCGGTGAGGTCGCCCTGAGCGGCGCCGAGCCTGGCCTGGCAGGCTTTGCAGTCCATCGTAAAGTCGTAGAGAGGCTTCAGATCCGCGGCGGGGATGACGGCATCGGACTGCGCCGGGCTGGCCTTGCCCGGATTTGTCTGAGCACTGCCTGGGGTTTGCGTGGCCGAGGTTGCATTTGCGGATGGGGAACCTGCGGGAGAAGTCTGGAGGACGAGGGGCAGGGGCAAGGGGATCTGGATTGGGAGATTGCGGACAATTTGCGCAGGCGTGACGATGTTACGTTTCTCGGCGGCCAAGGCTGCGAGGGTTTGTGTGAGCTGAGCGTCGCGGTCGTGCTGACGCGCATCGGCTGCTGCCAGCAAATGCTTGGTAGCGGCAAGCTCGGCGGCGAGCTGCGCGCGGTCGCGGCGGTCCATAAGGTCCGATCCCGGCGAGGGACTTGCGAGTGCGCGATCCTTCGCGGCAGTACGGGGTTCCAGCAAGAATTACAGGTAATGCGCGCGGCGCGCGAGGACCTGGGCGGCGTAAATAGGATTGGCGCCGCCGTTCCAGGCGAGCAGCGCGCGCGTAGTGTCGCCGGACGCGGCGTCGAATTTCTTGCGCAAGACTTTGCAGCCGACGGCGAGACCCTGCTCCGGGTCGCACAACGCGGAGAGAAACAGGACATCGAAGCCAACTTCGCGCGCCACTTGTCCCATGACCTGCATCAGTCCCCAGGAAAAACCGCGCGCGTAAGCCTCCGTCGCGGAGACCTTATTATTTGTATATAAGGATGCGACGTACTTGCTAAAGAACGCCGGTTCGTAGCGCATGGCCCAGGGATTCCACGCGGACTCCTGCTCGACGACGGCACAGACCAAGGCAGGATCGAGCGCCTGCGCGGCGGCGGCTTTGCGCGCCAGCGCGACGAGTTGCGAGGGAGGGCCCACGGACGTGTTTCACTTCGAGCGGCGATGACTGTTCAGATCCACAAAGCGGACGAGCGGCGTTTCATCCAGTTCAATTCCCTGCTGGGCGGCAATTTTCTGCAGCGCGT
>WNEZ01015081.1_pt1 | contig 10417 bp, 8 predicted proteins | sample 5400521 | NCBI WGS metagenome assembly WNEZ01 (sample SAMN13153339, study PRJNA577476) | soil metagenome | isolation source: 120 cm saprolite under Douglas fir tree site 2 hole 1 replicate 1 | place: USA:California | collected 2015-04-18
CTCACCACCGCGCTGCTTTCCGGGTTGAAGATGATCGTACGTCCGCGCACGTCGCTGAGCGTCCGAGTTGCGATCGCCAAGTTGGGAGAGCTCGGCATGACGACAATCGATGTCACCGTGCTGTTGAACTCCGCGCGCGGAATCGGATTGACCGACGCACTCAGGCGATTATTCGAATCCACCGGCGGCACCATTGCCTGCCACAGAGTGGCCCTGGTGAAGCTGCCGGGCGGACACTGGCCGCCGTCAGGATTCACCTGGCAGCGCGGTGTATCCGCGGTCGCAAAGTAGAGCGTGCTGGCGCCGGAAGCACCCGATGGGTTCGGTCCGCGGGCCGCGATTGCGGTGACGATCCCCGAAGTCAGCACCCGCTTCAGCTCGACCAGCTGGGTAGTTAGATCGGTGCCGACAATCGAGATCTGAGAAGATGACTGACCTCGAACATAGAGGTAAGGACCGACCACCTCCGCGCCCCTGCTGTCGTAGTTGAGATCGCGCGCCAAGTCGGTCGGACGATCCAGAACGGGAATCGAAAGAGGCTCCAGCGGATTGGGCGCGCGCACAAAATCGCGGGATACGAGTCCCACATTGAGGACCTTGATTTCGTTTGTTTCGGTCGAGGTGATGAACAGTAAATTACCGAAAAGGGCGAGACCGTTGGTACCCTGGATCTGCGCGGGCGGAGGAACGCTCTGTTGGGAACAGCCGAGCCACCCCAGCATCAAAATTGCGCTCGCGGCGCGCTTCATGGGGAGACTCCCACGCAGGAGGTGTCCTGCACCAAGCACGTCTGGGCAGCGCCGAGGAACGCCACCAGTTGCACTTGCTCTGGCCTGGTCAGATCCGGAATGTCGATCACCGCCACCCGGCTATCTCCGAAACAGCTGACGAAAAGACGAGCGGCCTGGCCCGCAGTCTGAACGGCCAGACCAAATGGCTGCAGCCCAACTCCCACCAACTGGGCAGTGACTACCCCAAGATCCTCGTCGTAGATCGATACCATCCCAGCGGTGGTGCTGCTTACAGCCACCAGGTTGCCGCGGCCATTTCTGGGGATCAGCGCCACTTCGTTCGGACCAGCCGGCAGAGGAACCGTAGCGATCACGCGAAATGTCGGCAGGTCCGCTGTCGGATTGACGATCCCGAGCACCACCAAGGAATCCGGGGTTCTCGCGGCGATGTAGAGGCGGCTTTCGTCCGCGTTCAGGGCGACGCCCCTCGCCTCCAGAGTCCGAAACGAGAACTGCAGCAAGGAATCGAAAAACGCACCTCGGTGGAGGCCGTCCACCAGCGTGAACAGCGCGCCATCCACAGTTCTGAAGCGATCGGTCGCATACGCAAAACGCTGTCCAACCGCAACCGAGTTGGTCGTGGGGCCATTGCCGTCAACTACGAATCCGAGCGAAATGAAGTTATCCGCGGTCACGGTGAAAGGTGGAGGCGTCGTGGCATTCACGATGACGAGATAGGACTCCAAATTATTCCCACTTAGCACCGGTGAGTCGGCATTTTTGAGCTGGGTCACTACCACCTGGCCCTCCATTACACTCCCGGTCGTCGTTCCGACCCCGACCCCGAGCGGCTCGACGGAACGTGGCTTTCCGTCTCCGACGTTTTGAAACGCGGAAAGCGAGGGCGAGCTTCGGGTGCAGTCCAGACCGCGGTCGAGGCACTGGAGCGTAGGTCCAACTGCGTTGATGACCTGCAACGGATTCAGATCGCCTCGGGACGGGACGAAGAGCCGCATCGTCTCGCCGGTCTTCGGATATCTCGTCATCTCTCCGGCGAAACTTTGAATGAACACTTGAGTCAGCCCGCTTCCGAGATTGGTGATCGACAATGGCGCTCCACCCGTAGGCGCCGTGCCAATTGCCGGCAGCGCGGTGCCTCCCGCGCCAACGCCATCGAGGGGTACCGCGATGACCGATCCGCTGGTGTAGCGCCGGTCAAAATTGGAGTTCGCGACGTAGAGAACGCCCTTCTGCGAGCTTGAAGAGTCCGAGTAGACCAACCCGGTCGGGAAATAGAAGTTTCCGATCGGAGGGGGCTTCAACTCGCCTTGTGGGACGCAGGCGGCGGCAGAGCAACAAGCGAGGACCAGGTATCGCATCGGAAGGGGGCGCAATCTAGATGTCGGCTCGAGAGGGAGCAACTCCTCAACTTCCAGCCTGGATTTTCGAAAAATCAGCTACCTGGCTGAATAACCCACGAACCTCCTGGAGCAGGCGAACCCGGTTCTCGCGCACTTCACGCTGGTCCGTCATTACCATCACTTCGTCGAAAAATGCATCGACCGAGGGTCGCAGTGAAATGATCTCCTTGAGCACTCCCGGATAGTCGTCCGCCTTCGCCAAGTCCCCAATCTTGGCTCGCACGGCGGAGCAAGCCTGCGCGAGCCGGACCTCGGAGGCCTCCTTGAGTCTCTTCGCGTCAACCTTGCCTGCCGGGACATCCTTTGCCTGTTTTTCTACAATGTTTCCCACTCGCTTGAAGGCAGTGGCCAGGGATTCAAAACTCGGATCGGAAACCAACCGAGAGAGCGCTTCCAGGCGCTGCTGCGCAGAGACGATGTCGTCGAAGCCCGCCGAAAGAACCGCCTCCACGAGATCAGGGCGATACCTTTCGCTCCATAACGCCTTGAGGCGCGCTCGAAAGAAATCGAGCACCACTTGTGCCGGAGCGGCCTCGGAAGGCTTTCCAACCATACCGACCAACTTGGGCTCCAATGCGCCCAGAGCTGACTCGACCGCCTTTGCGATGGAGAAACGAAACTGCCGAGCCAAAACGAGATGAATGATCGCGAGGCAGGCTCGACGCAGGCCAAACGGATCCGCGGCGCCGGTCGGAGCCCTTCCAATCGCAAAAATACCACACAGCGTGTCGAACCGGTCCGCCAACCCGATGATCGCTCCCGAATCCTCGGTCGGCAGCGCGTCGCCCGCCCACCTCGGCAAGTAGTGCTCGAAGATAGCGAGGGCCACGTGCGGATCCTCGCCGCTGGACTTCGCGTATTCGCGGCCCATGATCCCCTGTAGCTCAGGAAACTCGCCCACCATTCCAGTTACCAAGTCTGCCTTGGAGAGCAAGGTGGCACGTCGAATCACCGGTAACAGCTGCTCACGGCCGACCGCATTCGCCAAGGGCGCCTTCCGGTCCTCATCGAAAAAGAAGCGGGCGTCCGCCAGTCGCGCGCGCAGGACCCGCTCATATCCGCGAATCGAAACCTGCTCGTCGCGCACAGTCGTATTGGAGACCGCGATGAATTTCGGCATCAGCTTGCCTGAGCCGTCGGCCAGCGCGAAGTACCGCTGGTGCCGCTTCATCTCCTGGACCAACACCTCGGGGGGCAAATCGAGATAACTCTCGTCAAATGAACCCACTACTGGGTTGGGCAGCTCGACCAGCTCAGTCACTTGGTCCAAAAGCGCTGGATCCTCGATCAAATTCCCGCGCGCACGAGCGGCTGCGGCGCGGAGCCGTTCGAGCAGGATCGCCTTGCGCCGATCCGGGTCGGCGATCACGTGCGCTCGCAGTAAGCTGCTTTCGTACTCCGAAGGACCGCTCAACTCGATTCGATCAGGCGAAAGGAACCGGTGTCCGTAGGTGAACCGGGCGGCGGAGACGTCGGCGAAGACGACTGGCAAAACCTCGCTGCCGAACAGCGCCAAAATCCAATGCACGGGTCGAGCGAACGTCTGTTCGACATCGCCCCAGCGCATCGATTTGGGGAATTTGAGCGAATGGATCACCTCAGTGAGCGCGCCGGTCAGAACCTGATGGGCGGGCCGACCCCGCTCGAGTAGACGGGCGCCAAGGTATTCGCCCTTGGGCGTTTGAAACCGTTCCAGCTTCTCCACTGTCAGACCTAATCCCTCGGCGAACTTTTGGGCGGCGCGCGATGGTTTGCCGGCCGGATCGAAGGCGACTTTTACCGGTGGGCCGATCACTTCCTTGGAAAGGTCCTCGCTGAGCTCGGCCACCGCGCTGAAATAGACCGCGAGGCGGCGCGGGGTGGCAAAGGTTCGCGGCTCTCCGTGAGAAATGCGGCCGGAGGCCATTTGCTCGATCAACTTCTGCCGAAGCTCGTCAACGGCTGGTTCGATGAACGAGGCGGGAATCTCTTCGGTTCCAATCTCGAAGAGCAGCTCCTTAGCCACCGCGCGCCCCTTCCCGTTCCTCCAACGAAAAAGTCTTCCAGAATTCGGAAGCCGGCTTTCCCTCCAGCGGACGAGGCTGCGTCCCCACCGTCCACTGAGTCTTCAGCAGCGGAAAGCCCAGCCGCTGCCGCGACCGCAGATAACCCTCCGCGCACGAGCGGGCATTGTCGCGGATTCGCTTGATCAAGTTGGCCCGTTCGGTCACCGAGATCGCTCCTCGCGCGTCGAGCAGGTTGAAGGTGTGCGAGCATTTGAGAGCGTAATCATACGCCGGTAGAGGCAGTTGCCGGTCCAGAAGCCGCTTGCATTCCTTCTCGTAGGCGCTGAAGAGCTCGAAGAGCATCGTCGGGTCCGACTCCCGAAAGACGTAGGAGCTCATTTCGACCTCGTTGGCGTGAAACATCTCCCGGTAGCGCAGACCCTTGATCCACTCCAGGTCGAATACGTTCTCTACGTCTTGCAGGTAGGTGGCGATCCGCTCCAGGCCGTAGGTCAACTCGGCGGATACCGGTTTGCAGTCAAAACCTCCGCACTGCTGAAAATAGGTGAACTGGGTGATCTCCATTCCGTCGCACCATACTTCCCACCCCAGGCCCCAGGCTCCCAGCGTGGGAGATTCCCAGTCGTCCTCGACGAAACGCACGTCGTGCTCCAGCGGATCAATCCCGAACGCCTGCACCGAATCCAAGTAGAGCTGCTGGACGTTCTTCGGAGCGGGCTTGAGGATCACCTGGAACTGATGGTGCTGGAAAAGCCGGTTCGGGTTTTCGCCGAAACGGCCATCGGCCGGCCGCCGCGACGGTTGCACGTAGGCGGCGTTCCAGGGCTCGGGCCCAAGCGCTCGCAGAAACGTCGCCGGGTGCATCGTCCCGGCGCCAACTTCGAGATCGTAAGGCTGCAAAATGACACAGCCTCGTCGCGCCCAGTAGTCCTGCAACCGGAAAATCAGCTCCTGCAAATACATTGCGTCAATCCAGCCCTACCTGGGCCATAAAGTCGACACTTTTGAGCCGCCGGCCCAAATGGTGGGCGATGAAAAGGTTCAACAGTTCGCGAGCGCGCTTGCGCGTTCCTGCCGGCAGCGGAATCGTGCTTCCGTTCTGCAGTGCTGAAAGCGAAGCCACCACTTGCGAGGGCAGCGAGACCGCGAATTGGGCGCGCTCCTTGCACCCCTCGCAAAGCGTGCCGCCGTGCTCGGGGTCGAATCGAGGCAGCGGCCCCGGAGGCCCACCACAAACGGCGCATTGATCGAATCGCGGCATGAACCCGGCTTGGGCGAGCGCCTTGAGCTCGAAAGAAATCAGCGAGCTGGGGCCCGCGGCCTTGCGATTCAAAAGCCCGAGATAGCCGAGAAGCAGTTCGAACAGTCCAGGATGGGGCTCGCGATCGCGAACCAGCTCCCGACACAGCTCCAGGCTGTAGAGCGCTCGGGCGATCAATGACAGGTCCTGACGAATGGCGAAGAAGCTCTCTTCGACGTCCGCACCATCCAGTCGGAGGGTTTCTCCATGCCGCTCCGCGAGACGGACTTGCACCAGAGTAAAGGGCTCCAACGCTCCGGCAAAGCGCCGGCGGCTTTTGCGAGCTCCTGCCGCGAAAGCGGTCAGTTTGCCTCGGGTGGCGGTGAACAAGGTGACGAGCCGATCCGCCTCACCGTAGTCCAGGTGAGACAACACCAGCGCGCGTTCTTGAAAGCGCTCCATCGCTCATCGGCCCCAGAGCCAATGCGGAAACGAGGCTCGCTTCATCACCAGCACCAAAGCCAACACCAAAATTGCGACCAGAACGGCAATCCAGTTCACCCGGGTTGGCCGCGCGCCCGGCTTGGCTGGAACCGACTGAGAGGGCTGAGTGCCTTTGTCCACTTCCTCGAAGCGAAGCACCGCCTCTTCTTCCGCCAGGCCGATCACTTGGGCGTAGGCCCGGATGTAGTTAACGATGAACACCTTTTCCGGAAGCCGCTCTCGTTCACCGTTTTCCAGCGCAGCCAACAAATTGAGCGGGATTTTGGTAGCTGTGGAAACCTCCATTCGCGAGACTCCGCGCAGTTCCCTCTGTTGCGCCAGGTATCGTCCGAAGTCTGCGTAGTCCACGCTATTGCAGTTGCTCCTGGAGCTTGCGGCAATCATCCTTGAGGGAGGGCTGGTTGGTCGCCTTGGCTTGGCATTGGGTGAAGGCCTGCATCGCCGCTTCGCGCCGTCCCCTCTTGGTCAGGCATTTGCCTTCCTCATAGTAAGCATCGGCCGCGTCTGGACACGCCTGTTCGTACTTGCTGAACTCTTGGCAGGCTTCTTCGAAATTGCCCTGGTCGCGGTGAATGATGCCCAGGTTGCGGAACCCCTGGCAGAATTTGGGATTGACGATCAATGCCGCCCGAATGTTCTCGAGCGCTCCTCGGGTGTCGCCCTTTTTGTACAACGCCCAGCCAAGGTTTCCCTGAGCGATGTAGGGGGTTGGGTAGAGCATATCATTGAGCGCTTCGCGGTAGAGGGCAATCGCGCGGTCGTATTGGCCCAAATCCAAGTAGACGTTGGCCAGATTTGCCTTGGCCTCCGAATAATTCGGACGAATCGCCAACGCCTTGTTGAAATGCTCGATCGCCTGTTCCCGCCTGCCGAATGAAAGGTGGAGGAGCGTTCCGATCGCGTAGTGGGCCTCCGCCAGGTTGGGATCCATCTCCAATGCGATCTGAAACTCGTGCAGAGCGCCCTGCACGTTCCCGGACTGGATCGCTTGTACTCCGAGATCGTGATGGATCAGCGCGCCCTGCTGTTCCTGCTCGCTCGGTACATGCTTGCAGGCAGAGGTAAAAACCCAGAGCAGACAGACGACCCGTCCCGAAAGCACCAATTCTCTCCACCGGCGAGCCTTCATTTAGAATGACGACAGAATCCGGCCCAGCAACGCCGTCGGGCCGGGGCGCGCTTCGCTTTTACCGGCGGAATGGCCGATCGCCAAGCGTGGATCTCTCATGAATGGCGGCTGGGTTCGGATCAACTCGTCCTGGTCGGTGGGCGAGAGGGCGCGGAAATTCATGTTTCCGAGGATGAAGCCCATCGATTCGACGAACGCAATCGCATCGGATTCGGCGTTCCGGTAGTCCTCGGCGGTCGCGATCCGCTGGTTCGAGGAATAGATCGCACAATCGGCGCTCTCGGGCAGATAGAGATAGACGAAAATTGAAAATCCGGTCGCCGTTCGGATCCCCAGTAGAAAGGCTTGAGAGGGGCCCGCCTGCTTACCCGGAATCGCCAGGTGGGGAGAGTTGGTTGACTGGAACAGCGAGATCACCTGATCCCGGGCTACGGGGACACCGCGAAGTTTGGTGTCAATCGTGAACACTGGCGCCTGGGTGCCTGATGAACACGAAAACTATCAGCCTCAGCGCTTCTTGAGTAGCCGATCCAGTCTTTTCGAGAGCTGATCGAGGCGGGCTTTGAACTCGTCGAGTTGCTCTCGCCGGGGCACCGTCAACCGGGCCACCGCCTTCCTCACTCCTTCTTCAACGCCGCGCTCCAGCTCTCGTCGTTGGGCGGCCAACCGCTCCCCGAACGCCGCCACTTGCCGGCGGATTTCTTCCTGGCTCCAACCGGCCGCCTCCGCCACCCGATTCAGGGCTCTGCCGGCCTCCTCCTCGGCCGCGGAAGCAGCCAGCAGGGCCTGGGCCCAAAGGGCTTCGAAAGCCTCCACCAAGCGGCGAGTTTCCAAGGTCGGTCCGACCGGCTAGGCGGCGCCGCTCTCTGGGGCTCCCTGTTGGAGGCGCGGCGGAGGCGGCGGCGGCACGGTGGCCGCCTCGCCATGGGTCGCTGCCAAAGCGGCCTCCATGTGCTGAATCTCGTCCGCCGGGCTTTCCACCTCGACGTCCAGGTGCTTGTACTGCGGCAGTCCGGTTCCCGCCGGGATCAGTCGACCCATGATCACGTTCTCCTTCAGGCCGCGGAGGTGATCCACTTTGCCGTTGATCGCCGCTTCGGTGAGCACCTTGGTGGTCTCCTGGAAGGACGAGGCCGAGATAAATGACTCGGTCGAGAGCGAGGCTTTGGTGATTCCCAACAGCAGCGGCTCTCCGATCGCGGGTCGCTTGCCCGTGGCCATGATCTTCTCGTTCTCTTCCTCGAAAGCCCACTTCTCGACCTGCTCGTCGATCAAGAAGTTGGTGTCGCCCACATCGGTGACCCGCACTCGCCGCAGCATCTGGCGCACGATGGTCTCGATGTGCTTGTCGTTGATCTTCACACCCTGGAGTCGGTAGACCTCCTGCACTTCGTCCACCAAGTAGCGGGCAAGCTCTTTTTCGCCCAACACCTTGAGGATGTCGTGCGGGTTGGCCGCGCCGTCCATCATCGGCTCGCCGGCCTTCACCCGGTCCCCCGAGTGAACGCTGATGTGCTTGCCCTTGGAGATCAGGTACTCCTTGGCGAGGTCGGTGCGGAGCTCGCCATTGACCTCGGGGGTGATGATCAGCTTTCGCTTGCCCTTGGTGTCCTTGCCGAAGGAAACCACTCCATCGATTTCGGCGATCACCGCGTGATCCTTGGGCTTGCGAGCTTCGAACAGCTCGGCCACGCGGGGAAGACCACCGGTGATGTCCTTGGTCTTGGTGGTCTCTCGCGGAACCTTGGCGATCACCTCGCCCGGAGTGATCTCATCTCCGTCGTTGACGGTGAGAATCGATCCCTGTGGAAGGTGGTAGCTCGCAGGCTGCTCGCTCGCGGGGAGAACCTTGATTTCTCCCTTCTCATCGCGAATTGAAATCCGCGGCCTGGCCTCGGGATCCTTGGATTCGACGATCGTCTTGCGGGACAAGCCGGTGACCTCGTCGAGGGTTTCGCTCATCGTCACGCCCTCGATGATGTCGTCGAACTTCACCGTTCCGCCGACCTCGGTAAGCAGCGGCATCGCGAAGGGGTCCCATTCGGCAATCAGGGTGCCCGGTTCGACTTTCTGGCCTTCTTTGACCAGCAGCTTGGCGCCGTAAATGACCTGGTAACGCTCGCGCTCGCGGCCCGAGTCGTCGACCACCACCACTTCGCCGTTGCGGTTCATCACGACCAAGGTTCCGTCGTTCCGCTTCACCGTTGCGAGGTTCGAGAACTTGATCGAACCGGCGTATCGGTTTTCGAGCGAGGATTGCTCCGCCCGCCGCGTGGCGGCTCCGCCGATGTGGAACGTTCGCATCGTCAGCTGCGTTCCCGGCTCACCGATCGATTGGGCGGCGATCACTCCGACCGCCTCGCCAATACTCACTTTGCGGCCTCGCGCGAGGTCGCGGCCGTAGCACTCGACGCAGATCCCGCGCCGGGCCTGGCAGGTCAGAACTGAACGGATTTTGACTTTGTCCAGGCCGGAGTTTTCGATCTTCGCGACCCGGTTCTCGTCGATTTCCTCATTCGCCCGGACCAGCACTTCGCCGGTCAGAGGATCGTGAATGTCGTCCAAGGCCACGCGGCCGAGGATTCGTTCTCCCATCGGCTCGATGATTTCGCCGCCCTCCACCAGGGCGCCGATGTACAGGCCGTCCATCGTGCCGCAGTCGTACTCGGCAATGATCGCGTCCTGCGCCACGTCCACCAGCCGGCGGGTCAGATAGCCGGAGTTGGCGGTTTTCAGTGCGGTGTCCGCGAGACCTTTGCGGGCCCCGTGGGTCGAAATGAAGTACTGCAGCACCGACAAGCCTTCCCGGAAGTTAGCGGTGATCGGCGTGTCCGCCATGATGTAGATCGGATTGAAGGATGGCTGCTTGCGCGTCTGACGTTTGCCGTCCGGTCCGACGCCGGAGACCTCTTCCTGTGAGATCTGCTGCATCATCTCGCCGGCGACCTTCTCCGTGACCTCCGCCCAGATGTCGATCACCTTGTTGTAGCGCTCGCCGTCGGTGATCAGGCCCTCCAGGTATTGGTTTTCGATCTCCGCCACTTCCTTCCGGGCGTAGTCCAAAAACTCGTGCTTGCGCTCCGGAATGACCATGTCCTTGAGCGCGATCGAGATGCCCGCCTTGGTCGCATGGGCATAGCCCAGCGTGCGGATCCGGTCCGCCAACAGCACCGTTTCCTTTTCTCCGGTCAAGCGGTAGCAGGTATCGATCAGGTTCCCGAGCTGTTTCTTGTCGAGCACCTTGTTAATCGCATCGAACCCAATCTTGTCCGGGACAATATCCCACAGCAGCACGCGGCCGACGGTGGTCTCTTTGCGAGCTCCCTCGACCCGGCAGACAATCTTCGCCTGAAGCTCGACCTGGCCGTGGTCGTACGCCGCCCGGA
>WNEZ01009505.1_pt1 | contig 10416 bp, 11 predicted proteins | sample 5400521 | NCBI WGS metagenome assembly WNEZ01 (sample SAMN13153339, study PRJNA577476) | soil metagenome | isolation source: 120 cm saprolite under Douglas fir tree site 2 hole 1 replicate 1 | place: USA:California | collected 2015-04-18
ATCGACTTCTGATCACTTCTTCGCGGCCGTCTTTTTCCCGCCGCTCGCTTGTTGCTGCTGATCTGCGCGGCGTGTGCGATCCTTCATTCGCTGCTGGGTCCGTCGCCGCTTCTCCACCGCCGAACGTGCCTTGTCGCCATTGATTCGTGACATGAGAGCCTCCGCGGGGACTCTAACAGGTCCGACGAGCTCAGGTGTTGGTCGACAGGCGTTCCTCGCGCTGTCTACGCCAGCCGTAGCGCGTCATGCCTCGCGGCTTGTACACCGACAGCGTCGTGGCCACGAGCAACACAAAAACGGCCGCACCGGCGTCGGCCACCAGCTGGATCCGCAGCCCGCGGAGGTCGGCGCTGGACAAGGTCGTCTCTACCGCCATGCCTGCGACGCGGGTAATCGGTCGCATGTGCACCAGCAGGATGATGGTGGCAAGAACGGAGATCAATAGTTTGATCAGGACCCAATAGTGCCGGAACAAGCCCCATGTGGTGCCCAGCGACTGGACAAGCCCGGTCATTAGTGAAGCGAGGCTGAACGGGACGATGACGAACCAGCCGGTCAACTTCATCGCCACGTAGGCGGCACGCACGGTCTGAGCGTTTCGGCTGGTGAGACCAGCGACGGCGAGGGCGAGGAAGGCGACGACCGCGCCGAGCCAGCCGACTGAGGACGCGACGTGCGCGGTCAGCGCGAACTTCCGCACTCCAGGTTTCATGGTCATCACGACATGTGGCTCCCGAAGCCCCGTCCCATGAGGTGCACGATGAGAAACACCAGCACCAGGACGAGGAAGATGATCCCGAATACATAAACCCAGCGAGGCGTGGTCTCCGGGAGGCCTGGCTCCTGGCCGGCCTCACTTGTCTCGCCATTCGAGCCGGAGTTGGGGGACAAGTCAGAAATGTGTGTCTCCTCAATCTGTCGCAGGCAGCAGTTTACGAGACATTGTGTCTATATGCAATCATAGTGTCTCGACTGTCGTCGTTCCGTATACTTGTGCGGTGCCGAAGCTGTGGAACGACACGATCGCGGCGCACCGCCGGGCAGTGCGCGATGCGACCCTCGACACCACCGCAGCGCTGGTGGCTGAGCACGGGCTCGCGGCGGTGACGATGTCGCAGATCGCCGAGGAGACCGGCATTGGACGCGCGACGCTATACAAGTACTTCCCTGACGTCGAAGCGATCCTGATCGCCTGGCACGAGCGGCAGGTCATCAGCCACCTCCACCAACTTGCCGCTGTCCGGGACGAAGCCGGCGACGCCGGTGATCAGCTCGAAGCCGTTCTCGAGGCCTACGCACTCATTCGCCACGAGCACCATGACACGGAGCTCGCAGCACTTCTTCATCGAGGTGAGCACATCGTCCGAGCGCAGAAGCAGCTCAGCGACTTCATCCGAGACCTGGTGACCGAGGGTGCGGAGAGTGGCGACCTCAGGGACGATGTCGCGCCTTCCGAGCTCGCGAGTTATTGCCTTCACGCCCTGACGGCCGCAAGCAGCTTGCCGTCCAAGGCGGCGGTGCGGCGGCTCGTCATGGTCATTCTCGATGGGTTGCGGCCACGCGCATCCCGATCGCGTTAGCTGGTCCTTCTGACTACTTCGCCGGGACACAATCAGTCTCACGCGGATTGATGATTGGCGGTTTGATCCACTTCGAGATCGAGAATCCTCGACATGTCATTTCGAGCGCCGTAGAGCGCGAGCAAACCTTGATGGGTCCACTAGTGGAGTGTATTGGTTGAATTGGTACCAGATGGCGCAGGGATCGGCGACGTGAGCTAGGCGCGCCGACGCAAGCATAGCGGTGACTATGTTGAGGAGGCGCAACAACGCTCACGGCGTCGAGACCAAGCCAGGTGGTACCAATTCAATCAATACACTCCACTAGTGATGGGCGGAGGACGCATCCAAAATTGATGCGTGATCTGCATCCGGGAACGCTTGGGCTCGCTCTCTTGTTGAAGGACCGTGAATTGCACGATCGATCTCGGATGAAACGCACCGCCATTGCCGCGGCCTGGGTCGCGGGAGCGACCGTTCCGCTCCTCGCGGCGGTTGTGTTTCTCTTCGGTTGCTGCGTCCTTCCCTTCCACGCTTACATTCACAAAGCGATGCCGCTGTGCAGGCTCGCTGTGGGGCTCATCAACGGCGAGCATGCGGACCATCACGGTGCACAGCAGCCGCTTCCCGCGCGCACAAAGCAGGAGCCGGTGAAGCGGATCGCGACCGATCTCCCGCGTTCGTTCCAGCTCGCCGCTGTCGCATCGATGGCTCGTGCCGTAACGCGCATCGACACGGCGGCGTATCGCAGCTTCATCTCGCTCGGCGCCTTGCGCTGCGATCAGGACGTCGGACTGCACCTGCTCGTCGCCACGCTTCTGATTTGATCCCGCCTTCGCGCGCACCGCATTCGCGTCGGGCGTCACTGCTCGCCGCGTAGCCGGTTCTCGCGCGCCCTCCTGCACTTCCTTCCGCTGAAGTCGATTCGGAGAATCAAAAACATGAAGCATCGCATTCGCTCGCTCGTTTGCGCAGCCGCGCTGCTCGCCGCAATGGCGATGACGCTCGTCGCCTGCGGCGGCAAACAGACGATGGCGTCGAAGAGCGCTTCCGCGTTCGACGACGCAAAGAAGAAAGGCATCCCCATCGCGCTTGACGAGCACGGCGGACACTCCAACGAAGGCGCAGGCGGGCAGTCGGATCACGGCGCCATGCCGGGCATGGATCACTCGAAGATGGCGGGGATGGGCCACTCGGCGATGGCGGGCATGCAGCACGGCACGAGTGCGGCGGGCAGGCACAACATGGCCGGGATGGATCACTCCGCGATGACGGGGATGGACCACTCGAAGATGGACCATTCGAAGATGGCCGGCATGCAGCACGGCAGCTCGATGGCCGGCATGCAGCACGGGTCGTCACCGTCAGTACCGCCGGTCATTGCGCCGCCGACATCGAACGCTGCGATCGCGCAGACGCAGCCGGCAGCGACGCTTCGCTCCGACGAGTTCGATGCCCCCGCGCCGGCCGCCGTCGACGAAGCCGCGAAGGCATCGGGCATGAAACATTCGACGGAGCCGCCAGCGCAACATCAGCACGGAAACGGGGAGGCGTCATGAAGCGGATTGCTCTCCTCGCCGTCGCCGGATTTGCGTCGGCGTGCGCGTCGGTTCCGCGCGACGCCGGGATGAGCGACGTCCGGCAGGCGGTCTCCGACCGTATGAGCCAGACAGTCGAGTGGAAGGCCGAGCCCTCGACTGCCGACGATCCGCGCATCCGCGAGTTGCTGCAGAGTGAGCTGACTTCTGACAAGGCCGTAGCCGTCGCCATGGCGAACAACCCGCGGTTGCAGGCGACGCTCGCGGAGCTCGGAATCGCACGCGCCGATCTTCTGCAGGCGAGCGTCGTCCGGAATCCGCTCTTCGAGGCGGAGATCCGCTTCCCGAGCGAGCCGTTCCGGCCGTTCGAGCTCCGACTGGCGCAGACGCTCGTCGATCTCATTCAACTGCCGCGACGCCGGGCGATCGGTCGTGCCGCGTTCGATGCGGCGAAGCTCCACGTGACGTCGGAAGTGCTGCGCTTCGCCGCCGATGTTCGAGCGCAGCACTCGGATCTCCTCGCGGCATCGCAGCGCGTGGCGCAGAGCCGCGTGAATCTCGAAGCGGCGAGGACGTCGGCGGAGCTCGCGCAGCGACAGCACGACGCGCAGAACATCACCGACCTCGAGCTCGAGAACGAGCAGGCGCAGTACGAACAGGCGAAACTGGATCTCGCGCGTGAGGAGCAGGGTCTCGTCGTCGCGCGCGAGGCTTTCCTGCGCGGCATGGGGTTGCGCGACACGTCGGTGGAGTGGCGGCTGCCGCAGGACTTTCCTCCGCTTCCGGCATCGGAGCAGGATCAACAGCAGCTCGAGCAACTCGCCACCGCGCGCCGGCTCGACATCGCCATCGCACGCCGCGAAGTGGACATCGCGCGGCAGCAGGTGCCGATGGCACGGCTCGCGGCGCTCGGCGACATCACCGTCGACGGCCACCTGCAGCGCGACGCGAGCGGTGCGAAGACTTTCGGTCCCGGCATCGAAGTCCCGATCCCGATCTTCAACACTGGCGCTCCGGCGCGCTCGCGCGCAGAGGCCGGGTATCTCCGTGCGCGCCACACGCTGAACGCGCTGCTCGCCGAGTCGTCATCGCAACTTCGTACCGCACGCGCGACTGTCGCGGAAGCGCGTGCGCGCGTCGAGTATTACCGCGACGTGATCGTGCCGCGGCGCCAGCGCATCGTCGAGCTGACGAAGCTGGAGCACAACGCGATGCTCGTCGGCCCGTTCCAGCTCCTGCAGGCGAAGCAGAACGAAGCACAGGCCCGTCGCGACTTCATCGACGCGCAACGCGACTACGCGAGCGCGCGGAACAACCTCGATCGCGCGCTGAACGGCGTCGCCACCGACGGGACACTCATACCCGCGACCGAAGGTTCCGCGAGGCACACGAGCACCACGTCGCCCGAAGGAGGCCACTAGATGTTTTCCCGCCGCAAACTCCTGCTCTCATCAGCCGCCGGCGCCCTCGGCTCCGCGCTCGCCGGCCGCTCTGCGGTGGCGGCGCAGCCGGCATCGAGCGAGTCGAAGCATTCGCACCTCGGGCCGGCACGTCATTCGACGAGCGGTCGAACGCCTGTCATCACGCCGAACGGAACCTCGCTGCCATTCCGGATGGAGAACGGCGTGAAAGTTTTCCACCTCACCGCTGAGCCGGTGAAGCGTGAGTTCGTGGACGGCCTCACGGTGAACTGCTGGGGTTACAACGGGACCAGTCCCGGTCCGACGATCGAGGCGTTCGCGGGCGATCGCGTGCGCATCTACGTCACGAACAAACTGCCCGAGGGGACGTCGATTCACTGGCACGGGTTCATTCTGCCGAATGGAATGGACGGCGTGAGCGGTCTCACCCAGCCGAAGATCGCGCCGGGCGAGACGTTTGCCTATGAGTTCACGCTGAAGCAGAGCGGGACGCTGATGTATCACCCGCACTTCGACGAGATGACGCAGATCGCGCTCGGGATGCACGGGTTCTTCATCATCCATCCGCGCGATGCCGCCGTGCACCGCGTCGATCGTGACTTCGCCATCTTTCTCAACGAGTGGTTCATCAAGCCGGGGACGGCGACGCCCGATCCGACGGTGATGCTCGACTTCAACGTGTTCACATTCAACAGCCGCGTGTTCCCCGGCACCGATCCGATGCTGGTGCGTACCGGCGATCGCGTGCGCATCCGCATCGCCAATCTGACGATGGACTCGCACCCGATGCACATTCACGGGCATCGGTTCTTCGTCACGGGCACGGACGCCGGTCCGATTCAACAATCGGCGTGGATCCCCGAGAACACGACGAACGTGCCGGTTGGCGCGACGCGCGACATCGAGTTCGTCGCCGACAACCCGGGCGATTGGGCGTTCCACTGCCACAAGTCGCATCACACGATGAACCAGATGGGCCACGGCCTCCCCAACCTCCTCGGCGTCGACGCGGCGAAGACCGAGCAGCGGCTGAATGCGCTCACTCCCGGCACGATGATCATGGGGACGACGGGCATGGGCGACATGTCGGAGATGCAGCAGATGATGGCCGCTCCGCGGAACAGCATTGCCATGCTCGGTGGCGAAGGCCCGTACGGGTCGATCGATATGGGCGGAATGTTCTCGATCGTGAAGATCCGTGACTCGATCGACTACAACCGCGATCCGGGCTGGTACGAACAGCCGCGAGGCACGTCGGCGTATCGCGTCAAATCGATGTCGACGCCGGCGGCACCGCCATCGCATGAGGGGCACAGGCAGTGAAGAGGAAGACGGTGATCGCTGCCGGCGTGACTGCGGTCGTGGTGGTCGTCGCCGTCATCGCGCTCATCGCGACGCTCCGCTACGGCTTCAGCGCTCACGATGAGCCGACGCGAATCGAAATCGTGCTCGCGCGCACCATGCGGCATTGGGCCGCGCCGGCCGATCTTCGCGATCGGAAGAACCCGATCCCGCTCACGCCGGAGGTCCTGGCCGCGGCACGCGCACATTTCGCAGATCACTGCGCGATTTGTCACGGCAACGACGGCAAAGGCGCGGGCGGAATGGGCAGGAACATGTACCCAAGGACGCCCAACATGACGCACGCTGCGACGCAACAACTCTCGGACGGCGAGCTTTTCTCGATCATCGAGAACGGCGTCCGCCTCACCGGGATGCCGGGGTTCGGCGAAGGCACGGCTGCATCCGCTTACGGCAGTTGGACGCTCGTCCATTTCATCCGGCACCTGCCGACGCTCACTCCGGAAGAAGTCGCCGAGATGGAGAAGCTCAACCCGAAGTCACCCGAAGAATGGCAGCAGATGCAGGAGGAGGAGGCGTTTCTCGCCGGGAGCGGCGAAGCAACCGCTCCTTCGTCCGAACAGTCCAAACAGCACCATCACTGAAAAGGAGCACCACATGAAAAAGGTTTTCGCGATGTCTCTTCTCTTTCTCTTCATCGTGACCACGTTTGCCTTCGCGCACGCCGGAGAGGTCCACACCTACATGGGCACCATCACGAAGCTCCAGGCCGGCGGGAGCTTCACGATGAAAAAGACCGACGGCAAGTTCATCACGGTGCTGACGTCGAAGACCACGGCGTATCTCGATGCCGACGATCATGCCGGCAACGCGAGCGACCTGAAGGTCGGCTCGCGCGTCGTCGTGAAGATGTCGACTGACGGAAAAACCGCGACGAGCATCAAAATGAGCGCACCGCCGAAGAAGAAGAACTGAATGCACTGCGTGAACTGGAACGTAAAGGATGGAAAGTCGCCAGCCTTGGGCCGCAGCAGCATGTCGAGCCTTTGTGTCATTCCGAGCGTAGCGAGGAACCTGGGGAACGGGTGGCTCGAATCATGTGCCTCGTGCCACCCTGCCGCCCAGGTCCCTCGCTCACGCTCGGGATGACACTGGCTGTAATCGCCGCCTCACGTGGATCATCGAAATGAAACGCTTACTGACGACCGGTCTTCGCCGCGTCTTCTCTGCGGCGCTCGGGACCGCCGGCTTCTTCGCAGTCGTCGAGAAGCTCGCGTGGTGGAACATCGCCCGAGAGCGAGCGAAGCGCTCCTACCTCGGCGATCTGCTGTATGTGGAAACGAAGGGCAACGGCCCGCCGATCGTCTTTCTCGCCGGCCTGCAGGGCTCGACCCGCTACTGGTGCGGGGCATTCGATTCCCTCGCCACATCGAATCGGCTGATCGATGTCGACGCGCTCGGCTTCGGTCGTTCGCCCTGGCCGCTGCACGAGCCGACGCTCGAGGATCACCTCGCATGGCTTCGTCGCACGTTCGTCGCGCAGGGCGCCAGGGAGCACATCACGATCGTCGCGCACTCATTCGGGACGATTCTCGCGGCGTATTACGCTGCACTCTATCCAGACGGAATCGATCGCCTCGTCCTCCTCGGCACGCCGATTTTCCAGGGAGTGGCCGACGCGAAGATGCGCATTCGAGCGATGTCGGAGCTCAGCGCACTCTTTTCTCTCAATCCGGTTCTTGCGCGAGAGGCCTGCCTCCTGATGTGCGCGTTCCGCCCGTTTTTCCGCTGGCTGGCGCGGCGCGTCAGCAGCCTTCCGTCAAACGTGGCCGAGGACGCAGTCCTCCATGACTGGCCATCGATCAAAGGCGCGATCCGAAACATCCTGCTGGCGTGTCCGATCGAAGAGGCACTGTCGAAGGTACGGAGCGCCGTTGTTTTCATTCACGGATCAAAAGATCCGGTCGCGCCCTTGTCGCGCGTGCAGGAAGTTGCAGCGGCCATTCATGCAAGCGTGATCGTCGTCGACGGCGACCATCAGGCATACGTCAGATCCGCGCGCAGCACAGTGCTCGACGTCCTGGGAAGCGCAATGGGGGAACCATGAGCCATCTCGTGCACGCGCTCAGCATGGCATTCGCGATGTTCTGGGAAATCCTATGGGCGCTGATCCTTGGCTTCGGCCTGTCCGGCGTCGTGCAAGCCGTCGTTTCCAAGAAGCAGATTACCAGGCTCCTCCCCGATGATTCGCCACGTGCCATCGCCATCGCTTGCGGTCTCGGCGCCGCTTCGTCGTCGTGTTCATATGCTGCGGTCGCTCTGGCGCGATCGATCTTTCGAAAGGGCGCCGACTTCACCGCAGCAATCGCCTTCGAGCTCGCTTCGACGAATCTCGTCATCGAGCTCGGAATCATTCTGGCGATCCTCCTCGGCTGGCGGTTCACACTCGCCGAGTTCGCCGGCGGTCCGCTCATGGTCGCGATTCTCGTGATTCTGTTCCGAATGTTTCTGACGAAGCCGATGGTCGACGCCGCGCGACGGCAGGCCGAGAAGGGCCTGAAGGGCAAGATGGAGGGTCACGCCGAGATGGACATGTCCGTGACCTCGGGCTCGCTGCTCCAGAAGATCCTCTCGAAAAGAGGATTCACGGCGATCAGCCACTACTTCGTCATGGACTGGCTCGCGGTCTGGAAAGACATCGCACTCGGCCTGCTGATCGCCGGCGGAATCAGTGCCATGGTTCCGGCGACGTTCTGGAATCGATTCTTTTTCGTGAAGCACCCTCTGTTCGCGAAATTCTGGGGACCGATCGTCGGCCCGTTCGTCGCCATCCTCTCGTTCGTCGACATCTACCGCAAGTACTACGGTCTGAAGATGAGCGCATTCCTGCTGGTCACGATGTACGCGGCGATGACGACCGCGGCGATCATCATCGAGCTCGTGTTTGATGCGTTGCACCTGATCCCGGCAGAACGACACGCGAAAATCATCGAGGCATCGATCCGCTGGAACTACACAACGATCCTGAACATCGTCTTCGGCGCCGTCGCGTTACTGCTCGTCTGGCGCTTCTTCACGACGGGAGGAGTGAAGATGATCAAGATGATGGACGCGCCGGCGCATTCCGCGAGGCACTAACGTGTGCCGCCGGCGTTGAACGGTGAGAATCCGAGCGATGCGGCGCGGGCCCAGAGAATCGCCGTTCTTGAGAATGCCGCCGATGGAGCGACCGTGTGCGAGCCTGCGGTGAGGTATCGCGGCCCGGCGTAGCGCGTGCCGTCGAGCATCCCGCGGAATTCGCCGCGCGAGGAAACGAGGCTGTAATCGCCTGGAATCTCGATTTGAAAGGTCCGGCTTCGGGGCACGATCATTCCGGCGACGCGAAGACATCCGACGTTCACGAAGTTTCGCAGCAGGAATAGGCGGCTGACTCGTGGAAGTCCGGGATCGTCGCGAACTGCGACCATGGTGTGCGTTCGGACGACGTCGGCGGCGATCGTGTCCCGCAGCCGGCCCGTGGAGATCGCTCTCCTCGTGATCTTCTCGAGGACGTAATAGAAGGCGCGTCTCCGAAACAGCATCTCTCCCTTCAGATCGAGCACGGTTTCGTTCGGGGCGCTGAGCTTCAACGTTTGCTCGATGAGCGCGGCGGTCTGCGTCACCTGATTTCGCCACGGCGTACTCGAGCGGGCGATCCAGAAAAGCTCCAGCACGAGGATCGCGATTGCAAATTGGGCGGCCGAGCGATCACTCCGCGGCAGCAGCGCAAGCGCGGCCACCGCCGCGACGGGATAGAAGGGAAGCCAGTGCTCCGTCTCGATGATCGGCCACATCGAAATCATCAGGGCGGCGTATCCATAGGCCGCGACAAACAGGAAGACGCGACGTCTGAGCACGTCTGGAGGAGTGTCGCTGTCACGCATGATCCGACGCGTCACCAGAACGATGGCGGCGACGAACACGGGAAGGGCCAGAAGCCGCAGCGGATGTTCGGAAGGGATGGCGTTGTGCGTGATGGTGCAGTCGATGAATGGCTTCCACGCACCGCGGGCAGCAAAGTAGATCGCAATCAGTGACGGAAGAACGAGCGCGGCGCCGGCGAAGCTGAGCGCGCGTTTCGACGCATTACGCAACGTGAGAGACGCGTCGTGGATCAGGACGAGCGCCACGGCGGCGGCGATGCAGAGGATCACAGCAAGCAACAAAGACTTCGCCGAGACCGAAGCCGCGATCCCGAACGCCAGGCCCGCCAACGCGGCGCGGCGCGTCGTGACCGGTGCGGTCACGAGAATGGCCAGCGTCGCCAGCCAGCAAGTCGCCCAGAGAACATCCGGCCGGAACTCGAGCGAGCACAGAAAGAAATCAGGAGCGAAGATGCCGATGACCGTGGCGATGATCACCGCCCGCCGCGGATAGCAACTGAGGCCGATGCGCCAGGTCAGCAGCACCATGAGCGCGAACAGCGGCAGCATGGCGATGCGTCCGAGGATCAGCGCCTCCGGACGTTCCCCGGCCAGTCGTAGCAGAGGCAACGACAGGATGTGAAACAACGGCATGTGATTGTCGAAGAAGTCGCGATAGGGGAGCAGGTGATGC
>WNEZ01006298.1_pt1 | contig 10414 bp, 9 predicted proteins | sample 5400521 | NCBI WGS metagenome assembly WNEZ01 (sample SAMN13153339, study PRJNA577476) | soil metagenome | isolation source: 120 cm saprolite under Douglas fir tree site 2 hole 1 replicate 1 | place: USA:California | collected 2015-04-18
CGCCGAAGGCACACCGACGCTGGTGCTGCCCGAGCTCGAGTCGCCGCGCGCGAAGGCGAGTGCCCCGGATCTCGCGCAGCGGACCTGGGGCGAGACCGACGATCCCTACGCGCTCGTCGCGTCGCTTCTTGGCGGACGCGGCGACGTCCTCGTCGCTGATCAGATGTGGGCGCTCTTCACGCTCCGGCTCCAGAAGGCGCTCGGCGGGCGCGGCTTCGCGGTCGCCTCGACGCTCACGCGCGAGCTGCGCATGCGCAAGGACCCGTCCGAACGCGACGCGCTCCGTGCGGTCTCCGCCGCGGCGGACCGCGCCTACGTGCGCGTGCTCAAGAAAGAGTTCGCGGGCCGCCGCGAGCGCGATGTGGCCGCCGACCTCGCCGCGCTGCTGCGCGACGAAGGGCACGACGAGGTCGCCTTCACCATCGTGGCGTCGGGACCGAACGGCGCATCACCGCATCACGAGACCGGCGACCGCGTCATCGGAAACGGCGAGGCGATCGTCCTCGACTTCGGCGGCACGCGTGCGTGGTACTGCTCCGACATCACGCGGACCGTCTTCGTCGGCCAGCCGGACGCCGAGGTCCGCAAGGTCCACGACACCGTCCGTCGCTCGCAGGAGGCGGGGTACGCCGCCGCGAAGACCGGCGCGACCTGCGAGTCGGTCGACGCCGCGTCGCGCAAGGTCATCGACGACGCGGGCTACGGGAAGCACTTCATCCACCGCACCGGTCACGGCATCGGCCTCGACGGCCACGAGCATCCCTACCTCGTCTCTGGGAACGCCGAGCGGCTCCAGCCGGGCATGGCGTTCTCGATCGAGCCGGGTATCTACCTGCCCGGGCGCTTCGGCGTGCGCATCGAGGACATCGCGATCATCGCCGACGACGGACGCGCGGAGCCGCTGAACCGCGCCGACCACGCACTCGCCATCGTGAAGTAGGACCAGTGCGATTTGGGCTCGCGGTCCTCGTCGCCGCGGTGGCGCAGCTCGCGGTCTACCTGCAGGTCGGCACATGGATCGGCACAGCGGCGCTCCTCGCGACGGCATACATCCTGTTCGCATCGCTGGGCGCCGGCTGGTTCGCGGCGCGGCGCTCCGCGCTCGCGGGCGGGCTCTCAGCGTTGCTCGTCGCGGCCGTGTACGGGGTCGTGTCGTTCTTCGGACCCGCGGCCACGGGCATGACCGTGCTCGACCTCATCGGCTGGGAGGCACGGCTGCTGCACGCGGTCGCGCCCTATGTCGCCATCGGCGCCGCCGCGGGTGCTTTGGGCGGCGCACTGCGGCGGCGCACGCTCGGCGCGGCGCGTCGTGGCACCGCCACAACTCGGGGTGACAGGGGGTCGCTTCGCGCCCAGGGGCCCCTGGCCCCGCCCCGTGCGAAAGACAGATAGTGCGCACACGTCTTGTTGCGTCCGTGATCGCGACGACGGTCGGGCTCGCGTTCTGGTGGGCGCTCACCGAGCCGCTGCCGGTGCCGCCAGTAATCCTGCTCGCGGTCCCCGCGGGGATCCTGTTCTGCGCGGGGCTCATCGCCGGCCGACTCGGCGTCGTCGCCGGACCCGTGGCGCTGCTGTTCTCGCTCTTCGTCGGCAGCATCATCGCGACCCAGCTGCATCAAGCCTTCGCGCCGAACACACAGCCCATCTCGTCGTTCGGCGCGCTCATCGCCCTCTCGCTGCCCGAGTTGCTCGCTCCTCTCGCCGGAGCGGCCGTGCTCGGCGCGATCGGCGGTCTCTTCGGCGAACGGCTTCTGCCGACCCCGCGCACACCGTGAGTCAGCGCAGGACGCGATAGTGGAGGTGCACCGCCTCCGGTGTCTCGATGGTGCCGATGAGCTCGAGCGCGATGTCCTTAGCGATGTGATCGAAGAGGCGCACGCCGTCACCAAGCAGCAGCGGAGCGACGTGGATATACAGCTCGTCCGCCAGACCCGCCGCGAGCGCCTGCTGCGCCGGGCTCGCGCCGGTCATGCCGATGTCCTTGTCGCCGGCGTCCTCCTTGGCGATCCGGACCGCCTCATGGATGTCGCTGACGAAGCTGAACTTCGATCGGCCCTTCGGATGATCCGTCGGAGGCTTGTGGGTCAGCACCACCACGGGGGCGTCGTTGACCGGGAAGGTGCCGCCCCAGCCGTGCGTGATGTCGTACGTGCGCCGACCGCTGATGATCGCGCCGGCGCGCGCGATCGTCTCTGCGACGACCTCACGGTTGCGCCCCTTCGGGCTGAACAGCGGGTTGTCCGTCTTCGGGCCGCCCTCGTACCACGCGAAGAGGCGTTCGCCACCGCGCAGGCCGAGCGGATGCTCGAGGCCGTCGCCCGGACCGGCGATGAACCCGTCGAGCGACATCGTGAGATCGACGACGACCTTTGCCATCAGCGGGAACCCTGACCCTGCGGAGCGCCCTGAGCCCCCTGGGCGCTCTCAGAGTTTGGAGCGATGTTCGCGTTCAGCCGGAACAGGTTCGTCGGGTCGTAGCGGCGCTTGATCGCCGCGAGACGGTCGTACGTCGCACCGGGGTAGGCATCGCGCACGCGCTCCTTCGCATCCTGCGCGAGGAAGTTCACGTACGCGCCGCCGTCGCTCTGACGGAGCTTGCCCGCGAATTTCTTCACCCACGCGGCGTGCTGGGGCTCCTCGGACGCGTCCTTGTAGACAGCCGCGCAGTTGACCATGATCTCCGAGCGCCGGTGCGCGAACGCCGTTGCCTCGACCGGGACGCGCGCCATCGCGCCGCCGAGCACGCGGATCTGCGCCACCTTGAACATCGCCGTCGATGGCGCGCTGAGCTCGCGGACGATGAGCTCGGCGGTCTTTGCGTCGACTTCGTCGACGAACATCGTGTGCCCGTACGCGATCGGGTGGTAGGTGTCGTCTTCCGGAGGGTAGATCTCGGCGTAGCGCATCGGCTTCACCATGTCGACGATCGGCGTGGCCAGCGCTCGCAGCGGCGCGACGACCTTCTCGCCCGCGGAGGCCGGGCCGGCGTACAGCACGATCGCGAAAACGACGAGCTTCCCGTGATGCTCCGGGGCGAGGAACGGCATCGGCGGCGCAGGCATGACGTTCGCGATGGTCGAGAGCTCCTCGGGCGCGGCAGCGGAGAGCTCGATGAACCTGCGGATGACGTCGGGCGTGGCCGGCAGCATGAACATCCCGCCAAAGCACTCGCCGAGCGGGAACAGCCGGTAGTGGAAGCGCGTCGCGACGCCGAAGTTCCCACCGCCGCCACGGATCGCCCAGAAGAGGTCGGGCTCCGTGTTGGCGTCGACGCGGCGCAGCTTGCCGTCCGCGGTCACGATGTCGGCTGCGAGCAGCGCGTCGATGGTGAGCCCGTGCTTTCGGACCACATAGCCGACGCCGCCCCCGAGCGTGAGGCCGCCCAGACCGACCGACCCCGTGTCGCCGAAACTGAGGGCGAAGTCGTTCTCGCCCACGGCCTTCGAGAACTCGACCGCGGTGATGCCGGACTCGGCCCACGCGGTCGCGTTCGCCGCGTCGATCTCGATCGAGCGCATGTCGCGCAGGTCGAGGACGAGGCCGCCTTCCGAGACCGACGCTCCGTAGAGGCTGTGGCCGCCACTCCGGACCGCAAGCTCGACGCCGGTCTCGCGCGCGTAATTGACGACGCGCTGGACGTCGCTCGCGTCCGCGACCCGGACGATCGCGCCCGGCCGCTTGTCGAAGCCGCCGTAGAACATGGCCCGCGCAGCGTCGTAGTCCGTGTCGCCAGGGCTGATGACGCGGCCTCTCAGGCCGCGCAGTTGGGGTGCGTTCGTCAGAGATGCGGTCGTGATGGTCAATGCTCTCCCCTGTCCTGCGGCTTGGGCTCGCTCACCGCCGTGTCAGGTACGCCGCGAGCTTGTCCAGGCTCTCGGTCCAGCCCTGTGACGCGCCCGCGATCTGGGTGATCGGCATGCCCGTCTGGTGGATGATCACGAGCGTCTTGCCGCCGCGCTCGGTGAACGTGATGGTCACGTGCGTGTCCTCGATGTTTCCGTCGGTGCCCTCGCCGGACATGGTCATGGCGAGACGCTGAGGCGGAACGACCTCCTTGTATTCGCCACGCGCCCAGTAGTCCTTGCCGTCGCCGTCCGTGAAGTTCATGCAGACCGCGAACTTCCCGCCCGGGCGGGCGTCGGATTCGGCGGTGGGGACCGTGAATCCGTTCGGACCGAACCAGTGACGGAGGTGCTCGGGATTGGTGAACGCGTCGAAGACGATGTCGCGCGGTGCGTCGAATACGCGCGTGAGGATGACCTCAGGCTCGCCCTTACGCCGATCGCGGAGGTAACCCGTTAGCTTCTCGAGGATCTCCGTGTAGCCCTGGCGCTCGAGCGCCTCGTCCATGGCCATCTCCCACGAGAGCGTCAGCTTCGTCTTGCCCGCGCCGGCGTCCTCGAACGTCGTGCGCATGATCCGGCCGTCCCCGACGACCTGGACGATGAGCTCCCGTTCCGCGACCTCGTCGTAGGTGCCAGCGAAGAAGAAGCCTTCCTCGCCGCCTGCCGGAGCGAGCGGGCGCATCTCGATGTTGAACTTGCCTCCCCGGCGCAGCTCGATCTCCGCGGAGGGCGTGGTCCACTCCTTCGATGACAGCCAGTGCACGATGTGCTCCGGCTCGGTGTAGACGCGCCACACGAGGTCGCGCGGCGCATCCAAGACCCGGGTCATCGTCATGACGCGCTTTGTGGGCACGCGGCTGGCGGCGCTCACAGTGTGGCCAGCACGGTGTCGAGCCGGTCGTATGACTCGCGCGCGCCAGACTCCATGCCGGACTCGACCATGCCGTCGCGGTCCTCGCGCGAATCGAAGGTGCTCGTCGAGGTCATGAAGGTTCGGCCGCCGCGCTCCTCGAGCACGAGCGTGTTCACGGAGATGTGTCCGGGCAGGCCCTCCCACTCGAAGGTCATCACCACGCGCTGCGGGGGCACGATCTCCTTGAACACGCCGCGGAACCCGAACTCGCCGTCCGGGCCCTTCTGGACGAAGCGCCACGCACCGCCCGGTCGCGCATCGAGCTTGTCGATCGTCGTCGTGTACCGGGCCGGACCCCACCACAGCGGGATCACGGCCGGGTCGGTCATCGCCCGGAAGACCAGGGCGCGCGGCGCGTCGAACTCTCGCGTGATCACGATCTGGCGCTCGCCGGTCTTCGCGACAGTCATCGTCGAGCTACTTGTTGCGGCCATGTCGTCTCTCCCCTTTGTGCTTGTGTACGTCGTACTTCCGCCGCTCCGCGGCTCCCTGTACTTCGTACTTCCGCCGCTCCGCGGCTCCCTGTACGTCGTACTTCCGCCGCTCCGCGGCTCCCTGTAGATCGCGGAGGTAGGCGTCCAGCCGGTCAAGGCTTTGCTCCCAGAAGCGGCGGTATCGCTCGATCCACTCGTCGGCTTCCTTCAGCGGCCGCCCATTGAGCGTGCAGGGCCGGTATTGCGCCTCGCGACCGCGCTCGACCAGGCCCGCACGCTCGAGCACCTTCAGGTGTTTCGAGATCGCCGGCATGGTCATGTCGAACGGCTGCGCGAGCTCGGTGACCGATGCCTGTCCCTTCGCAAGGCGAGCGAGGATCGCCCGCCGGGTCGGGTCGGCTAGGGCCGAGAACGTCGCGCTGAGCTGGTCCGCCTGTGCGCTCATTTCACCCTCTAGTTAAATAACTACTTGGTTTAATACGCCGCCTGCAGCGGCTTGTCAAGGGCGGCCTATGGACACCGTCTTCCGTCGTCCGCCGGACCGCTCGTGCTTCTGGCGGGCGTTACGGGTTGTTTAGGATCGGGCGGGCCGCGTCGAGGGCCCACTGGTAGAGCGAGTTCGGGATGATCCCCAGCAGCACCACCGCGAGGGCCGAGACACCGAGCGAAAGGCTCAGCAGGCGCGAGGGGATGAGCGCGGGCGCGCCGCGCTCGGCGTCGTACATGTACATCCGCACGACCACGCGCAGGTAGTAGAACGCCGCCAGCACCGCGTTCAGCGCGAGGATTACGGCAAGCCAGGCGAACCCCGCGTCGAGGACCGGCTGGATGACCAGGAACTTCGCGACGAAGCCGACCGTCGGCGGGATGCCCGTGAGCGAAATGAGGAACACCGCGAACGCCAGCGCGCCGAACGGCTCGCGCTTGGCGAACCCGTTCAGCTCGTCGAGCGTCGCGCCGCGCGTGCCCTCGAGGTCGATGTAGAGGAGGCACGCGAACGCGCCAAGGTTCATGAGGCCGTAGGCGAAGACATAGAAAAGGACGGCGGCACCGGCCGACGTGCCGGCCGCGGCCGCGGCCACCGCGGCGAGGATGTAGCCGGTGTGAGCGATGCTCGAGTAGGCGAGCATCCGCTTCGTGTTCGTCTGCACCAGGGCGACGACGTTCCCGGCCGTCATCGTGATCGCGGCCAGGACAGCGAAGACCGAGGACCACTCCACCGCCAGCGGTCCCATGCCGCCGACCAGTACGCGCAGGATCGCCGCGAACGCCGCGGCCTTCGGCGCGACCGACATGAACGCGGTCGCCGGTGTGGGCGCGCCGTCGTACGCGTCGGGCGTCCACTGGTGGAACGGCACGACCGCCGCCTTGAAGCCGAGACCGACGGTGATGAGCGCGAGCGCGATGATCGTCGGGCCGTTCGCGAGGCCGCTCGCCTTCAACGAGGTCGTGATCTCGCTGTAGCGCGTCGAGCCCGTCACGCCGAACAGCCACGCGAAGCCGTAGACCAGCAGCGCCGAGCTGAACGCGCCGAGGAGGAAGTACTTGAGCGCGGCCTCATTCGAGAAGCGGTCCTTCCGCTGGATCCCCGCCAGCACGTAGACCGGGATGGTCATCAGCTCCAGGCCGAGGAACACGGTGATGAGGTCGGTCGCGAGCGCGACGGTCATCGCGCCCACCGTGGAGAACAGCAGCGTCGCGTAGTACTCGCCGGGTGGCACCTGCTTGCGCGTGAGGTACGTCGGCGCGACGAGCGTCGCGAAGAGCGCGAGAAGGATAAAGACCGTGCGGAAGAAGTTCGTGAACGTGTCGACGTTCACGTAGCCGCTGAAGAACGCTCCGCTGCCGCGAACGCCGAGCGGCTGCACGTTCCCATACGGCGACCACAGCATCGGCGCGAACAGCGCGACCACCAGCCCGACCGTCACGATGAGCGGCAGCCACCGCGCGGCATTGCGGCGCGAGAGCACCGCGTCGACGACGATGACGGCGCCCGCGGTGATCGTGACGATGAGTTCCGGGGCGATGGCGACGAGATCGTTCACTTCACCGCCACCTGCCAGGTGGGATCGAGCGCAAGCTTCAGCACCCGGTCAAGGCTCGGCTGGATGATCGCGATCGCCGGCTGCGGCACGACGCCGAGCAGCACGGTCAGCACGAGCAGCGGCACCGCGCAGATGACCTCGATCGGCGAGAGGTCGGGCAGCGCCTTGTAGTGGTCGCGCGCCGGCCCGTACATCACGCGGCCGAACATCCAGAGCAGGTACACCGCCGCGAGGATCACGCCGATCGCGGCGAGCGGGCCCCAGAAGAGGCCGCCCAGTGGCACGCCGCTGAACTGGAACGTCCCCAGCAGCACGAGGAACTCGCCGACGAAGCCGTTGAGCCCGGGTAAGCCGAGCGATGCGAGGACGAACAGGCCGAAGAACGTCGTGTAGAGGGGCCAATGGTTCGCGAGCCCTCCCAGGTCGGCGATGACCCGGCGGTGCGTCTTCTCGTACTGGATGCCCACGAAGAGGAAGAGCGCGCCGGTGACGAAGCCGTGGTTGAGCATCTGGAGCACCGCGCCGACGCCGCCCTGCACGTTCAGCACGAAGATGCCGAGCGTCACGAAGCCCATGTGCGCGACCGACGAGTACGCCACGAGCTTCTTCAGATCCTTCTGCACCGTCGAGACGGCGGCGCCGTACAGGATCGCGATGACCGACAGCACGATGATCACGGGCAGCCAGATTTGCGTGCCGATCGGGAACAGCGGGAGCGCGAAGCGCAGGAAGCCGTAGCCTCCGGCCTTCAGCAGGACGCCCGCAAGGATGATCGAGCCCGCGGTCGGCGCCTCGACGTGCGCGTCGGGCAGCCAGGTGTGGAACGGGAACATCGGGAGCTTGATCGCGAACGCGAGACCGAAGGCGAGGAAGACCCAGAACTGGAAGTCGGTCGGGAAGTGGTTGCGGATCGCAAGGAGCTCCGGGAGCGACAGGGTGCGCGAGCCCTCCGGCCCCGACTCAAGCCACACCGCGACGATGCCCACGAGCATCACGAGGCTTCCGGCGAGCGTGAAGATGACGAACTTCAGCGTCGAGTAGATGCGCCGCGTGCCGCCCCAGATGCCGATGATCAGGTACATCGGCACGAGCATCAGCTCGAACATCACGTAGAAGAGGAAGAGGTCGAGCGACACGAAGACGCCGACCATGCCGACCTCGAGCAGGAGGAACGCGGCCATGAACGAGGCGATGCGCTCCTTGATCGCGCCGCCACTCGAGTACAGGACCGAGATGAACGTGAGTAGCGTCGTCATCGGCACCAGCAACACGGAGATGCCGTCGACGCCGACGAAGTAGCGGATGCCGAGGCTGGGCAGCCAGTCGGCCTTCTCGACCAGCTGGAAGTCGGCCTCGCCCACCTTGAACTGCGCGAGCATCACCAGCGAGAGCACGAGCTCCACCAGCGTCGTGACGATCGCGACCTGCTTGGCCGCGCGCGGATCGCCGCGGAAGACGTAGAGCGGCACCAGCCCCACGAGCGGGATGACCAGCAGAAGCGTGAGGACGTGGTCGATGGTCATCGCTTGAACACCCCGGCGGCGTACCCGCCGTACGCCACGAGCACCACGAGGAGCCCGACCACCACGGTGAGCGCGTAGTTGCCGACGACGCCGGTCTGCAGACGGCGCGCGCCGCCGCCCCCTGCGGCAGCGAGGCGGCCGATGCCGTTTGCGATGCCGTCGATGACGTGAACGTCGAACGCCCAGAGCACACCAAAGAACGCGCGCGTGGCCTCGACGAACTTTCGGTCGTAGAGCTCGTCGACGTAGTACTTGTTCACGAGCAGCCGGTAGAGCGGACCCGCGGCGCGCGTGACCGCGGCGGGATCCGGGCGATGGCGCACGTACATCGAGATGCCGACGACGATGCCAACGAGGCCCGCGACGACGGACGCGGCGGAGAGCGCGAGGATCGTCGCGAGCTCGGGCGCGGGCTCGGCGACTCCGGGCGCCTCGACCGCCGGCTTCAGGAACGAGTGGATGAAGCCCTGGTCCGGCGGGAAGCCGATGGCCAGGCCGAGCGCCGCGCTTCCGACCGCCAGCAGTACCAGGGGCAGCGTCATGATCGCCGGTGACTCGTGCGCGTGGTCGTAGAGGTGGTGATCCCGCGGCTCGCCGTGGAACGTCATCCACATCGCGCGCGTCACGTAGAACGCCGTGAGGATCGCGGTCACGATGCCGACCGCCCAGAGCGCGGTGTGCCCCGAGAGGAACGCCGCGCTGAGGATCTCGTCCTTGGACCAGAAGCCCGCGAGCGGCGGCAGCGCGGCGAGCGCGCCGCCGGCGATGAGCATGGTCCAGTAGGTCACCGGCAGCTTGCGCCGCAAGCCGCCCATCTTCCGCATGTCCTGCTCGTCCCCCACTGCGTGGATGACGGAGCCGGAACCGAGGAAGAGCAGCGCCTTGAAGAACGCGTGCGTGGCGAGGTGGAAGGTCGCCGCGATCGGCGCGCCAACGCCGAGCGCCAGGAACATGTAGCCGAGCTGCGAGACGGTCGAGTACGCCATGACGCGCTTGATGTCGAACTGGACGAGGGCGATCGTCGCGGCGAAGATCGCCGTGACCGCGCCGATCACCCCGACGACCTGGAGCGATGGACCCGCAGCCACGAAAAGCGGCGTCGAGCGCGCCACGAGATAGACGCCGGCGGTGACCATCGTCGCCGCGTGGATCAGGGCCGACACCGGCGTCGGTCCCTCCATCGCGTCGGGCAGCCACGAGTACAGCGGCAGCTGCGCGGACTTGCCGGCGGCGCCGACGAAGAACGCGATGCAGATGAGGACGAGGTTCGCCTGCGTCGCGATGCCGACCTTCTCGAAGACCTCGGTGAAGGTCATCGAGCCGAACACGAGGAACGTCGTGACCATGCCGATCGTGTAGCCCCAGTCACCGATCCGGTTCATCCAGAACGCCTTGTTCGCCGCGTGCTGCGGCGCGGGCTTCTCGAACCAGAACCCGATCAGTAGATAGGAGCAGAGGCCGACGCCCTCCCACCCGACGAACATCAGGAGGTAGTTGTCGGCCATGACCAGCAAGAGCATCGCGAACGCGAACAGCGAGAACCAGGTGAAGAAGCGCGGGAAGCCGTGGTCGTGCGCCATGTAGCCATTGGCGAAGATGAAGATGAGCGAGCCGACGACGGTGACCACGAGGAGCATCACGCTCGAGAGCGGAT
>WNEZ01015916.1_pt1 | contig 10412 bp, 11 predicted proteins | sample 5400521 | NCBI WGS metagenome assembly WNEZ01 (sample SAMN13153339, study PRJNA577476) | soil metagenome | isolation source: 120 cm saprolite under Douglas fir tree site 2 hole 1 replicate 1 | place: USA:California | collected 2015-04-18
GGGCAAACGCGCTCTGTTGATGATGCTCGGCTCTATGCTCCTCATTCCCGTGTACCTGATGATGGCCTACACGCATGTAAACCTCTACATCCCGATGGCAATGATGGGAGTCGCCTTCTCCTTGATTCCCGCGGTAATGTGGCCGTCGGTTGCGTACATCGTCGAACAGTCCAAACTAGGTACTGCCTACGGTTTGATGACTATGATTCAGAATATCGGCCTGTTCGGCTTTAACCTGCTCATTGGCTGGGCTAACGATTACAGCCATGCCAGCGCTAGCAATCCTGCGGGATATCGCCTGGGGATGTGGATTTTTTCCATTTTGGGGTTTTTGGGGGTACTGTTTGCCTTCCTGTTGCGCCAGAGAGAACTTGGGCCGCACAGCCACGGATTGGAGACTATTACGACGGCTAAGGCGACCGCCTGAGCTAAGTGCATTTACTTGAGGTCACCGTTTGAGACAGATGCTCCGTACTTGTGAGGAATAAAGACGTCCGCAGCTGCCAGGAATAGACTACGGTTGGCACCGGCTTGGGGTAACGAAAGTCACTGGCCGCAACGCGGGCATCGGGCAAGTCCAAGGCAGGCAATGAGTTCTGCTATCCTGCTTGCGAGTGATGTTGGGCTAGAGGATGGGAATCGGCCCGTAAGCGGTACAACGAACAAAGACTTAAGCCGCATCAGACTAAGTGCGGCCGGAAAAAGGCGATTTGACGGACGCAAGACAACCACAGGCGAGGCTGTCCGAAGCAGAAGCGATAGAGAAGGCAAAGCAAGGCGACGCGCAAGCCTTTGAGGTCTTATACAACCTGCATAAACGGCGCGTTTACTCGCTATGCCTGCGGATGACGGCCAACGCGGCGGAAGCCGAGGACCTGACGCAGGAAGCTTTCCTGCAACTTTACAGGAAAATAGCCACTTTTCGTGGCGAGTCGGCGTTCTCCACCTGGCTGCACCGGATGGCGGTTAACGTCGTTTTGATGCGCCTTCGCAAGAAGGGCTTGCCGGTGGTCCCTTTAGAAGAGACCATCGAGACGGAAGAAGAGGCTCCAAAGAAAGAGCTGGGCGGCGAAGACATGAAGCTGGCCGGCTCGATCGAGAGATTGCAGTTGGAGCGGGCGATAGAGCGCCTGCCGCCGGGTTATCGGACAATTTTCGTATTACACGACGTCGAGGGGTACGAACATAACGAGATTGCTGGAATCGTAGGTTGTTCGATCGGCAACAGCAAATCGCAGTTGCATAAAGCACGCTTGAAATTGCGCGAGTTCCTGAAAACGAGCAGAGCCGAAAAGGCCCGCAAGCCGTGAGGAACGGGAAGCACAGTGACAGAGATGATCGGGGAGAGAGGCAGTATGACCTGTGCTGAGTTTCAGCAAGAATTACCGGATGTTCTAGAGGGAGCCAGCCGCGCCGAACTGGAAGCGCACCTGAGCTCTTGTCCCAGATGCTCCGACTTGGTTTCGGACTTGAAAGCTATTTCCGAGCAGGCCTACGAGCTTCGCGAGTCGGAGGAACCATCCCCACGAGTCTGGCAGTCGATCGAGACAGCCCTTCGGCAAGAAGGGCTGATTCGTGACGCCAGTGCGGAGCGGCGTTTTTTAGCCCCGGCGTCGAGGAGGCGCTGGGGACCAACTGCCTGGTTGGTGCCTATAGCAGCCGTGCTGATGGTGGGCATGGTGTTGTTCATAAATCGTCCGTTTTCCAGCCCCGCAGCACAGCGCACGGCGCATCCCGCGCAGGAGATCGTTTCTTCCTCCACGGCCACTTCCGACGCTGCCAATGACGACGACCGGCAGGTGCTCTCCGAGGTGGAGAAGAGCCAGCCTTTGATGAAGTCTGCTTATGAAGACAATCTCAAGAACGTGAATGCGTACATCCGTGACGCCCAGAGTTCGGTGGATCAGAATCCCGACGATGGCGACGCCCGGCAGTATTTAATGCAAGCTTACGAGCAGAAGGCAATGCTTTACGAAATGGCTTTGGATCGTTCTCTGCCATAATACAGGACGCTGAAAGCTGCGGGATTCGTCAGCTGTAGACAGGCGGAAGAGGGGTTATGGGTAGCATGCAACGCATCACTAAAGTGGCAGTAACTTTCCTGATTTGTGTTGCAATCCTGGCGATTGCCGAAACCAGGAAAGATTACCGTTTCACGGTTGGTCCTAAAGCTACCATTTCGATAATCAACCAGTACGGCCCCATCACTGTGAAACCCTCTCCAGGAAACCAAGTGGTGGTAACAGCAATCTTGCATTCGGACAAAGTCGAGGTTGACAACGACCAGAGCGGCAACCGCATTGACATAAAATCCCATTTGCTTCCCGGCGCGACCGCCGATAACGGGCGGATTGACTATCAAGTTCTAATTCCGTCCGACGCAAGCATCACTATGCAATCCGCCACTGGACCGCTGCGAGCCGAGAAACTCGGCGGTGATCTGACTCTGGAGGGTGCCGGTGCACCGGTGGACGTTCGTGACGTATCGAATGTACATGTTCATGTGAAGACCATGAACGGCCCGATCACGTTGACGAACATCCAGGAAGGGCATGTTGAAATCAGCTCGGTAAGCGGCGACGTGACCTTGAGTTCGGTTAGCGGACGACTAGTTCAGGTCAGTTCCACCAGCGGTAAGATCCACTATGACGGTGACTTTGGCTCCGGTGGCGAGTATTCGCTAACCAGCCATTCCGGCGATATCGACGCTACCATCCCACCCGATGCCTCTGTGGATGTGACTGCGCGTTCCGTACGGGGCCAGGTGGAGAATGATTTTCCTTTTACACCCAAGACTCATACGACGTTCCCACTCATCGCAGGAAGTTCCTTTGCAGGCACTATCGGAAAGGCGGCATCTTCCGTGGTGCTGCGCACCTTCAGTGGTAAAATTCGCCTTAAGAAACGCTAAATAAAACTGGCGCGGAAATCCGCTATGGCAGGTACGCAAGATTCGTGGCAGCAGCACGAACCGCCTGCGGAGCGGTCACATGTCGTTGCGCGTGCGGTGTTCCTGGTCGGTTTTATGGGATCAGGCAAGAGCAGCGTGGGACGGGCCCTTGGCCGGCGGCCATTTTTCGCGACTCGGGCGAACTTGCTTTTCGCCAGGCCGAACATGCGGCTCTGCTCGAGTTGCTGGCAGAGGTGAAAGCAACTACACCTGTGGTCGCTGCCCTCGGAGGTGGGGCCTTTACTCAGCCGGAGAACGCAGAACTCCTGAACGCTGCGGGTGCGCTAACCATCTTCCTTGATGCACCGGCCAGCGAGTTGTGGCGGCGTTGCCGTAGCGACCAGGAACTGGTTGAGCGTCCGCTGCAAAAGGACCAGAAGCAGTTTGGGGATTTGTACGAAGCTCGCCGCCCCCACTACCTGCGTGCCAGTTTGCGAGTGGACACGGCGGGTAAGGATATTGAAAGCATCGCGACCGAGATCATTTCATTGTTAGAAATTGACAAAACTCAGAGTGGACCTAAAGCGTTGCGGTGAGGAGAGTAGCGTGGGATTAATGAGAAGTCTGATTGGTTTCGTGGCTTGCTTGGCGATACTCGGGGCTGGATTTTCGGTCAATGCCAAGGAGAAGGAAAAGGAGGCCGCGGGAAAGACGATTGACTCCGGCACCTTTAGCGTGCTCAAGAACGGACGGCACGTAGCTACCGAAACGTTCTCCGTGCAGGAGGGTTCGGGCGGCAGTACGGTAGTTCCGAACTGAAACTTTCAAAAACAGGTGACCTGATTCGTTATGCATGGCATGAGGTGACTCCAGGTAAGGCTGAATTAGAGGTCACGCCCAATGATCAGTTTCTAATTGAACGGATAACGCCGGTGCCCGGAGATAAGCCGACGGAACAGCCCTTCCTGATGCCAACCTCCAGCATGGTACTTGATAATAATTCTTTCGTGCATCGCGAAGTGCTGGCTTGGCGCTACCTGGCGACCAGTTGCAAACAGGAAAACGGGAATTTTCAGTGTGCGCCCGCGCAATTCGGCGTAATCGTACCTCAGGACAGACTGTCTATGAAGGTGAGCATGACACCGATGGGCAAAGAGAAATTAAAAATCAAGGGCGCCGAACGCGAATTGCTCCGCTTGAATCTGAAGGATGACAGTGGCGAGTGGGCATTATGGCTGGACGATCAGTACAAATTAATGCGCATTCTGGTCGCTGCCGATAATACGGAAGTCGTAAGGGATTAAATCTCTAGAACGCTTTCCCTGCCGCTGCCAAATGGCGTCAAATAGAGTTGGGGGCGATGTCCACGCGATAGCCGTCGAGGGACCGGCAGGACGAGAAAGCAATCTTGGCTCTCATTGACATTCGCGCGGCGCGGGTCCTGATCACAGTGCTGCTGTTCGCGCTGGTGTTGGCTTTTCTCTACGCCGCGCGGCATACGTTTGTCGCGTTTCTCTTCGCCATTTTTTTTGCCTACCTGGTTGATCCTGCGGTTTCACGAATCGAAAAATGGGTGCACGGGCGAGGCCGCGCAATTGCCATCATCTATCTGCTGCTGGTCGGAGTGCTGATCACATTTTTCTTCTTTGTTGGCCCGCGGCTGGGGCATCAGGCAGCGAGATTGGGGCAAACTCTACCCGGCCTTTCACCAAATACCAGCTTGGGACAGATTGTGGACAAAATTTGGACGGAACACGGCTGGAATCCAAAAACCCACGACCAGCTTAAACCTTTTCTCGCGCGGTACGGCAATGATGTGACTCGCATTGCGCAACGAGCAGTTCTGCGCGTGGCTGAGGCAGCCCAGAACATCTGGCTACTGTTCCTAATACCAATCCTTGCAGTGTTCTTCTTGCACGATGGACGCAGTCTCAGCGAAACTGCCCTTTCCATGGTGCAGACGCGGCCGCAACGTGAATTCCTCGAAGGCGTATTGAATGATTTGAATCAGATGCTCGCCCATTTCATCCGCGCACAACTCACCCTCGCCCTCTTGTCACTCGTGGCATACATATCATTTCTCAGCGCCGTGCGCGTACCGTACGCCCTCATTCTGGGAACGGCGGGGGGAGCCATGGAGTTCGTCCCCGTCGTCGGTCCCCTGGTCGCAGCCCTGCTGATCATCGCAGTGGCGTTGCTGAGCAGTTACTCCCATTGGCTGGTACTGCTGCTTTTTCTAGCTGGTTGGCGCTTGATACAGGACTATGTGGTCTCGCCTCGCATCATGGGTGAAAAAATGGAACTTCATCCGTTGGCAGCCATCTTCGGTGTGCTGGCGGGCGGTGAAATTGCAGGCGTGCTGGGGGTCTATTTATCAATTCCTGCAATGGCTAGCTTGCGGATTCTGTTTCGGCGATGGCGGATCTACGTGGAGAAGCGCCGTTTCGGCCCTCTGAACGATTATGCCTTCGGAAGTGAGATTACTCCCCGGAAGTAAGCAGCCGTTCAAATCCCTCCCCGCCCGGATGACGATTGGACCCGGTGTTAAAATTCAACATCATCCATGCAGACGAAACTTCCTGTAGGCATTCTGGGTGCTACCGGCATCGTGGGACAACGCTTTGTGCAGATGCTGGAGCGCCATCCGTGGTTCGAAATCACCTGGCTTGCAGCATCGGACCGTTCTGAAGGCCGTCCTTATGCCGAAGCCGCACGTTGGCGGATGAAGACCGCCATTCCCGCGAGAATTGCAGAAATGCACGTTTCCCCTGCAAAGCCGGACGGCGCCCCCAAGATTATTTTCGCGGCCCTCGACTCGGGGATTGCTGCCGAACTCGAGCCCCGTTTCGCGGAAGCCGGCTGCGCGGTTATTACGAACTCGAGCGCGCTACGCATGCAAGCCGATGTGCCACTTGTAATCCCGGAGGTTAATGGCGGACACATCAAGCTACTCGAATGTCAGACGTGGCGCCGCAAATCCGGCGGGTTTGTTGTGACCAACCCGAACTGCTCAGCGATCGGACTAGTGCTGGCCCTGGCGCCACTTCATCAACAATTTGGCCTGAAGACGGTTATGGCAGTGACCATGCAAGCCGTCAGCGGCGCGGGATATCCCGGGGTTGCTTCGCTTGATATTTTAGGCAATGTCATTCCGTATATTGCCAAGGAAGAAGAAAAGATGGAGGAGGAGACGCTTAAACTTCTCGGCCGTCTCAATGGCTCGAGGGTGGAACCAGCAGCATTTTCGATGAGCGCGCAATGCAACCGCGTGGCAGTGGAGGATGGACACACGGAATCGGTATCCGTGCTGCTAAGAGATAAGGCGGCGTCTGAGGAGATCGTTGCGTTATGGAACAATTTTCGTGGCGAGCCGCAGCAGCTTCGCTTGCCCAGCGCCCCGGAGCAACCAATTGTCTATCTACGCGCGCCCGACCGTCCGCAGCCGCGGTTTGATGCCGACTGTGGCGCAGGCATGACAACCAGCGTAGGCCGGCTGCGTCCTTGTGGCGTGTTGGACTGGAAGTTCACGGTGCTTTCGCATAACACGATTCGTGGCGCGGCGGGCGCCGCCCTGCTGAACGCGGAACTGCTCAAGGCGCAGGGATACCTCGATTGAGAAAACCCGACGCATCCCTCGGAAATGCTAAGTCGGTCAGCGCTCCATTGTCGAGGAGCCTTTTCCGATGATCGTAATGAAATTCGGCGGGACCTCGGTGGAGGATGCCAACGCGATCGATCGCGCCGCGAAAATCGTCCATGGGCGATTGGCTCAACGGCCGGTGGTTGTAGTCAGCGCGATGTCCAAGGTCACCGACCAATTGCTCGCCATGGGACGTGCTGCCGGGGCGGGGGATCGTAAGACCGCGCTCAAACTTTCGCGTGCCCTGCGCGAGCGCCACTACAATACAGCCGGCGAACTGCTGGGTACCGCGCTGTTCACACAATTTCATGGTGATCTGGGAGTCGACTTTGACGCGCTCGACGAACTGCTACGAGGCATCGCAGCCGTTGGCGAGCTGACGCCCCGTACCACCGATCATGTGGCCGCCTACGGCGAACTGCTCTCCAGCAAGATTATTACTGCGGCATTTTCCGCGCGCGGTATCGATTCTGTGCTCATGGATTCCCGCGAATGCATCCTCACCGACGGCAACCATACGAGGGCAGTTCCTCTATTTGAGGAAACCAACGAGCGCTTGCGGCTTAAACTGAAACCGCCCTTGGATGCCGGACGAGTGCCGGTGATGGGCGGATTCATTGCTGCCACACGGGCAGGAATTACCACCACGATCGGGCGTGGTGGCTCGGATTTCTCGGCGGCAATTGTGGGAGCCGGGCTGGGTGCGGAGCGGATCGAAATCTGGACTGACGTGGACGGCATGATGACCACTGACCCGAATGCTTGTCCCGGGGCCCGGCGGATTAAAGTCGTCAGTTTCGACGAGGCGGCGGAGTTGGCATACTTCGGCGCCAAAGTGCTACATCCGGCAACGGTGCTGCCGGCGGTTCAGCAAAATATCCCCGTGTACATCCTGAACTCGCGGAATCCGTCGTGCGAAGGCACAAAGATTACGGCGCGCGCGCCTCGGTGTCGAAATACGTTCAAGGCAATTGCCGCCAAGAAGCGCATTACGATCGTCGATGTTGCCGCCACGCGTATGCTGATGGCGCATGGTTTCTTGAAATCGATCTTTGATGCTTTTGACCGGCACCGCGTATCGGTGGACGTGGTTTCAACCTCGGAGGTGAGCGTCTCTCTCACGGTGGATTCGAATGAGGCGATTCCGGCGCTCGCCGCCGATCTGGCCAAACTGGCGGATGTAAAGTATGAAGGTCGCAAGGCCATTGTTTGCCTGGTGGGGGAAAATCTGCGAGAGACACCGGGGATCGCGGCACGCGTCTTTAACGAATTATCTGATGTGAATATTCGCATGATCTCGCAGGGAGCGTCGGAAATAAATCTGACCTTTGTGATTGAAGAGGACGAAGTGCCTAGTGTCGTGCGTAAGCTGCATGCAGCGTTTTTCTCGGACCTGGATCCAGAAATCTTCGCCTGAGGTCACTTTGGGAGCGTTAAACCTAAACTTTTTCAATCGCAACGGCCGCTTAAATCATCCATGCAACGCGTAGAGCTCTGCTGTTCCCTTTACTGCGTCGTGTTTGGCGAACTCGCTGGCTGACGCAGCTTTCACTTATGAGGATATTAATCCTGGGCCGCGGAAAGACCGGAAACCTGGTGGCGGAGGTAGCGCGCCTGCGCGGGCACGACGTTCAAGTGGCTGGCAGCAGCGAGAATCTTAATGGCTCGGCACTGACCCCTTCCAATCTGCGCGATGTCGAGATGGTGATTGATTTCACGACGCCTGCCGCCGTCATTGAAAACATCAAGACCTGCGTTCGCGCCGGGAAGAATATGGTTGTCGGGACAACCGGATGGTATAGCGAACTGGCCAATGTTCACGAAATGGTCGAGAAGAGTCGGACGGGCTTTATTTATGGCACGAACTTTTCCATCGGGGTGAATCTTTTTTTCGAAATCACTCGGACAGCGGCCGCGGCCGCAACCTATGGCTATCATGGACAAATCTTCGAGCGCCATCACAAGGATAAGAAGGACGCACCCTCCGGCACGGCGCTGGCGATTCAGAAGGTCTTTCGTGACGTCAGCGGCAAAGAGCTGGAGATTATCTCCTTTCGCGAAGGAGAGGTCGTAGGGTTGCATGAGGTCATGCTGGAATCAGCTCATGACACGATCTATGTTTGCCACGATGCGATGTCGCGACGCGGCTTTGCCGAAGGGGCGGTGCGAGCGGCAGAGTGGTTGCGAGGGAAGACGGGCTTTTTTGATTTCAAGGATATCTGGCGGGAAATCTAAGCGATATCCCGACGAGGCCGGGGCACTTCTTGTTCTGGCTTCATCCACATTCCCTGCAGGTGATCACAGGGGTGCGACAGAGACGTATTTCCTACCGGTGCTAATAAGCGTTATCTTAATGTTATGCAACTGCGGGGATGCGGCACAGCTCTGGTAACGCCTTTTAAGCAGGACGGCTCCGTTGACGAAGCCGCCTTGCGCAATCTGGTCGCCTGGCAGGTCGAGTCCGGTATAGATTTTCTCGTCCCCTGCGGCACCACCGGTGAAACTCCGACGCTTTCGCATGACGAGTGGCTCAGCGTAATTGATACGACTATTGAGGTCGTCGCCGGGCGCGTACCGATCGTCGCTGGAGCGACTTCGAATTCCACGCACGATGCAGTAGAGAAAGCCAAAGAAGTTGCCGCCCGACCCGGCGTGAGTGCGATTCTTACGGCCTCACCGTATTACAACAAACCCACCCAAGAGGGACAGTACCGGCATTTTAAGGCCATCGCGGAAGCCGTGGACAAGCCTCTGATCCTCTACAACGTGCCGGGGCGCACCAGCGCCAATATTGAACCGGGTACGCTGGCGCGCCTGGGCGAAGTGCCGAACATTGCAGGAGTAAAAGAGGCCAGCGGCAACATGACCCAGATCGCCGAGGTCTGCAACGCAGTACCAGAACACTTTCTGGTATTTTCCGGCGATGATGCTATTACCCTGCCGGTAATTGCGCTCGGTGGCATGGGAATTATTTCAGTGGCATCGAACGAGATCCCGCACGAGATGGCGGAGATCACGCGCGCGGCGCTGAATAATGATTGGGATACCGCAAGGCGCATCCATCGCAAGTATTTTGCCCTCATGCAGGCCAACTTCATAGAGTCAAATCCATTGCCGGTAAAGGCTGTTCTCGCGATGATGGGTAAGATCGAGGAGGTTTATCGGTTGCCGCTTTTGCCGATGCGTCGTGACACGAGGTCACGATTGCAAAAGATCGCTATTGATGCGGGCGTTGTCGCGAAGGCGGTGGCACCCCCTCCGGAGGGAGTTGAGTTTTACGTCTATGAGAACTGGCTGGCCGGACCACACAAGATCGTGTTGCACCGTTCCACCTGTGGGCAGTGCAATTACGGAAAGGGACGCCCCGCGGGACACGACGCCAACCATGCACGCTGGCACGGGCCATATGCCACTTTGGGCGAAGCGCGTGAAATTTCGCAACACATGCCTGGCGTGCTGATCCGCAGCGAGTGCAAGTGCATATGAAAGCGGCGAAACTTCCAGAATCAATATTACTTTCGTGATCTAGGGATGGGATTACCTATGGGGCTAGAGTGCAGACATGACACTCTCGTCCATGGTAGTTTCTCGCGACTGGCAGGAAATCAGTGTTTTAGAATGCATCCTGGGAGGCCTCCACATTAATGTTGAGGTGGAATCGGAACCGGCACGGGCCTTGACCAAACTCAGTAAATCAAAAATTGATGCGTTGATTGTGGACTGCGATCTGAAAGGATCGCAGAACTTCCTGCGTCATCTTCAGGAGAACGGGCGACATTCAAGCGCGATTCCTTTGGTGATACTGGGCGGTTCGCGTGGCCAAAACGAACTCATGGAAAAAGATGCAGTCTTCAGTTTCGAAAAACCGATCTCCGTGGAACA
>WNEZ01006302.1_pt1 | contig 10411 bp, 7 predicted proteins | sample 5400521 | NCBI WGS metagenome assembly WNEZ01 (sample SAMN13153339, study PRJNA577476) | soil metagenome | isolation source: 120 cm saprolite under Douglas fir tree site 2 hole 1 replicate 1 | place: USA:California | collected 2015-04-18
CTCGAAGCCCAGACTGGTCGGCCAGAGATCGAACGGCCCGGCCTGACTGGATTGCCAGTCGGGCACATTATGGTTCTTGCCGAACCATGACGTGTTGTAACCGTTTCCTCGGAGGATTTCGCCGATGGTGCCGCAGCTCTTTGACATCAGCGAATTGTAGCCGGGATAGCCCGTGGCCATCTCGGTGATGACGCCGGTGCTGGCGGTGTGATGGTTGCGCCCGGTGATGAGCGCCGCGCGCGTGGGCGAGCAAAGCGCCGTGGTGTGGAACGTATTGTAACGCAGCCCGGAAGCGGCCAGCTTGTCAAAGGTCGGCGTGGGAATCGGACCGCCGAAAGTGGACGAAGCGCCCCAGCCTACGTCATCGGTCATGATGAGGAGGACATTCGGCGCACCCTTCGGTGCTTCGAGCGGTTTCGGGAAATCTGGCGTGGAGTCCGCTGCCGTGCGGCCAATCTTGCCTTTGAAGGGCTGTTCTGGTTTGGGCAGGACTTCTTGCGCCCCTGCCGGTAACGCGAATACCGCACCCAGCACGAGGCTGAGGACGGCAAGTATAGTTTTTGTTTTCATAATTGTGTTCTTTACGTGGTTGATGGGCTTGTTCACTTCACCAACTCGAAGTCTCCCGGACGCCAGGTCTTGTCGAACCACGGGTATTGAGTCACTTGGTTGCGGATGGGGTCTCATGGATTTTGTTCCGTTGCCTAACGACTCTTCTTGTTTCGCTTTCATAGTTTTCGCCTAATTCATCCCGTCTGTTAGCAGGGAATTCCAAACCGCTGGCAATAACCGTCGAACCGGCTCGCGTGCGCGGGAACATCAAGCCCCGCGTCGGAGGATGCGCAAGTGGTGCAACGCACCGGATAGCGTGACCGACGCCGGGTCAGTTCGCCCATCCGTTCGGCAGTTGTCTCCGACCACGGAATCTCGAAATGCTGATAAACCCGGCGCACCACGGTTACGGGATTGGCCACCAGTTCGGAGTAATTCACATCCACAAACTGGCTGGTCAGTTCAGGATGAGTGTCACGAAACTGGGTGAGACGTTCAACGGCCTCGGTCAGGCCGTGCGCTTCCCGCGCAGCAAGCTGCTCGCGGTCGCCGGGCCTGGCAAATAACCCGTGCAGCACCTCGTTTAGTTGGATCGAAGACCTCAGTACTTCCGCTGGATTGCGATGGGTCTGGATGATGAGTGCGTCGGGAAAGACGGAAAACAACGCCTCCAATCCATATGCATGGTCGGGCGATTTCAACACCCACCGCTTCTCAGGGTGGCCCCTCTGGAGATGTTGCAGAAAGCGCTTCTGCCACGCGTAAGTTGGGCGCAAGTCCGATGAATGTAGAAATGTTTCGTAACCGGGAACGCGGCACGATGAAGTAAACTCATCGGAGCAGAGCGTGTAACTGTGAATCGCCACGCATTCATGCGGTGTTCTGGCCCGGATCGGGTGAACGGCGTCCGCCCGCGGTGCCAAGCGACGGAACCACCATAAACCCGCCGCTGTCCGCCAGACTCGCGGGTCGCGCCATCCGAAGTCCGGTTTCCTGCTCGAAACAGGAAACGTCACTTCCCAGACGCGGGGCGCACGATGGGCGGGGTCTTCGGCGAGTAACTCATGTAAGAAAGTAGATGCGGTCCGCGGCAAGCCCGTGACGAAGATCGGGCGCCGCACAGGCGCGTTGTCGAGGGCCTCCAAATGTTCACTCCATGCCTTGGTCAGTTGCAGTCGCGTCTCCAGCAATCTCCGCAGGTGAGACTGCATTAGGAACCGACCGACCGGATGCAAGTTCGCCTCGTGTTCCAGACTGTGGACGAGCATGGACAGCGCCGGCCCAATTGGTGGATCTCCAAAATCCTCCAGGCCGGTCCGACGCCGCGCCTCGGCGCACAGGGCCTGGTTCTCCAAAGGCCATAGTCGCTGGCTCACGGTGTCGCTGAAGGTGTTCCTGCTCGATCGCGTTGAATTCAAGATCAATTGCTTTTCCTTTTTTGCTTTCTTGTTCGTCGTCCTGTCGCAATCAGATTATTTCTAACACCCTCTATCTTGTCTAACCCAAATTCACCTTCTCGGTCGGACGAAGAGTGACGCCGAAATTTGATGAGGATGGTTGCAGCAGTTTCGGAAATTGTTGGGTCATGCCCTCGCAGTGAGACGTTGAGGAAGCCAAGTAACCGGAGAGGTTTGCCGGTTCTCGTAAATCCCTCTATTGGACCTTAGCCGTACGGATCTTGTGACGGGGTCGAACCTCGCGACGCGCCCTTTGTTGTGTTCATTTTTGCGGTTCAGTCACTTGGTTACGGATGCGATTCATGGACTTGATTTCGATATTGCTTCCTAACAAACTCTTTTCGAACGGATAAGTTAGTCGGGCGAAAAAGGCGGGCGGCCCTTGCGAGCCGCCCGCCGTGAAGGTCATTTCGGTTACTGGCTGGGGCCTTTGCTCGCCGCCTGAGCCTGTTCCATCTTTTTCCCCATCTCGGCTTTCACGGCATCAAGATTGAAACTCGCGCCCCGCTGCATCGGCGGGTAATCCAGGAAGGTCTGGAGTTCCTTGCCAATCACCTGTTGCACGAAGACAAAGCGCCAGAATTGGAACTTGAACCAATCGAAGTATTGCTGTCCGCCTTCTTTCGTCCCAGCGTTGGGCCAGCCCGTGCGTTCGAACGGATCGAGGCGCAGATTGGTGATGTAAGGCACGTCCGGTTTGGTCTTTTCACCCAGCCAGCCTTGGGGTTGGTCGATGAAGCGGAACTTGTAATCGTCAATGCGCACCGCGCCGACTGTGCTTTCCCCGAGGTAGAAGATTTCGTGACGCGTGGACGGGCCTTTGCCGGTGATGGCGGCCATCTGGTCGTAGCCATCCAGATGGTTCTTGTAAGTCCGGTCGCCGAGTTTCACACCCTTGAGTAACTGGTCGGTGATGTTCGGGTTGCCGGCGGCATCGAGGAAGGTGGGGAACCAATCCATGCCAGAGAAGATGCCGTTCTGCACCGAGTCCGCCGGGACGTGGCCGGGCCAGCGCAGGATGCAAGGTACGCGGAAGCCGCCCTCGAGGACTGTCCCCTTGGACTGCGCGAACGGCGTCTGACCGCCATCGGGCCAGGTGAAGACTTCGGTGCCGTTGTCGGTGGTGAAGACGACGATGGTGTTTTCGTCCAGGCCGTTGGTTTTGAGATACTGCATGACAATGCCGATGTCCTCATCCAACTGGGCCATGCCGGCTTCTTCTTCCGACCAGCCATTCTCCGAGTTGCGCATCTTCTCATATTTATCCGCGAGGTGAGTGACGATGTGCATGCGGGTCGGATTGAGCCAGAGAAAGAACGGCTTGTTGTCCGCCCTGGCCTTGTCCACGAACTTCAACGCGAGATCACGGATCTCATTATCCACGGTCTTCATCCGTTCCGGGTAAAGCGTGCCGGCGTCCTCAATCTTCTGCTTGCCAATCTTGCCCCAGCGCGGCATGTCAGTGGGGTCGTCGGCGGTCGTGGCCCAGCTATGGACCATGTTGCGCGGACCGACCTGGTTCAGCAACTCCTGCGGGTAGTTTGGGTGTGCAGGGTCTTCCATCGCATCGAGGTGATAGAGGTAGCCGAAGAACTCGTCGAAGCCGTGGACGGTGGGTAGAAATTCGTTGAGATCGCCCAGATGGTTCTTGCCGAACTGGCCAGTGGCGTATCCCTGCGCTTTGAGCGCGGTGGCAATCGTGCAGGCCTCTGCGGGCAGCCCGGTTTTGGCACCGGCCTGGCCGACCGTGGTCATGCCCGTGCGGATGGGTAGTTCGCCGGTGATGAAGTTTGCCCGACCCGCCGTGCAACTCGCCTCGGCGTAGTAGTCAGTGAACAACATTCCCTCCTTAGCGAGCTTGTCGAGGTTCGGCGTCTTGCCGGCCATCATGCCGCGGTGGTAGGCGCCGATGTTCCACATGCCGATGTCGTCACCCATGATGACAACGATGTTGGGTTTCTTATCTGCCGCCTGCGCTGCCGTGGCGATAAACGCGACGAACAGGGCAACGGCCAGGTATTTAATTATGTTTAATTTTGTTTTCATGATTCGCGGGTTGTCGCTGCGCCATTTCTCCCGTTAGGGGAGGAATGTCGCGCCAGTTTCACGAATCTGAATTTGCCGAGTTCTGCTTTTTCCCTCTATAAGACCTTAGTCCCATTGGCCTCCGGTGTGCCGTCGCCTACGATCTGCGAAGTGGTCATAAGGTTATGAATCACTCCACTGACACCCGTAAACAACTCCTATGAAAACACGTCCGAGAAAAAATCGTCGCCCCCGCGATTGCGCCTTCGTTCTGTTCGCTTTCGCGCTGCTTCTGGGGGCATGCGCTGCCTACGGACCCTATCACCCCAATACGGCCGATAAACCGCTCAACTCTGTCAGGGGGCCCGCCGATGGACGTTACAAAATGGCGTTCATTGAGTTTGGAGATCAAGGCTCGGCTTTGGATGAGTCACAGCGCGCCGCAGCTGTCAGCATCATCCGCAAGGCGGAACGCCCACTTCTCTTCGTCTACATCCACGGTTGGCAAAATGATGCTACATCGGGTGATACCTGTAAGTTCGAACACTTTCTCGATACGCTGTCGCGCTTTCCCGAGATGCGTGAACACAAAATTAATCTGATCGGTGTTTACATCGCGTGGCGGGGCAAGGACCTAACGATTCCGGGACTCGACCTACTGACTTTCTGGAGCCGTAAATCAGCGGGCGGAGAAGTCGCCGCGGAAAACGGTTGCCTGGCCGCGATTAGCGAGCTCGCTTTGACGGCGCGAGCTCCGGACAAAAAATTGCATCATTGCGTGCTCATGGGCCACTCCTTCGGCGGCCTGGTTCTGGGCAACACGATTTCTCATTCGATTCTCGATGCCAGCGGCAATGGTGAGCGGAATTCGAGTCCATGGGACATGGCAGTGGCTTTTAACTCCGCCGATGATTCCATCAGTACACGCCAACTTATGTCGGAGCTGGATTACCTCTATAAATATGATCCGGCGCGTCACGCTTACGTCGGCCGGGCGGGTGGCCCGGGCAAGGTCGCCACGATAGACGAGAACCGGCCACTTCTGATCATGTTGCAGGCCGAGAACGACTCGGCAACAGGGGGATTCTTTCCGATGGGAACGAATCTCGCCAACCTGATGGGCCTTCGCTATCACTGGGCCCGGGTGCCGGTGCCTGGCAGGAATGGAGAGAAGGTGTCGGAAAAGGAATTCGAAACGCACACTCCGGGAAACAACAAATATTTAGTTAACTATCAGGTCGTTTCCCGGGGAGAAGCCACTCCACCGCCCGGTTTAAAAGGAGTTGAGAACCGGGCCGTCGAAGCGAATGCCGTGCATAATCTGCAGGGCCGGATCTTTTACACGAGCACGAAAAACGACGGCCATGAAAATAAATACTGCAGCGGTTCGACTTACAATTCCGATGAAATAAAACCCGCGCCGGACAACGAGGTCTGGCGGAAATGGGAAATTGTTTATAGCGGTAACGCGCGCATTCCGTTTTGGATCGTACGCGTGCCGAAGGAAATCATCTCAGGTCACGGAGGATTATGGAGCGATAATTCCATAGCCCTGTTCACGGCCCTATACCGCCTTCATTTTCCGGTGAATGCTCAGGGCGTTAACGTGCCAAATGCTACGGATGTGGAGCATTTAAACAAAGAAAAGTACGCCGGGGATTAGTACGTTTTAATTTCCCTGCCAGGCGTTCGCCATCGGATGACAGCACAAGACCAACGCAGATTTGTAACGTGCATATCGTCCTGAGTCTGCGCCTTTACCTTGTCCCGCGGATATGGGCCTTTAGACTTAACTGGCCCGCGGTTTTCATGCCCTGGTCTTTCACGCAACGAAAACCGAGATGGTTGGCGCCAGTGTTGACTTCGCCTTTGCCGCGTGTGCCGACGATGTAACGCGAACAATACTGGTCGTTGCAAAGAAACGAGCCGCCGCGGTGCACACGCTTTTTCTCGTTAGGCTCGGACGGATCGAATGGCGAATCGGGGCCGCGCGGATTCATTGCGACGCCGCCGGCTTTGGCTAATTGCGCGTAATAATCGGATCGATACCAATCGCTGCACCACTCCCACACGTTGCCGGACATGTCGTAAAGGCCGTACCCATTCGCGGGAAACTTTGCGACCGGCGCGATGCCGGCATAGCCGTCTTCGCCCGCGTCTTTCACCGGGAATTTTCCCTGCCAGGTATTGGCCATCCATTTTCCGCCGGGACGAAATTCGTCGCCCCAGACAAATGTTTTTCCTTCCAAGCCGCCGCGAGCGGCGAATTCAAACTCGGCTTCGGTCGGTAAACGTTTGCCCGCCCATTTGGCGTACGCTTCTGCGTCCGGATATGCGATCTGCACGACTGGATATTTTTCCTTCCCCTTGAGATCGCTTTCTGGTCCCTGCGGATGCCGCCAGTTCGCGCCCTTCAGGTAGGTCCACCACTGAAAGTGATTGTTGAGCGGGACTTCATGATCGGTCGGCGCAAACACGACCGAGCCTGCGACCAGATTCTCTGCGGGGGCAGTGGGAAATTCTTCCTTCGTCGGCGTGCGTTCCGCGATCGTGATGTAGCCGGTCGCCCTAACGAATTTCTCGAACTGCTCGTTCGTCACCGCGGTCGCGTCTATCCAAAAGCCATCCACGTGAACGCGATGGACTGGCTCGGCGTCGTTCGACGGCATTGCCATCTCGCAACTGCCGCTCCCATTCATAACGGCGCCCATCGAAAACTCGCCCCCAGCAATCCAAACCATTCCGGGAGGCGCAGCCTCGACATTGACCTCTTGGGCAAGCGCAAGAGGGGTCGTGCATAAGGCAAACGCGATCCACCTACCGACTTTATTGAAGTGGTGTCGTCTCATGACGTTCAGAACGAATGACCAAATCCTACGGGTAGCGACGGCCTAACGAGCGATCAGTCCTCGATAACGGCGGCCGCTTCTCCCGCTTCTTCCACTTTCTTTTCATTCGCACCACTCAACTTTGAAGCGTTCACGTCAATGGTTACCTTGTCGATCTTACCGGTGAATTTGTTGTCGCCCTGCTTGTAATCATTTGAAACAGCCGTTTCGCCGTCCATTCCGACATCGGCCCCTTCATCTCCAGAGAAAGCGAACGGTTGTGTCTTGGGAATGTGCCCTTCGGCAACTTTCTTGTCGTCCACCAACAAGATGCATTTGCCTCCCGTACCGGGCTTCGCTTGATCGATCTCATATTGGAATTTGATCACGTGTTTTCCCGCGGGCAGAGAGGAGGTTGAGGCAATTTTGGTTCTTTCCACTCCGAAGAAGTTATATTCGTAGTGCACCTTCCCCTGCTTCATATAGAGCGTCCAACCGCCAAACCTGCCGGCTTGTGCGATGATCACACCGTTGGTGTTGGCGTTGGCTAACTCCACATTGGCAGTGATGGTGTGCGAACGGTTCTTCACGTTGATGAAAGCGTTCTCCGTCATCCCGACCATCCCGGGGTAAACCGTGAGCGAAGTGCGCGAACCCATGATGTCCGGTCTTCCGGCAATGGCGGGATTAAAGCGCTCTGCTCTGCGGTCATCAATCGGCAACACAGAATTCCTTACCGCTTCCTTCATAAACAATTCTTGAAGCTCTTTGAGCTTTTCGGGATTTTTTTCCGCAAGATTGTTGGCTTCGCTGAAATCTTCATCCACATGATAGAGTTCCCACACATCTTTTGTGAGCGGCGGGTTCTCTACCATCAACCAGGGAATGGAATGGCGAGTACACGCCACCCAGCCATCGCTATAAATTCCCCGGTTGCCGAACATTTCAAAATACTGTGTCGTATGCGTTGCCTTTGCCTTTGCATCGTCAAATGTGTAAACGAGGGAAGTTCCGTCGAACGGCCGCTGTTCCGTTCCGTTTACCATTTTCGGGAAAGGAAGACTGGCCGCTTCCAGCGCGGTCGGGGCGATATCTGTGACATGCGAAAACTGGGAACGGATTTCACCCTTGGCTTTGATCCGCTTGGGCCAGTGCATGACCATGCCGTTGCGCGTTCCGCCAAAATGAGATGCGATTTGCTTCGTCCACTGGAACGGCGTGTCCCCCGCCCAGGCCCAACCGATCGCATAGTGGGGAAAAGTGCTCGGCCCACCCCATTCGTTGATGTGAGGCATGTTGATCGCGGCACTACTGACGATGCCGTTTAACGCCATCATCTCGTTGTAAGCGCCTTCGGGGCCGCCTTCGGCGCTGGCGCCGTTATCGCCCACGATGTAAATGAGCAACGTGTTGTCCATCACGCCCATGTCTTCGAGCGCTTGCACCAATCTGCCAACCTCATGATCGGTATGCTCGGCAAAGCCGGCAAAGGTTTCCATCTGACGGGCTCCGAGTTTTTTCTGGTCGAGACTTTGTGAATCCCAAGAGGGAATTTCTTTGGGCCGGGTAGTGAGCTGCGCACTTTGCGGGATGATTCCCGTTGCCTTTTGCCGGGCAAAAGTTTCCTCACGCAGTTTGTCCCAACCCTGGTCAAACTTGCCCTTGTATTTGTCGATGTATTCTTTCGGGACGTGATGCGGCGCGTGAAGCGCGCCGGTCGCGAAATAGACGTAGAAGGGTCTATCAGGCGTGAGTGAATGCTGCGCTTGCATCCAGCCGATTGCCTGGTTCGTCATATCGGTAGTGAAATGATAATTCGGATCGTGGGGTGGCTCCACCCGGATGGTTCCGTCAAAGATTGCGGGCGCCCACTGGTTGGTTTCACCGCCGATGAAACCATAGAACCTGTCGAAGCCCGAGTGAGTAGGCCAGCGGTCATAGGGCCCCGAAACGGATACCTCCCAAGGTGGAGTTTCATGATACTTTCCGAACGCAGCGGTACTGTATCCGTTCAAGCGAAGCGTTTCTGCCAGAGGCGCTACACTGTTGGGCCGGATGCCGGTGTTCCCTGGAAATGCCGTCGCAAGTTCCATAATGGCGCCGGCGTTGTTCACGTGATGGTTGCGACCCGTGAGCAGGGCCGTGCGCGTGGGAGAACAAAGCGCGGTTGTGTGAAAGGCGTTGTACCGTAAACCATTTGCGGCCAGACGGTCGAGGGTGGGCATGTTGCAGGGTCCGCCAAATGCACCGGAATGCCCGAAACCGATGTCGTCAAGCAAGACGATCACTAGGTTAGGCGCGGCGGCTGGTGCTTTGATCTCGAAGCGCGGTGGCGCCTTGGCGTTGCGAGCATCCAGTTCCGTAATTATCGGGTACTGCGGCTCGCGAATCGGCAGCACCGTGCGGTCCAGTCCGTCCGTGGATTGTCCCAGAGCCGAGGCCGACGTGAGGCCCGCGAGGACCAAGGTGCGAACAATTTTAGTTTTCATGTTGGGTTTCGATTGCGGCGCGATTAGCGAGCTCGCGCATTTGACGATCTGAAGAAGCAATGGGAAGGACCTCGAACTTCCGGTTTCGACGGTCGCAGACCGCCGTGTCTCCTGGTAGCGCCTGTTTCGAACTTTCTCATCGCGGGCCTAGTGTAGTATTCTCTTGTTCTTTAGGCCTGAGCGGGACAAATCTAACTCTTCCTCCTCCTATGAAGCCAGGGAGCGAGAATAATTGCAGCTAAAAGGACTAACTCAGCTACTAAGGTAAATGTGTCGACGATCATTTACCTCGCGTAATTAGAAGAGCCCAGCATCCTAAGTAGCTGATCCCCAGAGAGAATAAGAAGTAGATAACTAGTATTAGAACATGTTCCATAAGTCTTTACCTTCCAGTTACTGCCTGTTCGAGTAACTCTCCTCCTCTGTCGCGATTGCCTTCAAGTGGCGTGGGCTCGCTCCACAGCGGCACGGGCTTTTGCGTATCGTAGTACGGGTAGCTTGGCCGTGGTGTGTGGTACGTTGAGACGCCGAACCATAGCCCGACGAGGAGGCAGCCCAGCGCTACGATGGCTGCCAGTTGCTTGACATGAGTCAAGAGGAACGGAGGGCGTTGAGAGATTACATCCCGTGTCCACCGTGGCAGGTCGTAGTGAATCTGTTGCCGGAGCTCGGTGTAGGTGTGGATTTGGTGATACATGGCAATTGATTTACTGAACGATTCAAGTGTGGCGCGGGACGGTTCCGACAAAGGGCTCGGCGGAATCGTCGACCAGCCTTGGCGCCGTGAGCGCGCGGAACGGCCAAGTGAGGGTACTCCAAAAGGCGGCACGCACGTGCTTGCGGTGTACGCGACGCCGGGCCAACTGGATTACTTTGTAGCGCTGGCGTTGCAGCAACACGGCGAGCAGCCCGCTCTGCGTAAGGGTCGGGGTTGATTGTCTCATAACGTAGTTTCTTTCTTTGTTTCTTGTCCGAAGACGGAGAATTCTCGCGGGTTTCGCGGGGCTCTGCCTATGGGACCTTGGTCCAATGAGAGAGCAGCAAACATCGATTCGCAACC
>WNEZ01006303.1_pt1 | contig 10411 bp, 7 predicted proteins | sample 5400521 | NCBI WGS metagenome assembly WNEZ01 (sample SAMN13153339, study PRJNA577476) | soil metagenome | isolation source: 120 cm saprolite under Douglas fir tree site 2 hole 1 replicate 1 | place: USA:California | collected 2015-04-18
CCGTGCGTCGGCATCTCTGGGGTGGATTAACTTTTCAGACATTGGCTTCTCACCCCGATCTCTGTTTAGTACCACGCGCTGATTTAGCTAGGCTGCTACAGGCTGCCTGTTACTGACTGAAAATTGGACAAAGTCGAGTCTTGAGGCATCTATGCACTCCTTCTCAGGTACTTTCTCTTATTTCTTCAGCAAAAAGCCTTCTCTTCTCTCGCCGAGCCAGTTCTCTGCTCCTTTACAGATACTGCCGCTGTCGCTCCTGGGCGCGTAGCACCATCGGAGGAAACCACAGGTGAAATACCGCTCCTCTCTTTCCGTCGGCCCTATTCTCAGCCCAGATACGCCCCCCATGAGCTTCAACGAACCCCCGGCAGATAGCAAGGCCCAAACCCACTCCACTGCTGCTTCGTTCATGACCACTCTCTATTTGATAAAAGCGATCAAAGACACGCTCAACGAGGTGTGGAGGAATGCCTGGCCCATTATCGGTTATATGCAAGGTAAGCCCTGTTCGTTTTTTCGTCTGCTCATGCTCATAAGTGGCTGAAATCTCTATGAGAACATCTGGACCACTGTACCGTTGAGCGTTCTCTAAGATATTGCGCAGAACGATTTGAATTCGTCGCCCATCCACATGCAGGAGTGGCACATCTTCAGGTAAACGGATCTGAACCCGGCATCGTTCATTGGGCACGTTAGCAAGGGCATCCTCAAGCAGCGAACTCAGGTGGTAAGCCCCTGGATAGAGCTTGAGTGTGCCTGCCTCTACCTGCGCCATCTCCAACAGGTTCGTAACGAGGTCTGCCATACGGTTACTCTCTGCCACGATCTGGCTCAGACTGTACTCCTGCCAGTTCCTATCCACTTCGCCATCGGCTTCTTCTAGTAGACTCGTGGCAAATCCCTTAATGGCTGTCAACGGGGTACGTAGTTCATGTGAGACAATAGCTAACAAGTTTCTCTTGATGCGTTCTACCTCGTTTTGTTTGGTAATATCTTGAAATATCCTTCCACGTCCAATAAGTGCGCCCTTTGCATCTCGCACGTGAAAAAGACGCATGCGTATATCACGCTGGGCAGGTACAAATTGGCCATGCGTCTTATATGAACCACGTATCTGAAATTCTACGACGTGTGGCCCACGCCCTTTCGACATTGGCTCAATTAGCTCTTGATAGGTTTCAGAACGGTCTAACATCGTAGACAGCCTCTCCTGTAGGTTGCGATCCTGAATGCAACTGTCCATCAACTCTTGTTGGGGAATACCAACCTCTCGGCTGAAGATGTGATTGGCATAGACAATCTGTCCATCGGAACTTTCCAGTAGAACTCCCTCATCCATGCTTCGCATGATAGCATCCAGAGTGTAGAACTGAGTTTGAATCGTTTCATCGCTTTTTTGAAAATGGGATCGTATCTGTCTCTCCATGGCAGAGAAAACAGCAACCAATTCGCCTATTTCGTCCTGCCTACCTCGATCCTTGTTGAGAAGGTCGGTATGCATTACCTGGATAGGCTGGTCCGGTCGAATGAGCGAGACGGCCTTCGCAAGTCTGGTGAGAGGGGAGATGACACGGCGATGCATCATAAACCAGAAAAAACTTGCTCCCAGGATGAGCAATACCAGCGCAGCTATCAACCCATGCTGAAAATCCGTGAGCGTAGCAAAGGTGACATCTGTCGGACGTTGCACTACTATCGCCCAACCTTCCTCTGGTATAGGGACGTAGCTATAGAGCCAATCACGGGTCTGACCGTGTGTGATGAGATTGCCAGCCTTTCCTTGAAGCGCATCATGAGAAGCAAGTATGAGACCAGCATAGTCTTCAGGTAGATTGAGAAATGCAAAAATCCCTTTGGTCGTTGCTATTGTCTGTCCCTTGTGGTCGATGACCCAGAGACCCACCTCACTGCTCGGGGATAATCGCTGATGTACTGTATTCAGACGAGAGGTAAGTTTATCGAGAGACAAGTTAATGACCATCACACCGACTATCCGCCCCTTGTCATTGGTAATACGGGCAGCAACAGAGACGACATAGGTATCTGTAATAGCACTAATGCTGCCTGATGAGATAAAAGGCGCATCACTTTTGAGCGCTCCTTGAAAATAATCGCTGAAACTTAAATTTTGACCGATGGTACTTGGACTGAAGGGATAGTTGATGATTATGTTACCTGACGGATCGCATATAAAATAAAGACTGATATCAGGGTGAGCGCGGGAGGCATTGGCGAAGAGAGACGATAGCTGCTTCAAGTTCAAATCTTTCGCTGCCTGGGCTGTCGATAACTCGCTATCTATCTCTGTCGCGGCCCGCAGGTTTGCACCGACTTCCAGTGCTACGGCTTGTGAAAGTGCCAGATCAGCTTGAAAAGCGTTTTGCGTTAAAACATTCTGTTGAAACACATAGAGTCCCGCGCCACCCAGCAGAACAGGAATGACAAAGAGGAGATAGAGGCTGAGCAACTGTAGACTGATCTTCTGCCGTATTAGGTAGTGCATACTACACCTCCAGAGAAGAAAACAATACCCTTTCTGTGCTTAGTATGCCTTAAACCTTCTTTCTTGGCAATCCTTTTTCTCTCCAGAACAGCTACACGCAAAAATTGTTATACATTTAGTTATATTTCGATGGCCATGTTTACGGGGTTTTTACAGCACGTCACATATACTTATGACATATCTTTGTTTTCTCAGCATGCTTCCTTTGGGGAAAATCATGAGAGAGTGCTGTCTGTCCTTTTCATTCGTGGAGATCATAGATATGTCCATAGCTAAAACATTTGCTCATGGGAAATTGAGACTGTCAAGTGTGCTCAACTCAGTTTCTGTGGCTGGCCTGCAGCATCTGTACAACGCCCTTTTCCCGATGGTACGCGAGACAAACATCACGGTTGCCTCCAGGCCTCTCCCCCAACCTCAAAAATGCCCAGAGTGTCAGACCGAACTAGGAGCCGCAAACGAGGTCTACAGTCGCATTGCTGTTTGTGATCATTGCGGCTATCACTTTGTCTGGTCTGCATCCAATCGAGTCGAACACCTGGCTAATCCAGGTAGCTTCAGGCCCATAGGTCGACGTATCCAGCCAATGGATTTTTTAGGCTTTGTCGATGAGCATCCCTATTCCACGAAACTCATCTCGGGCCAGAAGCAAACTGGACTCAGTGATGCTATTCTCACCGGTCGCTGTCGTATAGATGGAACAGAAACCGTCCTGGCGGTTTTGGATTTTCACTTCATGGGTGGTAGTATGGGATCAGTTGTGGGAGAGCAAATCACATTTGCCTTTGAGTATGCTACGAGACACCGCTTACCGGTAGTGACCGTAGTCAATAGCGGCGGTGCTCGTTTGCAGGAGGGGATCATCAGCTTGATGCAAATGCCGAAAACTGCTGCTGCAGTTCAGCGCTTTCACGCCTCGGGCTTACTCTATCTTTCTATCCTGGCGAGTCCTACAACCGGGGGAGTGTTTGCCAGTTTCGCAAGTCTGGGAGATGTGATCCTGGCTGAACCAAAGGCACTTGTTGGTTTCGCCGGGCCTCGTGTGGCAGAACAAGTCACAGGTCAAAAGCTTCCTGCAGGCTCACATCGAGCCGAAATGTTGCTTACATCTGGACAGCTCGATGCTATCACAGCTCGACACGACCTACCACATGTTGTCGCTACACTGCTGAAAGCGACAGTGGTTCACCCAAAGCAGCGCCGCTCACATAGCATACACACAAACGAACTTCCACTCGTATCTGCCCACGCACCCAGGAATGCAGCCTGGGATCGTGTGAATCTGGCCCGTCACCCAGATCGTCCCACAGCACGGGACTACATTCGTCATTTGTCGCCAAATTTCCTGGAATTGCAGGGCGACCGCTGCTATGGCGATGATCCAACAGTTGTAGCAGGTCTGGGGGATATCGATGGGCGTACCGTTATTTTTATCGGCCAAGAGCGTCGCCACGATGCTCATGATAGTCATGTAGGAGAGATTCAGACGAGGCCCCAGCCTGAGGGCTATCGCAAAGCAATTCGCATGATGGAATTGGCTGCCCAGTTACACTGTCCACTGGTGACATTCGTTGATACTGCTGGTGCCGATCCAGGAGAAGAGAGTGAGAGACATGGTATAGCCTGGTCCCTGGCTCATTGTCTCTCTACGATGAGCAGTTTACCTGTGCCAATCGTGACTGCTATTATCGGTGAAGGAGCCAGTGGAGGGGCAGTGGCATTCGCGGTCGCCGATCACATATTGATGCTACAAAACGCGATCTATGAGGTCATTGCCCCTGAAGGGGCGGCAACTATCCTGTATCGAGATGCACAGAAGGCCAGGCAGGTTGCAGAGCAATTGAAATTGACGGCCTCTGACTGCCTACAACTGGGTGTTGTAGATGCCATTATACCAGAACCATTGTCAGGAGCACACACTGATCCTCCTATAGTCATGCAGGCACTTCAGCAGCATCTGCTTCATGCCGTCACTGAACTCGAGCAAGTTCCTGTGAAACAGTTACTTGCTCGACGATACCGCAAGTTCAGACGGTATGGACGGTTCCTCCGCAAACAGCACCTGCTGCTACGCGCTTCCGTGACCGCCGTTAGACAAGGCCAGAGCTTATTACATCAGCTGAAAGACCGGCTCCCTATAGCAATTATCTCACGATTGCCTGCCACTCTGGGTGCGGCAATCGAAAGGAGGAAGTGGCGCCATGCATGAGGTGCTCCTGACCCTCGGCTTCGGGCTCGTGACTGCCGCCATCCTCTCGCTATCCGCGGTGGCGTTCACGCTCGAGTACGCGGTAACCAGGGTGGCCAATCTCTCGCACGGAGAGATCCTGACGATAGGAGCCTATGCCGCCTATCTAGTGCATCAGTCGACCGGAAGCGCGCTCCTCGCTGCGCTTGGGGCCGCTGCCGCGGGCGGAATAGTGGCCTTAGCGATGTACACCACGGTGATCGATCGCTTCATCAGCCGTGGTTTCGGAACAATGCCGACCTTCATCGCAACGCTTGGCATGTCCTTCGTCATCCAGAACGTGCTGGTCATCATCTTCGGCGCGGCTAACGTCGCCTACACGATCCCCCAGGGCGCTCCGCACCAGGTGGGACCTTTCCTTTGGACCCCCACCGAGGAAGAGATCATTCTTTCCGCGCTCGGCATCACCGCCGTACTCTACGTGCTTATCACGCACACAAAGTTCGGCAAGGCCCTGCGTGCCGTCTTTCAGAATCGCGATCTGGCCCGCGTCACCGGCATCAACCCACGCCTGGTCGCCGCCGCTACCTGGTTTCTCGCCGGCCTGGTCGCTGGCTATGCCGGCTTCATCCTCGCCGAGAGCGTCGGTACGTTCAATCCCTATTTCGGCTTCAGCTTCTTCCTCATCACCCTGACAGCGGCAGTCGCCGGTGGCCTGGGGAAACCCTTCAGCACCCTGGCTGGAGCAATCATCGTCGGCATAGCCCTGGAGTTCACCGGCGGCTACATCAGCGCCAGCTACGAGCTCGCCTTTGCCTTCGCCATCCTCGCCACCATCATCCTGCTGCGCCCACGCGGCCTCTTCACCAACGCCGGAAGGACCATATTCGAATGACACAGTACCTCGTTTCCATCCTCACCGAGGGCGCCATCTTCGGCATCATGGCCCTCGGGCTGAACGTCATCTGGGGCTGGTCTGGCGACTTCGATCTCGCCTACTACGGCTATGTCGCCCTGGGCGCCTACATGACCCTCGTCCTCACCATCGGCCAACCGACCCCGCCAGCCGAATACATCCTCGGCTTGCAGCTGCCCTACCTGCTCGCCCTGCTTGGCGCCATCCTTTCCTCCGCGCTCATGGGCCTCATCGTTGGCCTCATCGCACTCCGGCACCTCCGTGGAATCTATCTCTCCATCGTCACTTTAGGCGCCGTCTACGTCCTGTATGTCATGGCCGGCCAGTATGTTCCCTTATTCAACGGTTACAACGGGCTGTCCGGCCTCTTCAACCCCATGGCAGACGCCCTTGGCCTCGACTATCAGACCTACCAGTACTTCTTCCTTGGCTTCAGCGCCTTCATCTTCATCCTCGTCTTTCTCTTCATGGCACGACTCTCCGGCAGCCGCTTTGGCCTCGCCCTACGCTCCCTGCGCGAGGATGAACGTGCCGCAGCCGCCTTCGGCCGTGACATCTACCAGCTGAAATTGAAGGCCTATGTCCTCGGCGCCGCGTTCGGCGGTCTGGCCGGCGGCCTATTCGCCGCATACCTGAGCGCTTTCAATCCGTCGGCATGGTCTCCGATCGAAGCAATTGTTCTTTACTCTGCCGTCCTGGTTGGAGGTAGAGGAAATATCAAGGGCGTCGTCCTGGGCGTAGTGGTCATGATCGTGTTGATCCAGGAGTCGACGCGCTTCCTCCCCGATGTCCCGGGACATCCGACCATCGTTCTTGCCCTGCGCGAGATCCTGATCGGCGCAGTACTCGTGCTTTTCCTCCGCTTCCGGCCGCAGGGACTGCTGCCGGAGCGCCGCTACGTCGACCGCTTGCTCCATGACCGTGTTGATCCAGGGGCAGGGCTTGCCCCTGCCCCTACTCCTCCCCAAGTTCCCAGGATATCAGACCGTCGTTCCCGCCCTGCGCGAGATCCTGATCGGCGCAGTACTCGTGCTTTTCCTCCGCTTCCGGCCGCAGGGACTGCTGCCGGAGCGCCGCTACGTCGACCGCTTGCCCAGAACCAACCCGCAGTGTCGACATCCGAGCCGGCTATCCTGGTGGTTGAGGGGCTTTACAAGCACTTTGGCGGTGTTGTCGCCGTGGATAACTGTTCGTTTCGAGCTCCGAAGGGCCAGGTGACCGGGCTGATCGGCCCCAACGGCGCTGGTAAGAGCACGGCGATCGATCTCATATCGGGGTTCAAGCTCCTCGACGCGGGCATCATTCTCTTCGAAGGCACCACGATCCAGGGCCTGCCTCCTCACCGTATCTCCCGCCTCGGGTTGATCCGCACCTTCCAGACGCCGAGAGAGTGGCCCGGCCTGACCGTTCTGGAGAACGTTCTCCTGGCTCGATGGGACCCAGAACGGGAGACCCTCTGGCGCGGCCTGATCGGGCCTGGGCGAGCCCAGCGCTCAACCACGGAGTCGGAGCTCGGCAAGGCGCGCGAGATCCTGGCAGAGCTCGGCCTCGACAAGTTGGGCAATGAGCGCGCGGGGAACCTCAGCGGCGGCCAGAAGCGGCTAGTCGAGTTCGCCCGCATCCGGATGGCCGAGCCTCGGCTCGTGATCCTCGATGAGCCGATGGGAGGCGTGAACCCCGTGCTCGGCGAACGTATGGCGGCGGCGATCGAGGGGTTTATCGCCTCTGGGATCTCCGTCGTCATCGTCGAACATAACCTTCCCTTCATCGAACGGGTCGCTCATCACGTGGTCGTGATGTCTCAGGGCTCGGTGATCGCAGCCGGGCCGTTCGAGTCTCTCCGCTCGAATGAGAGCGTGATAGACGCATACCTCGGTGAGGTTACCATATGAGTAACCAAGAAGCGGCGCTCAGCGTCCAGGGGCTCACCGCCGGCTACGGGGGTCCGCCCATCATCGACCAGGTCAGCCTGACTGCACGCCGGGGTGCGATCACGGCCATCGTGGGACCGAATGGGGCCGGCAAGTCCACGCTGTTGAAAGCGGTGGCCGGGCTCATCCGGCCTACGGCGGGCAGGGTGTTCGTAGAAGGGAAGGACGTAACCGGCCAGCCGGCGGAGACGCTCATCCGGCGCGGGATCGCCTACGTCCCCCAGGTGGAAAACGTATTTCCCGACCTCACCATCCGGGAGAATCTCGACATGGGCGGCTATGTCCGCAAGTCCGGCGTCCGGGAGAGGATCGAGCAACTGTTCCTCCTCTTTCCCGACCTCAGAGTGTCGGCGCACCGGCGGGCCAGTACGCTGAGCGGCGGCCAGCGAACGATGCTCGCCCTGGCGCGGGGCCTGATGGTCGACCCGGCGGTTCTGATCCTGGACGAGCCAAGCGCCGGTCTGTCGCCCCGGTTCCGGGGGCTGATCTGGGAGCGGATCGAGCAGATCCGGTCGACCAACGTCGCAGTTGTCGTCGTCGAGCAGAACACACGCGAGACTCTTCGCCATGCCCAATGGGCCTATGTCCTGGTCCTCGGTCGGAACCGGCTGGAAGGAACGGGAAGCGATCTACTGGAAGATGACGAGGTCGTAGACCTCTACGTCGGACGCCTTTCCTGAGACCGTATGATTGGCACCGAGGATCATGGTGTCGCTTCTCTGCTCGCCTTCCTTGGGGAGCGAACGAAGACGGCACGAACCCGGTCTAGCCGGCCCTGGGCCGGTTAGCACGGCGCCCGCTGATCCCAAGGGGACTCCGGAGTTCCAAGCGTCGGACGGGGTCCGTTCCGGCTAGTATCGCACTGCGCAATGATGGCCGGAACAGACCCCGCGGCTGTCAGCCTGGCGTCACGGTGTGGCAGCTGCCAGGTCAGACGCTGAGAGCAGCATGACCTGCTGCTCCTGGCCGCTGAGGTTGACCTGGAAAGCGCCGTAGGGTCCGAACACGTTCTGGTGCTGGTTGTAGTTGAGGTCGCCACTGGCGCCATCGTAATTGATCTTCGATCCTGCATTTAGCAGCTTCAGGCAGTCCTTATACGTGTAGCACTGGGTCCCCGGAGGGTTGGTTACGGCGGTCATGGCCGCGTTGATGGCGGGTCCCGCCGTGGAGCCAGCTTTGTCGACGGCGAGAGCCAGGCTGATGACCGCATCGTAAGCGTAGTTCGCGTTGGCGAGCGGCTGGGCCTTGCTCCCGAACTGGGCTGCGAAAACCTGGTTGAATGCGTCAGTAGCCTGCCCGGTGACCGATGTCCCGTAGACCGAGATGAGGTGGGCGTTAGCGGCGGCGTAGGTGACGGCTTTCAGATACTCGTCACCGCCTGTGACATCTGTACCCACGAACGGGATGGCAAGATTGTTCAGCTCTTTGAAGTTCTGGAAAAGGACGGCAGCCGTGGCCGCGTCCGTCTGCGTGAAGATCACGTCCGGATGCGCGTTGATGACCTGCTGCACCTGGGTGCGGTACGAGGTCTGGTCCGGTGCCACGGTAATGTTGGACACGATCTGGTGGCCCAGCTTCTGCCATGTTGCCGTGATCGGTTTGGCGAAGGTCTGCGCCGCTATGTCTGAGTAGAACAGCAGTGCGGCATTGTGGTACCCCTTCTTGTGGGCGTAGAGAGCCATGGCGACGCCCAACTGGGAGTCGGAGGGGCTGTCTCGCCACAACCAGGTATTAGTGTTGTGGTCGAAGAGGGTGCTGCCGCCCTGGAACTCATCCGGGATCTTGGCCGACGTGATGATGGGGGCATCGGCGTTGATCTCTTGGGTCTCTGGGCCGATAATCCCGACCACGTTCTGGGTGGCCAGGAGCTGGCGAAGCGCGGGGACAGAGTCAGCTTCGTCGCACTGGGTGTCGGCGTGGGCCAGATTCAGCTGCCTTCCGAGGATGCCCCCCGCGTCATTGATCGCTTTCTGCGCCACCTGCGAGCCCTGCAACATGGCTTCCCCCAGGCTGGCCAGGGTGCCTGTGAAGCAGGAGAGGACACCCATGGTCATTGGGCCTCCACCCGCGGCGGGGGGGGAAGTCGTGCCGCATGCCGTCAGTACGAGCACGACCGCCAGATAGCCGAACACGATCCGCAAGAGCCATCGCACAGACCGATCATCGTTGAGGACTAAAATGCGCTTGCTCATTTCCTCTTCCTTTCTAAGATCCAGACAGCCTTCCATCACAGGAAATGGTTGTCTGATTGCTCTTAGGTCCTGTGAAAAACGTGTCATCCTGACCGGTTCACACTCGTCGGTTGCCTCGGTATCTGCTCGCTTCCCTGTCCTTTCTCGGCTTCATCTTTTCGCTCATCGCCGTAACAGTAGTTTATTGACACAGGATTTTTTCTTGCTCCAGAGCAATCAACCCATGTGTTCTCTGGTGTGAAGAACTCAGACTGCAATAGCCATTAGCAGAAGAGCAAGAAAACGGCGTTTCCCAAGTCAACTAACTACCGGTAATAAAAACTGACGCTCTGATAGCAAGCAAGTAGAAGGAAGCGTGCCGAGAAAACATACAAAGATATGTCACAAGTATACGTGACATGCTGTAAAAACCCCGTAAATACGGCCATCGAAATATAACTAAATGCATAACAATTTTTGCGTGAAGCTGTTTCAGAGCGGAAAACTTCTCTTATACCATGAGAAACCAGGTTCAGTCTCGCAAAACTCGATTGACAACCCCTTTGACCATGCGCTGACTGATCCTCTGCTGGTTTCTCGTCCCCAGACTCGTCCAGGTCCAGACGATCCTCACTGGAAGATACCGCCATCTGAATGGTCGACGGTTTTATGCCGGATTGACCAAGGGGAAACGCCCTGTTT
>WNEZ01017830.1_pt1 | contig 10410 bp, 12 predicted proteins | sample 5400521 | NCBI WGS metagenome assembly WNEZ01 (sample SAMN13153339, study PRJNA577476) | soil metagenome | isolation source: 120 cm saprolite under Douglas fir tree site 2 hole 1 replicate 1 | place: USA:California | collected 2015-04-18
CTGGGCGGCCCGGTCGGGATTGAAACTTTGATGGAGCCATACGGGACTAAGACCACCACCAGAGGCGAAACGGCCTGGGCGGCCCGGTCGGGATTGAAACCTTGATAACGGAAGTCATCCCTTATGTATTTTTCAGGCGAAACGGCCTGGGCGGCCCGGTCGAGGGTAGGAGATAATGTAGGAGTAGAATCGGGCAAGAAGGCACAGTATGTGTAGAAGATGCTGTGAAACCCTGCCTGGCTCTGGTCTTCCGAGTCATTTGGAAGGAAGCGAGCGGTGTACACAGGCGACTGGGACTCCTTCTGACCCAGGAATACAGCTATCTCGAAGGACAGGAGGGCAGCAGAAACAGCCCTCCGCCAGCAGTGAAGCAGAGAGCACTGAACGCAAGCCGATGGCTAAGCGACCTTACTGATCGTGGGCGTGAGCAAGCTGGCATTGATGGCGCGCGCCTGTTGAAGCGCCTTAGCATTGATGGTGATGTAGATCAAGGTATTGAGCCGACGCACGGAGCGCATGTTGCGCGCTTTGGGCCGTTCAATGCCCAGGTCTTTGGCCTGGCTGTTGATGCGTTCGCAGCAGGTGCGCTGGGTATAGACGGCCTTGTAGAGCGGCCCATCGCGATCGAGCAGAGCGCGCATCAGGCCGCCTTTCTCCCAGTTGGGGTCTTTGACGCAGCCCTTGCCTTTGGCAAACTGCTCATGGGCACAGGTCTCTCCCGTGCGGGTGGGAAAGAGCAGCGGACAGCGAAAGCGCTGGGCGCGATAGCCGTTGGTATGTGCGAATATGGTATGATAGTTACGATTGAAAGCTCCTTGCGGCTGGTTCAGGCAACATTCAGTGCTTTGACTATGCCTGCAAGCTTTCCTTTTGTCAAGACTTTCCAGTACCGCTCCCTTGTTAGGAATTAGTTCCGACCTTCATCACAGCGTTTGAAACTAACAACTTTGTAAAGGTGAATGTTTATGATAGAAATTCTAGATTGGATTGGACGCATTTCTGCAGGAGTTCTTGTTATTGCCCTCCTTGCGGGCATCTATGGATGGTCCAGAGGGATTATTCCTGCAATGGTACGGTTGGGGAATGGCTTTGCAAAAAGGAAAATTGCAATTTTTGCGAAGGGCGATCAGTTTATCAGCTTAAAAGATTTGCTCGTAGATTCAAAACTTTTTAAAGCAAAGAATATCATTCAGGTATCATCAAAAAAAGACTTTGGTCGAGCAGAACAATCAACCTTATACCTGGTCTTTTGGCCTGATTGGCAAAATGAGCTCACTGAGATACTACAAAGCAAGAAGGACGGTGATGCACTCATCGTCTATGCTCCCCAAGAGTTTGGCTTCATACCAAAAGAGCAAATGAGTGATTTGAGTAGCCGACGGAATGTAATGATTACAAATTTTCGCGGCAGACTTCTCAATGATATTGTTGTTAGCATGATAACGACAAGTTATGAGCAGTAACAGCCATATTTATAGCACGCTCAAAGCGCAGCACTGGCAAGAATCATTATCGCTTAACAGCCGGTAATTGATGGAGAGGGCAAATACAGTTGGTGAGTGTCGCGTTGAGGGTTCCGGCCCCCATCACGGTATGGGGAGTGCGCTGCAACAATTTGAAAGGTGTGGAGAGGACCTGTAAGAGATAATGGCCGAACAACCTGGTTCCTTCGTTACGTCGGAGTTCTCCGTGACGCCAGGTTCCCAGCGCTTGTATAAAGGTGACGATAGCATGATACAGGTGAAAATGGCCTAGCTCCAGCCAGAAGAGTTTGACCAGGCACAAGAGTTCGCCACGCGAGAAGTGCTTGTTCTGGGTTTCTTCTCTTGCAGCAAGAAGATAGTCGCGTGCCCTCGCGTAGTTTCCCTCCTTACTGTAGAGTGCGGCCCAGGCAAGGCTTACCTGCAGGCGTCCTGAGCTAGAAAACTGGATAGCGTCGAAAATTTCCTGGCTGTTGATCAACCAGCTCCGGTGTGTTTAAAGCTCCATAGAGCGCATGGAGTGATTGTGCTATATCTTCCTGGGAAGGAGATTGAGAAGTACGTAGGCGCTCGTGGTAATCACGTAATACTCTTTCAAAGGCGTTACGCCTGTCCTTCGCCTGGCGAAAGCCTGCTTTAGTGGCGTGAATGCTTTGAATTTTTTGTTCGATAGAAACATCGTCGATCGAGAACATCGGTTTTCCCTAGGATGGCAAGCCTATCTTGAGGCGAGCGTGAAACTGTCTCTTGTATTCCCTCTAAATGAGCATACCTCAAGATAGGCTTGCCATCCTAGGTTTCCCTTGCAAAAAACACTCCGCACTACCAATCTTCCGAAAAACTGTCAATCAAACTGCAGAATGTGGGTTATAGAGTCCCAATTGTGGCCTTACTAGCGGTAGGAGAATAGATAAGTGTATGCTCTCCGTTAGGTGCTAAATTCACGTTTCCCTGTCGATCATATACATCAAAACTTACTATAATCTGACCAGCAGGTGCACCAAGTTTGCGAAGATTGGCATTGCAAGCAAACATATCATTACGAATTGGTCTACGAGCTACACAGGCTATTATCCATTTGCGAGGGTCTACCCCTTGCCAGTAAATAGTAAAGTTCACATGGTCAATTTCTGGATCACCTGAGTGTGTGGGATAGGCATAAGCAGCAAAGGGGATTACATCACCAACGGTTTTCCCGCTTGGGCTAATCCAAGCACCTCCAGGTTTAATCGCTGTAGGATGGGGAGGGTAGGTAATATGAATTAGAAATCCGATACCAACGACAACGAGGATAAGTATTAGCAAGATCGTGCTGAATACAATGAGATTATGTTTTATCCTGCGCTGTGAGGCGGGAGACATTCGCGGTCTATTGTTGGCCGTCTCGGCTTTCCCTTCATCAGTCTCAGAAGAAGATTGATAATCTTGTCTCTCTTGAGGTGAAACCGCTATTGTGTCTTCCTGGCCACTTGCAAGTAGCCGGTCTGGTAATGCATTTTCTAATACATCAGGCGTCATAACTTCATTTAAGCATTCTCCAAAAAAGCCCTGTAACCTTTGCCAATAATATGGTTGGGGGAAAGTTTCCCCCCTTTCCCAGCGTTGATAGTTTCTTAAGGAAGCACCAACTGCGCTTGCTACTTCCTGTTGTGATAAATCGCGTCTATCCCGTTCGCGTGTTAAAACTTTGCTGAGCTTTTCCTTTTTAGTAAGGTATCGCATACCTCACTCTCCTGCCTGTAAAACTATCTCATTAAGGTACTTTCGCTATGTTCTATCCATTTTATGACAACGTATCAAATGTCGTAGTGGCTTCTAACTGTCATATGAACTGTCGTAAAAGCTGTCGTAAATGTCGTTTGCATCGTGCCAGTTACGTGTTTTAATTGAGCTACAGTCAGTGCGAAGAGGACCATGAGCCAAATGGTTCCCGTACTGAATAGGCAGTGGGAACCATATTCTGAACAGGAGGGATCATTATGGAAAAAGAAAAAGTTGTGCTCTTTCTGGACTATGCGAACATAAACAGAGCTGCCAGGGAGAAACGATATCGGTTGGACTATTGCGACTTGCTCCACTATGTTGGTGAGGATCGATTTCTCATCGATGCGCATTGCTACGTTCCAATCAATCCGAGGAATGAACATCGATTGGACAGGGAAATTGAGGAGCTATGGCGTTCTGGGTATATTGTCACTACTAAGCTGGGAACAATTGCCGGTGGAACGTACAAGTGCAATTTTGATGTGGAAATAACCATGGATATGTTGAAGGCAATGTACCAGGTGAAACCTGACATCATTGTGTTAGCGTCCGGTGACTCTGATTTTGTCTCACTCATTCAAGAAGTCAGGAAATACGGTGTGCGTGTCGAGGTGGCAGCTTTTGAAGAGACAGCCGGGACAGACATTCTGCTCAAGTGTTCGGGTTTTATAGACCTGGCTGTGTACTATGAAGGCTACCTGGCAGCTCAAAATGGTGAGCAAGGTGAGGAGGGTGAGGAGAGCATAGCAGAACAGTACAAGGTCCTCATCCAATCGCAAAATGGTGAGCAGGGTGAGGCTGGCATAGCAGAACAAGACCAGGACCTGCTCAAACCACACGAGAGCGATCTGAATGAGGATGATGCGAAATTACCTGTCGATCAGGTGGATAAGCAGACACGTGTGCCTGCGCCTGACATCATCGATGAACTGGGTTTGTGAGACTACCATCACCGGTTAGAAGGAGAATGTACTCATGGCAATCATTAACGGCAGACGAATTCAAGTTCCACCCGCTGGCATTACTGGTCAGAATCTGATCCAACAGGTGAATCCTGGCCCTGGGCGGCGACCAGTCATTCGACAAGGATTGGCTTTCAGGCCTATTCAGCCAGGCTATACCTATACACCGGCGGATTTGTTTGATAGACACGGCAATCCCGTCAAGATCACCACGATCCCTGATAGGACCAAGGGGGTCACCTATGGAGGAGATCGCGCGTTTCTTTCAAAACAGATCATCACTGAGCAAGTCTACGATATCGCAGAGAAGTTGTTTAAGAAAGGCGTGTCGTTCGACGAAGAACACGCGGATTGGATGATTGCCAATCAATATGTACTGCCGCCAACCTGGCATCACATTGCCAGAACAACCGACCTGCTGATTATCTTTCCTACTGAATATCCGGAGTTGCCCCCTGTCGGCTTCTATCTCAAGGAGGAGATACCGCTCTCCGTCAATGGACACCTGTATCAGCATGCCTATCACGAAGCCTGTAGCGACCCGTTGACGCAGGGATGGAAGTGGTACTGCGTCTATATTAACCCTGGAAGCTGGCAACCCGCTCCGGTAATGCGTCCTGAGGATTGGAGGAAAGGTGATAACCTCTGGACGTACTTTACGCTGATCAGTGAAGTGTTGTCGGGGACAGACGAATAAAGCCAGTCCTGTCATCCTGAGCGCAGCGAAGGATCTCAGTGCCCGGACTGTGAGATCCTTCGCTGCGCTCAGGATGACAGAACATGAAAGAGCGATTGGCATTCAGCTTACGAAAGGAACTACCGGTGAGTACACGTGCTCGCTATCTCATCAAGTTTAAACATGGTGATCTTGCATGCTTGAGGGCAAGACTTCTCGCAGACGTTTCAAGAGAACATTTCGCGGTTCTGCTGGGAAAAACACAGAAGATCGATGGCTACACGATTATCAATGTCATTGATCTGCTTTTCCCTGCGCGATCAGATTACCATCAGCAGAGTGTTGCTTTGTTACGTATCAAGAAAGATTTCATCCACAAGGCACTAGTTGAGCTGACCAACAGGTACGATGTCGATACCATTATCGATGTACACACGCATCCGTTTTCCCAGGGGAGCGTCTCGTTCTCGGCAACAGATGATGGAGACGAAAAAACGTTCTTCCGGTTTCTGAAGGAAACGTTTGAAGGTATTCCCTACGCGAGTATCGTTTTCTCCCAAAGGAAATACTCAGCACGAGTCTGGACGTACAGCAGCGGCTCTATCGTTGCGAGAAAGGCACTGCTCAAAACGCAAACGAGTCCAGAGAACATAGCCAGTACAGACTTCCACGAGTACACGGATGAGCACTATGAAAAAACTGCGGTGACAGGAGTAGAGGGTTTTTTTAATCGCAGCGCATTAGCGCTCGGGTTGGATGTGATGCGAACAATTATGCATGACCAGGTCATCTCAATCGTTGGTGTTGGTGGCCTGGGATCAGTTGTCGCGGAGCATCTCATCCATATGGGGTTTCATGAGATCAACCTTATCGATCCTGATGTCCTGGAAATGTCGAACCTGAACCGTGTTGTGGGAGCATACTACGAGGATGCTGAACAGAAGCGCTATAAAGTTGATGTGGTCAAGAGACATGTCACAAACATCAATCCAAACGCTACTGTCCTGGCGTGTACAAGGGATGTTCACGACAAGGAGATGGAAAGCGTTCTGGCGCTCTCTGATTGGATTATTGTGGCAACCGATAATCATTCCAGCCGGCTAAAAGCTCAGGAGCTTTCGGTAAAGTATTTTGTTCCATTACTCTCTTTGGGGGTGAATATCACCGTGAAAGGGAACAACATTGAGGACATGAGTGGAGAGGTTATTACGGCCAGAGTGGGGGACTACCTGTGTTTGCAATGCCTCAATCGGATTCATCCTATTAAGGTTGCAAGTGAGAGGCATCCAGATCAGACGATTCGAGAAGCATTGGTAAAGAGGGGGTATGTTGCCGGCAGGGATATCAAAGAGCCAGCGGTGAAGACGCTGAACAGCTTCTTAGCGACGATGGCGGTGGAAGTGTTGATTAATCAGTATACCGAAGCGAGAAGGCATGTGCCTGTCCTGGTCTATGAAAACAACGGATACATGCGTATTTACGAGGATAGAGAGAGTGTGCAGCAAAGGAACAAGCGCTGTTTTCTCTGTAACATCTGAGAGCTGCCTGCTCCTAAGGTCTGGGTATTGCTTCGCCAAGCTTGCCAGAAGCGCTCAGGGTGACAGTGGTGTGAGCTTGCTGCTCCTAAGGTCTGGGTATTGCTTCGCCAAGCTTGCCAGAAGCGCTCAGCATGACAGTGGTGTGAGCTTGCTGCTCCTGGTGTAGTCTGGGCGGCAGGACAGCGTTTCCATTGAAAGTGAGTCAGGCACATCAGATGAAGGATAGGAAAACGGGACAGCTTGCCCTGGCGCTCATTGGAGCAGCAGGTGGTGCGCATGCAAAAGCAGATCTCTCAAGCCTGCCAGCTTGGTGACAAACAGGCCGTTCATGACTTGCAGCAGCGCTTGATGGAGTCGGAAGCAGCCCGACTGCTGGCAGTCCGCCGGGCTGCCGAGGAGAACCAGGGCAAAGATACCGCAGGAGTCGATGGCATCAAATCACTCAGTCCCAGAGAGCGCCTGGCAATGGCATCCACCATTCACCCTAAATACTGGAACTACCAGCCTCCTCTGCCGGTACGACGGGTGTGGGTCCCCAAGCCAGGAACAGTAGAACGGCGTCCGCTCGCCATCCTGCCGATGATCGACCGCTGTAAGCAGGCACTTGCGAAACTGGCACTCGAACCAGAATGGGAGGCGAAATTTGAACCTCATAGTTACGGATTTCGTCCCGGTCGGAGCACACATGATGGGATAGCAGCCATTTTGGTGGCGATTGAACGTCATCCCAGCTTTGTGTTCGACGCCGATATTGAAGAAGCGTTCGATCATATCAACCAGGCTGTGGTCCTGGACAAGCTGCAAACCTTTCCCGCGCTCAGGCAAGCTATCAACGCGTGGCTCACTGCGGGGGTGATGGATGGCAACACCTACTTCTCTAGCGAAACGGGGATAGCCCAGGGAGGTGTACTCTCGCCTCTGCTCATGAATGTCGCACTACATGGGATGGAAGCGGTGGTCACAGAAGGCTCTGACAACGGTCATACCAGGGAACAGCCACTACTGGTGCGCTACGCGGATAATTTCGTGATTGTGCACACTGATCTCAAAGAACTGCAACAGGCAGTAAGGCGCGTCAAGCACTGGTTAGCAAGGATGGGATTACATCTCCATGCTGACAAAACACGCTTCACGCATACACTGACGCCGTATCAAGGACAGGTAGGCTTTGATTTCTTGGGGTTCAGTATTCGCCAGGAGCCAGGAGAGAACATCTCCTGGAGCCAGAGTGGACAGGCATATTCGCCGGGAAGCAAGACCATCATCACTCCGCTCATGCGCCAGCTTGCTCCACAGGAACCTTCGCCGAGGGTGAAGACCATCATTGCCCCCAGCCAGGAAGCGAGCAAGCGCCACCTTGCTGCCATCGATCAACGCTTACAGCAGTTGCAAACAGCTTCGCAGGCGCGGGTCATTGAGGAACTCAATCCATTGATTGTGGGATGGGTAGCCTACTATAACGGCGTTGTCCCTGCAGCAACCATGAGCCGATACGATGATCTGCTGGAGCAGCGGCTCATGAAGTGGGCCAGTAAGCGTCATCCCGGCAAGGCGCGTGATTGGCTTCTCAACCGCTACTGGCAGCGCGCCGGGAAGCGCGGGAGGGTTTTTGCTATGCACGACGGGGTTCAGCTGCGCATGTACCAGCAAAAGAGCATTTTGAAAGGGTAACGTTTTTGCACGAAGGGGGGTGAGACCGAAATGAACGATACATTACTAATAGTGATGATACCCATCTCCTCGCTCAACGCGCTGGAATATTGCCCGCGCAGTTTTTACTACCAGGTTGTGCAGGGCGAGATGCCCATTAACGAATTCGTGCTGGAAGGGCAGCTGGCTCACCGGCGAGTCCACCAGGCCGGGTCACACACGACGGCAGAAGGAGAGATCGAGATCACGCGCCTGTACCTCTCCAGCGAAGCGCTACACCTGACCGGCTTTGCCGATGTGATCGAGGAGCGAGCCGGGGTGTTGATTCCGGTAGAGTACAAGCATGGACACCAGGGCAACTGGCTCAACGAACATATCCAGCTCTGCGCGCAGGCCCTGTGCCTGGAAGAACGCCAGCCGGGCAAACCGCCTATCGCCTATGGCTACATCTACTATATCGGGTCGCGACGCCGGGTCAAGGTGCCTTTCACGCCGCAATTGCGCGCCAGGACGAAAGCAGCCATCACCCAGGCATTCCGGGTAGCGGCACTTGAGACAGCGCCACCGCCGCTCTCCGGCAAACTCGCCGCGCGCTGTCCGCCTTGTAGCCTGCTACCCGTTTGCCTGCCGGAAGAAGTACGGCAGCTTCAAGCACGCAGGAAAGAAGGAATATCATGACAACATTGTATCTGACTGAGGAGTATTCGTTGGTACGTCGTGATAGCGAGAATATGCTGCTGGTGGAAATTCCTGAACGGCAGGGCAAAGATGGTGTGAAGCCCAAGCCTGCTCGCAAAGAGCGTATCCCGCTGGTCAAAATAGATGAGGTAGTGGTGCTTGGCGAGGTCACGCTGACCGCCTCGGCCCTCCATTTGTTGCTGGAACGCGACATCGAGATCACGTTTTTAGGGCGCTATGGGCAGTTCAAGGGAAGGCTGTCGCCGTCGTTCTCCAAGAACGCGGTCTTGCGTATGGCGCAGTACCGGGCGCACCAGGATATGGGGAAACGCTGCGAACTGGCGCGGCGTTTTGTGATCGGCAAACTCATGAATCAGCGCACCATGTTGCAGCGCTACCAGCGCCGTCAATCCGATGCTGAGATGAAGCAGGTGATCGAGCAGATGGGTACGCTGCTGCGTCAACTTGCGGCGCTACCATTGGATTCGATACACATGCCTCACAAGCTGGCGAGCGGGGACAATCGTATCGCAGGCACACCTCTGGAAGCGATTCTGGGCATGGAGGGCGCAGGCAGCGCGGCATACTTCAACTGCTTCGGCAAACTGCTGAGCGATCCCAGGCAATGGCCTTTCCCAGGACGAGTGAAGCGCCCACCAACCGATCCGGTCAATGCGCTGCTCAGCTTCGGGTACTCGCTGCTGACCAACAAGGTTGCCAGCGCGGTACAACTGGTTGGTTTTGACCACTTCGTCGGCTACTTGCACAGTTCTTTCTATGGTCGTCCAGCCCTGGCGCTCGATCTCGTGGAAGAGTTTCGGCCCATTATCGTGGATTCGGTGGTCTTGACTCTGCTCAACAAACGGATGCTCACGCTTGGTGATTTCGTGGTCGAACTGGGGGCGTACCGGCTCAAAGATGAACCGCGCAAGGTCTTCTTTACGCAATTTGAGGAGCGCCTCAACGAAGAGGTGATTCATCCCCTCTTCGGCTATACAGTGACGTATCGACGCTGCCTGGAATTGCAAGCGCGGCTGCTCGCGAAGGTTCTCACCGGGGAGATCGACGAGTACCCGCCATTGCTGGTCAAATAGAAAGCAGGAGGTCAAAGAGCAAGGATGAGAAGTCAGGCCAGGACAGGCAGCCAGGTGACATGCTATGTGATTGCCTATGATATTCCCGATGATAAGAGGCGCACAAAAGTACACAAAATCTTACTGGGGTATGGCAAATGGACGCAATATTCGCTGTTCGAGTGTTTCTTGACCAGGAAGCAACTCATACTCTTACGCTCCAAACTGAAGGAGCACCTGGTGCCCAGGCAGGACAGCGTCAGGTTCTATTCGCTCTGTGCGAACTGTGTGAGCAAGGTGGAAACGGTCGGAGGGCCACCGCCAGCTGACACGGTGCTGTTTATCGTGTAAGCCGAGCAGTTCTCCGAGAGTCGCCGTGATTGATGGTCTGAGCAGAGACTCTCGGAGAACGCTAGAGGCGACGTGATGAGGAAAGAGGACAAGTGATGGCCGCATTGTGCCCGGCTAAAAGCCCCCCAAAAAAGAGACTCTCGGAACGTCTTGATTTTTTTGGCTTGCCATGCTACACTACAAGCACAGCAGGCGAAATAGCCTGGGCGGCCCGGTCGGGATTGAAACTCCTAATAA
>WNEZ01019753.1_pt1 | contig 10409 bp, 10 predicted proteins | sample 5400521 | NCBI WGS metagenome assembly WNEZ01 (sample SAMN13153339, study PRJNA577476) | soil metagenome | isolation source: 120 cm saprolite under Douglas fir tree site 2 hole 1 replicate 1 | place: USA:California | collected 2015-04-18
TCGAAGCCGAGAGTGGCGTGGCGCGGGGGGCCGAAGGTCGCGCGATCCTGTCGCGCGAAGTGATCCTTGTCATCGACCTCTACAAGAAGAAGAGCAACGCGCTCGGGAACGTGTCGATTCGGGGCGTGTCGCCCCGGGCGCTGGAGCTCCGGCCCGGGGTCCATATCGTCCAGGGACGGCCCTTCCAGTTCGGCACGCACGAAGTGGTGGTGGGGAAGGGCATCGCGTCGCTCTTCAAGGGCGTGGCCCTCGGGGCTGAGCTCGCCTTCGGCGGCGATCGCTGGACCGTGGTCGGCATCGCCGACGCGGGCGGCACGGCCTTCGACTCGGAGATCTGGGGTGACGCCGACCAGTTCATGCAGGCGTTCGGACGCCCGGTGTATTCGTCCCTGACCTTCCGCCTTGCCCAGCCCGGCGGCTTCGACCAACTCAAGGCCCGACTCCAGGCCGACCCCCGCATGCAGTACGTCGAGCTCAAGCACGAGCGGGATTACTATCAGGAGCAGTCGAAGACGCTCGCTACGTTCATCAGGACGCTCGGAATCGTCGTGACCACGATCTTCAGCTTCGGGGCCATGATCGGGGCGATGATCACGATGTACGCAGCGGTCGCGAACCGTACGGTCGAAGTGGGCACCCTCCGAGCCCTCGGGTTCAGGCGACGGAGCGTCTTGGGTGCGTTCCTGGTCGAATCCGTGATGCTCGCGCTCGTCGGCGGTGCACTCGGGGTCGCGCTGGCCGCGCTGCTGTCCTTCGAGCGCATTTCGGTCGTCAACTTCCAGAGTTTCTCGGAGATCGGGTTCGGGTTCGCGCTCTCGCCTGGCGTGATCGCGCGCGCCCTGGTCTTCGCCGTGGTGATGGGCGTGGTCGGCGGCTTCCTCCCGGCGGCGCGGGCCGCGCGCCTCAACATCGTCAACGCGCTGCGGGCGTCGTAGCCGGCGAGGCCCGTGCGGTGAAGCTCACCCCGCTCGCTGGGCACTCCCCCGAGGCGGTGCGTGCGGCGCTCGCGGCTCGCGGCTGGGACGCCCAGCCCGCCTGGTTCGCCGCAACCGGCATGCAGGCCCTCGTCGTCCTCCTGGAAGAGATCACCGAAGCGGAGCGCGAAGCGCTGGTTCGTTGGGGCGCGAAGGCCGGTGCCGACGTGCTCACCGGCGAGGGCTGGGCGCTGCTGGGCGCACCCGCCAGCCGACTCGCGCCGCTCGCGCGCCCCGACCGCCTGCCGCCGGGCCTCGAGCGCCTGGCGCCGGAGCTGGGTCGCTTCCTCGCGAGCTACGCCGACCCGCCGCGCCGCTGGGCGCTCCGCGAGAACAGTGTCCTCAACCTCGATCACCCCGTCCTCATCGGCATCGTCAATGTGACGCCGGACTCTTTCTCCGACGGCGGGCGCTTCGCGACGGTGGACCGTGCCGTGGCACAGGCGGAACGCCTGCTGGCGGACGGGTGCGAGCTGCTGGATGTCGGGGGTGAGTCCACGCGCCCGGGCGCCGCGCTGGTGCCGGTGGACGAAGAGATCGGGCGGGTTGCCCCCGTGATCGAGCAGCTCGTGCGCCGGGGCCTGGGCCCCGTTTCGGTGGACACCCGCAAGGCCGGCGTGGCGCGCGCCGCGCTCGCCGCCGGCGCCGCGGTGGTGAACGACGTGTCGGGCCTGGCGTTCGACGCGGCGCTCGCGGGGGTGGTGGGCGCCGCTCAGGCCGGGATGATCGTGATGCACATGCGCGGCACGCCCGACACGATGGACTCGCTCGCCGTGTATCGGCACGTGGCGGCGGACGTAGCGGCGGAGCTCGGCGCGGCGGCGACGCGGGCTGAGGACGGGGGCGTCGCGCGGGAGCGGATCGTGGTGGACCCGGGTTTCGGGTTCGCGAAGACCCCGGAGCAGAACTTTCGGCTGCTCGATGAGCTGGCAACCGTCGTCGGCTTGGGCTATCCTGTAGCCGTGGGTCCGTCGCGCAAACGATTCCTCGGGGCCGCCACCGGGCGCCCGGTCGAAGATCGCGATCGCGCGACGGCGGTGGCGTGCGCCCTCGCGTGGGAGCGGGGCGCCCGCCTGTTCCGGGTGCACGACGCGGCGCTCGCGCGCGAGGCGCTGCGGCTGGCCGGCGCGACGACGAGTCCAAATTGAACCTCGAAGCCTACCAGTTCCTCATCCCCCGGTTCTGGCCGGACGTGGTCGAGATCCTTCTCGTCGCGTTCGTGATCTACCGGTTCCTGCTGTTCCTGGTCGGGACGCGGGCGATGTCGATCGTCGTGGGCGTGATGATCCTGTCGATCGCCTACTTCGGGGCGCTGCTCGCCAAGTTCACCATGATCAGCGCGCTGCTCTCCTACGTGTTCACCTTCGGCGCGTTCGCGGCCGTCGTCGTGTTCCAGCCGGAGCTCCGGAACGCCCTGGCGCGGCTCGGCCAGTCGCGCCTGATGCGTCGCTTCTCGCAGAGCGAGCGCCAGTCGGTGGCCGAGGAGATCGCGGAGGCCATGGACCGCCTGTCGCGCGCCGGCACGGGCGCCATCATCGCCGTGGAAGGCGACATCGGTCTCGAGGAGTTTATCTCGTCGGGGGTGCCGATGGAGGCCAAGGTCTCCGCCGATCTCCTGACCACGATCTTCACCCCCTACTCCCCGCTGCACGACGGCGCCGTGCTAGTGCGGGGCGATCGTATCATCGGCGCCGGGTGCGTGCTGCCCCTCACGCAGTTCAAAGTCGCCGACAAATCGCTCGGCACCCGCCACCGCGCCGCGCTCGGGCTGTCGGAAGAAACCGATGCCACGGTGCTGGTCGTGTCGGAAGAGACCTCGACGATCTCCATCGCGAGTCACGGACTGCTGCACCGTCACCTCACCGCGCCCCAGGTGCGTGATCTCCTGTCCGGGGCGATCTCGCACCTTGAAGGCGGCGAACGAGTTACGGCACCAGCCGGCTGACCCCCCCGATTGTTTCACGCCCGGCTCCGGGCTATTTTTTGCGGTTATGAATTTTGCAGCCCTGCCCGAGCGGCTGGCCCACGTACGGGCCGAGATCGCTCGGCGGCAGGCGACGGCAGGTCGAACCGGACCCGTCACGATCGTCGCCGTCACCAAGGGCTTCGGGCTGGACGCGGTGGAGGCGGCGCTCGCCGCCGGGCTCGCCGACGTGGGGGAGAACCGGGTGCAAGAGGCGCTGGAGAAGCTCGACACACCCACCGGCCGGCGGGCGACGTGGCACTTGGTGGGGCACCTGCAGCGCAACAAGGCGAAGCACGTGGTCGGGCGCTTCGCCCTGATCCACTCGGTGGATGCGGTCGAGCTCGCGCAGGAGCTGGACAAGCGTGCGGGGGGGGCGGCGCCCGGCGGGAAGCAGCGCGTGCTGCTGCAGGTGAACGTGGCCGGGGAGGCGCAGAAGAGCGGCTGTGAACCGGCCGAGGCGTCGGTGGTGGCGCACGGAATCGCGGCGCAACCGCACCTCGCGCTCGAAGGATTGATGACGATCGCGCCGTTCACCGACGACCAGGACGTGCAGCGCCGGACGTTCCGTGGGCTGCGCGTGCTGCGGGATGCCTTGCAGGAGGGGGGCTTATGGCTGCCGACGCTCTCGATGGGGATGTCCGCGGACTACGGCGTAGCGGTCGAGGAGGGGGCAACGGTGATCCGCTTGGGTACCGTCCTGTTCGGTCCACGGGAACGGGCGGCGACGTGAGCGGTGACGCGTTTCACCTGACGCCGCACGACGTTCGCAAGCAGGAGTTCCGCCGCAGCCTGCGCGGCTACGAGCCGCTGGGCGTCGAGGACTTCCGCGTGCGCGTGGCCGACGAACTCGAGCGGATCCTGCGGGAGAAGTCGGTGCTCGAGGAGCGGCTGGCGGCACTCGGCGAGCAGCTGGGAGTGTACCGGGAGCGCGAGCGCGCGATGAACGAGGCGCTCGTGGCGGCGCAGCAACTCCGCGAAGAGACGCGCGCGGCGGCCCAGCGCGAGGCCCAGGTCATCGTGCGCGAGGCGGAGGCGGAGGCGCGGCGCGTGGTCGAAGAGGCGCGGGCCGCGCAGGGCGAGGTCCAGCGGCAGAGCGCGGACGTAGAGCGCCAGTTTCAGGCGTATGTGGCGGGATTTCGCGCGCTGCTCGAGCGCCAGCTCGCCGAGCTGCGGGCACTGGACGGCCAGCGGGGCGGATGATCGACGAGGCGGTCCGCGCGGTGCGGGCGCGGACGAAAGTCGTTCCCGAGGTCGCGATCATCCTGGGCACCGGGCTCGGGGGGCTCGCGGCCGAGATGGTGGTGGAGGCGCGGATCCCCTACGGCGAGATCCCGGGGTTTCCTCTTTCCACCGTCGAGAGCCATGCCGGGGAGCTGCTCGTCGGAACCCTGGCCGGCCGGCGGGTGGTGTCGATGCGGGGGCGGTTTCATTGCTATGAGGGCTACACGCCGCAGCAAATCGCATTGCCCGTGCGGGTGCTCGAGCGGCTCGGCGCGCGGACCCTGATGGTCTCCAACGCGTGTGGCGGCATGCACCCCCTGTGGAGTCCCGGCGATCTCATGCTCATCGCGGATCACATCAACCTCCTGGGCGCGAACCCGCTCGTCGGGCCGAACGACGACCGTCTCGGCCCCCGGTTCCCGGACATGTCGGAGGCGTACGACTCGGGCCTCCGCGTGCTGGCGCGCGGCGTGGCCCTGGAGCGGGGCATCACGCTGCGCGAGGGGGTCTACGTCGCCGTCACCGGACCGAATCTCGAGACCCGCGCCGAGTACCGGATGCTCCGCGCCCTCGGGGCCGACGTGGTCGGGATGAGCACCGTGCCGGAGGTCATCACCGCGGTGCATATGGGAATGAAGGTACTCGGGGTATCGATCATCACCGATCAGTGCCTCCCGGACGCGCTCGCGCCGACGTCGGTCGAGCAGATCATTGCGGTGGCGCGGGCGGCCGAGCCCGCGCTCACCGACTTGGTGCGCGGCATGCTCGAGCGCCTCAACTGATGACCTACCCGCTGTTCGACCCCAAGCTCTCGGCCGACGCGCTCGAGAAGCAGCTGCTCGCGGCGTGGAAGCACGAGCGCTTGTTCCAGAAGACGCAGGACGCCGCCCGCTACGGACCGCCGTTCGTGTTTTACGAGGGCCCGCCGACGGCCAATGGACGCCCGGGCATCCATCACGTGTTCGCGCGCACCATCAAGGACCTGGTGTGCCGTTACCACACGATGCTGGGGCAGGGCGTGACGCGCATCGCCGGCTGGGACACCCACGGCCTCCCCGTCGAGATCGAGGTCGAGCGCATGCTCGGCATCTCGGGCAAGAAGCAGATCGAGGCGTACGGCGTCGAGAAGTTCAACCGCCTGTGCCGCGAGAACGTGTTCAAGTACAAGGCCGACTGGGAGACGCTGTCGGAGCGGATCGCCTACTGGCTGGACTACGAGCACCCCTACATCACCTACACCAACGACTACATCGAGACGGTGTGGTGGCTGCTGAAGCGGCTGTACGACAAGGCGCTCTTGTACCGGGGCCACAAGGTGCTGCCGTACTGCCCGCGCTGCGGCACCGCCCTCTCCTCGCACGAGCTCGCGCTCGGCTATGAGAACGTACAGACGAACTCGGCGTTCGTCACGTTCCCGCTCGCAAGCGATGCCAACCGGCAGCTGATCATCTGGACCACCACCCCCTGGACCCTGCTCGCGAACGTCGCGGTGGCAGTGCACCCGGATCTCGAGTACGGCGAGTACGAGGTGAACGGTGTGCGCTACATCGTGGCCGCCGAGCGGGCGGCGCACCTGCACGTGGGCGGCAAGCCACTGGCCGCGGGGTCACGCGTTGCGGGCTACCGCGGCCGCGAGCTCGTGGGGCAGCAATACGTTCGGCCGCTCGACGTCGTGCCGTTGCCGCCCGAGGGCCAGCGGACCGTCGTCGTGGCCGGCGCGTTCGTGTCCGCCGAAGAGGGGACCGGCCTGGTGCACATGGCCCCGGCGTTCGGCGCCGACGACTACGCCGTAGCGCAGCAGTACGGTCTCGCGTTCGTCAACCCGGTCGCTCCCGACGGCACCTTTCAGGACACGCGCTGGCCGGAGATCAACGGCAAACTCGTGACCGACAAGGAAACCAACCGGCTGATCATCGAGCGGTTGAAGCGCGAGGGCCGCTGGCTCGAGACGCTGCCGTACGAGCACAACTACGTCGATTGGGCGCTGTCGCGCGACCGGTACTGGGGCACTCCGCTCAACGTGTGGGAGTGCGATGCGGAGGCGGAGCACCGCGAGGTCATCGGCTCGTACGCCGAGCTGGCGGAGCGCTGGGGGAAACGGCTGCCGAAGGAGTTCGACCCCCACAAGCCGTACATCGACGAGTACACGTGGCGGTGCAAGCAGTGCGGCGGCACCATGCGGCGCGTACCCGAGGTGATCGACGCCTGGTTCGACTCGGGCGCCATGCCGTACGCCCAGTGGCACTACCCGTTCGAGCATCAGGCCGACTTCAAGGCGCACTTCCCGGCCGACTTCATCTGCGAAGGCGTGGATCAAACGCGCGGCTGGTTCTACTCGCTCCTCGCGATCGGGGTCACGGCGTTCGACGCGATGGTCTACAAGAACGTGATCGTCAACGAGCTCGTGCTCGACGCGCAGGGCCAGAAAATGTCGAAGAGCCGCGGCAACGTGGTGAACCCTTGGGAGGTCATCGAGGAATACGGCGCCGACGCGGTGCGGCTGTACCTGCTGGGCCAGAGCCAGGTATGGCAGACAAAGCGGTTCGATCGCCGGCAGGTGCCCGAGATCACGGGGGGATTCCTCAATGCGCTCCGCAGCACCTACGAATTCTTCCGGCGCTACGCCGAGGACTGGAAGCCGCCCTCAGAGGCCGCCGCGACGCCGTTCGAAAAGCGGCCGCCGGCGGACCGCTGGCTGCTGGCCCGGCTCGACGAAGTGGTGGAAGAAGTGCGCCGGGCGTGGTCGGATTACGACGTGACGGCTGGGGTCCGCGGAATCATGGACTTCGTCGGTGAAGACCTGTCCCGCTGGTACATCCGGCGGAATCGTCCGCGCTTCTGGGCGCCCGACCGGGCCACCGACGTGGTGGCCTTGGAGACGTTGCACGAGGTGCTCGTGACGTCGGCGCGGCTGCTCGCCCCCGCGGCGCCGTTCCTGTCCGACTGGATCCACCGGGCCCTCACGGGAACCTCGGTCCACTTGGCGCCGTTCCCCGCCGACCAAGGCCGCCGGGCGCCGGAGCTGCTCCAGGCGATGGCCGCGGTGCGGAAGCTCGCCTCCCTGGCGCGCGCCGCCCGGGAGACCAAACAGCTCCCCGTGCGCCAACCGGTCGCCATGGTGCAGGTCGTGGTGCCGGCGGCGATCCGGGGCCCGGTCTTGCGAGACCTGTTAGATATCCTGGCCGCCGAAGTGAATGCCAAGGACGTGGAAGTCGCCTGGTCGGACCATGACCTGGTGCGGCTCAAGGGGAAGGCGGAATACCGCAGCCTGGGCAAGCGCTACGGCAAGGACACACCCCGCGCCGCCGCGGCCGTGTCGCAGCTCACGGCGGCCGAGCTGCAGGCGCTCGAACGTGGTGACCCCGTGCGGGCCGGGGACTTCGAGTTCCGGCCGGAAGACGTGCTGGTGACGCGCGAGGTGGTGAGCGACTGGGCGGTGCAGGCTGACGGCCCGTACGTGGCGGCGGTCGATCCCCGGCTGACGGACGACCTGATCCAGGAGGGCCTGGCGCGCGAGCTGGTGAATCGCGTCCAGCGCCTCCGCAAGGAGGCGGGGTACGAATACACCACGCGCATCGAGCTCAGCGTGGCGGGCGCGCCGGAGATCGTCGCCGCCGTGTCCGCCTTCCAGGGGTTCGTCGAGGGCGAGACGCTGGCGCGCAGGCTCGTGCTCGGCGCCGTGCTGGATGAAGCGGATGTGACACGGGAAGTTGACATCGAGGCTCGCCGGGTGACCATTGCACTCCGGCGATATGACGGACGAAAGGGCGGTACCCGATAATGCCGACGAAATCCAAGACGAAAGCCAAAGCCAAGGCGACCAAGGGTGGCCTGAACAAGAAACAGCTGGCCCACCTCGAGAAGCGCCTCCACGAGGAGCGCGCCCGGGTGATGAAGGAGCTCGGCTACTACGACGAGTCCTTCAACTCCAGCCTCCAGGCGTCCGACGGCGACCTATCGAGCTACTCGTTCCACATGGCGGATCAAGGCACCGACGCCATGGAGCGCGAGAAGGCCTTCTTGTTCGCCTCGCAGGAAGGGCGCTACCTCTGGCACGTGAACCAGGCCCTGCGGCGGCTGTTCCAGGCGCCGGAGAAATTCGGCAAGTGCGAGCAGTGCGGCGAAGAGATCGGATTCGAGCGACTCGACGCGCTGCCTCATGCCCGGCTGTGCATCAAGTGCAAAGCGAAGGAAGAAGATGGAAAGCGCCGCTAACCGTCGGCTGTTCTGGACGACCGCGGGGGCGGTCGTCGCGGCGGATTTGGTCACCAAGCTCCTGGCCGAGTCCCTGCTCGCTCGTCACCTGCCGGTCCCGGTGATCGGCGAATACGTCCAGCTGCGTCTCGTGTACAACCAATGCGCAGCGTTCGGGCTGTGTCTCGGCGCCTACTCGCGCTGGATCTTCTTCGGGCTCGCGATCGTCGCGCTGTTCGTGCTGCGCTCCATGGTGATCTCGGCGCGGCCGGGCGACCGGTTTCGGCTGCTCGCCCTGGCACTCGTGTGCGCCGGAGCGGTCGGTAACGTGATCGATCGGATTCGCAGCGCCCAAGGCGTCGTGGACTTCGTGGACGTGGGGATCGGCAGCACGCGGTGGCCGACCTTCAACGTTGCCGACTCCGCGATCACGGTGGGGGCGATCGCGCTCGCGATCTCCCTCTGGCTCGAGGGCCGGGCGCAGGAGCGAGCGAAGGAGGCCGGGGCGGCGCAGCACTGATGGCCGCCGTGACCTTCTGCGTCGTCGCCCCCGAAACCGAGCGCCTCGACCGGTTCCTCGCCGACCAGCTCGCGCTGTCCCGTACCGCTGCCGCCCGCATCATCGCCGACAAACGCGTCACCTGTGACGGCCGCCCGCTCCGCGCTTCGGCCCAGCTCGAGCGCGGCGCCGTCGTCACCGTCGAGCTGCCACCCGAAGAACCGCCGCCCAAGAGCTACGCCCCCGCCCACCGCGACCTCACCTTCGCGTACGAAGACGAGCAGCTCGCGGTGCTCGACAAGCCGGCGGGTCTGGTCGTGCACCCGGGCCCCGGTCACTGGGACGACACGCTGGTCAACGTGCTCGTGGAACGCGGCACCGCGCTCGCACAGGGTGCCGCCGAAGGGCGGCCTGGGATCGTGCACCGCCTCGACCGCGACACCTCGGGCCTGTTGCTCATCGCGAAGACCGACCTTGCGCACCGCCGCCTCACCCGCATGATCGAACGGCGCGAGGTCGAGCGCGTGTACGCGGCGCTCTCCTGGGGCCACTTTGCGAAGAGCCCCGTGGACATCGAGGCGCCAATCACGCGTCATCCCACGGATCGCAAGCGCATGACGGTGCTGGCGGGGGGGCGCCACGCGATCACGCACGTGCGGGTGACCGCGCGCTTCGCGCAAACCGATCTGCTGCGCGTGACGCTCGGCACCGGGCGCACCCACCAGATCCGCGTGCATCTCGCGCACGTCGGACACCCGGTCGTGGGCGACCGGGAGTACGCCTTCGGCGGCAGCCGGCGCGTCACGCCGTCCGAGCGGCAGACGGCCGAGCGCCTCGAGGCGCTCGCGCCGCGGCAGCTGCTGCATGCGGCCCGGCTCGCGTTCGCTCATCCGGTAAGCGGCGCGCGGCTCGACTTGCGCTCCGAATGGCCCGCCGATCTCGTTCCAGCGCTTCGGGAAGCGGCCGCCGATCCGAATTTGCTTGCTCAACGCAACCCCTTGCAGTATCTTGGCTTCTTCGCTTCGGATGAGTGACACGGGAGTCGTCCGACTGCTGCTGTTCCGGGTGGGCGGCCTCGTCTGCGCCGCTGAGGCGGAGCGGGTCCGCGAGATCGTGCCGTGGTTCGAGCCGACCCGGATTCCGGGAGCGCCGCCCGTGGTCGCGGGGGTCGTCAACGTGCGGGGTACCCTCGTCACCGTGGTGGAAGGGTGGCGGGCCCTGCGGCAGCCCGAGCCCGCCGCCGACGGCGGAGGGAGGGGCTCCGGGACTACCGTGCTTCTCGAGGTGGGCGGGGGGAAGAAGGTCCTCGGCTTCACGGTCGACGAAGTGGTGGACCTGGTTTCAGTGGGTGGGGAGACGCTGGACCGCCGGCAGGCGCTGCCGGGCATCGACCCGACGTTGGTGCGGGCCGTCGGGCGCCGCGCCGGTCAACTCTTCGTGGTTCTCGATACCGACGCGCTGCTAACCCCCATTCTGTCTTCCTAGGGAGGATGTGTGAGCCACACTGTCCTCGTCTGCGACGACGCCATCTTCATGCGGACGATGATCAGCGACA
>WNEZ01009780.1_pt1 | contig 10408 bp, 13 predicted proteins | sample 5400521 | NCBI WGS metagenome assembly WNEZ01 (sample SAMN13153339, study PRJNA577476) | soil metagenome | isolation source: 120 cm saprolite under Douglas fir tree site 2 hole 1 replicate 1 | place: USA:California | collected 2015-04-18
GTTCCGAGGGCAGGTCTGGACCGCAGCGCGGGTGGCCCAGGTGATCAAGCGGGAATTTGGCGTCAGGTATCATCCCACCCATTGCAGTCGCCTCCTGCGCGCTCTCAAGCACAGCCTGCAGAAACCCGAAAGCCGCGCCAGCCAGCGCGATGAGCAAGCCATCCGGCTGTGGCGAGAGCAACGCTCAGTTGAGCTAAAAAAAAGGCTAAAGAAGAAGAGCGCACCATCGTGTTTGTAGACGAGTCGGGCTTTTACCTGCTGCCGATGGCAGTACGCACCTACGCTCCCGTAGGACAGACGCCCGTGTTGTCGGTGCCACTCTCCCGCGATCATCTTTCCGCGATCGGTGGCCTCACGATGGAGGGGCGCTTGGTCATGCACGTCCAGAACACGTCTTACAAAGGACCTGACGTGGTGCGCTTCTTGCACCTGCTTTTGCGCAAGATCCCCGGCAACTTGCTGGTCATCTGGGATGGGGCAAGCATTCATCGCTCTCAAGCAGTCAAAGCGTTCCTGGCACAAGGGGGAGCCAAACGCATCCACCTGGAGCGACTGCCTGGCTACGCCCCAGAGTTGAACCCACAGGAAGGAGTGTGGAATCTGCTCAAGCGGCGCGAACTCAAGAACCTTTGTGAGGCTTCCTTCGATCACCTCGGCACAGACCTGCTGCGTGCCAAGGAACGGCTCAGGCATCGCAAAACCATTCTTTGCCAGTGTATCGCCCATGCTGGCTTCCCCCTTTAGACATTTATAGTGAGATCACTAGAACAAAGGTCTTGACTCTCAAGTGGCTTGAGGGTTTATACTGTGATTAGTAACGCACAGAATGGAGACTGTGCAGAGCAAAGGAGACAACGATGTTCAAGATTGGGGAATTCTCAAAGCTGGTGCAGGTATCAGTTCCCACTTTGCGCTATTACGATCAAGTGGGCTTACTCAAACCTGCCCTTGTGGATCCCTTGACCGGCTACCGCTCCTACACGGCCCGCCAACTACCTCGCTTGCATCGCATCCTAGCACTCAAGGGCCTCGGCTTCGATCTTGCGCACATCGCTGCAGTGCTGGATGAAGGGGTCACTCCGGAGCAGATGCGTGGCATGCTGCGCTTGCGTCAAGCACAGATCAGCCAGCAGCTTGCCGAGGGGCGAAGCCAGCTCGTCGAGGTGGAAGGGCGTTTGCAACAGATCGAACGAGAGGAGCGACTCTCTCCCTATGATGTCATCTTGAAGCACGTCGAACCACAACTGGTCGCCTCCGTCCGGGCCATTCTCCCCGATCACAGTGCAGTTGGTTCGCTCTTTGGGCAAGTGTATGAGGCACTTGGTCCCCATGCACGCGAGGCGCTTGGTCCGCATCCGGGCCAAAGTGGGCAAACGCTGGTGCTCTGGTACGATACTGAGTTCAAAGAACGTGACGTCGATGGGGCCGCTGCGTTTTTGCTGCGCTGCTGCGTTCCAGAGAGCGGACAGATGCACGTCCACGAGCTACCCACCGGGACGTTCGCAGCGACTCTCCATCACGGTCCCTACAATACCATCGACCAGGCGCATGAGGCGGTCTTCACGTGGATCGAGGCCAATGAGTACCGGATCGTCGGGCCGGATCGAGAAGTGTATTTGTACAACACGATGCCCATCCGTCGAGACGATCCCTCCTATGTCACCGAAATTCAATACCCAGTTGAAAAGGCTGTGGGCGGCAACTGATCAGCAGGTGAACCCGGCAGCGAGTGTCGTGCTGGTCCGACCGTTCCCAAGGCATGTTTTCGCCAGATCAACTCCACGTTCACTCAACACGTTGTTCAATACGGGGGAGAAACACAGATGATCACCGAACCAAAGCTAGAAGATCGAAACGCGCAGCCCTACGTGGGGATACGAACCCAGGTCCCCATGAAAGAATTTAAGGGAGTGGTACCGCAGTTGCTTGGGGAAGTATTTGCCTGGCTAGAAAAGCAGGGTGTGCCACCGGCTGGTGCGCCCTTCATGCGGTTTCACGTCATCAATATGGCGGAGAAGATGGATATTGAAATGGGTGGTCCAGGTGCGGGCCGCGAGGCTGAAGAAGAAGAAGGCTGCGATCCCTTCCATGATGGGAAGCCACATATCTGCGATGCCAGGCGATTCCGCGCGCCAGAGTGTGAGCCCAACAGGCACCCCGGTCGTATGAGCGAGCAGCCAGAGGAGCAGCGCAAGTCCATCGACAACTCCGGCTGCGATCAGCAAACGGCGCGCGGGCCACACAACAACGCTGACGGCACTGATGGCCTGGATGAGAGCACCGATAAACAAGAGCGCTCCCAGAAGGCCGGATGGCGGTCTCTGGAGCAGGATACCGAGAAAATGGATGATGGCTGCACTCATCGTCAAGAGGGCAGCCCAGTAGAGGAATCCCCCTCGCTTGATACGATTGGCGAGCAGGAGCGAGAGCCGACCAGGAGGAGTGTGATCAGAGATTGGCATTGCTTGGATACTCATAGCTGAAGTTCCTTCCTATTCCTCACGGCTCGCAAAAGGAATAACTACTTTCTTTAAGAAGTCTTTTACTCGTCCGCGTAACGGAATATGTATGTCTTCAATTTGAAGAAAATATAGCACAGCTAGCGTTCCCGAAGCGTCTCTGCCCTGACATCCATTTCCCCGGCTGCATAGCTCCATTCTAAAGCGGTGGTAACCAGCTTCATCACATAGTCCATGACCACCCTCCCTCCCACTGTTGGTTGGATCAAGTGACGGATGAGCGAGAGGGGTGTAGATGACTCCCGCCCACTGGCGCAAGTTGAGCTGTGGAAGTCGAACTACCCCGACCTCATTGCCCTTGCCCACGGTGCGACGCACCGGGGAGGTCGCGTGACAGTTGATACGAGCTTTTTTTCAAACTCGCGGTTTGCCATGCACACCAAAGAGCTTGGAGAGCCACTTCTCGTAAAACTCATACGTAGTTCTATGACGCATGCTCTCTTTTCGTCAAAACGGCACGTACAAGCGCATGTGTCCCGCCACGCGCGGCAGGACACGTGCGCTTTCTGGCCAGGCCCGGTCAAAAGGATCACGACGACTGATCGCTACTTGAGGAAGGCCAGCAACTCGCGGTTTATCTCTTCGGCGTGTGTCCAGGAAATGCCGTGCGGCCCACCTTCCAGCACCACCAGTCGGCTGCCTTTGATGGCCTCATGCAGGCGCTTCCCCGTGGCAGGGAAAGGAAGGATCCGGTCAGCATCACCTTGAATAATGAGCGCGGGCACGTCGATGCGAGGGACGTCTTTACGGAAGTCGGTCAACCAGGTTGGGACGCACGCCGCCGTGCCCGTGGCGGAGGCGCCAACTGCGACGTTCCAGTTGTACCGCACGACCTCTTCGCTGACCCGCTTGTCCAGTGTGACGTCGAGGTTATAGAAGTCTGAAAGAAACTTCGTCTGGTAGGCAGGGCGATCCGCCGCGATGCTCTGGATGATTCCGTCGAAGATGCTGCCGTCCACGCCCTCGGGGTTGTCGGCTGTCTTCAACAGGAACGGCGGAATCGGCGCGACAAATACTGCCTTGTTCACGCGGTCGGATCCGTAGGTACCGAGGTAGTGTGCCACTTCGCCGGTGCCCATTGAATGGCCGGCCAGCACGGCCTCGCGCAGGTCGAGCTCCGTCATGATCTTGTTAAGATCGGCGGCGAAGGTGTCGTAGTCGTAGCCCAGGGTCGGCTGACTGGATTGGCCGAAGCCCCTGCGGTCGTAGGTGATGGTGCGATACCCCGCCTTGAGCAGGGCTGATACCTGCTTCTCCCAGGCGGCACCGCTCAACGGAAAGCCGTGGATGAGCACGACGGGGCGACCCGAGCCGTGGTCCTCGTAGGAGAGATCGATGGATCCCGAGTTCTCCTTCCCAACACTGATGTACGGCATGAAAGTCTCCTTCACCGATGCGGAGCAGTTGCCCAGCGCGTACAGGCCTGGAATCGGTTGGCCGAGGTCATCCAGTACCTGCCCGTTCGGGTTCGTGCGTGGGCCGCCCTTGGTGTCCAACGTCCCGCCGATCACCAGCACCGCGTAGTACGGCCCGCTGCCGCTGATCGTCCACAGCGTCGGGTTTTTGCGGCCGGGCTCGTCCTTGACCGCTCCGTTGAACTCCAGCTGGATGGGCGTCTCGCCGAAAACTTCAATGCTTTGCTTTCGACTTGCCAGCAGCGCCATGTCGCTGTGCAGACCGTCAAGTCCATTGCTTACAAACCCTGGATGGGCCACCAGCACACACTCGACACCTGGTATGAGCCATTGGACGATCAACAGGAAATGGATGGAGTACGTGCCCGGTGATATTTTTCGGAGTCTGGTCTCAGAGGCTACTCACTGAACACATGAGAAGTTGGAAAATAGGAGTCAGAAGTTAGTTGGGTCCGTTTGTTTGATTACGGGGTCATTAACACTGGTTTTTTGTGTCAAAGCTTCATTTGGAATGTACAGCGAGATTCTTGTTCCGGACTTTTTCTACAGTTACGATGGATTTGGGGACTTTTTCTACGCTTACAATGGATTTTTCTACGATCGAAAAGGGCATTTTCGGGAGGTTCGTGCTCATTCTATTCTACGCTTACAGTGGAAATCCCAAGGGTTCTCCGTCTTTTAGGTTTTGTAGCTACTGGCAAGCTCCTCCGCGCTGACTTGCATCAGATCGGCTATATGTAATACGCTGATATCTGGCGTAAAGTTGGCGGGCTTCGGGCCAGCAGCGTACTTGCCCTGCTGGACAAAGACGGTTGTCAGGCGATCACCCATAATGGATTTGGCGTCGGCGAGAATCTGCGGCTTGTCGTCAATCATTGCATAGTGATCGGCGGGATACAACTGCATAATTTCCTGCAGGTGCTGCTGCTTATGCGTGTAGATCAATACACGGCCCTCAACAGCCTCTGCCAGGTTGCTGTGGTAGATTTTCTCGGCCTGAAAAAACATGTCACCGTCGCTCACGATTACGGTCAATCCCAGAGTTCGCAAGTACTGGAGGGTTTCCAGGGTGTGTGGGTAGAGTGCTTTGAAGAAAGGATAGTTATCGAAGAGCGAGTGAATGTGAAGATAGGTCTGCTGGTCCAGGACTGAGAGCGGGGTTTTTTCGCGCAGCCATGCCAGTGCAAGCGGAATATTCACCACTCCGCTCTCCTCGCGTGCCTGCTCGTAGAGCTCCCAGAAGCGGTCAGTTAATGCCGGGCCTATCTCAACCCGTAGATGTGCATCCAGGTCGTTTTTCACATTGTCGTTATCGATAAGCGTGTTATCCACGTCGATCAGAAAGACCAGTGTTGTCATGAATTATGCTCCTTCTCGTGGTAGGAGTTTATAAACAGACTCGCCACACTCGAGTGTAGTTGATTATGCCTACAAGTGTCAAGAAAGGAGTCGTCACCAAACCCATGCATCACGATGTATACTATATACTGTTACTGACACCCCAGGGATGATCTAAAGGCAATAGTAGTGATTGTTACGCGCAATCGCTGCCGGTGAGTAAGGAGCTTGAGTGGAACCAGTCAATATCAGCGAATTTGAGGCACTTGCCAGGGCGCGCATGGAGCCTGTGGAATGGGACTTCTACACTGGGGGCAGCGATGACGAGGTGACGCTGCGAACCACTCGTGCATCCTTCGAGCGCATCAGACTTCGGCCACGCGTGCTGGTGGATGTCAGCGCGTGTGATCTACATACTACCGTGCTGGGCACCAGGGTGAGCATGCCGATCCTGGTAGCGCCGATGGCCTTCCATGGCCTCGCGCATCCCGAAGGTGAGTGCGAGACCGCCAGGGCTGCTGGAGAATCGGGTACACTGATGGTGACCAGCACAACCTCGAACCGCAGTCTCGAGGAAATTGCAGCGGCGGCCGGTGGTCCACTGTGGTTCCAGCTCTACACTTATGGCGGCTTCGAGATATCGGCGTCACTGGTGAAGCGCGCCGAGGCGGCCGGCTACCGGGCGATCGTACTGACGGTCGATCTGCCACGTGTTGGCCGCAGGGAGAGAGATATCCGCAATAACTTCAATTTGCCATCCCGGCTGTTTGAAGGGAATTTTGCGGGGATAGATATACCTGATGATACGTTCGTGACGCTCACGTGGGAATCGATAGCATGGCTGCGTGGAGTGACATCGTTGCCTATTGTGATCAAGGGTATTCTGACCGCTGAGGATGCACAACTGGCGGCGGAACATGGGGTGGATGGCATTGTGGTCTCCAACCATGGAGGAAGACAGCTTGATACCACGCTGCCCGCGATCGAGGCCTTGCCGGACGTGGTCGAGGCGGTTGCCGGTCGCTGCGAGGTCTACATGGATGGAGGAATACGGCGCGGAACGGATGTGCTGAAGGCGTTGGCACTGGGAGCGCGAGCTGTGCTGCTGGGCCGACCGGTGCTGTGGGGGCTGGCGGCGAACGGGGCAGCGGGCGTGCGGCATGTGCTGGAGATGCTGCGGGATGAACTGGAACTGGCGATGGTGCTTTCTGGGCGTCCTACGCTGGCGAGTATCGATCGTTCGCTGGTTCGCCTTCCCAACTAGCAAGAAACGTACGAGATGAGAGTCATCTTTCGCAGCAAGGATTTTGCGAGCATAGAGGGAGCGGGACTGGGCTTTAACAACCGGCGCCCTGGCGCGCAGGCCTGGCAGTACCACGGGCGGGTGCAGCATCGCCAGTGGCAAGGTACGTTTGCGTGCTACTGGGAAGGCTCTGAATTGGCCTGGACGGTGCGGGGCGACGAGCGATTGTTTGGGCTGGCGGCAGCACTGAAAGCGAAGGGCTACGTGGTTGCTGTTGAGCAGGACGAGGGAGCATGACTACAGATATTAAAAATAACCGTGAACATGAGCAACAGCGAGTGCTATTGCTCATGTCTCCTGCCACCTACCGGGCGGGGGCATTCTTGAGCGCGTCGCGGAAACTGAACCTGGCAGTGGTGGTGGGGATTGACCTGCCAGAGACGCTCAGCGAATACTGGCATGTGCCCCTGGGTCTCGATTTCCAGGACCCGGAGGCTTCGGTACGGACGATTGTTGAGTATGCCCGGCAGCACCCCATTGCGGCGATTATCGCGGTCGATGATAGCGCCAGCGAGATCGCGGCTCGCGCCAGTTCAAAGCTGGGCCTGGCGCACAATTCTCCACAAGCTGCCGAGGCCGCCCGCGATAAGCTGCTGATGCGGGGGTTAATGTCGGCGGGCGGCGCACCATGCCCGGTTTTCCGGCAATTCTTGCTCAGTGAGGATCCTGTTCGGTTTGCGACACAGGTGACTTATCCGTGCGTGGTGAAGCCTCTGCGCCTCTCCGGCAGCAGGGGGGTTATTCGGGCTGATAACGTGGAAGAGTTTATTGCAGCCTTCAATCGCCTGAAACGCCTGTTGCTTGCCGAAGGTTACGTAGAAGAGGAGACTTCTATTCTGGTCGAGGATTTCATTCCCGGCTTCGAGGTGGCCCTGGAAGGCATCCTGACACACGGGCAATTGAAGGTACTGGCGCTCTTCGACAAGCCCGATCCGCTGGATGGTCCTTTTTTTGAAGAGACGATTTATGTAACGCCCTCACGTCTGCCAGAGGAGGTACAGCAGGATATTGCTGATTGCGTAGCAGTTGCGGCCGCGTCGCTCGACCTGCGCGAGGGTCCCGTACATGCAGAACTGCGGGTCAACGAGCAGGGGCCGTGGATGCTGGAGATCGCGGGGCGCTCCATTGGTGGACTCTGTTCGACGATTCTGGAGTTCGGCTCCGGTATGTGCCTGGAAGAGCTGATCTTGCGCAACGCGCTCGGGCTTGAAATCAGGTCTATCGAGCGCGAGCAGCGAGCAGCTGGTGTGATGATGATCCCGATTCCGGCTGGCGGTATGCTCAGGGCGGTACACGGGGTTGAAGAAGCGGAGAAGGTGCCACTGATTAGCGGAGTGGAGATTACGGCCAGATTACATCATTTGCTAGTACCTTTGCCAGAGGGTGCGAGTTACCTGGGATTTATTTTTGCGCGCGGCGATACGCCCGCCGAGGTGGAAGAGGCGATACGCGAGGCGCACAGTTTGCTGCAATTTGAGATCAGGCGCGAGATACCTGTACTCGGTACACCGGTGCTGAAGGGCTATCTCTCGCAGAGGACTTGACAGACTGTTCATTGAGAAATTACAATGCAGAAAACGATCGTGTAGGAAGAGCGAGCAAGGAGCGTGGTGAGTTTATGGCTAGGGTAGGTCTGCTGGAAGATAATTCGCGTATAGCGAAATTGTGCGCTACAATGTTACACTTCGCTGGTCATGAGGTCATTGTGTATGAACTCGCCCGGGAATGCCTGCACGCCTTGATGCCTGACGAAACGGTCGATGGTGATAACCAATTCAACTACACGTCGAAGTCGATTAAACCTGGCGCTTTGCCGGTCGAAATCCTGATCCTCGATCTCTATCTTCCCGATATCCCTGGGTTGCAGGTACTGCGCCACTTGCAGTCCTGCCCATACACCAGGACTTTGCCGCTCATTCTTTGCACTGCCGCCCCCAATCGCGACGTGGTGCAGGCATTGCGCATTGTGCCTCAAATGTACTTCTGGAGGAGATGAGGGTGTAGTTCCTCCTCAGCATACACTACTTGTCTTTCAAAGAGGCATCCCCACGATGACCAGGGACGTGCGGAACCAGCCCTTCGCGCCAGGCGAAGACGGCGGCCTGGGTGCGATCCATCAGTTGCAGCTTGCTCAAGATATTGCTGACGTGACTTTTCACGGTTTTCTCACTGATGACCAGCCGTCTGGCGATTTCCCCGTTGGGGAATCCTCCGGCGATGAGCCGCAAGACCTCGCGTTCGCGTTCGCTCAGCATCGAGTATTACGCTCCGTCAGCATAGGGAATATACTCAAGTTCCTGCGCAATGCGTGCTGCCACCTGTGGATGCATGGTTGCCTCGCCGCGAGCCGCTTTGCGTACGGCGTCTGCCAGCTCCGGCAAGAGGACATCCTTTAAGAGGTAGGAGAGAGCGCCCGCTCGAATGGCCGGGAAGATATGCTCATCGTCGTGATAGGACGTGAGCACGATCACCTGGGAGCGGGGACTGCGCTGTTTCAGGCGGCGTGTAGCCTCGATACCATCCATGCCGGGCATAACGAGGTCCATCAACACTACGTCCGGCGCCAGGTCCGCCGCTACCAGCACGGCTTCCCCTCCGGAGCCGACATCTCCCACGACGGTAAAATCCGGCTGCGCGTCCAGGAAGGCGCGAGCTCCTTCGCGTACCACGGCATGGTCGTCTACGATCAGAATAGTAATTGGCTCACTCATAGATTATCTTCCTTTCGTTCAGCCAAACGCGAGCGCTCCGCGTGTTCCACTGGCAAGTCGTTTTCACGAACATTTCTGGGATCATTCATCATGGATCACATCTCCTTCTATTCATAGCGCAGCGCCTCAGCCGGGTACAGGCGCGCAGCCTGGCGAGCCGGCAGGATAGTACAGGCAAGAGCTGCCAGGAAAGCACTCAGCAGGATAGCCGCAAGCGGAAAGAGGGGCAGCGGGAAGTCCTGGTAGGTGGCGTGCGCGATCTGGTACGCGAGGAAGAGAGCCAGAGTTGCGCCGATCAGCAGTCCCACGGCGATCACAAAGCAGGCTTCGAGCAGAAAGGAGCGCCAGACCAGCGAACGGGAGAATCCCAACGCGCGCAGCATGCCGATCTGCTGGCGTCGCTCCACCACCGCGCGGCTGGTAATCACGCTGATCGCCAATGCGCCAAAGAGCAGGCCCAACGCCAGGTCGCTTCCCAGCAAGAGGGTGAACACCCCCGTTACCGCGTTGATGCTGCCCTGGTCAAGTGATTGGACCTCAATACCCCGGCTGCTGGCAGCAAGAAAGCTATTCAGATCCTGCGCTGCTCGCGTCTCGTTCACGCCCGGCTGGAGCCGGAAGAGGTACGTGCTGAGAAACGCGATGTACGGCGGCTGCACCATCTCGTGTGCGGTGTTGATGGAGACCAGGACACGCCAGGGCGTGCTGGCTGGCACGAGGCCAATGACCGTGACCGGATGGTAGTGGGCCGTAGGCGCAGAACGATCGGGGATCTCTGCTGTGAAGGGCGTGAAACCGGAGCTAGCGGGCAGGCCCACCACGTGTGCATCGTACTGGAGCACCACGGAGCCCGTGTGGGTACGCAGGGCATCCCACACCTGCCGGTCAGAGCTGAAGCCGCTTGCTCGCGCGTACAGAGGTAAGGTTGTCGTCGCCAGAAAGGCATCATCGGCGACCTGTGGTGGCTTGCTCAGACTGTAGAGCAATTGCCCGCCATCCAGGTCCAGGCGCAGCGGCTGGGGCAGACCGGCCTGGGGAAAATCGTACATCAGGCGCACCAGGCCCACCGCGGCAAAGTCTTGCCTAAGCGCCCGCCGCGTTTGCAGTTCCTGCAACTGCGCA
>WNEZ01019040.1_pt1 | contig 10408 bp, 12 predicted proteins | sample 5400521 | NCBI WGS metagenome assembly WNEZ01 (sample SAMN13153339, study PRJNA577476) | soil metagenome | isolation source: 120 cm saprolite under Douglas fir tree site 2 hole 1 replicate 1 | place: USA:California | collected 2015-04-18
ACGATCTGGGTCATGCTCCTCGGCGTCATCGAGCACAACGTCTATCACGCCGGGCAGATCGCGCTCGTGAAGAAGATGTTGACCGCTGACCGTTGATCAGCAGCGATCGCGACGACTCTGTGTGGGGCCGCCGACCTCGGCGGCCTGAGGCGCGCAGGCGCCGCCGAGGTCGGCGGCGCCACACTTTTCGTGGCCCGCAGTTCGTTACGCCTTCGGACCCGCGACCCACTCCGCGTTCGCGGTGAGCTGCTCGATCGTCGCTTCGGGCTGCCACTCGCCATTCGCAGTTTTCTTGAACTGCTGGCGCTGCTGCACAGTCGAGATCAGCGTGCGATCCTCCCCATTCTGACTCACGACCCGTGTCAGCTTCTGTGTCGACACGACCGTCGCGGTCTTCCCGGAGATCGTGATGCTGTCGATGTGAACGCTCAGTCCCTTCAGCTGTTTCGTTTCGTCCATGCGGAGCTGCACGTCGCTGACGAGATCGGAGCCGCTCATCGACTTTCCGTCCGTGGTCTTCACGACCAGCGCATCGGACTGGCCGCCGACGAGCATCCGCGCGTCCTTCAGCTCCCATGCTGATCTTGCGATGCCGGCCTGCTTGTACACAGCGTCGCTGATCGCGGGGCGGTCGCCGAGTGTTCCTGTGGAGCTGCAACCTACGACGAGCAAACCAAGAGCAACAGCAGAGAGCATTTTCATGTGTGAGTCCTCCTGTCTGTTGTCTTGACGGATCGGAGCGCGGAGGGTTTGGCGAATCGGGTGAACAATTACGAAACGAGGCGTTACGAGCGGACCCTGCTCATTACCGAGCGCGCCCTGCTCATTACAATGACGCCATGAACGATCTGCGTTATCCGATCGGAACGTTTCAACGGCCCGACAGTCTCACTCCCGACGAGCGCACGAAACTGATCGACACGATTGCAACGACGCCGCCGAAGATGCGCAGCGCCGTTGCCGGACTGTCACCGAAGCAGCTCGATACGCCCTATCGTGACGGCGGCTGGACCGTGCGCCAAGTCGTGCACCATGTGCCAGACAGTCACATGACCGGTTACAGCAGGATCAAGTTCGCGCTGACGCAGGACAACCCCGTCGTCATTGCATATGACGAAGATGCCTGGGCGAAATTAGGCGATTATTCGCGCATCACCGCGATCGAGACGTCGCTCAATCTTCTCGATGCAATCCACGACCGCTGGGTCACGCTGCTCCGATCTTTGACACCCGAACAGTTCGCGAGACCGATGCAGCACTCCGAGAACGGCCGCATGACGGTGGACACGGTCGTCGCGAACTACGCCTGGCACGGCCCGCATCACATCGCGCATATCACGTCGCTGCGGAAGCGGATGGGGTGGTAGGAGGCAGGAGGCGGCTGGCAGCTGGCAGGTGGCGGCCAGGTTCTCCTGCAAGCTGCAAGCTGCCCCCTGCCACCTTAGAATCCCCCGGTGCCCACCTTCTTCGAAGCTCTCAACGAGCTGATGGCCGCGGAGACGCCGCTCGTCACAGTCACGGTCGTGGATACGACCGGGAGTGTGCCGCAGAACCGCGGCGCGAAGATGATCGTCACGGCCGAGGGTCGCAACTACGGCACGGTCGGCGGCGGCAAGGTGGAAACGAAAGCCATCGCCGAGGCGCAGGCGATGTTGCAGTCACCGGAGACGTCGCGCTTCGTGCAGTGGAACCTCAACAAGGATGTCGGCATGACGTGCGGTGGAATCATCCGGCTCTTCTTCGAAGCTCATAACGCCGGGCGATGGAACATCGTGGTATTCGGCGCCGGTCATGTCTCGCAGGCACTGACCTCGCTCCTCGTCCATCTCGATTGCCACGTCACGTGCATCGATCCCCGGCAGGAGTGGATCGATCGCCTTCCCCGCTCGCCGAAGCTGACTGCCATCGTGTCGAGCGAGATGCCATCGATCGTGGCGCAGCTTCCGGACGACGCGTTCGTCGTGCTGATGACGATGGGTCACACCACCGACAAACCGATCCTCATCGAGATCCTCCGCACGCGCCACTTCCCCTACCTCGGCGTCATCGGAAGTAACTCCAAAGCGACCGTCCTCCGGCGCGATCTCGAACAGGCCGGGATCTCGGAAGAGAAGCGCGCGAGCTTCCACTGTCCGATCGGCCTATCGATCGGATCGCGGCATCCGCATGAGATCGCCGTGAGCATCGTCGCGCAGATGATCCAGGTGCGCGACGAGCGCCGCGAGACTGGTAAGGTCTACAATTCGCCTCACCCGTAAAAGGCGATTCTGACCGGTCGGGGACCGACGATGAGCAGCTCCGTCGTGCACGAAGACGAGGACGTTCGTGACGGCGACAAGGCCGCACGGGCCTTGTACGCGCTGCTGGAATTGTCGAAAGCTCTCAGCTCCGTAGTCGATGTCGAGCGCATCCGTCAGGTCGTCGCGGAAAAAGCATCGGAAGTCGTCGAAGCAGAGGAATCCACACTGCTCGTGCTCGCCGAACCGGCAACGGAGCGCACTCTCGTCAATACGGTGATCGACGGACGCCCCGTCATCACCGTACCGGTGCTCGACTCCAAAGGCGCTCTCATCGGCATCGTCGAGAGCAGCGGCAAGAGGTCGGCGTCGCGATTCGACAGGCACGATGAGTCGTTGATGCGCGCGCTCGCCACACACGTGGCGGTGGCGATGGAGCGCAGCGGGCGCGCCGTCGTCAACGTGGAGAACGAGCGCCATGAGGAATCGCTCCGCCTCGCGAACGAGATTCAGATGCGGATGCTGCCGCCGGGGATCGTCGATCTTCCGACGAACGCGCCGTTCGCGATCCGCGCTCATATCCGTCCGGCCCGACAAGTCGGCGGCGATCTCTACGACTTCTTCTGGAACGAGGAGCGACTCTACTTCTGCATCGGCGACGTCACCGGCAAAGGCATCGGAGCCGCGCTCGTCATGGCGGTGACGAAGACCCTGTTCCGCGCACATGCCGCGTTTCAGGACGATCCCGCCAAGGTATTGTCGGCGGCGAACGCGCGTCTCTTCGAGGAGACCGATCCGTCGATGTTCGTGACCGCGTTCTGCGGCTTCCTCGATCTTCGCGACGGGCGCCTTCTGTTCAGCAACGCCGGACACGATCGCCCGCTCATGATCGCTGCCGGCGGCGCCGTGCAGCCGCTCGAATCAAAGGCCGGGCTTCCGCTCGGCGTCTTCCCGAAATTCAGCTACATCCTCGAAGAGCGCATCGTCAAACCAGGTGAGGCGGTCTTTCTGTACACCGATGGCGTGACGGACGCGGCGAACCGCGCCGAAGAGTTGTTCCGCATGGATCGCCTTCGCAAGGTTCTCGAGAGCGGCGGAACGGCGGATCCCTCGCGGATCGTTCCCGCGGTTCTCGACAGCGTCGATCGGTTCGCCGAAGGAACGCTGCAGGCGGACGACCTCACGATGCTCTGCGTTCAGTACCGGGGAATCCAGTGACGAGCAGAGCAGCGGTGGAGATGTCGGGCAGCTTCAGCCGCGACCTGCTGGCGCTGCCGGAAGTCTTCGAGCTCGTCGAGCGATTCTTCGCGAATGCGCGGGTCGACGCGAAGGCGCGCTTTCCCGTGGAGCTGGCGGTCGAGGAAGTGTTCACGAACTTCGTGCGTCACAACGCCGGCGGTCGCGAGTCGATCGGGATTCGCCTGCGCCTCGACGGAGACAACCTCTCGATCGAGCTGACCGACTACGATGCGCCGAAGTTCGACATGACGACTGACGCGCCGGATCCCGGCATCCACGAGCCGCTCGAGAAACGTACTCCCGGCGGCCTCGGGCTGCACCTCGTGAAGCAGATGATGGATCGCATCGAGTACCGCCACGAAAACGGAATCGGGACGGTCATGCTGTCGAAATGTGTGGGGTGAACGCGACATGTTCGAGATCAAGGAAGGACCGAATCGCGAGCTGATCCTGACCGGGCGCTTCGACGCCTCGCAGGCAGAAAAAGCGAAGATCGTATTTCTCGCGCTGTCCGAGGGAAAGACGGTCGACTTCTCGCGGCTCGATTACATCTCCAGCGCCGGCCTCGGCGTTCTGCTGGCCGCGCAGAAGAAGCTGTCGGAGAAGGGGCAGTCGCTCCGGTTGATCAACGTCAACAGCCACATTCGGGACGTTTTCCATTATTCGGGGTTCGACCAGATTTTTGACATTGCTTAACCAACTTTTTCCCTCGCGAGTTGTAATGAATGAATGAGGAAGAACTAGACCGTGATGCTGTCGAGCGCTGCCGGAGCGGCGATGTCGAGGCATTCGGGACACTGATCGATCGATATGAACGGCCAGTTTTCAACGCAATCCTGCACATGGTCGGCAACGCCGAGGATGCGCGGGAGGTGTGTCAGCAGGTATTCATGAAGGCGTTCGAGCACCTTTCCAGCTACGACGCCAACCGGAGGTTCTTCAGCTGGATCTATCGGGTCGCCATGAACGAATCCATCAATCACCTGAAAGCGCGACGCACTTACGAGCCGTTGAGCGACAAACTCCCGTACACCGATCCGAATCCGGCGGAGAGATACGAAGGCATCGAACAGCGCGACCATCTGGAGAAAGCGATCACCGCGCTCGATGACAACTACCGATCGGTGCTGATCCTTCGGCACTTCATCCATCTCTCGTATCGCGAGATCGCCGACATCCTCAACGTGAGCGAGGCGATCGTGAAATCGAGGCTTTTTACCGCGCGCCAGCTGCTTCGGCAGGCGCTGGAGGGCAGGGGTCATGTCGCCTGAAGAGCGAACGAACGAATTGATTCATCTCGCGGTCGACAACGAAGCGACGGAGCGCGATCTCCAGGAGCTCGACGATCTCCTCGGCAAGTCCGCCGAGGCGCGTGTGATGCAGCAGGAGATCGAGGATCTGGTGCGGCAGCTCAACGGCCTTCCTCCCGCGGAGTCGCCGCGGCTGAAAGAGGCGATTCTGAAGGAGATCCGGGGCCGGTCTGCGTCGAACGTCGTACCGATTCAATCCCGCAGGCGGCGCGTGTTCGCCATCGTGGCGTACGCGGTCGCCGCGTCCGTCATCATCGGTGTCGGCATCGAGCGATTCATGGAGCGGCGCCAGCGCAGCGTCACACCGTCGCAGGCGTCCGCGTCGATGACTCCTTTGAGCGTCGACGAATGGCCGGAGGTGGCAAGGATCAGTCGCGGACCGGCGAAGATGACGATTCGTCGCAGCGGCGATCTCTACGCGATTCAGCCTGTTGTTTCGACGTCTGCACCGATCGCCATTTCCTGCGACGCAGGCCGCTTCGTTCTCGATGAAGCGTCACCGTCGCCCGAAGCCGTGCACGACGCTGCGACGGTGGCGTTTGCAGCCGGGAAAAAACCGGTGACGGTCATCCTTCGGCGCCGTCCCGATGCATTTGGAAGCACGGACGTGCATCTTTCCGTCTCCGGCAACGAAGTCGCGACCGCTCCGCTCAGCCTCGATTGACGTCGAACCAATTTTCCAGCCCGCGCCGGGATTGACGACGAGATCGTCGGTGCGGCAGTTATTTTTGCGGGTTCCGCCGCGATGTGTACGATGGGATGAACTCGCTCAAACTTCTTCGATGATCTCTCTGCACCCACTCTTTGCGTTCCTGCCGGTCTGCCTGTTTCTTCTGTGCCTTCTGTATCTCGACAGCTACAAGCTGGTGAAACTCCGCACGGTCGTGCAACTCGTGATCATCGGCGCGCTCGCGGCGGCACTCAGTCTCTTCCTCAACGACTTCATCGAGGGCCATGGCGTTTCGCGGCAGAACGTGTTGCGATTCGTCGCGCCCGCGGTGGAAGAACTGTTGAAAGGCCTTCCGCTCCTTTTGTTGATCCGGCGGAAGCGCATCGGCTTCCTTGTCGACGCTGCGATCAACGGCTTCGCTGTCGGCACAGGGTTCGCGCTGCTCGAGAATCTGTACTACCTGTCGACGCGTCCCGACGCGCCCGCCGCGCTCTGGATCGTCCGCGGCTTCGGAACCGCGCTGGTGCACGGCGGAGCGGTCGCCGTCATGGCGATGACGACCGTCGCCATCGCCGAGCGACAGCGCACCGATGCGCTCTGGACCGCGATCCCCGGTTTCGCGATGGCGTTCCTCCTCCACGCGATGTTCAACCAGTTCGTGCTCTCACCGGTCATGTCGACGATCGTCATCGTGCTCGTGTTGCCGCCGATCGTCATGCTCGTCTTCCATCAGAGCGAGCGGTACCTGCAATCGTGGCTCGGCACCGGATTCGACCTCGACGCCCGGCAGGTGACTACCTGCGATCCCTGCGCGAGCACTTCGAAGGGCCGGTCATGGCCGACATGCTCTGCTACCTGAAGTTGAGCAGCGAGCTGTCGCTGCGCGCGAAGGGCGTGCTGATGCTTCACGAAAACGGATTCGCCGTGAAGAAGGACCCCGACGTGAATGCGAAGCTCGACGAGCTTCGGTATCTGAAGCAGAGCATCGGCAAGACCGGCGAGCTCGCGCTCAAGCCCATTCTGAATCACTCATCGCACGATCTCTGGCAGCTGCAGATGCTGGAGATGTAAGCGTGAACGGCGTTGAAGCGCGGATGACCGAATCGCGGATCTCTTACGCAAAGGCTGTCATCCCGAGCGTGAGCGAGGGATCCCCGGTAGGGTGGCACGAAGCTCATGATTCGTACCACCCAACCGGGGGATTCCTCGCTCACGCTCGGAATGACAAGTTCATTTCTTCTTCCGCCCCTTCACGCTCTTCGCCAGATTCTCCAGGTTCATCGCCTCGGTGATCAGCGCGCGCACGGCAGCGGACGCCCCGGCCTTGTCCTGCTTCAGCCAGGCGATCTGCTCCGGCTTCAGCCAGACGTTCAGCTTCGCGGTCTTGCCGGTCTTGTCAGTCTCATCGATCGTCTTCGCAGTGGCCACGGCCGGGATTGTATGCCCTCTACCTGATACGATCGCTCCCGCCGATGCCGACCCGACACATCTGCATCCACGGGCATTTCTACCAGCCGCCGCGTGAGAATCCATGGCTCGAAGCGGTGGAGACCCAGGACTCGGCCAGCCCCTATCACGACTGGAACGAGCGCATCACCGCGGAGTGCTACGGGCCGAACGCTTCGGCGCGCATTCTCGACGAGCGCGATCGCATCGTGAAGATCGTCAACAACTACGCGCACATCAGTTTCAACTTCGGACCGACGCTCCTGAGCTGGCTCCAGGCGCGCGTGCCCGACGTCTACAGCGCGATCATCGACGCCGATCGCATGAGCCGCGAGCGCTTCGCCGGCCACGGCTCGGCGATCGCGCAGGCGTACAACCACAGCATCCTGCCGCTGGCGAACGAGCGCGACAAGCGCACGCAGGTGCGATGGGGCATCGGCGATTTCGAATCGCGCTTCGGCCGCAGGCCGGAAGGGATGTGGCTGCCGGAGACGGCGGTGGATGTCGATTCGCTGGAAGCGCTCGCGGCGCAGGGAATCGCGTTCACGATTCTCGAGCCCCATCAGGCGCGCCGCCATCGGCGCATCGGCGAGAAGACGTGGACCGAATCCGACGGCGTGGACCCGACCATGCCGTATCGGTGCACTCTGCCATCGGGACGAACGATCACACTCTTCTTCTACGACGGGCCGATCTCGCGCGCCGTCGCATTCGAGAACCTGCTGTCTCGCGGCGAGAATCTGGCGAATCGCCTCGTCAGCGCGTTCTCCGACACGCGCAAGCACGCACAGATCGTGAACATCGCCACGGACGGCGAAACGTACGGTCACCATCACAAGTACGGCGACATGGCTCTCGCCTACGCGCTGGATTACATCGAAGAGAACGAGCTCGTCGCCATCACGAATTACGCTGGATTCCTCGAGGAATGTCCGCCGACTCACGAAGTTGAGATCAACGAGCGGACGGCGTGGAGCTGCGCGCACGGCGTGGAGCGATGGCGCAGTGACTGTGGCTGCAATGCCGGAGGCGGCACGACGTGGAACCAGCAATGGCGCACACCGCTGCGCGCCGCGCTCGACTGGCTGCGCGATGAAGCGGCCTCAGTCTTCGAAGAAGAGGGACGGTTGGCGCTGCGCGACCCCTGGGGCGCGCGCGACGACTACATCAACGTCATCCTCGACCGCTCCGACGTGAGCATCGAACGGTTTCTGAAGAAATGGAGCAACGGTCCGCTCGACTCCGCCCAGGTCGTGCGCACGCTCGAGCTGCTCGAGGCCCAACGCAACGCCATGCTCATGTACACGAGCTGCGGCTGGTTCTTCAGCGAGGTCTCCGGAATCGAGACTGTGCAGATCCTCAACTACGCAGCTCGCGTGATCCAGTTGACGGAGAAGGTCTCGGGCCGTTCGATCGAGCAGCCCTTCCGTGAAAAGCTCAACGCCGCCACCAGCAACATCGCCGAGCGTGGTACCGCCCGTCAGATCTACGACCGCGAAGTCGTTCCGGCGCGCCTCGACCTGCGCCGGGTCGCTGCGCATTACGCAGTCGTCTCTCTCTTCGACAACTTCGACGACGATGCCACCGTCTATTGCTATCGCGTGCACCGCCGCGACTTCGAAGTCGTGCGCAGCGGACGCGCACGCATGGCCATCGCTTCGATCGTCGTCACATCCCTCATCACCCGTGAAGAAGCCGCCTTCGACTTCGCCGTCCTCCACCTCGGCGAGACGGAGCTCACCGGCGGCGTCCGCGCCGCGGCGACAGCGGAAGAGTATAACCGGGCGAAGAAAGAGCTCAGGGAGACGCTCGGCCCGGGCGGAGTCCCGGCAGCGATCCGCCTTCTCGATCAGAACTTCGGCGAGCTGCCCGTGTCGATCCGATCACTCTTCCGCGACGAGCAGCGCCGCATTTTCAACGTCCTCTGCAACACCACTCTCGAGGAGGCGGAGTCCGATTTCCGCCAACTACACGAACGGTACGATCCGCTCATGCGCTTTCATACGCGCCTCGGCAGTCCCGTGCCGAAGGTCCTGCAGACGGCGGCCGAGTTCGACATCAACCTGCAGCTCCGCCGGCTACTCCATCACGATGATCTGCCGCTCGCCGACATCGAAGCCCGTCTCCGCGAGTCGAGCGACGAGCATGTCTCGCTCGACGAGAGCACCTTGTTGCAGCTCGAGCAGGCGATCGCGCGCGCGTCCGACGAATTCCGCGAGCACCCCGAAGACATCGAGCGGCTGGAGAGCTTCGAGACGATCGTGTCGCTCGTGCGGGCGATGGACCTTCGTGTCAGCCTGCGAAAACCACAGAATGAGTATTACGAGATGAAAGCGACGATCCGCCCGGTCATCGCGGCCAGCAACGGCAACGGAACGGACGCGGGCCGATGGCTCGCGCTGTTTGATTCACTCGGAGAAAAACTTTCGATCAGCCCGGAAGCGGGAGCCTGACGTTTGACGCAAATCAACCTCCATCAGGCCGCCGGCCGGCGCGCGGCCGGCGTGCTTCTTCATCCGACCTCGCTCCCGGGTCTGTACGGGATCGGCGACCTCGGTGACGAACTGACTGCGTTTCTCGACTGGGCCGCCAGCGCCGGGCTGCACATCTGGCAGATCCTTCCCCTCAATCCGCCGGGCTACGGCCATTCGCCGTACGGCTGCTTGTCGTCGTTCGCAGGCAATCCGCTGCTGATCTCGCCGCAACGTCTTCTGCATGAAAATCTGCTGCCGGCAGCTGCGGTGGCTTCCGTTCCGGCCTTCCGCGATGATGAAGTCGATTTCGACCGCGTCATTCCGTTCAAGGCCGGTCTGCTCCGCGAGTCGTGGAAGCATTTTCAGCAGACGGCCACTCCGGATCTGCGGGCGGCGCTGGAGACGTTCGTCAACGCGCTCGAGCAGAAGTCGTGGCTCGACTCATTCGCCATCTACATGGCCGTGAAGGAGCGGGCCGGCGGAGCACCATGGTGGACGTGGGAGCGCGCTTTGTCGCGCGGTGAGGAACCGGCGATCGCGAAGGCGCAACAGGAGCTCGCCGGCGAGATTCAGTTTCACAAGTACGTACAGTTCCTCTTCTTCCGTCAATGGCGATCGGTCCGCGACACGGCGCACGCGCGTGGCATCCGCATCATGGGCGACATCCCCATCTACGTCGCCGGAGACAGTGCCGATGTCTGGGCCAACCGGCAACTCTTTCAGCTCGACGACCACGGCCTGCCCACCGTCGTCGCGGGCGTGCCGCCCGACTATTTTTCCGCGACGGGCCAGCGTTGGGGCAATCCACTCTATCGATGGGACCTCATGCGCGAGACCGGTTATCGATGGTGGGTCGATCGCGTCCGCTCGAATCTTCGATTCTCGGACATCATCCGTCTCGATCACTTCCGCGGGTTCTCCGCCTACTGGGAGATTCCTGTCCTCGAGACGACCGCCGTTCACGGCCGGTGGTTGCCGGGGCCGGGCCGGGCGTTGTTCGACGCGATCCGCAAAGCGCTCGGCGACGTTCCG
>WNEZ01006305.1_pt1 | contig 10407 bp, 10 predicted proteins | sample 5400521 | NCBI WGS metagenome assembly WNEZ01 (sample SAMN13153339, study PRJNA577476) | soil metagenome | isolation source: 120 cm saprolite under Douglas fir tree site 2 hole 1 replicate 1 | place: USA:California | collected 2015-04-18
CGATCTCGGGGTTCCACTCGCTGGTGTCGTCCGGCACGACGCCCAAGATGATCGACCGGGAGTCGCACGCGCTGATCGGGTATGGCGCCATGTTGATGGAGAGCTTCGTGGGGGTGATCGCGCTGATCGCCGCGTCCATTCTGGCCCCTGGTGACTACTTCGCGATCAATACCACGTTGTCGGCGGATGCCTTGGGAGCGCTCGGCTATCCAGTGGCACGCATCCAGGAGCTCTCCCGTCTCGTGGAGCAGGAGGTCATGGGGCGTCCCGGCGGAGCGGTTTCCCTGGCGGTCGGTATGGCCTCAATCTTTTCGGCCTTGCCGGGCATGACCGGCCTGATGGCCTATTGGTACCAGTTCGCGCTTCTCTTCGAGGCGCTGTTCATCCTCACCACCATTGATGCCGGCACGCGCGTGGCTCGTTACCTCATACAGGAACTGGGAGGGACGGTCTATGCGCCGTTGCGGACCATCAACTGGATGCCGGGCGCGATCGGTGCGAGTCTGCTCGTCGTGGGAGGCTGGGGCTATTTGTTGGCCACCGGCAGCGTGTCCACGATCTGGCCGATGTTCGGAGCCGCCAACCAACTGTTGGGCATGCTGGCCCTGTGCGTGGGCACGACGGTGCTGATTAAGATGGGCAAGGCACAGTATCTCTGGGTCACGGCCGTGCCAATGATCTTCGTCGGCGTCATCACGCTGAGCGGATCCTATGAGCTGTTTGTCCTGTTCCTTACCAATGCTGGTTCGGCCCCAGCGGAGGAGGCGGTCGTGTTCTATCTGGATGCCGCCCTGATCGGCATCGTGGCAACGCTGGCGGTCGTGATCCTGGCGGATTCACTGGCCAAGTGGTATGGGTATGTGATCCGGAAGCAACCCTATAGGACCAGCGAGGTGCCGTCTGGCGAGGACGGCATCGAGATTCCCGCGGGCCCGTGCTGTTGAACTTCAGGAGGAAGGCAAGCCATGGCTGACGTGAATTCGTTCGATGTGGTCTCGAAAGTGGACATGCAGGAAGTCAAGAACGCCCTCGATCAGGCGATGAAGGAGATCCGCCAGCGGTTCGACTTCAAGGGGACCAGGACGGAGCTGGCGCTCAAGGAGAAGGAGAGCGAGCTGGTGATCGTGTCGGACGACGAGTACAAGCTCAAGAGCGTGGTGGACATCGTGAAGGCCAAGCTCATCAAACGCAACGTCTCGGTCAGGGCGTTCGCGTTCGGCCCGGTGGAGCCGGCGCTGGGCGGCACGGTCCGGCAGGTCGCGAAGATTCAGAACGGGCTGTCGAGCGAGAAGGCGAAGGAGATCGCCAAGGTCATCAAGGACGGGAAGTTCAAGGTCCAGGCCCAGATCCAGGGCGATCAGGTGCGCGTGCAGGGCAAGAGCAAGGACGAGCTGCAGGCCGTGATCGCCCTGCTCAAGAGCCGGGATTTCGGGATTGATCTCCAGTACATGAACTATCGGTAAGGCTACGTGCCCCCCTTCATCTGCGCGTCGAGAAAGTCCTCGTATTCCAACTCGACGCCGCAGACCGTGCAGGCGATCGGCTCGCCGGGCGGGGGCGGGAAGACTTCTTCCTTTTGCAGGACCCCTTGGCAGACGTGGTAGAAGTGACCTCGAGAATGTTCCTCGTCCAGGGGATCCAAGATGTAGGCCAGCACCATAGCCGCAGTCTACAAACTTACTCGACTTTTTTGCAATCCCTTCGGATGACGCGCCCGGCTTGGCACCTTGATTCTCCAATGGAAGACGCCTATCCTGAGCGCGCCAATTGCGGAGGGTCCTGAATGGACAATGGCTCGACGATGCCTCTACCAGTGCGTGGAATAAGCCCGTTGCGTTCCTCCCAGCTGTTTTCCCGAACCATCAAGTTCTGCACCCTGACCCTGCTTGCCATCTTGCTGGTCTCTCTGGGCAGTTTTGCCAACCAGGCGTCCCCCGCGGCGTATCTTTCCTTTTTCGCGATCATCTTGCTCCAGGGGATCGAGTTTCTCTTCCCCATCTCCCCGGAAGTGGGCGGGGCGGACCATCCCTGGCGGTTGGGAATCCTCCGTGCGAGCATCGTACTGCAATTGGTGCTGGCCTCGGTGCTGGTGGCGGCGACGGGTGGAAACGGAAGCATCTATGAATTGATCTATCTGCTCCCCATTGTCTCGGCGGCCACGATGTTGCCGGGGCGAGAAGTGGTGATCGTGGTCGGAGGCGCTGTGGCCGCCATGGTTGGGTTCATTGTGACCGGCAATCCCCTTTCCGCTTCAATAGCCCGAGTCAAGGATTTCCAGGACTCCGTGGCGGCGATGGTCTACTTCACGATGGCCGGCATCCTCATCTACTTTTTCACGAAGAACGAAAGGGACCAGCGCCTCCATTACCAGACAATGGCCGCAGCGTTGGCCGAAACCAATGTCGAGCTTCGCCGGGTCCAGGCTGAGTTGACCGATCGTCTGACGCAGTTGGCACATATGGAGGAACGGGTCCAGCGCATCAGCCAGATGGCCGCGCTCGGAGAGCTGGCGGGCCAGGTCGCGCACGAGGTGCGTAATCCTCTGGGGATCATCAAAGGGGCGACCGAGATGCTGGCGAAGCGCGTGTTTGATCCCGCCGCGCAACGACACATCGCCGTGCTCCTGGAGGAAGTCGAACACTTGAACAAGGCGGTGGAGAGCGTGCTGCGCCTCGGATCCCCCATTCGCATCCGGGCCGACCGGCTGAACCTGCAGGATCTGCTTCGGGTGGTAATGCAGGCAGCTTCGGCTGGGGCAAGGCCTGGCAGTCACACCGTCCAGCTGATCTTTCCCCCGGATCCACTCTGGATCGTCGGCGATCGAGAGCTGCTGCATCATGCGCTGGTGAATCTGGTTCGCAACGCGATCCAGGCGATGCCGTCCGGCGGGTCGGTGACTGTGTCGGCGCAGTTTCCTTCCGGTGACGGCCAGATCGTGTTGATCATCGCCGATACGGGTATCGGACTGACTGCCGAAGACCTCAAGCGACTGGGAGAGCCGTTCTTCGCTCAGCGATCGGGCGGTGTCGGACTGGGCTTCGCGCTGGCGCGCCGGATCGTGACCGAGCACGGTGGCACGCTGGACGTGAGCAGCACGCCGGGCCAAGGCACGTCCGTCAGCATCCGGTTGCCGACGCACGCCCTCGATCCGCCGCCGCGGCGGTCCGTGGCGGGATCCGTTGCCCAAGGCTAAGGGAGAAGGGTCACGATGGCGACGATCCTGGTGGTGGACGACGAGAAGAACTACCTCTGGATGCTGGGCGAGCTCTTCCAGGGCGAAGGCTACGAAGTGCTGACCTGCGAACGGGCTGGAGACGCCCTGCCGCTGCTGGCGGAGGGCCGCGTGGATCTCCTGTTGACGGATCTGCGCATGGCCGAGATGGACGGCATGGCCCTGCTCGCACACGCGCGGGAAGTTTCTCCCGCCACGTCCACGATCATCATGACAGCGTTCGGGACGGTCGAACGGGCTGTCGAGGCGATGCGGCTCGGCGCATATGATTTCATCCTCAAGCCGTTCAACAATGCAGATCTCCTACGCACGATCGCGAAGGCGCTGGAACGGACAGTCCTGTTGCGGGAAAACCGCCGCCTCTCCCAGACGCTCTCCCACCATTACCGCTTCGATCAGCTGATCGGTAAGAGCTCCCTCATGCGGGAGGTCTTTGAGAAGATCAAGCGCGTGACCAATTCCAAGAGCCCCGTGCTGATCACTGGCGAGAGTGGCAGCGGGAAAGAATTGGTCGCGCGGGCCATCCATTTCAATGGGCCGCGCTGCGGGAAGCCCTTCCTCGCGGTCAACTGCAGTGCTCTGACCGTGTCGCTGGCGGAGAGCGAATTGTTCGGCCACGAACGGGGCGCCTTCACCGGCGCCACGTCCAGGCACCTGGGGGTCTTCGAGCAGGCGGCCGGCGGGACGTTGTTTCTGGACGAGGTCGCCGAACTCCCGATGGCGCTGCAAGCGAAGCTCCTGCGTGTGCTCGATACTCAGGAGATCCGCCGGGTGGGCAGCGAGAAAGTAGTGCCTGCGGATGTCCGCATTCTGGCTGCGACCCATCGTGATCTCAAGACCGAAGTGCAGGCCGGACGGTTCCGGGAGGACCTATTCTTCCGGCTCAATGTCGTCCGAATCGATGTGCCGCCGTTACGCGATCACGCCGAGGACATCCCACTTCTGGCCGAGGCCTGTCTGAGAAATCTCGTGAAGGAGGGCGAGGTCCGCGGGACACGCTTAGCCCCGACCGCCATCGAGCTGCTGGTGCGTCATTCCTGGCCCGGGAACGTGCGGGAGCTGGAAAATGTGGTGGCCCATGCCGCCCTGATGGCCAAGAGCGAGGAGATTCAGCCGGACGACCTGCCGTTAGAGCTGACTGCGGCCAAAGAGTGGCTGACCGCCTTGGATCGTCTCTTGCCGGCCAAAGCCCCGCTCGATGCTACGCTCAAGGCGATCGAACGGCATCTCGTCCACCGTGCGCTGGCCCAGAGCAATGGGGTCCAGGCGAAGGCTGCTGAGTTGTTGGGGATCAGCCGTAGCCTCTTGCGGTATAAGTTGAAGACCCTCGGTGAACCGTCCGAGCCCGCCTCCTAAGCTCTTTTCATCTGTAAAAATTATTTGACAGCAATTCAATTTTTTTCACAAAAACGGGCCCTCAACCTTCTCGCTCTACGCGAACCTTGTCTGTAAGCCATTGAATAAGCACAATGTCTTTGAATTTTATTCCGTGCTATCCCTCGGCATGAACCCTGCGTACTTTTCCCAGGCTCTCTAAAGTCTGCACACGTTTGCGATTCGGATGCCACATGAAAAAGTTCATTCTGATGGCACAGGTCGTCGCTGTATGCGCTCTTACGTCAACCTCGGCGTTCATGAGCACTGCATGTCCACCGGACTTGGGCGGCTGGTACCCCCAATGAGACGGACTAAATCGTGAGTCTTCTTTCACTCTTTCAATGGATGTGTCTGGTACCTGTTCTCGTTGGATCGGTCTACTGCATTGTCTGCCTGCTGTGCGTTGTCCGCTTCCGATTACTGGCAACCCAATTCTCCGCAACACCGGGCGGACAGTGGCCTCCAGTCACGATGCTGAAACCGGTTCGCGGGCTGGAGAAAGATCTTGATCAAAATCTCCGCAGCGCCTGCCTTCAGGATTACCCGAATTATCAAGTGGTCTTCGCCGTCCAGGATGAGAAAGACCCTGCGATCCCCTTGCTCAGAAATCTCGAACGAGAGTTTGGCCCTCAACGGGTGTCTGTGGCCATCGAGCATCGTCAGGTCGGCACCAATGGCAAGATCAACAACTTGATAGGCGGTCTGATCCATGCACGTCATGAGATTCTGGTGATCAGCGATAGCGACGTTTACTTGAAGTCGGATTATCTGAAGGCCATCGTGGCCCCGTTAGCTGATCCGGACGTGGGGTTCGTCTGCACGTACTTTATGGCGACCTCTGCAGAATCCTGGTTCGAGAAGATGGAGTTGCTCACGATGAATGCCGGTTTTTTCCCCGACACCGTGTTCGCCCATGTAACCGGAACCGCCAAGTTCTGCATCGGATCGTCGGTGGCCCTTTGGCGCTCAACGCTGAACGAGATTGGTGGGCTGGAGGACCTCGCAGATTATTTGGCCGAAGACTACGAGATGGGTCGCCGCATTTGGGAGACGGGCAAAAAGATGGCGGTCGCGCCTTACGTGGTGGAAACGGTGGTTGACCTCAGGACACCCTCCCAGTGGTGGAACCATCAGCTTTATTGGGATCAAAACAGCTGTATGGTTCGGCCTGGCGCATTGATCTCCACCTTGGTCATCCGTCCCGTTCCGTTCGCGTTCCTCTTCGCCGCAGCCAGGCTAGTAGATCCGGTGGGGCTATCGGTCCTTGCGGGAACGCTTGCCCTGCGTCTCGTCACTACTGCTGTGATTCTAGGATGGGGGCTTCGAGATCGTGAAGGGTTGAGGAGCCTGATGCTTCTTCCGTTCCGGGATCTGGTGGCTGTTGTTTCCTTGCTCCTCGCCTTCACCAAACGGACGACTGTCTGGCGCGATAAGGAGTTTATCCTGACCCGCGATGGACGCATGGTTGCACGGGAGAAAAACTTGTGCGAAAGCTCATCGTCACCGGTGACGACTTCGGTCTCGCCGTCCCGGTAAACGAAGCCATAGAAGAAGCCCATCGACACGGGATTCTCACCACCGCCAGCCTGATGGTTGGAGCGGAGGCTGCAGCCGATGCGGTGGAACGGGCCAGGCGGCTTCCCACGTTGAGTGTGGGACTCCATCTCGTACTGGTCGAAGGGCACCCGGTCCTCCCGCCTCGCGAGATCCCCGATCTGGTGGACAGCCGGGGTGAGTTTGCGACTCGTCTCGTCGGCGCCGGTCTGAACTTTTTCTTTCGGCCTGGCGTGAGGCGGCAATTGGAGGCGGAGATTCGTGCACAGTTTGAGGCGTTCACGAAGACCGGGCTGACCCTGGATCATGTGAATGCGCACAACCATATGCATGTCCACCCGACCGTGCTGGGGTTGATTTTGAAGGTCGGACGGGACTACGGCCTCAAGGCCGTCCGCTTTCCTTATGAGCCGTTGCTTCCGTCGTGGCGCGCGTCAGGAACGGCATTTTTCTCCCGCGCCGCCTTATGGCTGTTCATGATGCCGTGGAGCAAGCTATTGAAGGTGCGCCTGCAGCGCGCCGGCGTGCGTTCGAACGACTATGTTTTCGGTTTGAATGACAGCGGGCAGATGGATGTTTATCTCGTGCTGCGAATGCTACGACATCTGCCGCACGGCGTCACGGAGATGTATTTCCATCCCGCAACGCGCCGCTGTCCTGAAATTGATCGCACCATGCCGACCTATCGGCATGAACGGGAATTCGAAGCGTTGGTCAGTCCAGCGGTCCGCGAGGCAATCGCGGCGGCAGGCTTCCAAAGAGTCGCGTTTAGCCAGTTGTAACGAAGGATACCTAGTCTCAGGCATGGGGCGGTAAACCGAGAACGAGGAACACGATGAAGCAGTACCTGGTAACGGGTGGAGCAGGGTTTATCGGCTCGCACGTGGTCGAGGCGCTTGTGAGAAGTGGGGAACGTGTCAGAGTCTTGGACAATTTTTTCACGGGGAAGCGAGAGAATCTCGATACGGTTCGCGGTGCAGTGGAACTTATCGAAGGGGATGCGCGGGATAGCGCGCTCTGCCAGGAAGTCATGGAGGGGGTGGAGGCCGTCATTCATCTCGCGGCGCTCCATGAGGTGGTCCGTTCCGTTGAGTGTCCGATGGAAACCCATGAGGTGAATGTGACGGGCACGTTGAACCTGCTGGTGGCCGCTCGCGGGGCGGGGGCCAAGAAGTTCGTATTCGCCTCTTCGTCGGCCGTGTACGGGGAGAATCCGGTGATCCCGAGGACCGAGAGCATGCTACCGTCTCCCATCTCCTCGCCCTATGCGGTCAGCAAGCTCACTGGCGAGCATTACTGCCAAATGTTTTGGTCTCTCTATGGCCTTGACACGGTCTGTTTGCGTTTCTTCAATGTCTACGGCCCTCGGCAGGATGCGACCTCGACCTACGCCGCGGTCATCCCCCAATTCATCTCCCTCCTCCTGGCTGAGACGGCCCCGACGATCTACGGTGACGGCGAGCAGTCGCGCGATTTTACCTTCATCTCGGATTGTGTGTCCGCCGTCTTGGCCGCCTGCGGGTTCTCCGGCCTGTCCGGGATGGTGTTCAATTTCGGCTCCGGCCACCGGACGACCGTGAACCAGTTGTGTGCGATTCTACAGACGCTCCTGCACACGGACCTCTCCCCCAACTATACGTCGCCCCAACCGGGGGATCTGCCACACGATCAGGCTGATATTGAACAAGCAAAACGAGACCTGTTGTATCGCCCGCAGTACGAACTCGCTCGCGGGCTCCAAGAGACGATCCGCCACATGCGCCTTGCACAGGTCCTTGCGAAATCTAGAGTGTAAAGGAGAGAACGATGAAGACCTTGCTCTTAAATCCCCCTTCATTTGAGATGTTCGACGGCGGGGCAAGCTCGCGCTATCAAGCCACCCGCGAAATTCCCTCCTTCTGGTATCCAGTGTGGCTGGCCTATTCGGCCGGCATGATCAAAGACAGCCGGCTCTTGGACGCACCGTCCCATAACGTGACTCCGGAGGAAACGATCAAGATCGCCACCGAGTACGAGTTTCTCGTGCTCTTTACCAGCACACCGGGTTTTAAGAGCGATGCCAAGCTGGCGGAGGCGATCAAAGCGGCCAACCCTTCGATCAAGATCGCTTTCGTCGGTCCGCACGTGACCGTTCAGCCGGAGCAAAGCCTGAAGGCATCACCGGCGATTGATTTCGTGGTCAGGCGGGAATTCGACTACCCGGTGGCGGAGTTTACCTGGGGCAAGAAGCTGGAGGAGGTTGCCGGCATCAGCTTCAGGAAGGATGGTCGCATCGTCCACAATCCGGATCGCCCGCAGATCGAGGATCTCGACGCCCTTCCCTTCGCGGTGGATGTGTATAAGCGCGACCTCGACATCACGCGGTACAACATTCCCTATTTGAAGCACCCCTTCGTCGCTTTTTATACTTCTCGGGGCTGCCCGGCACTGTGCACGTTCTGTCTCTGGCCCCAGACGATGAGCGGCCATCCCTGGCGGACCCGCGGCATCCCCAACGTGGTCGAAGAGGTGAAGCGCTGCCTGGAGTACTTCCCCAATGCGAAGGAAATTTTCTTCGACGATGACACGTTCCCCTGGGCCAAGGATCGCACGATCGAGATTTGCAAGGCTTTCAAACCTCTGAAGTTCACCTGGTCCTGCAACTCCCGGGTGACGGCGGGTTACGAGACCTTGAAGGCGATGAAAGAGGCCGGGTGCCGGTTGTTAATCGTCGGGTTCGAGTCCGGCGATCCGGAGATTCTGAAGAACATCAAGAAAGGCGCCACGGTCGAGCAGGCGCGCGCGTTCATGAAAAATTGCAAGAAGCTGAGCCTCGTCGTGCACGGCGATTTTCAGGTCGGTCATCCAGGGGAAACGCCGGAGACGATCGAGCGGACCATTCAATTTGCCATGGAGCTCGATCCGGAGACGATTCAGGTTTCGATGTCTCATCCGTATCCGGGCACGGAGTTCGATGCCTACTTGAAGAAACACAACTATGCCGTCGATTCGGTGATGACGGACGAGGAGGGACATCAACTTCCCGTTTTTCAGTATCCGGGGCTGAGCCGGAGGGACATCATGCACGCGGTCGAACAGTTCTATGACCGTTACTATTTCCGGCCGCACGTCATCTTCCGGATCCTGCGACGCGGGATCTTTGACGCCAACGACCGGCGGCGGCTCTACATCGAAGGGAAGGAGTTTCTGAAAGTGCGCGCCCAGCGGAAGAGGTTTGTCAGAACCCAGACGACTGTTTGAAGACACCGGGATTTCATGAAGAGGCTCTCCGAAAGAAAAGCGTGTGAGCGCTGATCGGAAAGGACCCAGCGTGTTGCTTGTAGGGAATGAAGCAGATGTGGACTGAACGGGTAAGAATTATTGCTCTCCTGGCGATTGCCATCGTCAGCCAAGCGGTGGGCAATGTGCTGTTGAGCCAGGGCATGAAGCTCATCGCAGGATTGAGCCAACTGACCTGGAGCAATTGGGTCGCCATATTCTTGCAGGCTGTCCAGAGTCCTTCGATTATGCTCGGGGTGGGATTCTATGTCATTTTCTTCGTGCTCTTCGCGGCCGCCCTGTCCAGGGCGGATTTGAGTTTCGTGCTGCCGGCTATCTCATCTGAAGTGGTCATCAACGTCGCGTTTGCCGACTGCTTCCTGAACGAAACTGTCTCCTCGATACGATGGATCGGAGCCCTGTTGATTTCCATTGGCGTCGGCCTGGTGGTGCGATCCTCGCCGAGAACATTCGGGATTGCGAGCGGACAGGACACCATGGCGGAGGGTGGTAGGTGAAAACGGCAATCATGATTGCGATCATTGTGCTCGCCGATTCGGCAGGAGATGTCCTGCTCACCAAAGGCATGAGGCAGGTGGGCGAAGTGTCCACCTTTGCGCCGAGAGAGCTTCTGGCGATCACCCGCAAGGCCATTCGCAATCACCACTTTCTCGCCAGCATTGTGTTCATGGTCATGCACTTCGTCGGGTTTCTTGCGGTCCTGTCCTGGGCCGACCTCAGTGTTGTGTTTCCCGCAACCACGTTGGTCTATGTCCTTGGCACCCTTACCGCCAAGTTCATCTTGCAGGAAACGATCTCCATGCATCGCTGGGCGGGGACGATGCTCGTCTGTCTGGGCGTGGGGTTGGTGTCGCTCCCGTAAATCGCGTGCCCACAAAGCAGAAGGGAACGATGAGACCTTGGAAAGTGTGAAACAGGACATAGTGCCGAGCAGGCGTGTTCCGGCCGCGAAGATCCAGTTCCTG
>WNEZ01006307.1_pt1 | contig 10405 bp, 10 predicted proteins | sample 5400521 | NCBI WGS metagenome assembly WNEZ01 (sample SAMN13153339, study PRJNA577476) | soil metagenome | isolation source: 120 cm saprolite under Douglas fir tree site 2 hole 1 replicate 1 | place: USA:California | collected 2015-04-18
GGCGCAGATGGAGGGCAAGGCGGTGGCGTCGGTGCACCTGCGCCACCTGAACCCGCTGCCGCCCGACCTCGGCCAGATCCTCCACCAGTACCGTCGCGTGCTCGTGCCGGAGATCAACAGCGGCCAGCTCGTGCGCGTGATCCGCGCGGAATATCTGGTCGACGCGGTCGGGTTCAATCGCGTGCGCGGCCTGCCGCTGGCGTCGGAAGAGCTCTACGAGGCAATCACCCAACTCATTGGGAGCAAGGCATGAGCGCAAGCGGAGCGGGGGCAGCCGAAGCCCGTCGCTATACCAAGAAGGACTTCGAGTCCGACCAGGACGTGCGATGGTGCCCGGGCTGCGGGGACTACGCCGTCCTGAGCGCCGTGCAGAAAACCATGCCCGATCTCGACATTCCCAAGGAGAACATCGTCTTCATCTCGGGCATCGGCTGCTCCAGCCGTTTCCCGTACTACATGAACACGTACGGCTTCCACACGATCCACGGACGGGCACCGGCCATCGCGACTGGCCTCAAGCTGGCCCGGCCCGACCTCAAGATCTTCGTGGTGACGGGTGACGGCGACGGGCTGTCCATCGGCGGCAACCACATGCTGCACGTCCTCCGGCGCAACGTGGACCTGACGGTGCTGCTCTTCAACAACCGGATCTACGGCCTCACCAAGGGCCAGTACTCACCGACCAGCGAGCAGGGGAAGATCACGAAGTCGACGCCGATGGGCTCGGCCGACCGGCCGATCAATCCGCTGGCCTTCGCGCTCGGGTGCAGCGCCACCTTCGTCGGGCGTACCATCGATCGCGACATTCGCCACATGGAGGAGATGCTCAAGCGGGCGGCCCATCACAAGGGCACCGGCTTCCTCGAGATCCTCCAGAACTGCAACGTGTACAACGATATGGCCTGGAGCGTGGTGTACGAGAAGGAATCGAAGCTCCACCACGAGCTCCGGCTCGAGCACGGCAAGCCGCTGCTGTTCGGCCCGCCCGACGACCGCAAGGCCGTCGTCATGGAGGGTGTCACCCCGAAGGTCGTGAGCGCCAAGAGCGTGCCCGAGAGCGCCTTGTGGATCCACGACGAGGCGAATGTGAACGCGGCCAAGCTGCTGGCCGATCTGTGGACCCCGGAGTTTCCGGTCCCGATCGGCGTCTTGACCGCCCGCGAGACGCCGACCTACGAGGACGTTCTGCTCGAGCAGGAGCGCCGCGCGATCTCCGAGCGCGGACCCGGCGACATCGCCAAGCTGCTCGTTTCCGGCGACACCTGGAAGATTGAATAGAGCTCGGAGGGGAGCGTTGCCCCCCATCCCTAGTCGGAGGGGGCCTCGACGGCCCCCTCCGAAACCTCCCCTATAAGAGTTGCGCCGGCAAAGCCGGCGCTCGAGCTAGGGCATAATTCGCAGGAGACCATGCCTCTGACGTCCGCCGTCCTCAATGAGCTGCGGACCATCCTCGATTCCGACGGGCTCGTGCTGACGCCGGAGGGGCGGATGGTGTACGAGGCGGACATGCACACCTTCTACAAAGGCGCGCCCGACGCCGTGGCGTTGCCTCGGACGGCTGAGCAGGTCCAGGCGGTCGTGCGCCTCTGCCGGCGCGAAGGCCTTCCCGTCGTGCCCCGCGGCTCGGGCACCGGACTGATCGGCGGCGCCATGGCTCCGCGGGGTGGCGTGATGGTGTCGGTGAACCGGATGGACGCCGTCCTCGAGGTCGATCTCCCCAATCGGTGCGCTGTCGTCCAGCCCGGCCTGATCAACCTGTCGCTCACGAAGGCCGTCGGCGACCGCGGCTATTTCTTCGCTCCCGATCCGTCGAGCCAGATGGTGTCGTCCATCGGTGGCAACGTGGCCACCAACGCGGGTGGGCCTCACTGTCTGAAGTACGGCGTCACGACCAATCACGTGCTCGGCCTGGAGATCGTCACGGGCACGGGCGATCTCGTCCGCCTGGGCGGAAGGGCTCCCGATCGGCCGGGCTACGATCTGACGGGTGCGGTCGTCGGCAGCGAAGGAACGTTCGGGCTCGTCACGGCCATCACGGTCCGGCTCCTCCATGCGCCCGAGGCGGTGAAGACCGCGCTGGCGACGTTCGCCTCGATCACCGAGGCGTCCGAAGCGGTGTCGGAGATCATCGCGGCCGGTATCGTCCCCGCCGCGCTCGAGATGCTCGACGCCGTCATCATCCGCGCCATCAACGCCAGCCTCGGCAAGATCTACCCGGACGCCGCCGACGCGGTGCTCCTCATCGAGCTCGATGGGCCACGCGCCGAGGTGGAGGCGCAGGCCGAGCGCGTGGCCGCGATCTGCCGCCGGCGTGGCGCCGTGTCGCTCTCGGTGGCGGCCGACGAGACGGAACGGGCGCTCCTGTGGAAGGGCCGGAAGGAGGCCGCCGGTGCGGTCGGCCGCCTGACGTCCTCGTATCTGCTCCAGGACGCCGTGGTCCCGCGGTCGAAGCTGCCCCAGATCATGCGCGAGCTGGAAGCGATCGCGGCTCGCCATCGCGTGACGATCGCCAACGTCTTTCACGCCGGCGACGGCAACCTCCACCCGCTGATCTGCTACGACGATCGCAACGCGGAGGAGCTCGAGCGCGCCAAGCACGCCAACGAGGATTTACTGACAGCGTGCATCGCGCTCGGCGGCTCCGTGACCGGCGAGCACGGGGTCGGCCTCGACAAAGCCAAGAACCTGCCGCTGCAGTATGGGGACGCGGACCTGAACTTCATGTTTCGGCTGCGGCGCGTCTTCGATCCCGCCGGCATCATGAATCCGGACAAGCTCCTGCCCTCGCATCCGGCCTGCGGCGAGGGATTCCGGCCCAAGCGGCCGGTGCTTCCGGCCGGAGCCTGGATCTGATGACGGTCTCCGCGGCCTCCGTCGCCGGCGCGTTGGCCGAGCGTCTCGGGCTCGAGCGGGTCGTCATCGATCCGAGCGCGCTGGCCGCCGCCACCATCGATGGTCGCATCCCGCGATGGATCGTCCGCCCGGCATCGATCGATCACGTTGCCGCCGTGCTGGCCATCGCGTGGGACGAGAACCTCGCGGTGGTGCCCCGCGGGGCGGGCACCGCGCTCCTCCTCGGAGCGCCGCCGTCGCGCGTCGACGTCGTCCTCGATCTCGCCGGGCTCGATCGGGTGCTCGAGGACAATCCCGACGACCTCACCGTGAGCGTGGAGGCCGGCGTCACCGCCGGCGCGCTCGCCGAGCGCCTCGCCGGGCGGCGCCAGTGGCTTCCCGTGGATCCGCCGGGGTGGCGGAGGCGAACACTGGGTGGCATGACGGCGACCGCCGCCGCCGGGCCGTTGCGCGCCCGGTACGGCACGCTGCGCGATCTCCTCCTCGGCGTGCGCTTCGTTCAGGCCGACGGTGTCGTGACCTGGGGCGGGGCGCGTGTCGTGAAGTCGGTCACCGGCTACGACATTCCCAAGCTGATGGTCGGCTCGCTGGGAACGCTCGGTGTCCTCTGCGAGCTCACGCTGCGGCTCCAGCCGATGCCCGACGCCGAGCAAACATGGCTGGCGACGTTCGCCTCGGTCGGCGCGGCGCAGGCGTTTGCCGCGCGCGTCGTGGACTCGCCGCTCCAGCCGACCCGCCTCGAGCTCCTCAACGAAGCGGCGCTGCGCGTGTGCCAGGTGCCCAGCGCGCCGGCCGGCGTGGCCGTGGCCATCGGCAGCGCCCACCCCGCCGTCCGCGAACAGGGTGAGCAAATCGCGGTCATCGCGAGTAGCGAGCGGGCGCGGGTCGCGGCCGTCGGCGACGACGTGTGGACGCGCTACGATGCCGCCCTCACGCCCGCCGAAGGCGAGGTCGTGCTTCGCATCGGATCGCTGCCGAGCCGGCTGGCCGACACCGTCAGCGCGATCGAGCGGGCGCTGCCCGCTTCCGAACGGGCCGCGCTGATCACGGGCTGCGCCGCGCTCGGCACGCTGCGCGTCGCGATCACCGGCGCCGACCCTGACACCGCCCGCCGCCTCGTCGAGGACGTGCGAGGCTTCCTGGCCGAGTTCGACGGCTCCGTCGTGATCGAGAGCGCGCCGACGGCCGTGCGCGCCGGCCTCGATCCGTGGGGACCGATCGACGCGGCAAGCCGAGGCCTGATGAGTGCGATCAAGCAAGAGTTCGATTCGCGTGGGGTGCTGAACCCCGGCCGCTTCGTCGGCGGGCTGTGATGGCAGCCGTCGCGCCCGACCTCGACCATCTCAGGCTCTGCGTGCACTGCGGGATCTGCTTGCCGCAGTGCCCGACCTATCGCGTGCTGGGTGAGGAGATGGACTCGCCGCGCGGCCGCATCTATCTGATGCGCGCGGTCGCGGAGGGCCGCCTCGGCTTGACGGACACCTTCGCGCGTCATCTCGACCTCTGCCTCGGCTGCCGCGCCTGCGAGACGGCCTGCCCTTCCGGCGTCCCCTTCGGCTCGCTTCTCGAGGCCACGCGCTCGCAGCTCGCCGAGCGCGGGCCGCGGCCGCGCGCCGCCCGGCTGCGCCGCCTGCTCTACCGGACGTTCCCCGAGCCGCGGCGCCTCGGCGTGTTGCTCGGAGGGCTGCGGGTCTATCAGCGCAGCGGACTGCGACGCCTGGTGCGGGGCAGCCGCGTGCTGGCGCTGACGCCGCGCGTGGCCGCGATGGAAGCGCTGCTCCCGGATGTTCCGCGGGCGGAGGCGTTGCCCGAGCTGATCCCCGCCCAGGGCCGGCAGCGACTCGGCCGCGCCGGTCTGCTGACGGGCTGCATCCAGCGTCACCTCTACCCGGACGTCAACCGCGACACCGCGCGCCTCCTGAGCCTGGCCGGCTACGATGTCGTCATTCCAAGCGATCAGGGATGCTGCGGCGCGCTCGAGCTCCACGCCGGATTCCTCGACGATTTTCGTGACCGTGGCCGGAAGCTAACCGCCGCGTTCCCGCTCGATCTCGACGTGGTCGTCGTCAACGCCGCCGGCTGCGGCTCGGCGATGAAGGAGTACGGCCACTGGATGTCCGGCGAGGCGGCCGTCGAGACGTTTGCGGCCAAGATCAGGGACGTGAGCGAGGTCCTGGTCGACGCCGACCTGCCACTGGGGCCGCTCAATCTCACGGTGGCCTATCACGACGCCTGCCACCTCGCCCACGGCCAGCGCATCCGTGCCGAGCCCCGCCGGCTGCTCGGCCGGATCCCCGGGCTGCGCCTGGTTCCGCTTGCCGACAGCGACCTCTGCTGCGGCAGCGCCGGCGTTTACAATCTGCTCGAGCCCGAGGTGGCGGGCCGGCTGCTCACGATGAAGGTCGATCGCATCGCCGAGACCGGCGCCGCGGCCGTGGTGGCGGGCAACCCCGGCTGTCTGCTCCAGATCGCCAAGGGGTGTCAGGAGCGTGGGCTCGGCGTCGAGGTGGTGCATCCGGTGACGCTGCTGGCTCGCGCGACAAGGGCCGCGGTGCGAGTTGAGCCGCGCTAGGGCGGCGAGGCGAGCGGTGAAATGATCGGAGATGGGTCGTGAAGATCAGGATCAAGGATCGAGCCGAGTTCCGCGCCGACAAGATGGCGAAGATCGCGCTGGCGACGACGTCGCGCACTCAGCTCGATCTGTACTGTCTGGAGCCGGGTCAGGAGCAGAAGCCTCACGCCCATGCCGATCAGGACAAGATCTATCTCGTCCTCGAGGGGCGCGCCCGGGTCGTGGTGGAGGGAAAGGAGGAGGTCCTCGAGCCCGGCGAGGCCGTCGTGGCGGCCGCCGGCCAGGAGCACGGGCTCCGGAACGCGGGGACGGGACGGCTGCTGGCCCTCGTGGTCGTGACGCCACCGCCGCCGCACGCCTGATGGCGTCGTCCGTCCGCGCGGCGCTGATGATCACCTGCCTCGGCGAGATGTTCTTTCCCGAGGTCGGCGTCAAGATCGTGCGCCTCTTGCGCCGTCTCGGCGTGACCGTCGAGTTTCCGACCGGCCAGACGTGCTGCGGGCTGCCGCTCTTCAACTCCGGCTACCACGATGAGGCCGCCGCCGTGGCCGCTCGCACGATCCCACTCTTCCGGGGCGCCGAGTACGTCGTGGTCCCGTCGGGATCCTGCGCGTGGATGGTGAAGCAGGAGTACCCGGGCCTGATGCACGACCCCGCCCTCAAGGCCGAGGCCGAGCGGCTGGCCGCCCGGACGTTCGAGCTGTCACAGTTCCTGGTGAAGGTGCTGGGCCAAACGCGCTTCACCAGCGCGGTGAAGGGCCGCGTGACGTATCACGACTCCTGCCATCTCCTGCGCGGACTCGGCGAGTCGGCCACGCCGCGCACGCTGCTCGAGAACCTGGCCGGCGTCGAGGCGGTGGAGCTGACCGGCCACGACGAGTGCTGCGGCTTCGGCGGCTCGTTCGCGGTTCGCTTGCCGGAAGTCTCGACGGCGATTCTCGATCGGAAGCTCGCCAACATCGAGGCGACCGGCGCCGAGTGTGTGGCCGCCTGCGACGCCGGCTGCCTCATGCAGATGGCGGGCGGGCTCAGCCGTCGCGGCTCGCGCGTGCGCGCGCTCCACCTGGCGGATTTGCTCGAGGGTGACAGCGCGTGAGCGATCTCTCGACTTCCTTCCGCGAGCGAGCGGCCGGCGCGCTGAACGACCGCTTCCTGAAGCAGGCGCTCGACATCGCCACCACGAAGTTCCTGGCCCTCCGCCGCGACGCCTTCGGGCAGTTCCCCGAGGGTGAGGCGCTCCGCGACCGCGCTCGCAGCATCAAGGAGGCCACGCTGCAGCGTCTCGATCAGCATCTCGAGCGTCTGGTCGCCAACGTCGAGGCCCACGGCGGCCACGTGCATTACGCGACCACGGCGGCCGAGGCGCGCGACGTCGTCCTCGAGATCGCGCGCCGGACCGGAACCCGCCTCGTCGTGAAGAGCAAGTCGATGGCGACGGAGGAGATCGAGCTGAACGAGGCGCTCGAGCACGCCGGGGTGACGCCGGTCGAGACCGACCTCGGCGAGTACATCATCCAGCTCGCCCACGAGAAGCCGTCGCACATCATCGCGCCCGCCATCCACAAGACGAAGGGGCAGGTCGCCGAGCTGTTTGCCCGCGAGCTCAAGCGCGAGGTGGCGGCCGACCCCGAGGTGCTGACGCGCATCGCCCGCGAGGAGCTGCGCGACAAGTTCCTCAAGGCCGACATGGGGATCACCGGGGCGAACTTTGCCGTCGCGGAGACCGGGACCGTCGTGCTCGTCACCAACGAGGGCAACGGGCGGATGGCGACGTCCCTGCCGCGCGTGCACGTGGCGATCATGGGCGTGGAGAAGGTCGTGCCCACCATGACCGATCTGATGGTCTTCCTGGCCATCCTGGCCAAGAGCGCCACCGGCCAGAAGCTCTCGGTCTACACGACGCTGGTCCAGGGGCCACGTCGGTCGAGCGAGCTCGAAGGGCCCGACGAGCTCCATCTCGTGTTGCTCGACAACGGACGCATTCGCCAGATCGCCGGCCCGCTGCGCGAGGCGCTCTCTTGCCTGCGCTGCGGCGCCTGTCTCAACGTCTGCCCCGTGTATCGCCAGATCGGCGGCCACGCCTACGGCTACACGTATCCGGGCCCCATCGGCATCTTGTTGACGGCGATGCAGCATGGCAAGGAGTCGGTCAAGGAGCTGGCCCACGCGTCGTCCCTCTGCGGCGCCTGCCTGGACGCGTGCCCGGTCCGCATCGACATCCCGCGCATGCTCGTCGAGCTGCGACGCGACAACGTCGAGCATGGTCACGTGGCCCAGCCGGGCGAGCGTCTGGTCTTCCGAGCCTTCGCGCGGCTGCTCCAGCGCCCGCGGCTCTTCCGGCTGTCCGCGCGGCTGGCCCGGCTGGCCCAGCGACCCTTCGCCCGCGGCGGGCGGATCCAGCGCCTCCCGCTCTTCTTCGGTCAATGGACGAAGACGCGGGACCTGCCGCAGGTGGCTTCGCGGACGTTCTCCGAGCGCTGGAAGGATCTCCAGTCGTGACGACGAAAGAAGCGTTCTTCGCCCGGATCAGAGGTGAGATGGGGAAGACGACGGGACGCTTTGCCGCATCGACGGCACCGCGGCCGCCGGCGCCGAGCCGGCTGGTCGAGACGATTCGCCGGCAGCTCAGCGAGCGCTGGCCCGAGACGCTCGAGCGCTTTCGCCGCGAGTTCGAGCGCGTCGGCGGCGATTTCCATCGCGTGGCGTCCGTGGCCGACGTGCCGGGCCTCGTGGCGCGCATCGCGCGCGAGCGCCACGGCCGGCGCGTCGTCACGTGGCACCCGACGGCCCTCGGCGCCGACCTCGGCAACGGTCTGAGCGCGGAAGGGCTCGAGACGGTGACGATGCCGGCGGCGGCGATCGGCGACGCCGGAGAACGCGCGACGCTGCGCGAGAAGGTTGCTGCCGCCGAGATCGGCCTCACCGGCGTCGATCTCGCCATCGCCGAGACCGGCTCGCTCGTCCTCGTCTCCGGCGCCGGGCGCCCGCGCTCGACGGCGCTGCTGCCGCCTTACCACGTGGCCGTGTTCGATCGCGAGGCGCTGGTCGAAACGCTGGAGCAGGTGGGCGTGTTCTTCGAAGCCTGGCACGAAGGAGCTTCCGAGCCCGGACGCGGCGCCGCCATCCACGTGATCACCGGCCCCAGCCGAACCGCCGACATCGAGCTGACGCTCACTCGAGGCGTCCACGGGCCCAAGGAAGTGCACGCGATCTTCGTGGACGCGCCGGTCCGTGGCTGAGCGCTACTTCAGCCCGGCCGACGTCGAGAAGCTGATCCCGAAGCTGACCGTCATGATGGAGCGGGTGATGGGCGCGCACCGCGAGGCCATGAAGATCGACGGGCAGATGAAGGCGGAGCAGGAGCGCATCACCATGACGGGAGGGGCGGCGTTCGATCGGGGAGCGTGGCTCGCCGATCAGCAGCGTCGCGAGCGCCTGGTCGAGCGGGTCCGGGCCGGGCTCGACGCCATCACCCAGCTTGGCGGAACCCCCAAGGACCTCGAGCAGGGACTGGTGGATTTTCCCCACGTGCGCGAGGGCCACAAGGTGAATCTCTGCTGGAAGTTCGGCGAGAAGGCCATCCGGCACTGGCACGGGCTCGACGAGGGATATGCCAGCCGCAAGCCGCTCTGAGCCGATGCAGGTCCGGGCCGTCTTCTTCGATCTCTTCGACACGCTGGTCCGCTTCGATCGCGACCGGCTGCCCCAGGTCGAGATCGGCGGGCGCAGCGTCCGCACCACGGCCGGCCACCTCCACCCGCTGATGCGGGCGTGGGCGCCCGACGTGACGCTCGAGGCGTTCTACCAGGGGCTGCTCGATAGCTGGCAGGAGGCCGAGCGCCGGCGCGCGATCGATCATCGGGAGGTGCCGGCGCCGGAGCGCTTCGCCCATCTCTTCCGCTGTCTCGCCCTCGATCCCGAACGGTGCCCGAAGGGCCTGCTGCGCGGTCTGCTCGAGACGCACCGGCGCGAGCTCTCCAAGGCCGCCGAGTTCCCGGCTCACCACGGGCCGCTCCTGACGGACCTCAAGCGCCGGTATCGCCTGGCGCTCGTCTCCAACTTCGACTACACGCCGACCGCCCTCGGTATCCTGGAAGAGGCGGGCGTGGTCGATTGCTTCGAGACGATCCTCGTGTCGGACGAGGTCGGGTGGCGCAAGCCGGCGCCGGCTATTTTCGAAGAGGCGTTGCGCCGCGTCGGGGTGACGGCCGAGCAGACGCTCTTCGTCGGCGACCGCGCCGACATCGACGTGCTCGGCGCCCATCAGGTCGGGATGCGCACGGCCTGGATCAACCCTGACGCAACGCCGCTGCCGCCCGGGATGCCGAGGCCCGATGTGGAGCTGCGCGACCTGGCCGACCTGCGTGGCGTGCTCGACGGCTGACGCGTGCATCCGACGACGTGCGGAACGCATCCAAGGACGAGGGGGTAGGCATGGCGACACGGAAGGTGGTCATCATCGGCTCCGGCCCGGCCGGCTACACGGCGGCGATCTATGCCGCCCGGGCCAACCTGGCCCCCCTCATGCTGACCGGCGTTCAGTCCGGCGGTCAGCTCATGCTGACGACGCTCGTGGAAAACTATCCGGGCTTCGTCGACGGCCTCATGGGCCCGGAGCTGATGGAGACCTTCCGCAAGCAGGCCGAGCGCTTCGGGACGGAGATGATTCCCGAGGACGCCACCCGCGTCGACTTTTCGACTTCGCCGTTCAAGGTGTGGGCCGGCGACGCCCTCTACGAGGCCCACACCGTGATCATCGCCACCGGAGCCTCCGCCAAGCTTCTCGGTCTCGACGCCGAGATGCTACTGATGGGGCGCGGCGTGTCCACGTGCGCGACCTGCGACGGCTTCTTCTTCAAGGACCAGAAGATCATGGTCGTGGGCGGCGGCGATTCCGCGCTGGAGGAGGCGCTGTATCTCTCCCGGCTCGGCAGCTCGGTGGACGTCGTCCACCGCCGCGACACGCTGCGCGGCTCGAAG
>WNEZ01011460.1_pt1 | contig 10405 bp, 9 predicted proteins | sample 5400521 | NCBI WGS metagenome assembly WNEZ01 (sample SAMN13153339, study PRJNA577476) | soil metagenome | isolation source: 120 cm saprolite under Douglas fir tree site 2 hole 1 replicate 1 | place: USA:California | collected 2015-04-18
GCCTCTATTCGTCGATATATTGAATAACAGTATATCGGTTCTGGTGAGGTAGCATAAGCTGTCCACGCTAGGAGACTCGTCGATGGATCATTCGCGTGCCAATGTCGGCCAAATGTCCCTCGATGATTTTGTTAAGGTCGTGGCCAGCATTTACAGCTCACACGATTGCCATCGATCAATTTGGGATGTCTGGTGCCACACCCTACATCACGCTGCCGGAATCGCAGAGCAAATTAGAACGACAGGGAGTGCGCGCGCGCTAGGCAGAGAAATTGCTGATTTTTCACTTTGGCTTTTTACCGCTCTACTGAAGCTGACGGGACAGCTAGGAGTCCCAAGGGATGCGTCGGAAACTCCTCAGACCTGTCTTACCTCAGGGGTCACCCAAAACCGGCCATGCAGGGTCACCTCAAAACCGGCCATGAGTGAGGCCCGGGACATTGACTCCGACAGGAGCCCTTATAGGCTCGGTCGGCATGAGCAATGTCTTGAGCGAAGAAAAGAAACAACAAGTCATCGCACTGGGGAAGCTCGGATGGCCGCTACGGCGCATCGAGCAAGCCACTGGTGTCCGTAGAGAAACAGCAAGTGCTTACCTAAAGTCAGCCGGGGTGGTGGTGTGCCTACCCGGGTGGGGACACCGAACGCCGGCAAAACCGGCCATAGGGGTGACCACCGACCCCGATCCGGCAAAACCGGCCATAGAGGTGACCACCGACTTTGGCCAGCCGATTTCACCTGCGATTGGCAACCATCGCGCCACCAGTGCCTGCGAGCCGTACCGCGATGTGATCGAGGAGGGACTCGGTCGTGGCCGGAATGCCATGGCCATCTGGCAGGATCTGGTCTCCGATCAGGGCTTTGCTGGACGCTACCAGACGGTGAAGCGCTTCGTTCGCAAGCTTCGAGGCCCCCAGCTTCCAGAAGCGGCCGGCATCATTCTCACCGCCTCAGGAGAAGAGGCGCAGGTCGACTACGGCAGTGGTCCGATGGTGCGCGACGCGCAAAGCGGCAAGTATCGCCGCACGCGATTGTTCGTGATGACGCTGGGCTACAGCCGCAAATCGGTGCGCTTGCTAGCGTGGCGTTCGAGTTCGCGCATGTGGGCCGAACTCCATGAGAAAGCGTTTCGCCGCTTAGGGGGTTGTCCCAGAGTGGTGGTTCTCGACAACTTGAAAGAAGGTGTGCTGGTTCCTGACATCTACGAACCGACCGTCAATCCACTATTTCGAGATGTCCTCGGGCACTACGGTGTGGTGGCGATGCCTTGCCGAATCCAAGATCCCGATCGCAAAGGGAAAGTAGAGTCAGGGATCGGCCACACGCAGAAAACACCTCTCAAAGGGATGCGCTTCGAGAGCCTGGAAGAAGCGCAGGCGTATCTGGACCGCTGGGAAGAGCGCTGGGCTGACACGCGCATACACGGTACGACGAAACGGCAGGTGGCGGTCATGTTCACCGAAGAAAAACCGCACTTGTTGCCCCTACCTCTAGAACCCTTTCGCTATTACCAATACGGAGAACGCGTCGTTCATCTGGATGGTTGCGTGGAGGTCGAGGCTGCCTACTACGGCTTGCCGCCGGGATGGATCGGGCGGCCGGTGAAGGTGCAATGGGATGAGCTGCACGTGCGTATCCTGCATCCCAGCACCAGCCAACTTCTTCGCGAACACCTGCGCCAGAAACGCGGCGGGTATCGCATCACCGAAGAAGATCACCCTAAGAAAATGCCGTTCAGCACGGCGCAACTCTTGCGGCGCGCCGAACATGCCGGAGCCGGGATCGGCAAGCTCTGCCAGTTGATCTATCAGCAGCAGGGAGAGACCGGCATCCGCCGCATCCTGGGAATGCTATCCCTGATGAAGAAGTACGGAGCGGCGGCGGTCGAAGATGCCTGCGCCACCGCTCTCGACATCGGCGTACACGAATACCGCTTCGTGCGCCGTTATCTGGAGCGCCGCCCGCACCCGCAAATGTTTCTACGCCAGATCGACCCCCTGATTCGCGAGCTCACCGAGTATCGCGATTTCATCAATCTCAAAATCAAGGAGCAACCAGAATGAATCTGATTGAGTTAAATCGTTCCTTACGGCAACTGCGTCTCGGCGGCATCGCTGCGGTGCTGGAGACGCGCCTGCAGCAAGCCCAAACGGAACCGATGGCCCCCATCGACTTCCTTTCCTGTCTGGTATCCGATGAAATGACTCGTCGCGGTGACCGACTGCTGGAACGGCGCAAGAAACAAGCGCAATTTCGCGATCCGCAGGTGACCCTCGACAACTTCGATTTCAACTTCAACAAGAAGATGAACCGGAGCTTGGTCTTCGATCTGGCGACGGCCACGTTCATCGCTCGCCGCGAAGATGCACTTTTTCTAGGCCCACCCGGCACCGGCAAAAGCCATCTGGCCCAGGCCATCGGGCAAGCCGTCATCGGCCAGGGCTATCGGGTGATCTACCGTGAGGCCCACGTCCTGCTTGAGGAAATCGCCGAAGCGGCCCTCGATGGAAAACGCAAAGAGCACATGGAACTGCTGGCCACTGTGCCCCTGCTGATCATCGATGACTTGGGGATGCGTAAGTTAGGACCCACAGCGGCAGAAGAACTGCTGGAGATCGTCATGCGCCGTTACGAACGCGCCAGCACCCTGGTGACCTCCAACAGACCTGTCGAGGACTGGGGAAAACTGCTCGGTGACAGCGCCGCCGTCACCGCCATGCTCGACCGCCTCCTCCACCACGGCCAGATTAGACTTGCCCGAAAAGCGGACGGCAGAGTACAACATCTAAGTCCCGGGAACCTTCCGTTGGCCGCTTTTGAAGTGACCCCGTATGGCCGGATTTGAAGTGACCCCTGAGGATGCTGCCACGATCACATTTGCGATGTCTCCCTCTGTGCGCATCAATCGTTCGAATCGTGTGCGTGGTATGCGGAGCAACGTGCTCGGCGCGATAGTTCGCGCTTCAACTAGTGCACCCTGAGAGTTCAGGAGGTTAAATTCCCCGGTGAAGTTATGCTTGCGATGGCGGGCAAAGACTTTGGCGTCACCCTCTGTTGAAGGAAGGTAGATCTCAACTTCGCCCTCAAGAACAACGAACATATCGATCTTGCGGTCGCCGTGGGTGTACAGTACAGCGCCTGCAGGAAACGATTCCTGGTTCCCATAGGCTTGAAGTCTCGCGATCATGTCTTCGGTCAAATCTGGGAAGGCCAGTTCCCAACGAAAGTCGGATCCGAGCGACTTAAGAAGTGTATCCGCGACTGTTTCAACGGCCTTACCGAGTGCGATTCGGTCATTGTCATTTTCCATATCGGTACCCCATGCGTGACTCGCGTCCATGAAATTCTCTTCTGCCGGCACAGCCTAAGACACCAAAACTGAACTCCTTACACGTTATCAGATGCTGTGCGTAGTGCTTATGGAACAGCAACTTTGGACTCTGGCAGAATTTGCGCCAAATTTGGCATTTTCCCCATTTCGCCGCAGTCCATACTGTGCCTCGATGAGTAGCTCATTAGCTAAATTTGTGGAGATCCAAAAGGACGAAGAAAGATGGGAAAGACGATTCTAATTACGGGCGCATCGAGTGGCTTCGGCCGTCTGACTGCGGAAATCCTTTCAAACTCTGAGCACAAGGTATTCGCAGGTTTTCGTTCAACTGACGGTCGAAGAAGCAGGTCGCTGACGAGCTCAGAGAAAAAAACATAGAGATTCTCAAGCTCGATGTCACTGATCAGGATAGCGTCGACAGCGCCATCGCGCAGCTTCTCGAGAAGTCGAACAACGAGCTTGATGTCGTGGTTAACAACGCAGGCATGGCGTCAGCGGGCATCTCGGAGGCGTTCACGCCGGAGCAAGCTCGCCAACTGTTTGAGGTTAATGTGTTCGGTGTTCAGCGTGTCCTTCGCGCGACGCTGCCTGTACTACGAGCGAAACGTCGAGGCCTCGTGATCAATGTGGGATCGATCCTTGGCCGAATAACGTTGCCGTTCTTCGGGCTCTATGGGGCCTCGAAGTACGCAGTAGAGGCAATGAGCGATAGCTATCGCTATGAGTTGTCCCAGTTGGGAGTAGATGTCGTGCTTGTCCAGCCAAGCGCTTATCCCACGAACATGTACGCTGCCGCGCAGCAGCCGGCTGATGAAGAGCTTCGAAAGACGTATGGAGAGGTCGCTGAGGTCCCAGACAAGATTCTCAAGACTTTCGTCACCCTCTTTCAAGGCGAGAATGGTCCGAATCCACAAGACGTCGCCACAGCCATTGACAAAATTGTGTCCACGCCTGCAGGTAACCGTCCGGATCGCGTCGTAGTCGGCTTGCCGTTTGGATCTGATGCCGTCAATAAGGCGGTTGCTCCAATCCAGCGCGGCGTGATCGAGAATCTGGGTCTCAGAGACCTGACGAAGCTGAAGATTTCTTAGTTGATGCCGAGTGAGGATTCCGGCCGACACCCCGTTGGTCGGCCGCACTAGTGCTCTTAGACAACATTCAGATACCACAAAGGACAAAGGAAATCTGCGATGAATGCAACGAAGACCAGTCAATTGTTCAGTCCGGTAGAACTCGGCTCAACTCGCCTGAAACATCGAGTCGTGATGGCTCCCCTCACGCGCTCACGATCGGTGCAACCAGATGGCGTCCCTGGCGATCTGATGCTGGAGTACTACACCCAACGCGCCTCGGATGGCGGACTCATCATTTCCGAGGCGGCACAACTTAGTCTCGCCACTCGCGGTTGGCATGGTGCGCCTGGTATGTATTCAGACGCCCAAGTCGATGGATGGAAGAAGATTGTCGATGTCGTTCATACGAAGGGCGGACATATCTTCGCCCAACTGTGGCATCCCGGACGGTTCTCTCACGTATCTCTGACTGGGGGAGAAGCACCTGTTTCAGCTTCTGTGGACCCCGAATACTGGCAAAACCCATCACGTCTCATTTCTACGCCTAGTGGTTGGATACAACCCTCCCCCCATCGCGCTCTTGCGAAATCGGAGATTCCCGGCGTCCTGGAAGAGTATGGCAAGGCCGTCAAACGTGCGAAATCAGCCGGCTTCGATGGGGTCGAGGTTCATGCGGGGAACGGCTATCTCATTGACCAGTTTCTTCAGGACGGCAGCAATAAGCGAACCGATGAGTATGGCGGTTCGATCGAAAACCGAGCCCGTCTCCTCTTTGAGGTCGTCGAAGCAATGGTTTCCGCATGGACCCATGACCGCGTGGGCGTGCGCATCACTCCAAGTGGCACGTTCAACGCGATGTCCGACTCCGACCCAGAAGCGTTACACGCTCATGTTGCCGAGGGTTTGAATCGATTTGGACTCGCATACCTACACATCATTGAACCCCGCATGAGCGGATATCTTCTGATTAAGGAAGACCAGCCTCCGCTGGCCACTCGACGTGCGCGACAGGTCTTCAAGGGAAATATCATTGCAAACGGTGGATTTGAGCCAGATTCAGCCGCGGCAGCTATCGAGCACGGCGACGCCGACGCAATATCGTTCGGTCGTTACTTTGTTTCGAATCCTGATCTTCCGAGAAGGATACGAGAAGGACTTCTGCTAGCGGCCTACGATCGCGACACGTTTTATACCTTCGAGGCGAAGGGTTACATCGATTATCCGTTCTACAACAGCGCGGTCGACGCGGGAGATCTGGTGACCGCACGCGTGTAAGTGATCGAGCGGCCGGTAGCTTTGTTGACAGTCGAAGCAAAAGGAACTTTTGAAAGAGGCAATCACATTGTCAGGGAGCGCAATCCCGACCGGCCTCATTCACACCATGCGTCAGGACGAGTTGCGCAGCCGTTACAGCGATTGTTGGGAGCGAAAGGAGGAGCTACATTGGAAGCGATCACAGGGGTGTTCAATACGCAAGCAGAAGCTGAAAAGACTCTGAGGGATCTCCGGGATTCGGGGTTACATGTCGACCGCACGACCTTGCTCACGCCCGGCAGCAACACGAAAATCCTCGCAGAGATGCAGGGCGTTCCACAGGATTCATCGGAACAGCCCGGAATGGGCGGCGCAATGGGCGCATTGCTTGGCGGCAGCGTGGGTTTCGCTAGCGGCTCAGTTCTGTTGGCCCTAGTGCCCGGGCTTGGGCCGGTCACCGCAGTTGGATTACTGGGGGCCTCTATCCTCGCCGCGGCGGGCGCGACATTAGGTTTAACCGCCGGCAACAAAGTGGAGCGCGCCATGTCTGATGGTATCCCCGAAGACGAAATCTTCGTCTACGAAGACGCCTTGCGGAAAGGCCGTAGCGTAGTCATAGCGCTCACCGATGATTCGAGGTCGACAGCAGAGATTCGCGAAATCCTTTCACGGAATCGAGCTGAGTCCATCGATGCCGCCCGCAAACAATGGTGGATCGGACTACGGAGCGCGGAGGAAAGCCGATACCCAATCCCCCATAAGTTCTCTGCAGATGAGCAATTTTTTCGTCTTGGCTTTGAAGCTGCCATGCATGCCAGAACTCGCTGTATGGAATTCGATCAAATATCGGGAGAGATGAACGCAGCACTCGATGACGTCAAGGCGCAATACCCCGGCGCCAATGTGGAAGAGGCTTTTCTGGCTGGGTACCGGCGCGGTCGCGACCATTACCAGCAGCTTTGCGACGAAACCGAACAATTGGTTAGAGAATAAGGTCGTCGACCCCGACGGTCTAGGCGCGGATCCTTGTTGGCAATAGAGATTCGATCGCAATTCCTAGTGCGCTCGCACGCGTAAACCGAGGCCAGCGAATCAGAATGAAATACGAGCGGAGTCTTGTTGCATCCGGCCATTGTCCGATTGACAGACGCCAAAGCGCTCTCGATACTGTTTCGGAGTGACTGACATTTGTTGGATGAAGGCTCTGCGCAAAGCCTGCTCGTCACGAAAGCCGGTGAGGTGGGCGATCCGCTTAAGGGGCATATGATCGTCTTCCAGGTGTTGCCGCGCGGCCTCTACCCTTAGTGATTGGACCCACTTGGCCGGCGTGGTGCCAAACTGTGATTGAAATTGGCGTGCGAACGTACGTGGGCTCATGGCTACGACTTTTGCCAGCGTGCTCACATCCAGTTTGCGAGTAAGACTCGATCTTGCCCACGCGGGGAGATCCCGCATGCGCTTGTCGTCTACCTCCTCTTGTTGAGCGAGTAGCGCGCTGTATTGCGCTTGGCTGCCGGGACGTCTCAGGAAGAGCACTAACTCCCGCGCGACTGTGGCTGCCACCGAGTGTCCAAGATCCTCCTCAACCAGCGCGAGAGCCAAATCAATGCCGGCGCTAACTCCCGCCGTGGTGTAAAACTTTCCGTCTTTGATAAAAATCGGGTCTCGCTCCACCTTGAGATGTCTGAAGCGGCTAACGAATAGATCACAGTACCGCCAGTGCGTCGCTACGCGTCTGCCATCGAGCAAGCCGGAAGCAGCGAGGATAAACGCTCCCGTGCAAACAGATGCAATGCGGCGAATACGAGAAGCACGCTTTCGAAGCCATTCCAGGAGCTCAGGGGACTGATATCCAATGGAGGCGAGGCCTCCCACCACGATTAACGTGTCGATTGGACCTGCGTACTCGGAAAATCTACAGGTATCGCCAATCGAAAGCCCTCCCATGCTTTTGACGGTATCTCCCGATGCGGTCGATAGGATTCGAAACGAATAATAAGGTTTGTCCTTGAGTGTCGGATACGCAAAAACAGCAGCAGGGCCCGTCAGATCAAGCAGTTCAAAAGGAGAGGCTGCTAGAAAAGCGATAATCGGAGAGCGTGGAGGCATATCGTAATTTTAGTATGGCAGATTTTGCGCTAAATATGGCAGTTCTGCCAAATCGATGAGTCCGAAACTGGGGCTGGAGGGACTTCTTACGTGTTTACCGTCAGTCGCACAACAGCAAATAAGTCACTGTCGGAGAAACGCAGTGTATCGACACCTTCTGGGCGCATCAGCTATTCCGACCAAGGATCTGGTCCGGTTGCACTGTTCGTGCACGGCGTTTTGCTAAACGGACATCTTTGGCGTCACCAACAGACGGGACTCTCCGATCTTCGCCGCACGATCGCGGTCGACCTGCTTGCGCACGGCGACACGGAAATCGCGCCCGACCAAAACGTATCGGTCACGGCAAATGCGAAGATGCTTAGCGAATTTCTCGAGGCGTTGAACGTCGATAAGGTGGATCTTGTCGGAAACGATAGTGGCGGCGGTATCTCCCAGATATTCTCGGCTCTCTACCCGGAACGCGTCCGAAGTCTCACGCTCACGAACTGCGACACGCACGACAACTGGCCGCCCGAGGCATTCAAGCCCTTTGTTGCGATGGTGAAAGCCGGAGGTTTGCGTGGCACGCTCGAAGCGATGCTCTCGGACAAATCGATATACCGTTCTCCAGATGCGTTGGGTCCGGCGTACGAGCACCCAGAAAACGTGACCGATGAAACGATCGAAAACTACCTCCGTCCCTTCCTTGCTTCGAACGAGCGTACCCGTGACCTGGAGCGCTTTGTCGAGGCGTTCGACAACAAGCACACAGTTGCGATTGAACCCAAGTTAAAGACGTTCGAGGCTCCCACTCTCATCGTCTGGGGAACCGACGACATCTACTTCGATGTCAAATGGTCTCACTGGTTGGCCGATGCGATTCCGGGAACACAACGTCGCGTGGAGTTTAAAGGCGCAAGAATCTTTTTTCCCGAAGAGCGCCCGGAAGAATTCAACCGTGAACTGCGCGGGTTTTGGAAACAGACTGAATAATGACAAGGCCGCACTGCCGTTCCTCTTCTGCCAGAAAGGAAGGGATGGCAGCCTGTCTTCTGGTTCACAGTTCAAATTCCTCACAAACCACTCAGGAGAAGAGATGACAACTCAAGTACAAAAGGCGAAGCACTTTCGCAAGCTGCATGTTCCGGGCGAACCGCTCGTGCTATTTAACATCTGGGACCCGGGAAGTGCCAAGGCCGTGGCGGAGACAGGCGCTAAAGCTCTCGCTACCAGCAGTTGGGCAGTTTCCGAGGCGAGTGGTTATTCGGACGGTGAACACACGCCGCTCACCTTTGCGATCGATAATCTCCGCCGGATCACCGAAGCGACGGAGTTGCCCGTGACGGTGGATGTGGAGAGCGGTTATGGAGACACGCCCAGGAAAGTGGGTGAAACGATCGCTCTGGCCATCAAGGCTGGTGCTATCGGTTGCAACCTGGAAGACAGCTTCCCAGAGAACGGTTCCCTTCGGGAAACAAAGCACCAGGTTGATCGGATACGGCATGCTCGCCAAAAGGCTGATGAGACAAACGTTTCTTTCTTTATAAACGCAAGAACCGACGTCTTCATCCAGGTATCGCAAGACGAACATGACGCATCCCTCGTTGCAAAGGCGCTTGAGCGGGCCGAAGCCTATGCAGGGGCAGGTGCGGATGGCCTATTCGTCCCTGGGTTGGCCGACCTGGCTTTGATCGCAGAGCTAACGAAGGCGTCGCCCTTGCCGGTCAACATCATGGTCAGCCAGGGCGCAAACATAAGTGCACTCGCAAGGCGAGGCGTCGCCCGAGTGAGCTTCGGAGCTGACGCCTACGTCATAACGATCAGCGCTCTTCAAGAGGCAGCGCGCAAAGCGATCCCCCAATAGACGATCATTCCGTGATGCCCCGTTTGGTGTTTGCCGTTGACAGACAAATGGGCAAAAAATCCAAATCGAAACAAAAGGCTCTCTCGAAGACCTTTGCCTTGGATCAACTCTCAGTTGAGCGATCTAAACGGAGGCTGTTACTAGACGCGCTACGGCCGAACGAGGAGCGTGATCTTGCGTTTCGGCGCATGATCCTTTCCATTCCGCCCGGCAGAGTAAGTACCTATCGAGGAGTTGCTGCGGCAGCTGGCTATCCACGGTACCATCGTGCCGTCGCGCGCCTGTTACGCACCGATCCTGCAGATCAATTGCCGTGGCATCGCGTCGTAGGTGCCGGCGGCGAGATAAGACTGCGCGGCGCCGCTGCACACGAGCAACGAGCACGCTTGAAGCTGGAGGGAGTTCAGTTTAACGGGAAGAGGGTAGACATGGAACATTTCGAACATTCCATTAAGCCATGGGAGATCTACAAGTAACCGGATCGCAGCAGCAGTACAAGTGGCGGCGGTTTTCCAAACCGCCGGCGAGGCTACGATCTGACTGTTTTCGAGACTGCCACCTGCTTGTAAGGCAGGCGCCTCGAGTGAACAGGGCTCGACGACAGGACCAAGATTCTGTCCGAGGAGCCCTCTCGGAAAACTGGGGTCCAATTGAACCAATGTTTGCGACGTATCACGCTGCGCCAACTTGTGCTTGTGTCGTCGGCTGAGACTTCCTTTGAAGCACTCGCCATTGCCCGGGCGAAGTCCCTTCCCAGTGGTGGAAAGCTCGGAAGAAGGAATTGGCGTCTTC
>WNEZ01006308.1_pt1 | contig 10404 bp, 8 predicted proteins | sample 5400521 | NCBI WGS metagenome assembly WNEZ01 (sample SAMN13153339, study PRJNA577476) | soil metagenome | isolation source: 120 cm saprolite under Douglas fir tree site 2 hole 1 replicate 1 | place: USA:California | collected 2015-04-18
GCCGTACGACTGCACCCAGCCGTGCTCCGTGAACGCGAACCCTTCGAGCTGCTCGCCGAAATACTCCACCATGTCGTTGCGCTCGAACTCGCCGTGCACCAGTATGTCCAGTCCCAGCTCTTCCTGCAGCTTGAGCGTGCGCGTGATCTGCTCGGCGATGAACGCGTCGTACGCCGCCGCCGTCAGCTTGCCGTCATGCAGCTTCTTGCGCGCGTTTCGCACTTCGGCCGTCTGCGGGAACGAGCCGATGGTGGTGGTCGGGAACAGCGGCAGCCGCAGCTGCTTCTTGCGGCGCGTGGCATGCGGCGACACGCGGCGCATGTCGTGCTCGGTGACCCCGCGGGCGCGCTGCTTCACCGCGGGGTTGTGAATGCGGCGCGAGGTGCGCCGTCCGGCGAGCGCGCGCGTGTTGGCGTCGAGCTGGGCCGACACACTGTCCCGCCCGTCGCGCAGGGCCCGCGTCAGGGTCGCCACCTCGATGAGCTTCTGCTTCGCGAAGGCCAGCCACCCTTTCAATTCGCTGTCGAGCCGCGTCTCCAAATCGAGGTCGATCGGCACGTGCTGCAGCGAGCACGACGGCGCCACCCACAATTGGGCCGCACCGGCGCGCTCCAGCGCGTCCTCGAGCTGGCGCAGCACCGCCGGGAGATCCGCTTTCCAGATGTTCCGCCCGTCGATCACTCCGAGCGACAACACCTTCCCTTCACGCCCGCCCCCGGACGGCCACGCCTGGAGCAGCGCGTCGAAGCGGCCCCCCGCGCGGACCACGTCGAGGTGCAGCCCGGCGACCGGCAGCTCGAGCGCCGTAGGGAGGTTGTCGTCGAGCCCCGCGAAGTAGGTCGCGACGAGGATCTTCAGCTTCGGCACGCGTTCCGCGAGGAACCCATAGGCGCGCACGAACGCTGCGCGCTCGGCGGAGGTGCGGTCGAGGGCCAGGCACGGCTCGTCCAGCTGCACCCACGTCGCGCCGGCGGCGGCGAGGCGCGACAGCACTTCCGCATACACCGGCAGCAGCGCGTCGAGCAGCGTGAGGCGGTCGAACCGCGCGGTGCGCGCCTTCCCGAGCAGCAAAAACGTCACCGGCCCGATCAGCACGGGCTTGGTGTGGATGCCCAGCGCTTTCGCCTCCTGGAACTCGTCCACCGGCTTGGAGGATGACAGCCGGAACGTCTGTCCCGGCTCGAACTCGGGCACGAGATAGTGGTAGTTGGTATCGAACCACTTCGTCATTTCCATCGCCGTCACGTCCCGCCCGCCCGACTGCACGCCGCGCGCCATCGCGAAGTACGTGTCGATGTCCACCGGCCCCCCGGCCCAGCCGTAGCGTTTCGGCACGGCGCCCACCAGCGCGCAGGTGTCGAGCATGCGGTCGTAGTACGAGAAGTCGTTGGACGGGATGAGATCGATGCCGGCGTCCTGCTGCAACCGCCAGTGGCGGGCGCGCAGCTCGGCGCCGGTCTTGATGAGGTCCGGCAAGGAGACCTTGCCGCCCCAGTAGCCCTCGGTGGCGCGCTTCAGCTCACGCGCGGCCCCGAGGTGTGGGAAGCCGAGATTGTGGGCGATGGGCATAGGGCATGCAATCTACCTACGCCCGGGCCCGGAAGTAACGCGCCGGCGACGAGCGGGCGGCGTCAGGGCTTATGTGGGTTCTTCGGCTTCCGCTGCCCGGGCGGGACCCAGTCGGGGTTGCGCCCCGGCGGCAGGCCGCCGGCGGCGCGCGCCAGGCCGGCTGCGGCCTGCGCTGGTGTGGCACCCTGCGCCACGCCCGTCTGCACCTGGCCGGGCAGGCCGAGCAGGTCGCTCTGCGACCGGCCGTCGCTGATCAGCCCCTGCAGCAGCGTGAGCACCTGCTTCGCCGGCACGCCGAGAGCCGCCAGCGTGGCGGCTACCCGGAGCGTGAGGGTGGGATCCTGTGGCGGCCGGCTCACACGCACTAGATCGCTTACCTGGCGTCCAGTGAGCCCCGCGTTGAGGGCGTCCGCTCCCCCCTCCACGACATCTCCACTGGGCGCGGCGACGCCCGCCTCGCGCACTGCCGTCATGGACTCCCCGAGGCGTCCGGCCAGCGCTCGCACCGCGGCGATGACCCGGTCGGCCGGCACGCCCTTGGCCGCACCCTCGATCGCCTTCTGCACCAGCGGATCGATCGGGAGGCCCTGCGCCGCGGCGTCCGCCGCGATGCGCTGGACGGCCAGTTGCACCTCTGGTGAGACACGGCCGTCGAGGCGCGGCCGCACGTCCTGAGCGTCAAGCGCACCTGTGAGGGTCGAGCCCAGCACGAGGGTAAGGACCAGGCCGATTGTCCTCATAGGTGCGCTCCTTGGGCGGTCACGGCGACGAGGCTGTTGCGGCGACCGAAGCCGTCGTCCACGGCTGGGGTGCTCGGATCCACCACCCAGCGTGCGCCATCCACGACAAAGGCGTACTGATGCTGCCCGACGGGAAGTGCGAGGGTGGTCGTCCACACACCGCTCGTACCGGCCGGCGCGAGTAGCGCGGCGCCGCGGTCCCACTGATTGAAGGTGCCCGCCACCGCGACGCGTCGTGCGCCGGGTGCGTACAACACGAACCGCACGAAGACCGAATCGCGCGTGCCGCCGCGCGCCTGGACGCCGGGCACCGGCGCCGGCGCGGCGCGCCCAAGCAGCAGCGCCAGGGCGGCTGCCGCGGCAAGGGCGCCGGCCCACACAGTCCACGGGCGCACTCGCAACCGCAGCTCCAGGTCTCGCGGCGTGTTGAGCCACCGCCAGGCGCGCCGAGCGGGCGAATTGGGCCGTGCGGGCGACTTGGCGTGCTGACGCACGAGGGCCATGACTCGGGCATCGAGCGCGGGTGATAACGTGACCGGCGTCCGATCGACCGCGGCGAGCAGGCGGAGCGCCTCCTCGCCCTCGGCGCGCAACTCGGGCGGCAGGTCGGCCAGCGAGAGGTCGCCGTCCAAGAGCTGCTTCACCCGCAGGTCAAAGGTCTTCATCGGTACTCCTTCATCAGTTCTCGCAACCGGTCATACGCCCGGTGCATCCGCATCTTCAGCGAGGCCACCGTGGCCCCGGTGAGCTGCGCGATCTCTTCGTAGGGCATTCCCGCCACGTGCTTCAGCACGAACGCTTCCCGCTGCTCCGGTGTCAGCTGCCCGAGGGCCAGCTCCAACTCCCGGGCTTGCTCGCGCCGCTCCATGGCGCCGTCGGAGCGCTCCGGCGCCGCGAGCGCGTCGGCTGCGTCCTCCGGCAAGCGTCCCTCGCGCCGGTGCCGTCGTCGCTCAGCGAAGCACCGGTTCCGCAGGATCAGGAACAGCCACCCGCCAAACTTGTCGGGCTCCCGGCAGTCCGCCAGCCGATCGAACGCCCGCACCAGGGCGTCTTGCACCGCATCCTCGGCGACGTCGCGGGAGCCGAGCATGCGCGCCGCGTAGCGCGCGAACCGATCGCGGTAGCGCCGCACCAGGACGGCATAGCGCTCGACGTCGCCCGCCAGCACCGCCCGCACGACCTCCGCGTCCGTCGCCTCACCCTCGAGACCCAACAGAACCCCCACCGCCGGAAGTGATGCAGGAGATGGTAGAGGACCGGGGTATCGCGGGCAACCAGTCCCGGCCTAAAGAGTCCCCATCAGTAACTTTGGTAACGCCCTGCCCCGTAAGCACTTCCGGCCGTGAGCGTTACCTTGCCCCGGTTTCGACAGTCTTCATGGCGGCATGCTCTACGACACGACCCGGGTAGCGGACCGTCAGCTCCTGGACGGTGTGGCGCGCGGCGAGGCGGACGCCCTGCGCGCCCTTCATCAACGTCACGGCGAGAGTATTTACGCGCTCGCCTACGGGATGCTCGCTGACCCAGGTGACGCGGAAGAGGTGGTTTCCGAGACGTTCGCTCACCTCTGGCGCATCGCCGCACGGTTCGTCGCCACGACGAACCAGTCGGTGTCGGTTTGGCTCAAGGAGGTCGCCCGGAGCCAAGCTCGCGGCCTCCTCCAGGCGCGGGAATGGCCCGGTCGATTGGGCGCACCTTCCCGACGGGGCCCCCATATCACGATGATCGAGGAGGTTCGATCGGGCAGTCATCGACCCTAGGGGTCGGCCGCGTACGGTTTCAACCAGTTCCGTAGGGGCGCAGTCCGCTGCGCCCCTATTTGTTTTCCACCGCCGTTTCCGTCCTCCGTGGCGCGGGCTAGCTTTGCAACGTGAGGCGAAGAATCGTGCTGCTGGCGGCGGCGATTGCCTGCGCCGCGCCGGCAGCGGCCCAAGTCGATGGGTCCGTCGGCGTGGGCGCGGGTACCGTGCGCTATCCTGGGGGAACGAGCTTCGGCTCGGCGATCCTCTCGCCGGGCGTTCGGTACACGAGTGACGCGCTGGTCGCGGACCTTTCGAGCTCCATCGCCTCGCTCCCCGGTGGGGAATGGGCCGGTCTGGGCCTGGCGAACCTGTCGGCGGTCGCCGTGCCGTCCGCCGGGGGACGGCAGCTCGGCGTCGAAGCGACCTTTGCAGGCACCACGGTCACCGGCGTCGGGCCGACCGCGGCGGCGCACGCTATGGGGGAGCTGCGCTGGTCCGCCGCTACCTGGGGTGGCGGCTTCGCGGCCGGACCCTCTACCGGGTTGATCTCGGGCGAGCCGCCCGTGACGGCGCTCCACACGCGCGCGCGCCTGTGGTGGCGGCCCGGCGACGGCGCGACATCGCCGACCCTGCAGCTGAGCGTCGAGCCGACACACTTCCCCGATGGCTGGTTCACGGACGCCAGCGCGGGCGCGACGTTCGAGCGCGGTCGGGCCGTCGTATCCCTCTTGACCGTGGCACGGCTCTCGTCCACGTACGGCTCGACCGCCGCTGGCAGCATATACCTGCAGCTGTTCGTCAGGCCACGCATATCGCTGGAGGTCGGGGCGGGGAGCTCGCTCAGGGAGCCCTACCAGGGGCTCCCCCGCGCGGGGTTCATCACGCTCGGCGTACGATTCCACAAGTCTCCGCGCGTGCCGCCCGTCGCCGCCGCCTCCCGGTGGGCACCCCTGGTACCAGCATCGCGTGGCGACAGCCTGGTCGTGCAATTCCGGATGCCCGGCGCCCGCGCGGTCGCGATCGCGGGCGACTGGAACGCTTGGCAACCGGTGTTGCTGCGCCCAGTGGGCGACGACGTGTGGGAGCGCACCCTGGTGCTGCGACGGGGATTGTACCATTTCAACCTGCAGGTAGACGGATCGGACTGGGTGGTGCCGAACGGTGTGGCGGCGGTCCCGGACGGGATGGGTGGGATGGTGGCGGTCCTGGTGGTTCCGTAGACGCACACTTGCTTGACGGAGGTGGCATTGACCCATACTGTCGGGGCGGCGTGCTGGTCGCTCTTCTCCCTCCCCGAGGTCACTATGGGCAAGATCAACTGGGGTCGCGTGGTGCTGGGCGGGCTGCTGGCGGGCGTGGTGCTGAACATCGTCGATTATGTCACCTACGGCGTATGGCTCAAGGCGGACATGGCCGCCGCGATGACGGCGCTTGGCAAATCGCCGGCCGCGATGGACAGCGCCATTCCGCTCTGGGTGGCGCTCGATTTCGTGTCCGGGATCGGCCTGGTGTGGGTGTACGCGGCCATCCGGCCGCGGTTCGGCGCGGGAGTGAAGACGGCGGTGATCGCGGGGCTGGCCGTGTGGTTCTTCGTCGGCCTGCTGCATGCGATCGGCGAAGCGCCCATGGGCATGATGCCGCAGCGCCTGATGACGATCGGCACGTGCGTGGCACTGATCTCGATTCCCCTCGCGACCGTCGTGGGGGCGTACGTCTATAAGGAGATGTAGCTTCCGCGAAGGCAGGGGAAACAACGGGCGGCCGGTCGCAAAGACCGGCCGCCCGTTGTCGCTTCTCTTTTTGGGTACGCCTAGGGGAAGAGCGGCGTGCAACTGGTCGGCTTGCCCCGCGCGGCGCACTCCGCATCGGGGACAGGCATGACCGGAGCGACATCGCCCCCGGTGGGCGGGGCCTTGGGGATCGTGTTGAGGCGACCGTACCGCCGCGCGTCGATCCAACGAGTGCCCTGCTCCCACAACAGCGAGTAGCGCCGGTTGTAGAGCAACTCGGTCAGCAGCGCGGGCTGGGTCACCAGCCCCGCGTACGGCGGCAGACCGCCGGAGTGGATGCGTATAGAATCGAGGTCGGCGACTGCTACTGCGAGGTTCGCGAGCGCGATGTTCGCCTCGGCCCGCAGTAGAATGAGCTCCTCGTTGCGGATGATCGGGATCGGACGCGCGGGGTCGGCCTGACCGGCCGTGAAATACAGCGTGAACTTCTGCTCGCCCGGGACCTCCGGAATGCCGCCCAACACCTGCGTGTCCTGCGCTGCGACGATCTTGTCGATCACCCGCTGGTCGGGATTGCCGCCGAGCTGCAGCTGGGCGTCCACTGAGTCCGACGGGTGCGCGTAGAACGTCACGCCATTGAGCGGTTCGGACAGTCCGTTGGTCACATCGCCGGCGGCGTTCGAGAAGTCGAAGTACGCCCCCTGCCGGTAAGCCGCCGGGTTGTCACTGATGAAGGACGCGCCCAAGGCGGTGAGCGCCTTGTTCCAGCAATTCGCGGGCGTTCCGCCGCACGTGCCGGCGGTGGCGCGCAACACCTCTGCCTTGGCCGCCAGTGCCCGATTGAGCCGGATGAACTTCGCCGGGGTGCCGAAGTCTAGCGCGTTGGGCGCCAGACCGCTGAATCCGGGCGGGATGGGGAACGGAAAGGCTGTGCCGCCCGCGGTCACCAGGTCGACCTGCGCGGAGTCGAGCAGGCCGATGATGTGCCCGTACACCGAATCCTTGGGCACAAACGGCGCCGGTGGGGCAGTGATTGGTATGTCCACATTGACTGGCGCGCCCAGACTGTCGCGGGTGACGATGACGTACATGAGAGCGAGCGCTTTCATCGTGTTCGCCATGCCGCGCGACGCCGCCTTCTCCGCGACCGACACCTCACCGGTGCCGACGCGTGCCAGGCCGGTCAGGTAGATGTTGGTGTTCCGGATTGCCGCATAGCGATTCCCCCAAAGCGCGCCGCCGAAGCCGCTGCCGATCAAAGCCGGCAGAAAATACGGCTCCTGATAGTCGGGTTGATTGTTGCCCGACAGGTTGATCCCCTCGCGCCCGAGCGAGCCCAGACGCCAGATGTGGCCTTGGATGTCGGTTCTTGCGCTCGCGAACACACCCGTCGCAGCCGCAGCCAGCTTGGTCCGGGTCGGGTTGGTGATCAGGTCCTCGAGGTTAGGCTGGTTGGTGTTCTTGACGTCGAAAAAACTCGAGCAGGCGGCGCCCAACAGGAGCATCCCCAAGGCGGCACCCGCGGCCAGCCAACGCTTTTGCAGTGTGGTGGTCATGGTCAGAACCCCGCCGTGATCGAGAAGAAGAAGCTCCGTGTCGGAGGATACGGACCGAGGTCGATGTTACGCACGATGGCCTGCTGGCCATAGTTCGAGACCTCGGGATCGTAGCCGAAGTAGTCGGTCTTGAGGATCAGGTTTCGACCGGTCACCGATACCCGGGCGTTGCGGGCGCCGAATATGTTGGCCCAGCGCTCCGGCAGGTCGTACCCGACGCTCGCCTCACGCAGCTTGAGGAAACTGGTGGACTGCACGAACGGGGCGGCGACGCCCCACACGTTGCAGGCACCGTATCCCGACTGCCCTCTCGGACTTGAGAAGTCCGGGGCCAGCCCGTTGCAGTCATACAGCGACAGCGTCTGGTTCTGCGCCACGCCCCCGTACTGCCATTCCCACAGCATCGAGAAGGCGAGGCGCTTGTACGTCAGATCGTTGATGAACGACCAGCGGAACCGGGGATTCGCCTGTCCCAGGTAGCTGGGCAATGGCTTGAAGGCCCCGCCCGTCCCCGGTACGGTGTCGGTGCCGATGATCTGCGTAATGGCCCGACCCTGCTGGATGAAAAACTCTCCGTACGCGAGTCCGTACCCGGCGTTGGGCGGGCGGAAGCCGCACACCGTCGCGCCCACCGGGCAGAGGTCGGGCACCGGAAGCTCCTGCACCCGGTTCTTGAGGGACGTAAAGTTGGTCCGGAACACCCAGGTGAAGCTCGGCCGCTGGATCGGCGTCACGCCCGCGCCGATCTCGATCCCCTCGTTCCACAGCACGCCGCCGTTGAGGATGCGCTGGTTGAAACCCGTGAACGGGGCGGGCGTGGCTTGCACGAGCAGGTCGTATGTATGGCGGGAGTATCCGGTCACTTCGAGCGTGGCGCGGCCATGCCAGAGCTGTGCGTCAACGCCGGCTTCGAATTCCTTCACGCGTTCCGGCCTCAAGTCGGGGGAACCCGCGGTCCCCTGGAGCACCGTGCCGACGCTGCCGCCGATGACGACGCTCGAGGCAAGCGTGAACTTGTCTCCGAACTTGGGCTGGTTGCCGGTCTCGCCGTACGCGGCCCGCAGCTTGAACTCACTTCCCTCTCCGAGGAGTCCGGGGAAGCGGTACGACGCCGAAGCCTTGGGGAACAGGTAGTACTTGTTGGTGTTGCCGTTGGCGCTCGAGCGCTCGGCGCGGAACCCCGCCGACAGCAGCAGCCGCTCTCGAAGGGTCAGGAATTCCTCCTGGGCGTAGAACGCAAGCGTCCGCTCGATGGCATTGATTTCGAACTGCTGGCCGAACACGGATCCCTGGTCGATGTTCGATTGGCCGGGAAGCAGCCCATGCGCCACCGCGAGCGAGCGGCTGAGCTCGCGATCTTCGACCTGCACGCCTCCCGAGGTGGTGGCGCGGAAGGCACCACCCGTCGGCGTGTAGGCATGGATCGCGTTCAGGTTCCAGTTCCACTGCCGACTGTCGGCGTTGCCGAGCGAAGAAGTACCTGGGTTCGCCAGCCGCGCTTCGTAGAAGAGCTCCCGGGGTGAGAAGACTTGCGCCTTCTGGTTGAAGACGTCGGCGCCCGCCGAGCCGACGAGCCGGAGGTTGTGACGCGCGGACTGCACCGCCTGCCAGGTCAGCGTCGCGCCGCCGGTGAAGCGATACACCACCTCGTCGTTGCGACCCAGGTCGGTCGTCTGTAGCGGGTTAGACCCGAGATACGTGACGGCCGGCTGCGGGTAGACGCCGTTCACCGGCGTGATCGGCATGAACGCCGGGATGTAGGCGAGCGCGTACGTGATGCTCGCCCCGTTGTTGTCGTTATTGGTGAACCCCTTGTCGGTCTGGTTCCGGTTGAACGCCGTATTGACGCTCAGGCTCCAGCGGCTCGAGAGCGTCTGGTCAAGGTTGACGCGGAGGCTCTGGCGCTCGTTGAACGTGTTGTTGACGATGGCGCCATCGCGCTTGGCACCGCCCGAGACGAAGTAGCGCGTGTTCTCCGACCCGCCGCTCAAGTCCAGGTCCGTTTCGTACGACAACGGCTTGTTCCCGGCGAGCTCCTGCAGATGGTCGTAGAACGGCAACTGGCCGTTCACGATGTACGGCCGCACCCGAGCGTCCCCGTACTGCGCCAGCGCCGTGGTCGTGTCGAACACCCGCGCTCCGGGGCCCCGTTGCAGCTCGAAGAAGCCCACCCGTTGTGTAACGTTGGCGCGCGGTTTCCCCGCCCGCCCGTGATTTGTCTTGATGACGATCACGCCGTTCGCCGCCTTGGAGCCGTAGATGGACGAGGCCGCGGCCCCGCGCAGGATTTCGGTCGACTCGACGTCGTTCGGGTTCAGGTCAGCGAGCCGGTTCACCGGATCGTCCTGCTGTTCGCCATTGCCGCGGTTGGCGCTGCTGCGCGTGACGTTGAACAAACCGGTGGGCATGGCGGCGTCGCTGTAGATCACCCCGTCTACCACGATTAGCGGGTCTGGGTTACCGAGGACCGTGTTGTTGCCCCGCAGCTGGATTTGCGTGCCGCCACCCGGTGCGCCGGAGTTCTGGCTGATGATGGCGCCGGGTACCCGCCCAGCGAGCGCGCGGTCGATGGACGGCGCCGGCACGCGGGAGGTTTCCTCGCCCGTCACGTTGGTGGTCGCAATGGCGGCGTTCCGTCGCTCAACGCCCGTCGCCTGGCCGGTGACCACCACGGCCTCGAGGTTGAACACGTCGGGGTCGAGCGTCACGTCGGCGGCGTTCTGATCCGCCGGCACGGCCACTTCGCGCCGCTTGAACGCGATACGGCGGAACACCAGCGTGACGGCGCCAGCGGGTGCCGCGATCGCATAGCGGCCCTCGGCGTTGGTCACCGCGGCGAACGCGGTGCCGGTGACTGAGACGGTGACGCCCGCCACCGGCTCGTTGGTGGCGCCCGACGTCACTCGACCGGTGATCTGGCGTTGCTGCGCCGACACAGCCGCCACACCGACGAGCGTCGCCAGCGCCAGCGTGAGCAGGGGAATGCGCGTTACCACGAAAGCCTCCTCGGAGGGTCTCCCGAAAGTCACTGAAGCCGCACGAAGCACTCCATATGGTGCCGCCCGAA
>WNEZ01024931.1_pt1 | contig 10404 bp, 8 predicted proteins | sample 5400521 | NCBI WGS metagenome assembly WNEZ01 (sample SAMN13153339, study PRJNA577476) | soil metagenome | isolation source: 120 cm saprolite under Douglas fir tree site 2 hole 1 replicate 1 | place: USA:California | collected 2015-04-18
GGGAGCATGAACTTCGCGCTCTCGTAGCGCACCTGCAGCGGCCGCAGGTAGGCGTTGCCGATCGTCTTCATGCGTTCGAGATTCACCTTGGCGACGAAGAAACGCATGTTCTGCTTGATGTAGCTGGCGAGCACCGCCTCCGCGCCCTTCGGGATGCGATAGCCGTTCTCGGTGAGCCACTGGACCAGGCCGTCGCTTTCCTTGGCGGAAAGGATCAGGACGTCGTATTCGCCGACGTCATATTGCGCCTCCACGGTCACGCCGCGAGCCGCATCGGCACGCTTCATTAGTGGCGCAGCAGCCGGCAAGAACGACAGCGAGAACTGGCGCACCGCCACCAGCCCCATGTCCCGACAGGGATCGTCATCGTGGTATTCGACCAGGCGAGGCGCCGTGAAGGCGTCGATGTGATTGACGGTCTTCGATTCGACCACGTCGATCTGCTTGCGCTCGATGAGGGTCGGCACCGGAATGACGACCGCGAATTCCCGCGGCTCGCCCTCGTAGTCGCTCGCCATCGTGATGGCGGTCTTGTTGCCGTCGCGCGCGAGCACGACCTTGGAGGCCTTGTTGAACAGCTTCGCGTCCGCCTTCGCGACGTAGAAGCCGCAGAACGCAGCCGCGGGTCCGGCCTGCGCGACGAGCTGGGCGGCGATCGCGGCCAGCGCGACGGTGGATTTCAGGCGGGCGGAGAGTTTGCGGGTCATCGGGTGGCTCCTTGGCTTGCCAGACGGCTCCACGCGAACCGTTCGGCGGGTAAGATTCGGTCAATGAGAAGGACGGCTGGTGCGAGCGCGAACAGCGCGACGTAGAGGGCCGGCCGCATCTGCATGAAGAAAGCGAGGTAGTGCGCGAGGAGCGCCACCGCGGCCGCGAACAGGAAACGGCCGAGCCGCGAGTCGGGACTCGTCTTGGGGTCCGAGATCATGAAGAACGTGAAGATGAGGAGCGATCCGCTCTGGAGCTGATGCAGCGGGATGGCGAGCGGATCGCCGAGCCAGAGCGCGCGCGCGAGCAGCAGCGCCGCATGCGTCCCGAAGAAGAACAGCGCGATGTCGGAACGCCGCGCCGCGCCGAGCACCAGGATGGCGAGGAAGGAGAGGAACGCCGCGAACCACACGCTCGAGCCCCACTGGCCCGGGGAAATCCACACGTGGCTCGGCGCGAGCATGAGCAGCGCCGCGATGGCGAAACCGGCGGGATTCCAGATGTGCTTGCCGTCGATGCGCAGCACGAACTTCGAGCCGATCGCGAGCGCGCCGGCGAGAGCATGGAGGAGCGGCTCGTCGACGCGCAGCAGCAGGCTGAGCGAGAAGCCGGTGATCAGCGGCGAACGCAGGTCGACCTGCGGCAGGCCCCACCAGCGCGAGCAGAGTGCCTGCGTGATGAGCGCGCTCGCGATCGCGAGCGCGCTGTTCAACGGCTTCGCCCCGAAGTCGAGCCAGCCGATGTTGAAGGTGAGCAGCGACGCGAGCGCCAGGATCTGGAAGTGGCGCGCGTCGCCCGCGATCGCGCGGATCAGGCGGAAGGGCCTCGGCACGGATGCGGTGACGGCCTGCGCCATGGGCAATCTCCTTGCGGCCGGCGGGTGTGCCGGCGCTCGATCGGTAAAGCGCGCCCGCCGCCCCGAACCGGACATCCGGGCGCAGGAAAAAATATTTCGGGCGTGATGTCCGGATTGCTGCCGGCGGCGCGCATTCAACAAGCCGCGGCGTCCGCCCCGGTCGAAAGGACCATGATCCCGTCAAAAAAGCGGAATTGCCCTAAATCGGACACGCGGCGCAGCAAGAGACATTTACTTTGATATGTCCGAATTGGACCGCTTGGTGCGCATTAACGAATGACGACGATCTCGACCACCGGGCTCTCGACGTCGCAATTCGAGGCTTCCGCCGCGACGCTGTCGCGCGCGGAGGCCGCCGCGGCCATTCGATCGCTGACCGCGGCCGACAAGACGGCCCTGATCAAGATCGCGAGGCTCTACGCGAAGAAGACGCCCTATGACCATGAGGACCTGCTCCAGGAGGCGATTTGCCGGGCGCTCGGCGGCGTGCGGGCATGGCCGCGCAGCGTGCCCGCCGTCGCGTTCTTCTGGGGGGTCGTGCGCAGCATCGCGTGGGAATGGAAGACCGAGCTGGTCGAGAACGACGCGGCGGACGCCGACCTCGCGGCCGAGGAGCGCCGCGCCATCGCGGCGATCGACGTCGCCAGGGTGCTGGCCGTGTTCGATGACGATCCGGTCGCGCAGACGATCGTGCGCGGCATGATGGAGGGCGCGCGAGGCCAGGAGCTGCAGGAATTGAGCGGGCTCGACAAGACCGAATACGAGAGCAAGCGCACCAAGATCCGGCGCCGGATCGAAAAACTGTCTTTGTGAGACGAAGCCGTGAACCCGAACGCCAACCGCGACGCCTTGCACAACCTCGCTGATGCGCTCAGCGAGGACGTCGTGCATGCGCCGGGGGAGACGCTGCTCGCCGAGGCGGCGCACGATCACGGCGACGAGCGCGCGTTCGTCGGCGCCTTCGACCGGATTGCGGCGCGTGCGGCGCGGCAATCGCGCTGGCGGCGCATCAAGAGCAAGGTCGGCGAAGTTCTTGCGCTGACCTATTGCGGACTTTCCGTCCGGCCGCTGATGGCGTCCGCCGCCGCGCTGTTCGTCGTGGTCATCGCGGGCGGCGTCTACGTGCATGAACGCAACAGCGGCTTCGACGTCGCGAGAGCCCCCGCCGCACCGCCCGAATCGCGGGCCGATACGCTCGCGCGGCGCTGGGCCCTCGATACGCCGGATGAAAGCGCCAACTATTCATCGAGGATGCAGGCCGCGCCCGCGCCGGCTGCGGTTGCGCCGCCGCCCGCCGCCGGCGCATTGGACGAGGCCAGGAAGGTCCGCACGGTCGATGTGCCGGCAAGCGCGCCCGCCCCCGCCCGCCAGGCGAGACCAGCCGCGAATCCGCAGTTGCCGCAGCAAACGGCGGTCAAACCCGACGATGCGCCGCGGGCCGTGACGGCCTATGCGCCGTCTTCCGGTGTGGTCGCCAGCCGTGGTCAGCAGGTCACGGCCGCGAGGCAAGCCGAAGCGGCCCGTCTGGCGACCATGGCGGCCGAGGCCAACAAGAGCCTCGTGGCGAGGACCAGCACCGCGGCGCCGCCGTCGTTCGACTGGCCGGCGCGCGGCCGCGTGATCCTGGGCTTCGGACAACCGGCCGGCGGCGCGCCCAACGAGGGCATCAACCTGGCGCTGCCCGCCGGCAGCGACGTGGTCGCTGCGGAAAGCGGCGTCGTCGTCTACGCCGGGAGCGATATCAAGACCTACGGCAATCTCGTGCTCGTGCGCCACGACAACGGCTTTGTCACCGCCTATGCGCATGCGAGCAGGCTGCTGGTGAAGTCCGGCGACAAGGTGCGGCGCGGCCAGGCGATCGCGAAGTCCGGCCGCACCGGCAGCGTCACCGAGCCGCAATTGCACTTCGAGATCCGCGAAGGCGCGACGCCGGTCGACCCCGCGCAGTATCTGCCGCGCGGGTGAGTTGTGGCTTTCATTGACCGTAGGATGGGTTGAGCGAAGCGAAACCCATCATGGGCATCGTTGCCGGGCGATGGGTTTCGCTGCGCTCAACCCATCCTACGAGCTCACCGGAATTGCACATGTTGGGTCACGCTTCGCTCGACCCAACCTACGGATTATGCTGCACCGATCCGGGCTCGAACCAGAGAGGTCGCGCACATGCAGCTTCACATCGCGGACTTGTTCGGCATCGCCGCCGCGCTGGCGAGCCTTTATGCGGCCTATGCCGAGACGATGATCCCGCTGCGCATCGCCGCAATCGCGGCGAATGCCCTGGCGATCGTGTACTGTCTCCTGCTCGCCGCTTATCCGCTGCTCGCGCTCAATGTGCTCCTGCTGGCGCTCAGCGCGTGGCGGCTCGCGGCCATGCTGCGGCTGGTGCGCGACATCGACGTCGCGACCCGGAGCGACATGAACGTCGATTGGCTGCTGCCTTACACGCGTCCGAAGAATTTCAAGGCGGGCGACATCATGATGGCGCGCGGCGACTACGCGACCGCGGCGTACTACATCGTCGCCGGCGAGGTCGAGATCCCCGATCTCAATCAGACCTCCGGCAAGGGGACGCTGCTGGGCGAGATCGGCCTGTTCACGCCGGACGGCCGGCGCACCGGGACCGTGCGCTGCAAGACCGACGTGCAGGCGGCGGTGATCGACTACGACCGGTTCAAGGAGCTGTATTTCCAGAATCCGCAGTTCGGGTTTCGCCTGCTCCACCTCGTCGTCGCGCGCCTGCAGCGGTCGCCGGTGTAGGATGGGTTGAGCGCAGCGAAACCCATCGCCACACGGTGTGAATCAGAATGATGGGTTTCGCTGCGCTCAACCCATCCTACGAATCTATCTCCTTGTCTTCCGCTTCGCTTTCACCGCCGGCTTCTTCGATTTCGCCGCCTTGCCGCTACTTGTGGCCTCCGCGGGCCGCGCCACGCGCGCTTCCGCATCGTTGAGTCGCTTGACCCAGTAATCCCACGCGCGCTCCTGCGGCCCGGGCCGCAGATTGTAGGCGGCAGCGAGCTCGACCTCCTTCTCGCTCAGCGCCTCGACATGGCCGAGCAGATGCGCCTGTGTCTGCAGTTCGGCGTTCTTCGCCGAGAAGATGGTGCGAAAGACGGTCTGGCGGATCGAGGTGCCGGCCACGGTCGCGCCGTGGCGGCCCATCAGCACGGTCCAGCCCTCGCCGAGCGTCTTGGCGAGCGAGCGGCCTTCCTCCGGCTTCACCACCACGAGCGCGGTGTCGCCGAAATCGTCGCGGCTGTCCCAGAACGGCACCTTGAAGCCCATGCTGGCGCCGAGGTGATAGACCGGCACCAGCGCGGCGCGCGAGATGGCGTACGGCATCACAGACGGCGCGTGATGATGGCACACCGCCATCACGTCGGGCCGCGCCTGGTAGATGCAGCCGTGAATGACACGCTCGCCGTAATGGCGAAAGCTGGTCGGATGCACGGGCTCGGTGTCGAGCGTGTATTCCAGAATGTCTTCCGGCTGCACCAGCTCGGGCGCGCGATGACGCGAGATGAGGAAGCGTCCCGAGTCGGTCGGATGCCGCGCGCTGATGTGACCGAAGGCGTCGACGATGCCTTCGTGCGCGAGAATGCGGTTGGCGACGGCAAGCTCCTCGCGCATCGCGGCAAGGCTGTCGGCCATGAAAAGCTCCTCTGCTTTCGATGAGACGAATGGTGGCGGGCGAGTGGCCCTTTCTTACACAAACGCGTTAGACTTGAGCGTCAAAAATCGAGCAGGGGACGACGTGGGCGGGACAGGCACGAAAAGATTCTTCGCTGCGCTTGCGCTGGGCCTGCTCGCCGCGACCGGTGCGGCCGCGCAGGCGGAGCTTCCCGCGGGCGCCATGAAGATCCTGGTGCCGTTCGCGGCCGGCGGCCCGAGCGATTCTCGCCGACCTTTTGTCGGCGCGCTGGGGCGGAAAGTCCGTGGTGGTGGAGAACCGGCCGGGCGCCGGCACCATCGTGATGACCGCGGCGGTCGCAAAGGCGCTTGCCGACGGCGCCACCGTCGGCATCGCGACGAACTCGTTCCTGATCAATCCCGCGCTCAACATGAAGCTGCCCTACGATACGCGCAGCGACTTCGTCTCGATCGGCATGATCGCGATCCAGCCGGTGGCGCTCGTCGCTACCGCCTCGTTTCCGGCGAGCACGCTCGCCGAGGTCGTCGCCGCCGCGAAGAAGAGCGCGGAGCCGCTCAACTACACCTCGCCGGGCCCGCGCGGCGTCGGCCATCTCGCGGGCGAGATGCTGCAGCAGCGCGCCGGCATCAAGATGCAGCACATCGCCTACAACGGCAGCGCGCCCGCGCTCACCGACGTGATCGCCGGCCGCGTGCCGCTGATGTTCGACATCTGGCATTCGGCGCGGCGCTACGTCGACACCGGACAGTTGAAGCTCATCGCCGGCGCAGGCGCGCCGCGCCTGCCCGGCGCTCCACAGGTGCCGACCATCTCGGAGACCTATCCCGGCTTCAACGCGGTCGCCTTCAACGCGATCATCGGCCCGGCCGGGATTCCAGGCGCGCTCGTGGAGCGGCTCTCCGCCGACCTCAGCGCGGTGGTCGAATCGCCCGAATTCGCCGAGCGCACGCGTCCGCTCGGCATCGACGCGAAGGGAATGACTCCGAAGGAGCTCGACGCATGGTTCGCGAAGGAGATCGAGAAGTGGGTCGAGATCGCCAGGCAGGCCGGGATCAAGGGCGAGTGATTGCCGAAGTCATTGCGAGGGCCTGTCGGAACCAGCGCCATCGGCGTATATTGAGTCCGAGGAGAGCCGGCCATGAACATGGAGCTCAAGGCGCCCCTTAGGGCGCAGAAATCCAAGGTCGAGATCATCGACTGCGATTTCCATCCCAAGCTCACGTTCGAGCAGTTGCGCCCGCATCTGTCCGCGCGCTGGTGGCAGTACCTGCAGACCTATGGGATCCGGCAGCGCCACGCCTATGCGAAGGGCTATCCGTTTCCCAAGGCAGCGCCGCAGGCGGCGCGCCGCGACGCCTGGCCGCCCAGTGGCGGATTGCCGGGGAGCGATCTCGATTTCATCCGCCGCCAGCACCTCGATTTCTACGGCATCGGCCACGCCATCATGAATCCGCTCTCGCCGAGCGGGCTCGGCGAGCAGAACGTCGAGTTCAGCGCCGCCATGGCGACCGCCGCCAACGAGGCGCAGGTGGAGCATTGGGTCGGCCGCGAGCCGCGGCTGCGCGCATCGGTCTGCGTGCCCTACGAGGACGGCGAGGCGGCGCGCAAGGAGATCAGGCGCTGCGCCGGCCGGCCGGAGTTCGCCCAGGTGTTCATGCTGAGCCGCAGCAGCGAGGCGCTCGGCCGCCGCCGCTACTGGCCGATCTACGAGGCCGCCGTGGAGGCAGGCCTGCCGGTCGGCATCCATGTGTTCGGCTACAGCGGCTGGGCCGCGACCAACTCGGGCTGGCCCTCGTTCTACATCGAGGAGATGACCGAGCACGCGACTTCGTCGCAGGCGCTGGTCACGAGCTTCATCATGGAGGGCGTGTTCGAGCGCTACCCCGACCTCAAGATCGTGCTGATCGAGTCAGGCTTCGGGTGGCTGCCGGCGCTCGGCTGGCGGCTCGACAAGCACTGGAACCGCATGCGCGACGAGGTCCCCCATCTCAAGCGGCCGCCATCCGAATACATCCGGGAGCATCTCTGGGTCACCACCCAGCCCATGGAGGAGGCCGAGCGGCCCGAGCACCTCATCGACGTGATGACCTGGATCGGCTTCGACCGCGTGCTGTTCGCGAGCGACTACCCGCACTGGGATTTCGACGATCCCTTCATGGCGCTGCCGCCGAGCCTGAGCGACGAGCAGCGCCGGGGCATCTACGCCGGCAACGCCAAGGCGCTGTATCGGCTGAGCTGATCGCGATCGCAGCCAGCACAGCTTGCGGGGCGTGACCCGCAGGCCACACTGTCCGGACATTATTGTCGGCGCCGTGCGTGCGCTGCGCGATCCAGCCTCGTTGTCCACAAGTTATCCCCAAGGCGTGTAGCCACCGCGCCGGCACGAAAGAGCGCGCTTCATCAGAGCGATGCGGGTATCGGCCGGCATGGCCGCGGCGCTCGTTGTACCCGCCCACGGGCATTCCACGCCACGGACCCCATCGGCAGTCGGTTTCCGTTGCCGCACATCACAACGCGTGCACTAATTTTCCGGTCGCGGAATTACAACAAAGTCCGCATCGCGTAGTAGGCGTCCGTGCGTGCAGCACTTCGTGTGCGCGGGTGACCTTGCTTGTCGCGACTGTGGCGTCGGGGGTTGGCATGAGGGCACCGGCTCTAGTCTGCGTCGTGGCATGTCTGTTGTTTGGAGCGCAACCTGCGCTCGCCCAGTCGCCCGCTGACCAGACGATCACCCCAACTCCGCCCGCCACGGCACCCAGCATCCAGCCGTCGGGATTGCGCGCGACCGCGCAGCCGCTCGCCGGCGGACCGCCCACGGCGGCGCAGTCGGTCGCGACCTTCTGGGCGCCGCTCAACGCGCAGCCGCCCGGCCACAAGGTCGGTAACTGGACCTTCTTTCCGATGGTCACCGCCGCGGCCTTCTTCGACGACAACGTCTTCGCCACCCATACCAACAAGCAGAAGGACTGGGCCTTCGTAATTCGCCCGGAGCTCGCGGTCACCAACGCGGGCCAGAACTACGCCTTCGAGGCGCACGCCTTCGTCGAGAAAAGGGAATATGCGAAGTTCGACAACGAGAATCAGGTCAACGGCGCGGCCTCGGTGGGCGGCACCGTCCTGCTCAATCCGGACACCCAGTTCCAGGGTCGCGCACAGTACTTCCGGCCACGAGGAGCGCGGCGTCGGCGAGGCCATCGTCAACGGCACCATCTTCCCGCAGACGCTGAAACCCATCGCGTTCGACCAGGTCGACGTGGCGGCCGCGCTCAATCACCGGCGCGACCGCTGGTGGACGTCGATCGGCGCCGCCGCGACCTGGATCCACTTCGACAACGCGCTGCTCACCGACGGGACGGTGGCGCTGCAGGACTTCCGCGACGGAACGATCGCGGCGGTCCCGATCCGGGTCGGCTACGTGGTGGCGCCCTTCACCAGCGTCTTCGTGCAGGGGACGCCCAACCGGCGCGACTTCAACGTCAACGAGTTCGACTCGAACGGCTTCCACGTCGTCGGCGGCGTGCTGCTGGAGCCGGGCCAGGGCCGCCGCGTGCGAGGCGAGGCCTACGCCGGCTATATGCGGCAGGACTACAACGGCGCGACCTTCCTGCCGGTCTCGAGCTGGACCTTCGCGACCTCGATGGCGTTCCTGCTCACCGACCGGCTCACCTTGACGCTGCAGGGCCGCCGCGACGCCAAGGAGACGGCGGTCACCTGCCTCACCTTCAACGTGTTCATCGGGTGCGGATCGAGCCTGATCGAGAGCTGGGGCGGCGCCCGGTTCGATTATCTGCTGCTGCCGAACCTGGTGGTCGGCGTCGGCGCGACCTACTTCGTCGACGAGATCAACGACATCGTGAACGGCACGAAGGTCGACCGCTACACCCGCCCGCTCTTTTCGCTGCGCTACTTCCCCTATCCGTGGCTCACCCTCGGGTTCGACTATCGCCACGTCGACTTCAACTCCGATCGGGTCGGCGTGCTGAGCTACAATCGCAACGTCTACATGCTTTCGGCCAACGCGAAATTCTGATCGGGATTTTCACGTCGCAAAAGCATCGGGCGTGACGCCGGCCGGCGCCACGCCCGATGTTCGTTCACGCGCCTTCTGAGGTCTACTGCCGCGCGAACTTCTTGTGGCGGAGCCGTTCGACCACGGTCCGGCAGAGCTCGATCTCCTTGAGGGTGTAGCGCCGCGGGTGCTTGAGCACGCGCCAGCAGCGGCCCCAGAGCCGGCCGAGCTCGGCGTCGTTCATCGCGCCGAGGACGTTGACATTGCCGCCCGCGCCGGTGTTTTCGCCGCCGCTGTTGCCGGTGTTGGTGCCGGGCCCGTTGTCGATCGCCACGTTGCCGCCGGCGCCGGTGTTGCCGGATCCGGTGTCGCCGGTCTTGGTGCCGGTGTTGAGCACGCTGACATTGGCGCCGCCGCCTTCATTGCCGGAGCCGGAATTGCCGGTGTTGCTGCCATTATCGAGCACGCTCACATTGGCGCCGCCGCCCTGATTGCCCGATCCGGAATTGCCGGTGGTGCTGCCGGTGTCGAGGACCGCGACGTTGACGCCGCCGCCCTGATCGCCGGAGCCCGAGTTGCCGGTCTTGCTGTCGGTGTTGAGGACGCCGACGTTGACGCCGCCGCCCTGGTTGCCCGAACCGGTATTGCCGGTCGGACTGTTGGTATCGAGCACGCCCGCATTGGCGCCGGCGCCGGTGTTGCCGGAGCCGGTATCGCCCACCGGGCTGCCGGTGTTGAGCGCGCCGAGATTGGCGCCCACGCCCTTGTCGCCCGAGCCGGTGTCGCCGACCGGGCTCCCCGTATTCAACGCGCCCACATTGGTGCCCGCGCCCGTATTGCCGGAGCCGCTATTGCCGGTCGGACTGCCGAGATTGAGCACACCCGCATTGGTGCCGACGCCGGTGTTGCCGGAGCCGGTGTCGCCGACCGGGCTGCCCGAATTGAGCGCGCCGACATTGGTGCCGGCGCCTTTGTTGCCTGACCCCGAGTCGCCGGTGGTGCTGCCGAGATTGAGCACGCCCGCATTGGTGCCGACGCCGGTGAAGCCGGAGCCCGAGCTGCCGGTCGGGCTGCCCTTATTCAGCGCGCCCACATTGGTGCCCGCGCCCGTGTCACCCGAGCCGGAATTGCCGGTGGGGCTGCCGAGGTTGAGCACACCCGCATTGGTGCCGGCGCCGG
>WNEZ01022455.1_pt1 | contig 10403 bp, 10 predicted proteins | sample 5400521 | NCBI WGS metagenome assembly WNEZ01 (sample SAMN13153339, study PRJNA577476) | soil metagenome | isolation source: 120 cm saprolite under Douglas fir tree site 2 hole 1 replicate 1 | place: USA:California | collected 2015-04-18
GCGTTCGTGTTCGGCTATCTGATCTTCGGCGAGATCCCGACGGTCTACGTCTTCGTCGGCTCGGCGGTCGTGACGGCGAGCGGCCTCTACGTGATCTGGCGCGAGCATCAGCGCGGCATCGAGCGCGTGCGCACCAGCGCGGTGGAGGGGCCGCCTGTGGGTAAGTAAGCCGCCACCGCGGATTCGGGCAGAAGCGAAATCATTATTGTTTACAGTTGCTTAAGTCTCACGCCCCGTTGTGTCCGAAAAGCCACATCGGCGGGAATTCGTCTCGCAAGGACCGCTCCCGCGCGCTCCGGTAATGGATGCTTTGAGAGCGCCGCAGTATCGTGAGCCCCACGGTGACGGGGAGATTCTCATGCGTGCATTTTTCCTGTGTGGCGTCGCGGTTTTCACGCTCGGTGCGGCGACAGGTTCGAGCTCGGCGGCCGACTTGCCGCGCAGGATGCCGGTGAAGGCGGCTCCGCCGGTCGTCACCTACGACTGGAGCGGGTTCTATATCGGCGGCTATTACGGCACCGCGGTCGAGCACGCCAAGGGCCAGACCGATGGGGTCATTTCGGGCGTCGCCGGCGTCAATGACATGGCGCTGACCGTCGGCGGGACCGTCGGCTACAACTGGCAATTCGCGCCGCGCTGGCTCGTCGGCCTCGAGGCGGACATCGGATTTATGGGTGTCGACCACACGTTCAAGCAGTGGAGCTCCCCGACCATTACGGGCTCCAAAGCCGACTGGGACGCCACGGTGCGCGCCCGCTTCGGTTACGTGACGGGTCCGTCGCTGCTCTACGTCACCGGCGGCGCCGCGTTCGTTCACATCACGGATACGTTCGGCGGCGATGGCTTCCCGGTCGCAGCACCCGCGATCGCGAACACGACGACCAAGACGGGATGGACCGCCGGCGGCGGCATCGAGACGAAACTGTCGCGCAACTGGTCGGCCAAGACGGAATACCTGTTCATCGACGTCGGCACGACGAGTTTCGTGTCCAATCCGTTTGGAATTCTCGCCGGCACGACCTTCGATCACAGCTACCACGTCATCAAGACCGGCTTGAACTACAAGATCGATGGGAATTGGGAAGGCCTGCCGTTCTTCAGCACGGCCATGCTGCCGTCCGACCATAACTGGCAGGGCTTCTATGCCGGCTTGAATGTCGGCGGCGGAATCTCTCTCATGCGCGGGATCAACGACGTCCGCGGCGAGCTCGATATGAACGGCACCGGCCTCGCCGCCGGCGGTCAGGTCGGCTACAACTACATGCTCGGCGGGCGATGGTTCGTCGGCGTGGAAGGCGACGTCGGCTATCTCGGGGTCAACAGCTCGACCACGGCCTGGGCCAATACGTTCGATATCTTTACGGCCAAGACCGACTGGTACGCAACGGCGCGCGCCCGCTTCGGCACCACCACGGGGCCGGCGCTCCTCTACTTCACGGCCGGCGGTGCCTGGGTCGGTCTCAAGGACGGGTTTGCCTTCGTACCGACATCCGCGGGCGTCGACATCAGCTCGAAAACGGCGAGCGGATGGACGATCGGCGGCGGCACCGAAGTGGCGCTCGATGCGCGCTGGTCGGCGAAGATCGAGTCGCTCTATATCGACGTCGGCCACACCAATCACAGTGACCTGGTCCCGGCGCCGTTCTTCCTCGCCGATTTCAAGGAGCGCTTCATGGTCGTGCGCGCCGGCCTGAACTACAAGTTCGGCGTCGACCCGATCGTCACCGCGCGCTACTGAGCGGCGGCACCGCGAAATGCGAAAGCCCCGGCTCTCGCCGGGGCTTTTGCTTTTTTACGCCCGTTGGCGGCTGGCGCTTCAGTATGTTGCTCAATTTCGCCGCTGGCGCACGGCCACTTGTCCACACCAACACCAACACGCCCTCCTTCGCCGCGCTGTCGATCACGCTCGGAGCATCAGCGCGGCATCGAGCGCATACGCACGAGCGCGGTCGAGGGACCGCCGGTGGGGAAGTAACCAACCACCGCAGGTCCAGGCGGAAGCCGAATCCTGGTGATTTACAGCGGCTTAAGGCTCACCTCTCATTGTGCCCGAAAAGTCACGGTCGGTGGGAATTCGCGTCGCGAGAGCCAACGCGGCGCGTTCCGGTAATGGATGCTTTCTTAGGCCCGCGGTATCGTGAGCCACGGTTGACGGGGGAGATTCCGATGCGTGCATTTTTCCTGTGTGGCGTCGCGGCTTTGGCGCTCGGTGCGGCGACAGGTTCGAGTTCGGCGGCCGACTTGCCGCGCAGGATGCCGGTCAAGGCGCCTCCTCCGGTCGTCACCTACGATTGGAGCGGGTTCTATATCGGCGGCTACTACGGCAGCGGCATCGGCGAAAGCAGGCTGCGCACCGATCCGCCCGGCAACCCCGCCGGGACCCGGATTGGCCAAGTCAACGTCAACAGCATGGGCGTCACGTTCGGCGGGACCGTCGGCTACAATTGGCAATTCGCTCCGCACTGGCTGATCGGCCTCGAAGGGGATATCGGGACTCTCGGCGTCGACCGCACCTTCAAGGAATACAACGACGTCATCATCTCCGGCGCCAAGGCCGATTGGTACGGCACCTTGCGCGCCCGCTTCGGCTACGTGACCGGCCCGTCGCTGCTCTATGTCACCGGCGGCGCAGCCTTCGTCCGCATCACCGATACGTTCGGCGGTGACTCCATTTCCATACCGGCGGTCGCAGCGACGACGACCAGAACCGGCTGGACCGCCGGCGTGGGCATCGAGACGAAACTGACCCGCAACTGGACCGCCAAGACCGAATATCTGTACATCGATGGCGGCAGCTACACTGTGGGAACCGATCCGTTCGGCGTGGGTGTGGCCCCCGGCAGCGGCGGGCTCGTCCCCACGACCGTCGATCATCAGTTCCACGTCATCAAGACCGGCTTGAATTACAGGTTTGGCGGGCCCGATTCGGCAGGCTTCCCGTTCTTCGGCGCGCCGCTGCTTCCGTCGAATCATTCCTGGGGCGGCTTCTATGCGGGCGTGAATATCGGCGGCGGAATGTCGCTCGTGCACGCGTACGACGTCGGCACCCCCACGCGGGGCGAAGAAGACGTCAAAGGCGGTGGCTTCGCCGGCGGCGGCCAGATCGGCTACAACTACATGCTCACGCAGAGATGGTTCGTCGGCGCCGAGGCCGATATCGGCTATCTCGGCGTGCACGGATCGGTCGACGACTGGTTCGACACCACGGCCCAGTTCGAGGTGAAGACCAACTGGTATGCGACGGCGCGCGCCCGCTTCGGCACGACGACCGGTCCGGCGCTGCTGTACGTCACGGCCGGCGGCGCCTGGGTCAATCTTCAGGACGGGTTCGCGCCGAAATCGGCGATTTCCACTGGCGACTTGACGACGCGGACCGCAGGCGGCTGGACGGTCGGCGGCGGCACCGAAGTCGCGATCGACGCGCGTTGGTCGGCGAAGCTGGAGTCGCTCTATGTCGACGTCGGGCACCGCAACGGCACCAACACCCCCCCTCCATTAGTTGGCTTTAATGCCGACTTCAAGGACCGCTTCATGGTCGTGCGCGCCGGCCTGAACTACAAGTTCGGCGTCGATCCGATCGTCACCGCGCGCTACTGAGCGGCGGCACCGCGGAAATCAGAAAGCCCCGGGCTCGGCCCGGGGCTTTTCTTTTGCGCGCCGTGTTCGTGCCTCAGAACGCCTTGAACGTGATGATGGTGCGCGTGTCCTGGATGCCGGGAATGGTCTGCACCTTCTCGGTCACGAAATGGCCGATGTCGGTATCCTTGTCGACGTAGAATTTCACCAGCAGGTCGAAGTCCCCGGCGGTCGAGTAGATTTCCGAGGCGATCTCGGATTCGGCGAGCGCGTTCGCCACCCCGTAGGACTTGCCGAGATTGCACTTGATCTGGACGAAGAAGGGAATCATGCGCGCCTCCCGTGGCGGCCGGCCACGTTCGCAATCCAGCAAAATCGTGCCAGAATGACAAGCGTGATGAAACCGATCCTCGCAGCCGTCGCGCTGACATTCGCGTTTGCGAGCGTCCCGTGCGCGCAGGACTATCCGACCCGCCCGGTCACCATGGTGGTCCCGTTCGCGGCGGGCGGGCCGATCGACGTGCTCGCCCGCATCCTCGGGCCCGCCCTCGGCGAGACGCTCGGCCAGTCGGTGGTGATCGAGAACGTCTCGGGGGGAGGGGGCATGCCCGCCTCCTACCGCGTGGCGACGGCGCAGCCCGACGGCTACCAGTTCGTGCTCGGATCGATCGGCACCCACACGCTCTCCCCGCTGCTCGCGAAGAAGCCGCTCTACAATCCGACCACCGATTTCGCTCCGGTCATCCTCATCGCCGAGGTGCCGCTGGTGCTGATGGTGCGCAAGGACCTGCCGGCGCGCGATCTCAACGAGTTCGTCGCCTACGCCAAGGCCAACCACGCCAAGATGCAGTACGGCTCGGGCGGGACAGGCACCTCGGCCCATATCGGCTGCCTGCTGCTCAACCAGGCGATCGGCGTCGACGTGATCCACATCCCCTATCGCGGCGGCGGGCCGGCGCTCGGCGATCTCATCGCCGGCCGCATCGACTATCTCTGCAACTACATCTCGCTCGCGGTGCCGGCGGTCGAGGCCGGCACCATCCGGGCGCTCGCGACCTTCGCGAAGACGCGCTCGCCGGTGATGCCGTCGCTGCCGACCACGCAAGAGCAGGGCCTTTCGGGCATCGATGCCTATACCTGGAACGCGATCTTCCTGCCCAAGGGCACGCCGCCGGCGATGGTCGCGCGGCTCAATGCCGCCGTGTCCCAGGCGATGGATCTCCCCGCCGTGCGCGAGCGCCTCAAGACATTGGGCCTTCAGATCGTGCCGAAAGAGCGAAGGACGCCCGACTACCTCCGCACATACCTCGCCGCCGAGTTCGCCAAATGGGGCCCGCCCATCAAGGCGAGTGGATTGGCGGAGGAGTGAGGCGCCACGGCCTCATGCCTATCTCCGTCCTCATCCTGAGGAGCGCGTTCTCGTGCAGCGAGAACGCGCGTCTCGAAGGACGAGGGCGGCCAACGTCGCGCCGCTTGCGCTCGCGGCGCATGGTTCGAGACGCGTCGCTACGCGACGCTCCTCACCATGAGGGAGTGCTTCTTGCTAGACCGCCTGCTTCACACCCAGCCCGCGCATGAAGCGGTCGCGGATCTGGGCTGGGTCGCGATCGGTGGTGCCGACGCCCGGCTTGTCGTCGATGCGCACCGACGCGCGCGCGGTCGAGCGTGCGGCCCATGCCCGACATGGCGATGTCGAACTTGTCGGCGGCGAGATCGGCCAGCATGGTGCCGAATGTCATTCTCACATACTCGATCCGCACTCCGAGCGCCGCGCCGAGGCTCTGCAGCGCGTCCATGTCGAAGCCCTCGAGCTGGCCGTCCTTGCGCATGCTGAATACGGGCGTGTCCATGGTGGTGCCGACGCGTAGCGTCCCGCGTTTGAGCACGATGTCCAGCCGGTCGGCCGATTCGCCGAAGGCGGGCAGGGTGCAGGCGAGCGCGATGGTCAGAGCGGTGGCGAGCGGACGCAATGTCATGGATGCGATCCCCGTGAGCGGCGGGAGAGTGACGCAGGATTGCCGGCCGTTCAAGAACTTGCGCGCCGACCTGGGCGACGTATGCTCGCGGTCTGTCAGTCCGGGGATCGTCATGAAACATCGTCTCGCCACGCTCTTCTGCTCCATCCTGTTTGCCGCCTTGCTTGCCCCCACGCACGCACCGGCGCAAAAAGGGCGGCAATATCGGCGCCGAGGTGGCGGCGCAGGCCGAGCCCGACGGCTACACGCTCTTCGTCTCGCCGCCCGGTCCGCTCGCCATCAACCAGACCCTCTACAAGCGGCTGTCCTACAAGCCGGATGAATTCGTGCCGATCACCGTGCTGGGCGCGGTGCCGAACGTGGCGATCGTGCGCAAGGAGCTGCCGGTGAATTCACTCCAGGAGCTCATCGCCTACATCAAGCAGAACGAAGGGAAGGTCAATTACGGCAGCCAGGGCAACGGCGCCACGCCGCATCTGACCGCGAACATGTTCATGACCATGACCGGCACGCGCATGACCCACGTGCCGTATCGCGGCGAAACCTTGGTGCTGCAAGACATGCTGGGCGGCCACGTCGACCTTTTCTTCGGAAACGTCTCGGCCGCGCTCGCGCTCTGGCGCGACGGCAAGGTCAAGGTGCTGGCCGTCACCGACAGGAAGCGCGCCGCGGCGATGCCGGACGTGCCGACCACCGCCGAGGCCGGCCTGCCGGGCCTCGTGTCGATCGGCTGGTTCGCGGTGGCGGGCCCGCCAAAGATGAAGCCGGAGCTGCAGCGCGAGATCGCCAATGCGGTGATCGAGGTGGTGAAGATGCCCGACGTGCAGGCCAAATTCCGCACGGTCGCGGTCGAGCCGATCGGCGGCACGCCGGCCGAGATGGCGGCCTACGTCAAGGAGGAGAGCCAGCGCTGGGGCGAGGTGATCCGCAAGAACAATATCGTGGTGGATTGAGTGCGAGCTCTCCGCTGTCATTCCGGGACGCCGCGAAGCGGCGGGCCCGGAATCCATAAACGCCAACGCGAGCGAATATGGATTCCGGGCTCGCGGGCTTACGCCCGCGCCCCGGAATCACGGCTTGGGGTGGTTATTTCCCTACCGCCCGCACGAACTGGCTGTCGTAATACGCAGCCGGCGGCTTCGGCGCCCCCTTGAGGTCACCCGACTCGATGAGCGTGTCGCGCACGCGCTCGACCGCCGCATCGGCGATCGACCCGTCCTCGACGAACGCCTTGATCTGCATGCATACGTCCCAGGTCTTGAGCGCGTCGTCGAGGCTCGAGCTCGACGCGCGCGCCAGCATCTCCGACACCTCCACCTTGTGGGCGGGATCGGTCATGTAGCGCACCGCCTTGTTGTGCGCCCGGATGAAGGCGGCGAGCTCCTTCTCGTTGGCGCGCGCCCAGTTCGCGTTGACGTGCCAGATCATCATGGGGAATTCGCCCAGATAGGGCGCGACGGGGCCGAGGTCGGTCCAGCCGTCCTCGATCGCCTTGAAGCTTTGCGGCGTCGACAGCACCGTCGCGTCGATCGCGCCCGCCATCAGGGCCGCGAGCCGCGCGCTCGTCGAGCCCGAAAACATCAAATCGACGTCCTTCGCGGGATCGAGGCCGAAATGCCTGGCGACCGCCGACCACCACAGATTGGTAATGTCGCCCTGGCCGCCGGTCATGATCCTCTTTCCCCGCAAATCCTTCACGGTCTTGATGTTCTTGGCCGCGATCAGGCTGTGCGTCCCGACCGCCAGGCTGTTGAGAAAGATCTTCACGTTGGCGCCGCCGCCGATGGCGCGGATCGAATCGACCATAGACGAGCTGCCGATGTCCCCGCTGCCGGCCGCGACCTGCTGCAACGAGCGCGCGCTCGCCCCGGAGCTGATGAAATCGACCTTGATGCCTTCCTCGGCAAAGAATCCCTTCTGGTCGGCGACGATCGCCGGCCAGATCGACACGCTCACGCCGATGATGATGGCCGACACCGTGGTGGGAGCGGCGCGCTGGGCCCGGGCCTCCGATGCGACGAGACTCGCCGCGAGCGCCAGCCCCATCACGCAGGACATGGCCAAATGCGGTCTGCACTGCCTGATCGTCATCGCATCTCTCCTCTGCGGCGCGTCGGCCGCCTTGCGGAAAACCTGCGACGGCATCGGCAAAAAAGCAAATCGGGTGCCAATGGTGCGTCGTCGTGTCCGTGGGCTCCGGCCAAGCGGCCGCGGCAGCCTTGCGTCGCAATTGCATTCGGACTAGGTATCCGGCAGCAATCTCAATGGGGTGTCCGGCGCAGGCCGGGCTGAGAGGCAGTCGCCAACCCATCGAACCTGATCCGGATCATACCGGCGGAGGGAGCTTGAGATGCACGCACCCCGCGAACTCGCCCAGGCCGCCGCCGGCATCTTGAGCCGCATCCGCGCGCGCCGTCCGCGCATCCACTGCATCACCAACGCGGTGGCGCAGAATTTCACCGCCAACATGCTGCTCGCGGCCGGCGCCGTCCCCTCGATGACGATCGCGCCGGACGAGGTCGCCGACTTCGTCGCGCAGGCCGACGCGCTGCTGGTCAATCTCGGCACGATGGACGCGGAACGGCGCGAGGCGATCGCGATCGCGGTGCGCGCCGCGGGCGACCGGACCCCATGGATTCTCGATCCGGTCTTTGTCGATCGCTCGGCGCCGCGCGCGGCCTTCGCGGCCAAGCTCGTCGTCCAACGTCCGCGCGCGATCCGCCTCAACCGCGCGGAATTCCTGGCGCTGGCCGGCGCCGAGCCGGATCCCGCCGCGCTCACGCGCTTCGCGCGCGGGCATGCGACCGTGGTCGGGCTCACCGGCGATCGCGACATCGTTGTCGATGAGAAACGCAGCGCCTCGATCGCCAACGGCGATCCGTTGATGGCGAAGGTGACCGCCATGGGCTGCGCCGCCTCGGCGCTGGTCGGCGCCTGCCTCGCGGTCGAGCCGGATGCCTGGCAGGCGACCGCCGCCGGCCTGATCCTGATCGGCATTGCGGGCGAGACCGCGGCCGGCGACGCCAAAGGGCCCGGCACGTTTGCGGCCGGCATCCTGGACGCGCTGTTTCGGCTGGACGAAGCGGCGGTGGTCGCGCGCGCCAAGGTGAGCCGATGAGCTTCGCCGATCCCGAGAAGAAGCTGAGCGTCGACCTGCGCCTCTATGCCATCGTCGATCCCGAGCACGCGGGCGGCCGCGCCTTGCCCGATCTCGCGCGCGCGGTCGCGGCGGGCGGCGCCACATTGGTGCAGCTGCGCGACAAGGTGCACGAGCCGCGTGCCATGGTCGAGCTCGCCCGCGCCATCAAGGCGGCGCTGCCGGCCGACGTGCCGCTCATCGTCAATGATCGCGTCGATGTCGCCCGCGAGGCCGGCGCGGACGGCGTGCATCTCGGCCAGGAGGACATGCCGGTCGAGAAGGCGAGGGAGATTCTCGGGCCGGTGCCGTTCATCGGCCTGTCGATCAAGACCGTGGAGCAGGCGCAGGCGGCGCCGCTCGGCATTCTGGACTATGTCGGCATCGGCGGCGTTTTCGGCACCACCTCGAAGAACAACACCAGCCGGCCGATCGGGCCGGATGGCTTGCGCAAGATCGTGAAAGTGTTTCGCGACCGCATCGGGAATTTTCCGATGTGCGGCATCGCGGGCATCAATGCGAAGAACGCCGCCGAGGTGATCGCGGCGGGCGCCGACGGCGTCTCGGTGATCTCGGCGCTGTCGCTCGCGCCCGATCCGGCCGCGGCGGCGCGCGAGCTGCGCGCCATCGTCGATGCGGCGCTCGAACAGCACGCGCCCGTGCCGCCCGCGACCGGCGCCGGCGGGCATTTCGGAGCCACGCCGTGACCGCCATTGCCGTCACCATTGCGGGATCGGATTCGGGCGGCGGCGCCGGCATCCAGGCCGACCTGAAAACGTTCTCGGCGCTCGGCGTCTACGGCGCCACCGTGATCACCGCGCTGACCGCGCAAAATACGCACGGCGTTTCCGCGATCCACGACGTCCCGCCCGAGTTCGTGACCGCGCAGATCGACGCGGTCTTCTCCGACCTTGCGGTCGGCGCGGTGAAGATCGGCATGCTGTCGCGCGCGCCCGTGATCAAGGCCGTCGCGCAGGGGCTCGACCGCTGGAAGCAGACGCAGGTCGTGCTCGACCCGGTGATGGTCGCGACCTCGGGCGACCGGCTGCTCGCACCTGATGCGGTCGACATGCTGCGGCGGGAGCTGCTGCCGCGCGCCCGCGTCGTGACGCCGAATTTGCCGGAGGCGGCGGCGCTGCTCGATGCGAGGATTGCCGCGAGCGAGGCCGAAATGCAGGCGCAAGCCGAGCGCATCCTCGCGCTCGGCGCCAAGGCGGTGCTGATCAAGGGCGGCCACGGCGAGGGCGAGGAGAGCGTCGATCTGCTGCTCGACGGACAAACCATGACGCGCTTGGCCGTTCACCGCATCGCGACGCAAAATACGCACGGCACCGGCTGCACGCTCTCGGCCGCCATCGCGGCCGGCCTCGCCAAGGGCCAGGACCTCGCGACCGCCGCGCGCGAGGCCAAGGAATTCGTCACCGATGCCATAGCGGCCGCCGATCTCCTCGAGGTCGGCGGTGGGCACGGACCCGTCCATCATTTCCATTCCTTGTGGCCATAGGGGAGGCGCGCATGCCGCGAAACGATCGTCGAACGCTTTTGCGTGGCGGAGGCCTCGCCCTGCTCGGCGCCGTCGCGGCGCCGTCAGTCGCGCGCGCGCAGACGCGGCGCTGGCGCATGGTGACGTCCTGGCCCAAACGCCTGCCGGGGCCGGGGATGTCGGCGGAGCGCGTCGCCGAGCGCATCCGCCTGCTCTCCGGCGGCCGCATCGA
>WNEZ01006311.1_pt1 | contig 10402 bp, 6 predicted proteins | sample 5400521 | NCBI WGS metagenome assembly WNEZ01 (sample SAMN13153339, study PRJNA577476) | soil metagenome | isolation source: 120 cm saprolite under Douglas fir tree site 2 hole 1 replicate 1 | place: USA:California | collected 2015-04-18
AGGGCAGGATCTCAGGCCCGGTCGGCGCAGCTGCCAAACTAGGGATTCCGCGGCAGACGCTCGATTCGAAGATCAGGGCCCTCCGAATCGACAAGCAACGATTCAAGACGTCGTAGCGTCGCCGAGACTTCGGCAATTTTCGAAGGCGATTGCCGAAGACTCAGCAAGCCTGCCAGGACGATTTCGAATTGATGAGCGAGTCAAGGGTGGCCCGTTCATTGCTTGAGCGTTGTTCTGACCGTCGATCCGGCGGTTTCCGTGACCACCCCCCTAAGGAGCAACGCCATGAAAGAGCCAGTCGTTTTGATCACTGGAGCCCTCACTGGCATAGGTCGCGCCACCGCCATCGCCTTTGCCAAGGACGGCGCCCGCCTCGTCGTCTCCGGCCGCCGCGAGAACGAAGGTATGGCTCTCGAGGCCGAACTTCGCAGCCTCGGCGCCGAAGCCGCGTTCATCCAGGCCGACGTACGTCACGATGACGAGGTGCGCGACCTGGTCGATGAGACCGTGGCCCGCTTCGGCAGGATCGACGCCGCCGTCAACACTGCCGGGACCGAGGGCCAGCCGGGCCTGGTCGTCGATCAGACCGCCGAGAGCTACGCCGCCACCTTCGACACCAATGTGCTCGGCGTGCTGCTGAGCATGAAGCACGAACTGCGGGTGATGCTGCCACAGGGGAGCGGGAGCATCGTCAATGTCTCGTCGGCCTATGGAAGCGTCGGTGCTGCCGGAGCATCCGTTTATGTAGCCAGCAAACATGCGGTGGAAGGAATGACCAAATCCGCAGCACTGGAAGTCGCAGGGAGCGGAGTTCGGGTAAACGTCGTCGCTCCGGGCACTACCGATACGGGCATGCTCACACGCTTCACCAACACAGATGAAAACAAAGCGGCGCTCGTTTCGACCGTACCCGTCAAGCGTCTAGCAACACCAGAGGAGATCGCTCATGTGATCGCCTTTGTTGCTTCGGCAAAAGCGTCGTACATGACTGGTGCCTCCATCCCAGTGGATGGAGGCATGCTCGCTGACTAGTCTTCCAACGCCCTCATTCCGTGGCGCGGCCCGATTACGCCACGGAGTATCGCGCGCCGAGTCTAATGGCGAGCGCCCGGTGGGACCCCTACTCGGACCGGGAATCTGATCGAGCAAAAACGCACCGACTCCTGCAGGAGTGACGGTTCTTTGATCAGAAAGCCACTGCGATGGTCCCCGACAGGTCGAGGAAGTTGGGGTTGATGTCTCTTGGGAATGGCGAGGTCGCCGAATAATGGTAGGTCGCGCGAATGCCCAAGGTGACCGCGGAAAAATCGAATTCGATCCCGGCGGCAAAAGGGAAGTGAATGAACATGCCCGAGCTGTATCGCTGCTCCGGTTGTCCAGGGATGCCCGGAAGGGCGATGCCGAATTGCCCGCCCTGAACCATGATGTAATCGAGACAGATCCCAGCGCCGACGAACGGATGCACCACCGGCAGGACGGGCAGGATAAACCTGATCATCGTCGTTTCGCCCAAGCGCAACAGCCCGGTCGTATCCGGCGAGCCCGGATCATGCAGCTCGTTGCGCCCCCCTTCGGTACCCGTCTCGATGGCGACGAAGGAGGCCGGCCTCATGCTGTAGAGAAGCCCCCAAGCCGGTCCCGGCGTCGTCACTCTGTCCAACCCGGAAGTGAAGCGCGTCGTGCCGCCCTTGAGCATCATGCCTGCGTGTGCAACTCCGCTGGCCAGCATCGACAGCCCTGCCAAAAACACCAATCCTCGCATTTCTTTTCCCATTTTCATGACCATCTCCTTGGGTGCATCTGAGAGGTAAGCGCCGAACCCAAAGAAACCGTCTCATCCGATCTGCAGATCAGTGACCGGCAGGCAAGACAACCTCTGGTAGCACTGAAAACATTGCCGTCAGGCGCGCCTGCACCGGTCCTGACTGCGCGATGGGCATCGGTGCCCCGCCCGTGCTAACAATGCCGCCGGGAATCGATCCTCGAAGGGAGAGTCGGATGGCCGATTCCACTTCGCAGGTCACACAACTGCTGGAGGCTTGGCGCAACGGGGATTCGAACGCCGCCGCCAAGCTGATGCCGCTCGTCTATGACGAGCTGAAGCAAATCGCCCAGCGATACATGTCTCGCGAGCGCGCCGGTCATACGCTTCAGGCGACCGCGCTGGTGAACGAGGCGTACCTGCGCGTGATGAAACAGCAGGAGGGCGGATGGAAGGATCGGCTTCACTTCATCGCGGTGGCGAGCCAGATGATGCGCCGCCTCCTCGTTGACCATGCGCGGCTGCGTGCCAAGGTCAAGCGCGGCGCGGGATGGGATCGGATTTCACTGGCCGCGGTCGACGTCGCGGCGCCCGCGCAGGCAGTGGACGTGCTCGAGCTCCACGGCGCGCTCGATCGGCTCGCGGCGTTAGACCCGCGAAAAGCCCAGGTGGTCGAGCTGCGCTACTTCGGTGGCCTGAACGTCGAGGAGATTGCCGAGGCGCTCGAGATCGCACCGATCACCGTGAAGCGCGAATGGGCGAAGGCCAAAGCCTGGCTGTACAACGAGCTGAACCCCGGAGAAACCTCGTGAACCCGGAGCGCTGGCGGCGAATCGACGCGATGCTCTCCGCGGCGCTCGAGCGGCCAGATGATGAACGCACCGCGTTTCTCGCCCGTGCCTGCGAGGGCGACGAGAAGCTGCGCGCCGAGGTGCAACGGTTGCTCGCTGCCCACCAGGCCGCGACCGGCTTTCTCGAGCCGCCTCCAGACGCGTCGGCGGCCCTTCGCGTCACTGCGACCTGGACGGACCCGGAACGCAGGAACCGGAATTCTTCCGTTTCCGAGCCCTCGTCGCCCGCGAGTGTTCCGGTGGCGCCGGGCTCGGTGCTCGGCCGGTACATCGTCCTCAGCCGGCTTGGCGGCGGAGGGATGGGCGTCGTCTACGGAGCCTACGATCCGCAGTTGGATCGCAAGGTAGCGCTTAAGCTTTTGCGTACGGAAGGGGCGGCGCTTGCGGGGCGGGACGCTCAAGCCAGGCTGCTTCGAGAGGCCCAGGCGATGGCACGGCTGTCTCATCCAAACGTCATCGCCGTCCACGATGTCGGCACTCTGGGCGAGGAGGTGTTCATCGCGATGGAGTTCATCGACGGACGGACCCTCACGCGCTGGCTCAAAGAGAAAGAGCGCGCGCCGCGCGAGATCGTCGAGGCGTTTCTGCAAGCGGGCAGCGGGCTCGCCGCGGCGCACGCGGCCGGCCTGGTGCACCGCGATTTCAAGCCAGACAACGTGCTCATCGCCAAGGACGGGCGGGTCAAGGTGCTCGACTTCGGGCTGGCCCGGGCCACCGAGGACCTGCTCGGCAAGGCACCCACCGTTCCCCCGAGATTCGAGCCCGGCCCTTCCACGCCAAGGGCGCTTTCCGAGCCGCTGACGAGAAGCGGCGCGTTCTTCGGGACGCCCGCATACATGGCTCCGGAACAGCTCCTGGGAAAGGCGACCGACGCTCGAACGGACCAGTTCAGCTTCTGCGTCGCCCTCCACGAGGCGCTTTACGGTGAAAGGCCGTTCGGCGGTGACAGCTTGGAAGCGATCAGGGAGCAGGTGACCGCGGGAAAAATCAACGAGCCGGACAATGCCGGCCGGGTGCCGAGGGCGGTACGACAAGTATTGCGCCGCGGCCTGCGCATGCATCCGGACGATCGGCACCCCTCGATGGATTCGCTCCTTCGCGAGCTGGCCAGGGATCCGCGCGGCACGCGGCGGCGGGCCGTGGCCCTCGGTGCTCTCGCGCTGGGCTTCGCGGGGATCGCGCTCGGCTATCGGGAGCAGACGCGCCGCAACAGCCAGATCTGCAAGGGTGCGGAGCGAAAGCTCGCCGGGGTATGGGACGACGAGCGGCGGAGCGCTCTCGCCGCGGCGTTCACCGCGACGGCGAAGCCCTACGCGACGGACGCGGTACGCGCGGTTCAGCGAGCGCTCGATACCTATGCGCGCGGTTGGGTGGACATGCACACCGAAGCCTGCGAGGCGACGCGACTTCGGGGCGAGCAATCCGAAGAGCTCCTCGATCTGCGCATGGCGTGCCTGTCCGATCGTCGGCACGAGCTCAAGTCGCTGGTCGAGATTTTTTCGCGCGGCGAGGCGAGCGTGGTCGAAAAAGCCCCCCAGGCAGCGCTCGCCCTCACCGCGCTGAGCCGGTGCGCCAACGCGGTGGCGCTCAAGGCGCCGGTGGCGATGCCGGCGGACTCATCTTTGAGCGCTCAAGCCGAAGAGCTGCGCCAGAAGCTTGCGCAGGTGAGCGCGCTCAGCCTCGCGGGCAAATACGCAGAGGGGCTGCCGATCGCCCGCGAGGCGGTCGCCCGCAGCCAGGAGCTGCGCTACCGTCCGCTCGAAGCCGACGCGCTCTCTCGCTTGGGCACGCTCCAGGCCCGCGCCGGTGATTTGAAGGGCTCGGATAAAACGTTTCACCAGTCGCTGGTCGCCGCACTGGCGGGGCGGCACGACGAGGTCCTCGCGCTTGGGTGGATCTACCTCATTGGCCTGGGCGTGGAGCTTGGGCAGTACGAGCGGGCAGAGGAGGCAGCAGGCTATGCCACGGCGGTCATCGAGCGGTACGAAAGCGCGGAAGAGCTTAGGGGCCGCCTGTTCAACAGCCTTGGAGCGCTATTTCAAAGACAGGGCAAGTACAACGAGGCCCTCGAGCAGTTTCAACGCGGACGGGAAACCCGGGAACGGGCCCTCGGCCCAGAGCACCCGGACGTCGCGGACTCGCTGAACAACGCCGCCCTCGTGCTCAGGCATCTTGGGCACTACGAGAAAGCGATTGAAAACTATCAGCGCGCGGCCGCTATCAAGGAGAAGGTATTCGGGCCGAATCATCCTTGGGCGGTGGGGAGCGAAACCAACCTGGGCGCCGTCTATGCGATGCAAGGCAAATACGACTTGGCGCTCCTGCACGGCCGAAACGCGCTGGACCTGTCGGAGAAATTGCTCGGCCCGCGGCATCCTTCCTTGGCCAATGCCCTCAACAACATCGGTGGGATTCTCTGGGGCTTGGGCAGATACGACGAGGCGGTTACCTATCATCAGCGTGCGCTCGAGATCGCCGAAAAGGTGTACGGGCCGGAGCATCCCGAGGTCGCGAGAATCCAACACAACATCGGGCGCGCGCTGCTCAGCGCGGAGCGTTATCAGCCAGCGCTCGAGCGCCTCGAGCGCGCCGTGGCGATGGCCGAGAAAGGCTCAGGGGTGGCTCACCCCGACCTTGCGCAAATGCTGGCCAACCTGGCGCTGGCGGTGTCCGAACGACACGGGAGGGGCGATTTCGAGCTGGCGCAAGGCTACCTACGCCGGACTCTGACGATTCGCGAAAAGGCGGTGGGCCCGGAGAGTCCCGATCTGGCGCCGTTCCTTGTCGACTTCGCCGAGGTGCTCAAGGAAAGACAGCCGAAGAAAGCGCTGGATTATCTGGAGCGCTCACTGCAAATACGCCAGAAGTCTTTGCCCCCGGATAGCCCGCTCATCCCCGCCACCTTCGCGGACATGGGCGACGTTTACCTGCGCCTGCGTCAGCCGCTCGAGGCCAAGCGCGTCCTCGAGCGCGCGCTGCAGCTCTTTCAGTCCAGCGGGAGCGATTCCGCCAGCATCCCGCGGACCAGATTTCTAATGGCGCGCGCCCTGTGGGACACCCACTCGGACCGGGAACAGGCGTTGACGCTGTCCCGGCAAGCCCGGGACGAGCTCCTCAAGGCAGGCAGGAGCAAGAGCAAGATTTACCGGGATGTGGAGGCCTGGCTGTCCCTCAGAACGCCGGCCCGCCTGCAGATGTGAGCCTTCCGCCGCGCGACCCCTGAGACGGACCCCGGTTTTCGCCGCGCCCCATGAGACGGATCTCCCGTTTTCGTCGCGTAAGGTGAAACGGCCATGGAGGCCGGGATTCGTTCCAGGGAGGCAGTGCAATGAGAGGTGAAACTTCCGCGTTTTCAGTCGATAAATCTGATCAAAACCCCTTGCCCCGCGGCCGTGGCACCCCGCGCAGCGGCGGGAAAAGCACGTTCGTCGCCGGCCTGGTTTCAGCGCTGGCTCTTTTGAGCGCCTGCGGCGGCGGCCAGTCGAGCGATTCGAGCGCGCATCCAAACGACCCCCGATCTGCGGCGCCGGAGTCCGGAAAGGTGAAGGGAGCCGCGGTGAACACCCAGAATCGGCCCTTGTCCGGGGCGAAGATCGATGTCTGCAGCTCGGTGTTCTACGAGTCGTGCGTGAGGGGTGCTACCGGGTCCGACGGCTCGTACTCGTTGCCGCTGACGCCGAACAATGTGTGGGTGGCTTACGGTTCCATCACCCAAAGCTATGACGGCAAAACCTTTTGCCTGCCGCTCGCCATCGACAACGTCAATAGCTTCGCCAGCACCGATGCAACAATTCGCAACTTTTCCTGGAAATTGTCCGGGCTGATTCCGGGCCAGAATCCGAACGGCTACGCCAGCTCGTACTTCGGCGCGACGCTCAACGTCGCTTTTGACTTCAGCCTCGATCGAAATCGCGTGCGTCTGAATTTCGCGCCGAACGGACCGCTGATCGACGGGTCGGCAGGCACGGCTTTCAGCGCGGTGGCCGGGGAGTGGGGGAGCAACGCCATCGGAAACATCCCGGTGGGCGTCTACACCGTGACCGCCGAGTACGTTCAGTCCGGCGGTGCGCCCGTTCCGCTTCGCATCACGACGAACTCTTTCGGTAGCTACGGCACGAGCGCGTCCGTTCACTTCACCCCGGATTCCTCATCCTGTCTGATTGCACCCGAGGCCGCCGTCTATCTCATGCCGTAAAGCTTGCCACTCTCCACTTCACCTAACCGGAGCCTGAACAGGCGCAGCTTAGTTGGGGCTGGGTTCGACTGGGCGAAACATGGCATCAACTGCTTCGCACGGCCCGAAGACGGCCGCTGCCACCCAGTAGCAGGACAATCCGATGAGCAGCGTCGCGGTAAATCCGAAGTGCATCGACGCCGCGATAGAGAGGGCCGAACCCACCACGCTCGTCGCCCCATTGAGACCCCATCCCCAGGCGACCAATCCCGCGCCTTGGGCGTTGGCGGTGCGAACACCCAGAGGCAGGAACATCCCCATCAGAAGGCCCACCGGCGCCACCAAGCCAACAGCAATGGCAATCCGGATGCCAATTGGCAGCCCGAGCACCGCTCCGAAAAGCGGCCCGAGTCCAACTGCGTACAAAAGCAACACGGCGGTCAACAACGCCGCCGAGCGGCGCACCGCCCCTTGCAATCCGTACCGCGCCGCCAGCCATTTGGACAGCGCGCTGCCGACTCCAGAAGAGGTCAGTAACGAAGCGAGGACGACCGCAAGTGCGTAGATCGGGTGCCCGAGAAAGAGGATGAAACGCTGCATCAGTCCCAGCTCCACCAGAATGAAGCCCAGGCCCAGGCAGACAAAGTAGATCAGCACGCGCGCTTTTCCGGAGCTCCATCCGCGGAGGGCATCTCGGCGAAACACTGCCAGCGGAAGAACAATCAGCAAAAGGGTGAGCCCTAAGGACAACAAAAGCAATACTTGAAGAAGCGCAAGCCCAAGGTTGTTCCGCTCCATTCCCGAAAGCCTCCCGAGGAGCCCGAGGAAGTCCTTCCCCTTCAAGTTGTAAAAGAAGAACGGACGGTTGTCGGAGACCGGCGAGACGTCAAAGGGAACCGCTGCGTAAAACGCATCCAAAGGAGCCGAAAAGTACTGTTGGAGAAGTTCGTCTCCCGCGCCTGCCAGGGGGTCATACAGAACGCGCAGTTGGGATTCGCTGGATTCACCCCGAAGCGCCTTGACCTCTTCTTCCAGGAAGGGCTCACGTTTCAGAAGCATCGTCGCCATCCGGGAATCGGCCGCGACAAAGAAGTAGCGGTGGTGTTCGGACTCGGGAATGCCCCGCACCTTCAGCGCCGCGCGCCCCAAGCCCATCAGCCTGACAAACTCGATCGGGGGGGAGCCGTACCAGCGGGTCATCGAGAGGACGCCGTTGTCTTTGAGATGGTCGAGGTAGTCGCCGAAGGCCTCGGCGGTGTACAGGTTGTTCTCGGACAGCGTGAACGCACCCGCCGCGGATGCCGCCCAGGTGTCCACCAGCGTTGCCTGAATAGACGAAAAACTATCGGTTGATCTGCGGACGTAGCTTCGGCCGTCGTCTACTGCGATCTCGATCCGGGGGTTTCGATAGAGATCGCCGTTAAACCAAACATAACGCTCGCGCATGATGTCGTTGGCGATGATTGGGTTGACCTCCACTCCGATGATCCGCGGCACCTGCGCTCGCAGCGCGCTGACGACGTCTGGGCCTCCGCCGGGACCGATGATCAGGGCAGGCCCCTCTCGACGTAACGCGTAGACGAGCGCCGCCACCCTTGCCTCGGAGAATCGGCGCGGAGCTTCGTACCCCCCCGAGGCGACGGTACCCGCATACATTCGCGTCGCGGCGTCGGCGTCGATGTGAATCCACTTGTGGTCAGGTTCCCCGAGCGAAACGGTAACCCGCGAAAAGGCATTCCACTTTTCGTATTCAACCGCGCTCTCGTTGAGGAACTTCGTCCCCTGCGCGATCCGAAACGCCGAAGGACCCCTCCAAAGCGCAAAGGCAAGGACGGCGATCGCGACCAACGCGCCAACCGCGATGGTCAGGCCGCGGAACGCGCTGCGGGAGGTCGAGGAAAGGCCGAGCAGCGCTCCGCCCGCGGCAGTCACCGCCCCGGCAACCAGCACTGCAGAGGGCCCGCCAAGGTGGGCGATCAGCGGCACGATCAGAATGCAACCCAGACCAGCACCCGCGAGATCGAACGCATACACCCGGCCGATCTGCTCCTTCGCGCTGGCGATCGCCAACGAGATTGCAAAACCGGAAGCCAGGAAGGGCAAGGCTGTGGCGGCGTACAGCTTGAGCAAGCGGTCGAGGTTCTCGTCCCGGAGATCGACGCTGATTGGATTCTGAACGGCGACCGAAAGGGCCACCGCCGTGAGGGGAGCGATCGCCGCCGCGAACAGGCCGGCCTGCCAGGGACGGCGCTCCTCGGTGAATAGGCCCGGAAGGAGGTAGACGGCGACGCCGCTGACCGCGATGCCCAGCAAAGCCAGCGAGACCAGTAGAAAGGCGAAGTGGTAGTACATCGTCACGCTGAAAATCCGCGTGAAGAGCAACGAGAGGCCAAGCGAGCCTGCGCTGGTCAGCGCAACTCCAAAGCAGAAAGGTCTGAGCCTCATTCAGCGCGAGCTCTTTCACCGACGCGGGTGGCCCCGCGGATTTGAGGGGGCCTCAGCTGTAGCCTGCGGGTTTCACGCTGTCCAGGAGTCGGCGACGGATGGGTCGCGAAACGGTAGGCGTTCAGGTATGTGGAGCGCGATGGTGACATCACCGGCTTCAGCGTCAGCGGAACTGGAGACGACCAACGTCGGAATGCAGAATCGAAGATCCAGGCTGAGCGGGAGCGTCCTTTTCGCCGCCGCGCTGGTCGCGCTGGCACTGGTTGCATTCTCGCCCATCCTAGTCAACGGTTTCGTGAATTGGGATGACGACTACAACTTCGTCCGCAATACCAACTTTCATGGGTGGGGATGGCAGACGTTCAAATGGGCGTCCACCACTTTTCACTGGGGCATCTACCAGCCGCTCGCCTGGCTCGTATTGCTGGTGCAGTACAGGCTCTGGAAGCTCGACAGCTTTGGCTACCATTTATCGAGCCTGCTTCTCTACTGCGGTGCTCTGCTGAGCTGCTATCACCTGGTATTGGCGCTGCTCGAACGGACATATGCAGGCAACAATCACAACCGGAAGGTCGGGCTCTCTTTTTATGCGTTCGCCGCGTTGATTCTGTTTGCTGTGCACCCCCTCAGAACGGAAGCCGTCGCCTGGGCGTCTTGTCAACCGTATCTGCTTTGCCTTTTGTTTAGCACGGCTGCCATCACCACATATTTGCGAGCGCACCCTGGACCTACAGCTCAAGTGCGGCCTCTGAGGTTGGCGGCATCCGTTTCGCTGTATGCCGCGGCGCTCCTTTCCAAGCCGGCAGCGCTCAGCCTGCCTGGCGTGCTGATCGCGCTCGATTACTATCCGCTCAAGCGGATCGGTTGGGGACGAGACATTCGCGAGCGGGGTCGGGTTCTGGCAGAAAAGGTCCCGTTCCTCTTGCTGAGTGTCATATTCAGTTTTGTCGCGGTCCTGGCGAAGCGCGAGGGTCGCGCCTTAGAGGTTTGGATCGCCGATGGAGTCGGCTCTCGCATCGCCCAACCTGCGTACGCCGTTTGGTTCTACCTCGCGAAAACGGTTTGGCCACTTCGTCTCAGTCATTTCTACGGTCGACCGCTAACCCTGTCCCTCTTAGAGGTGAAATACGCGCTCTGCCTGGTCGCGACATTGGGCGTGACCGCCGGATT
>WNEZ01006312.1_pt1 | contig 10401 bp, 10 predicted proteins | sample 5400521 | NCBI WGS metagenome assembly WNEZ01 (sample SAMN13153339, study PRJNA577476) | soil metagenome | isolation source: 120 cm saprolite under Douglas fir tree site 2 hole 1 replicate 1 | place: USA:California | collected 2015-04-18
CCCTCGAGTGCTCGATGAGATAGGCATTGATCGGCAGGGGCGGGGTCCATTTGCGCGAGGTTAGCAACCACCAGTAGAGCGGTTTCCATGTGCCGAAGCGCTGTTCTGGGTGGATCTCAACGGTCCCGGTGCTGACGACCGATACCGCCTTGACAGCGTTTACACGCGCGTTTTCCGATCGGGATACTGCTGTTAAGGCACTAAGCATTTGTAGCCCTCCTAGATTTCTGACGAGCCCGATCAACTCGGGCCGTCGATAGCCAGTGTTCCGGTGAGGGCAGGCTCAAGTAAGTGACTTCGCGCGCGAAATCAGGTGACTAAAGTCACCCGCCGGTCGCGCTTAGGATGATTCGGCGTGAAGGCGGGCCGGATCCAGCACCAAAATGCGGTCCGTCGAGGTTGCAACAATTCCTGCGACACGAAGATCTCGCAAGACTCGGGCGATCACTTCTCGAACCGAACCGACCGCATCCGCAAGTTCCTGTTGGGTCACTCTTGCGGTAAGGCGAGATCCAGGGCGCTGCTGCATTGAGGCGAGGTCCAAGAGATGTGAAGCAACTCGCTGTTTGACCGAGCCAAAGGCATTGATTGCTGTCTGCTGGAGCGTGTCATACAGGCGCCGGTTTATCTCCTCCGCTATCGCCCATGCCACCTTGGCGTCCTCCTGTGCGGCAGCGGTCAACATTCGAAGGTTGACGCCGAAAAGGCTCGATGGTTCAAGCGTCTGAACGCTGACATTGACCGGACCACCCACCATGACCGCGATGCCGAGGACGTCGTTTGGCCGCGCGTATCGAACCGTGACCTGCCGGCCTTCCACTGAACTCATGTAAACACGGACCACGCCGTTCACAACCAGAGCCGCCCTAGGGGATGAGCCTTCGCGATAGACGACAGCTCCCGCCGGATAGTCAACGCGCTCTCCGTTAGCGATCAGATTGCCGACAACGTCACGAGGTAGCTTCCCGAGAAAGCTACCGGCCATTGCCTCCGTGACTTCTGCATCGACCACTCGGAGCGGATCCTCCCACTGCGGCTGCTGAACCCATTACGTAGAGGGGTTTGACAGCTTATTTGACAGCTTACCCGTGAGACGCCCTGACACTCCCTGAGACGTCCTGAGACGGTTGCGTCATAGCTTCGAATACTGGTGAGACTCCCTGATCCTCCCTGAGACGTCCTGAGACGATCTGTCGGGAGTCTCTTAATCCCAAGGTTCAGGGTTCGACTCCCTGCGCGAGCACCATGATGCGGCCTTGTTCACAGAAGGCATGCGCGTAGGTTGCCATCCTTAGCATCAGGCCGAGGTCTTGCAGGATTGCCAAGCCGTTGGCGAACAGACTGCGCGTCGGGAAATCTTCCCTGCATGGCGGCGAGTCCGGCCAAGACGCTAAGCATCCCCGCTTCCACTGTGCGATCGCCGTCGGGGCGGCTCGGCGAATCTTGTCGCAGCGGCGTATCGCTTTGTCGGCCCGGCGTTGGGCCAAAGTGATACGCCACTTCCAGCCACCACCGAATGTCCGCAATCTCCCGCTAATCGCCCGAGCGGCGTGGGTGTTGTAACGCCCGCTGAAGAGCATTCGTTCCCGCAGACTAGACTGCTGTGAGTGTCAGGCTTCGTCCCGTCTGGCGGGTTGGCTCATAGACTCGCTGCTCGTCGAGGTGACGTAGCTTTCACGGGAATTGCCGCCCGCCGGACGAAATGGGCCGGCCGGCGTGAGCGGTCACGTGGAAGCGTTGGGTTGGGCCGGGCAGTGGCCGGAGCGGCGGTGGGCGCTGGAGAACTGCCGGCATCTGTCGCGAGTGCTTGAGCGCGACCTCCTGAACGCCGGGGAGGCGGTGGTCCAGGTGTCGCCGAAGCTGATGGGCAGCGCGCGTAGAACAGGTCGCGAGCAGGGTAAGTCGGACCCGATCGACGCCTTGGCAGTGGCACGTGCGGCACTGCGTGAACCGCACATACCGGTGGCCCAACTGGAGGAAAAGGAGCGCGAGGTCAAGCTCTTGGTCGACCACCGCGAAGACCTGGTCGGAGAGCGAACTCGAATACAGAATCGACTTCTGTGGCATCTACATGAGCTCGAGCCTGGCTACCAGGTCGTGACCAGCGGACTGCTGCGAACCATGGTCTTGGCGGAGGTCAGCAGGCGCCTTGAAGGCCACATCGGAGTCGTCGCCGAAATCGCTCGCGAGTTGGTCGGCCGGCTGGCTGAGCTGACGCAGTCGGTAAAGCGACTGCAGCGTCGCATAGAAGGACTGATGCGCGAGCTTTCCCCAGCCTTGCTGAGGCTACCCGGTGGCGCGGCGTTGAGCGCTGCCAAGCTGGTCGCGGAGAGCGCCGACGTCAGTCGGTTTCGCTCGAGCGCAGCCTTCGCCATGCACAACGGCACGGCGCCGATTCCGGTCTGGTCCGGGAACCAGGAGCGTCACCGTCTCAACCGCGGCGGCAACCGTCAGCTCAACATTGCCCTGCACCGAATCGCCATCACGCAGATGCGCCTCGGAGGCCGGGCGTCGGATTACATTGCTCGTCGCTTGACCATGGGCAACACCAAGACCGAAGCGATAAGAGCCTTGCGTCGGCAAATCTCCGACGAGGTTTATCGGCGGCTTTCGTCAGGATTATTCAGAGCGGTCCACCGCACTAATCGCGGCGGCCGCTTGACATAGGAGCTTCCCATGTGGGCGGTGACGCGGAAAACCGTTACGGTTGTCTTTGCCGACATTGCCGGATCAACCAGCCTAGGCGAACAACTCGATGCCGAGGCCTTGCGCGACATCCTGGACCGCTATTTCGCCGAGATGCGACAGGTACTTGAACGGCACGGCGGAACGATAGAGAAGTTCATAGGCGACGCCATCGTGGCGGTATTCGGTGTGCCGAAGCTCCATGAAAACGACGCGCTCCGCGCAGTTCGAGCCGCAGCGGAGATGCGAAACGCGCTCGAGGAGCTCAACCGCGGTCTCCAGCGAGAAACGAGTGTTCGACTCGATGTGCGCATCGGAGTTACTACGGGCGAGACCGTGGCGGGCGATCCCTCCAGCGGCCAGAGGTTTGTCACCGGTGACTGCGTCAACGTGGCTGCTCGCCTCCAGCAGCACGCCGCGTTAGGCGAGATCCTGTTGGGCGAAGCAACGTACGAGCTGGTGCGCGAGGCTGTCGACGCGCAGGCAATCGAACCGTTAGTCGTGAAAGGGAAGGTGAATGCACTGCGTGCATGGCGTTTGCAGGACGTACGGCCCGGAACCGATCGCATCCCGTGGCCGGCAGACACCAGCCTAGTCGGACGCGATCTTGAGCTTGACCACCTGCGCGATTGGCTGGAAGAAGCGGTGATGAACCACGACTGCAGGCTGGTCACATGTATTGGTCCACCCGGCATTGGTAAATCGCGATTGGCAAGCGAATTCCTCGGCCGTATCACGGACCAATCGTTGATTCTTCGAGGCCATTGCCTCGAATACGGCGAGGGCATCACTTACGCGCCCGTAGCGGAGATGGTCGAGCGCCTTGGAGGTGTCGAATCCAGCGTCAGCCTTATCGCCGATCCGGATGAACGCAACATGGCTAGGCGCCATATCGGTCTGGCGATAGGTACCGAGACCGGTGGCAGTTCGACCGAGGAGATTTTTTCAGCCATCCGAAAGCTCGTCGAGGCGCACGCTCACGACCGACCGGTGGTCGTGATGCTGGACGACGTTCACTGGGCGGAACCCACGCTGTTGGACCTGATCGAGTACCTGGTAGGGGCTGACATAGACGGTTCTGTAGTGCTCCTATGCCTGGCGCGTCCAGAACTCCTCGACTCGCGGCCGAGCTGGACAGCCCTGGGGCCGTCTGCACACACCTTGTTTATCGACCCGTTGAGCGAAATTGATTCATTGGCGTTAATCGCGGCTCATGGAGCGAGCCATCGTCTCGATTCCATACACACGGCTCGAATCATGCGTGCGGCAGCGGGCAATCCTCTCTTCCTTCAGCAAATGCTGGCGATGATAGGTGACGACCCCACATCGATCGATGTTCCCCCAACGGTGCACGCACTAATCGCCGCTCGATTGGACCGCCTCGACGCATCAGAACGGGCGATTCTGGAAGTGGCGGCTGTAGAAGGCGAACATTTCGATTCCGCTGCGATCCGCAAGCTAACTCTTATCGACGACGAGAGCGCCTTCAATTCATATCTGATGGCACTTGTCCGAAAACAGTTGGTCCGGCCAGACCGTACCCAGCTCGCCGGCGAACGTTCATTTCGATTCGTTCACGTCCTCGTATGTGACGTCGCCTACGAAGCAATTTCCAAAGGGAGGCGCGCCGATCTCCATGAGCAGTTGGCGGGACGATTCGAAGGCCTTCATGGAGATGCCGACGAACTTGCCGGATTTCATCTCGAAAGGGCCTACCGTTGTTACGTCGATCTGCGTAGCCAGTCGCGAGCCGAAGACATTGGAAAGCGTGCGAGTCGGCGCCTCGCAGAGGCTGGAAGACGCGCCTTTGCCAGGGGAGATATGGCGGCAGTCACGAACCTTCTCGAGCGCGCGACCGTGCTACCTGGACTGGATGGGTCGGAGCGCGGTGACCTCCTCGTCTTGCTCGGCAGCGCTTACGCGCGCAGCGGCGATTTCACGCGATGTGACGAACTGCTGACCCGTGTCATCACAAACGCGGCGGAAGCTTCTGACCGCCGCCTCGAGTCTCGTGCGTTGGTTGAGCGAGCGGCATGGCGATTATGGCGAGAGCCAAAAACCGCGGGCGAAGCTCATCGGGTCGCCGAGGATGCCATCCGCTACTTTGAACAAGATCATGACGATCGCGGCCTTGCACAATCGTTGCGATTGCTCGCGGATGCCGAGCCGACGTGGCAGGCGAGCCTCGATGCGCTCGAGCGAGCGGTCACGTGCGCCCGCGTGGCTGGTGATCGTCGCGAAGTGTCGGACGCCCTTTGGTGGATCGGCGTAGCGATGCACTTTGGCCCGATGCCAGCTGATGAGGCGATCGAACGCTGTCAGGAGATCCTGGTTCGTGTCGGTGACGATCGCACGCTGGAGGCGGGAATTCGCGGCATTCTGGCCGGCCTTCTCGCAATGAAAGGCCGATTCGACGAAGCTCGCGTCCTTTACGCAGCCGGGTTTGCGATTCTCTCGGAACTCGGCCTAAAGCTGCGTATGGCAACTCGGCGCACCATCTCAGGAGCGGTCGAGCTACTGGCTGGGGATCCGGTCGCTGCCGAGCGCGAGCTCAGATGGGCAATTGAGCGCTTGGATGAGATGGGCGAGCGCATCGATCAGCCTGGTATTGCCGCCCAGCTTGCCGAAGCACTATATCAGCAAGACCGATACCAGGAAGCCGAACGGTTTGCGGAAATCAGTGAAAAAGGCGTTCATGGCGCTCGGGTTCGCTACCGCTTCGCGGTTCGCGCGAAGCTACTGGCGCGACGCGGCAAGCTGAGCGCCGCTGAACATGAGGCCAGAAGGATCGTCGCCGCGGCGGGCGTGGATGACAACTTGAACATGCACGGTCATGCCCTGATCGATCTGGCGAAGGTTCTAAGGATGAGCGGGAAGACCCGCGAAGCAAGGCTTCATGTGGAATCGGCGCTTAGGCTCTACGAACAGAAGGGCAATACCGTGTCCGCCGCGGCAGCTCGAGCTCTTTCATATGCACTCTAAGCCTGACCGTGACACCTTGGTTGACACCCTCACGCAGACACTCACTGAGACTCCCTTACACTCTGTGACATCTTTGCGTCAAAGAGCAGAGCTCGTTTGGCACTCCCTGACACTCGCGGACACTCGCGGACACTGCATGCCTGCAGCCTCTTAATCCCAAGGTTCAGGGTTCGACTCCCTGCGCGAGCACCATCATGTTGTGTCAGGGCGTCTCAGACGTCTCCCTGTTGTGCCTGATGTCTCAGGCGAAAGTTGCGCGCGTAGGTCCGCTATCTGTCGCCAGGATGGCGAGATCCGCCGACCTCCCGTGCACTTGAGAGCCAATCCGCACCGAGGTGGGTCTAGTCGGCGCGGAAATCAGATAGCTCGGCGGCGAAGTTCTTCCGGGCGCAACAGTGTTATGCGACCTCGCTCGATCTTAAGCAGGCCCAGCGAGCCAAAGCGACTGAGGGCGCGATTGACGTTTTCTCGACTGGCACCGACCAGGCCAGCGAGTGTGCGCTGCGACAGCGGCAACGCGATCAGCGTTCCGGATCCGGACGGCTCACCCCGCACCGAAGCCAGCTCGAGGAGTTTGCGCGCGACTCGGCCGGGGATGTCGTGAAAGGCCAGGTCGGCGAACTCTTCGTCTTTGCGCCGGATTCGACCAATTAACTGAGTCACGACCCGCCACATGATCTCTGGGTGAGTTTCCAAGAATGCGACAAAGGCTCGCCTGTGGAGTAAGAGGCACTCGGTAGCAGTCAGGGCCTGCGCGTCAGCGCCTCGGACTCCGTCCTCCTCCAGGAGGGCGAACTCGCCGAACACGTCCCCTGTCCCCAGAACGCCGAAAACGACTTCGCCGCCGGCCTCAGTCGTCCGTGCGATCCTCACCTCTCCGCTGGCGATTACATGAAGATGATCGCCAGCATCACCTTCGCGCAGGATGTAGGAGCCTGCCGCGAAGAGCCGCGTTCGCACGTCGGCAAGGAGGGGCTCGAGGTCGCTGGAGCGCAAGCCCGAAAACAGCTCAGTGCGACCCAGCAGCGCGAGCGTCTCCTCTTTGCCTTTCATCTCCCAGCCGGATTGCGACTATCGCTTCGCGCCAGTGTGGGCGCGCGCGGTAAGCCCGTCAAGCTGCCGGAGGATCGGAGTCAGAGCGTGCCGAACGGCACAGCCGTCTTGTGATGGTCGGCACAGCCGGCCGCAATCAGCCTCCTTAGTCTCGAGAACGGATGGCGGTCATCACTACATAGGGAGGAACGGAGATGGAATCGGTTTATGGGCGGAAGCGGCTGGCGGCGAATGTGGGAGTGCGCGAGACCTGGATGGATCGGTTCACGCAACTGGAGCCCGAGGGCGGATTCCGCGCGGTCGTCCAGCAGGCTTGGAACCGCAACGCGCCAACGCCCAATCGGGCAAGCCCGCTGAATCCCCTGAACGGACGAATTGAGATGAAACCGGTCTATGGACAGAAGTGTCTGTCGGCAGATTCAGGAGTCCGCGAGACCTGGATGGATCGGTTCACCAAACTGGAGCCCGAGGGCGGATTCCGCGCGATTGTCGAGCGGGCTTGGAACTGGAGCACTCCAACGTCTGATAAGCATGTGTCAACTCTGGCCGCCTAAATTGCTCGAGCCGAGACGGAGGGGGCGACCGACTCTGAGGATGTGGGTCTGGCAATCCTCGCTGAATGACGCCGACCTTAATACGCCCCCTCCGGGGCGCGGGCAGTCCAAGCGATTCAGCAAAAGACGAGCGAGTTAGCTCTGAAGCCCTAACCTGATCGCGTGCGGCCACGGACGCGGTATGCACGCAGCGGTGACGTAAGCGTCGCCTATCAGGTTGTGGGCGACGGTCCGTTTGATCTCGTCCTGATCCATGGCTGGGTGTCGCACCTCGACATGCAATGGGAGGAGCCACACCTGGAGGCGTTTCTCAGTCGACTCGCTGCCTTTGCACGCCTCATCACTTTTGACAAGCGCGGCACGGGGCTCTCCGATCGGGTCGCCCTCACAGAGCTGCCCACCTTGGAGCTCCGGATGGACGACCTTCGCGCCGTCATGAACGCGGCCGGCAGCGCCAGAGCGGCTCTGTTCGGGGTGTCGGAGGGCGGAGCAATGTGTCTGCTGTTTGCAGCTACCTACCCCGAGCGTGTTCGTTCCGTCCTTACCTTTGGCAGCTACGCCAAGCGCATTCATTCGCCCGACTATCCGTGGGCGCCGACTCGAGATGAACGCGAAGCGGGATACAAGGAGATCCTGGAGACCTGGGGCACAACCAGAGGCATGGAGACGGTCTTTCCCAGCATGATCGGCAACCCAGCCTTCGAGGAATGGCTCGGCGCCTACTTGCGCGCTGCGGCGAGCCCCGCTGCTGCAGTGGCGCTAAGCCGTATGAACAGTGAGACCGACACAAGAGCAATTTTGCCGACAGTGCGCGTACCGGCCTTGATCATGAACCGCATCGAGGATGGGGACGTCAGAGTCGATGAGGCACGTTATATCGCGTCCCGAATTCCCGGGGCGAGGTTAAAGCTGTTCCCTGGGGCCGACCACGTGCCCTGGGTGGGGCACACTGAGGACATCCTCGGCGAGATCGAGGAGTTCCTCACGGGTTCGCGCCATGTCGACACCGGCGATCGCGTCCTGGCCACTATCCTCAGCACCGACATCGCCGGATCTACGGAGCTCGTAACACGTCTCGGCGATCGCAATTGGCGAGACCTCCTCGAGCATCATCACCGCGTGGTCCGTCGTGAGCTGGAGCGCTATCGTGGTCGCGAGATCGACACTGCAGGCGATGGGTTCTTCGCCGCATTTGACGGGCCTGCGCGGGCGATTCGATGCGCCAAGGCAGTTGTTAGGGAGACCGCCACCCTGGGTGTCGAGGTGCGCGCCGGACTGCACACCGGTGAGTGCGAGATATTGGGCGATAAATTGACGGGGATCGCCGTTCATACCGCGGCACGCGTGGCCGCCACAGCGTCTCCGGGTGAGGTGCTCGTTTCCGCGACCGTCCGCGACCTGGTTGCAGGCTCAGGGATAACCTTCGCCGAGCGCGGCGAACACGCTCTTAAAGGATTGGCGGGCCGCCTACGTCTTTTCGCAGTTGAGTCGACGTGATCTTTGAGTTCGGTCAGGTTCCCGGTCTCTCTCCGGTCGCCTGAGACCTGCGCTAACCTGCCCGCTCGGGATGCTATTTGCCACTGGTCTGGAGACCCGTCGAAGGCCGCGCGTGCACGTTCGTCGGCGTCGGTCGCGGTCGTCATCTTCTTTGGGTCCATCGCCTATGTAGCAATCGATCCTTTTGACAGCTTGTTTGACAGCTTAACGGTGAGACGCCCTGATACTCCTTGAGACGTCCTGAGACGATTGCGTCATAGCTTCGAATACAGGTGAGACGCCCTGACACTCCCTGAGAGGGCCTGAGACGAGTTGTCGGGAGTCTCTTAATCCCAAGGTTCAGGGTTCGATTCCCTGCGCGAGCACCAACATGTTGTGTCCCAGAGCGTCAGGACGTGTCTCTGGTGTACCTGACGTGACAACTGTTTAGTACCGGCTGCAGCTAAGCCGGTGTTGACAGCTTATTTGACAGCCTACGGATTGAGAAACAATTCCCGCCCAGCGGCCGACAACTGTCCGCTTTTGAACTCGGCTGGCGTACTTATGACAGACTCGAACCGGATCGCAACGAACCAATAATCCCCTGGTCTGTTGGACATACGCAGGCGTCCCTTTGGTTCAGGATTCGACCCCATGCGCGAGCACCAGAATGTTGGGCAAGTGGAGTTGACCAATGCCTCGCGCAGCAACGAGATCGGACTCGCGCGGCGGAGTAACAAAGTCGACCCCGACGCCGCCGCCTCTGCGCTGACAATGCGAAGCTAGGCGGCATGAATCGGTCGTATGCAGCGGACAATGCGCGTGAGCTCGAACGCCTGAGGGCGCTGGTTTCAAAGCTGAGCGACGAAGACCTCGGCTCGATGGTCAACGAATACTGGACCGTCGCCGGCGTGCTGGGGCACATGGCATTCTGGGATGGCCGCGCGCTGTTCCTCGCTGGAAAGCTGCAGCGCGACGGGGCCTTCACACCATCCGATGCCGAGCCGGAGGACGTGGACTGGATCAACGATGCCACCCGCCCGCTGATCCACGCCATCCCTCCGCGCCAGGCGGCCGAGGTCGCCTTCCGCATCGCCGAGGAGACGGACAAGCTCGTCGCGTCACTGTCCCCCGAGCTTTTTGCGAAGCTCGACGATGACAGCCCACTGAATCCCAGTCGCGCCGACCATCGCGGTGAGCACCTGGACGAGATCGAGGCCGCCCTTGGCCGGCAGGGACGCTACTAGACGACCGACCTGATCGGATTGCCTCCGGCCTTTGGCATTAGGGCGCTACGGGCGACTGTGGACTCACTTCGGCCTTCGACACGCAACCTCCCGCGACCACCAGCCCGTTGGGAAGAGAAGCATTCGCCGATTCGACCAGGAGCAGGAGGCCCGTGTCGGGGCTATAGACCCAGAGCCTCTGGCCGGTGGCCGAGAACCAGATCCTGTCGCCGTCGGCGACCACGGTGAAGGCGGTTTGTTTGAAAACTGGGCTGGTCGAATCCAGCAAGCTCGCACTCCCGTTCCCGTGCATGATGGCGATCTGGCCGCTTTCGGCCATAAAGTCACCCAGCAGGATGATCGGACTACCCGACGAGTCGACGCCGATAATCTCAACGAGCCCGTCAAGACTCCAGGACGAGACG
>WNEZ01012596.1_pt1 | contig 10400 bp, 9 predicted proteins | sample 5400521 | NCBI WGS metagenome assembly WNEZ01 (sample SAMN13153339, study PRJNA577476) | soil metagenome | isolation source: 120 cm saprolite under Douglas fir tree site 2 hole 1 replicate 1 | place: USA:California | collected 2015-04-18
CGACCTACTCTCAATCCCTTGGCTGAAGCCGCCGTCCAGGAAATCCAGGCAGATTCTTATCCGGCACGACATCCCCAAAAGTGAAGTTTGGCCGACGCGCATCGAAACTCGCGCGCGCCTCGTGATGCGATTGCCCGAGGCCGTCGATGGCTTGACGAGATCGTATCGGGCTCGGTCACCGATGTTCAACAGATCGCCCAGCAGGCATCGCTCGCTTAGTCCGAATGAATCGGCCGGTCGACCCTGCGTTATGAGCCCCACGGCCGCTATGACTCCATCGTCGCAAGCTGCTTCAAGGGAGCCGAGGATTTGAATCGCTGGAAGGTTGCCAACGACTGGGCGGTCGCCTATCGAAAGTACTCGCGGGCACTGCGTCGCTGACGAGGAGCGCGAGCGCAGCGCAGGTCTCGAAATCCGGTTGGGGGGACCTGGCGCCAACGGCGGCAACACAAATGAGGCCACAGCAGGAACCATCGACCCAGGAAGTACTGGCAGGCTTTGTCGAGCGTGTCACCTTCCATAATAGCGAGAACTGCGTTCTGCGTGCAAAGGCCCGTGGCCATCGCCATCTGGTCACGGTCATCGGCCACGCCGCCACAATCTCGGCAGGCGAGTGGATTACGGCATCTGGCGAATGGGTCAACGACCACACCCATGGCCAACAGTTCAAAGCGCGCTTCATGCGCACATCAGCGCCGACTTCGATCGACGGCATCGAGAAATACCTCGGCTCCGGGATGATCCGCGGCATTGGTCCGGTCTATGCGAAAAAGCTTGTGCGAGCTTTCGGCGAGAAGGTGTTCGACACGATCGAGGCGGAGCCCGAGCGCCTGCGCGAGGTGACTGGCATTGGCCTGGTACGTGCCAAGCGCATCACCGATGCTTGGGCCGAACAGAAGATCATCCGCGAGATCATGGTCTTCCTGCACAGCAACGGCGTCGGCACGGCGCGGGCGGTGCGCATCTATAAGACCTACGGTGCCGACGCCGTGCAGGTCATGACGGAAAACCCGTACCGCCTGGCGCGCGACATTCGTGGCATTGGCTTCAAGACCGCCGACGCTATCGCCATGAAGCTTGGCGTAGAGAAAACCGCCATGATCCGGGTGCGCGCCGGCATCTCGTATGCACTGACCGAAGCTATGGACGATGGGCATTGTGGGCTTCCCACCACCGATCTGGTGCCATTGGCTGAAGAACTGCTTGAAGTTGGAGCAGGCCCCATCCGCACGGCGCTCGATTTGGAACTCGCCGATGGCAATGTGGTTGCCGACAGCCTCGGCGAGACCGATTGCATCTTTCTGGCAAGTCTCTATCGAGCCGAGCAGGCCATCGCCGAGAGGCTACTCGCGCTTTCCCGAGCCAAGTTACCCTGGGACTCGATCGACGCCGATAAGGCATTGCCCTGGATAGAGCATCGGATCAGCCTCGAACTGGCGCCAAGCCAGAAAGCGGCTGTCCGTCTTGCACTCGCTTCCAAGGTCCTCGTGATCACCGGTGGACCGGGCGTCGGCAAGACCACCATCGTCAACGCGATCCTGCGTATTCTCGCAGCGAAGACCGTGAAGCTTCTGCTCTGCGCTCCGACCGGGCGCGCGGCCAAGCGCCTGAACGAGACAACAGGGCAAGAGGCCAAAACCATCCACCGCTTGCTCGAAGTCGATCCCAAGGGCGGCGGCTTCAAGCGGAATGTGGAGAACCCGCTCGACTGCGACTTGCTGGTGCTGGACGAGACGTCGATGGTTGATGTGTTGTTGATGCACGCCTTGCTTAAGGCGGTGCCGGAGACCGCCGCTCTGCTCGTGGTTGGCGATGTAGACCAGCTGCCCTCGGTCGGCCCCGGTCAGATCCTGGCTGACATGATCACGTCAGGCGCCGTGCCTGTTGTCCGCCTGACCGAGGTGTTCCGGCAGGCCGCGCAAAGCCGCATCATTACTAGCGCCCATCGAATAAACCAGGGATCGATCCCCGATCTCGGAAAGCCGGAGGGCGACAGTGACTTCTATTTTGTGCAGGCAGACGATTCAGAAACCGCCGTGCCGCGCATCATCGAACTGGTGAAGACTCGCATTCCCCAGCGGTTTGGCCTCGACCCCATTCGCGACATCCAGGTGCTGTGCCCGATGAATCGCGGCGGCGTGGGCGCACGATCGCTCAACATCGAACTGCAGGCGGCGCTAAACCCCGCCGGCGAGCGCAAGGTCGAACGCTTCGGCTGGACCTTCGCACCCGGCGACAAGGTCATGCAGATCGAGAACGACTACGACAAGGAAGTTTATAACGGCGACATCGGCTACATCGACGATGTAGACCCCGAGGCGGGCGAGCTTACGGCCAGCTTTGACGGCCGTGCCGTTACTTACGGCTTTGGCGAACTCGACACGCTGGTGCCGGCCTATGCTGCGACGATTCACAAAAGCCAAGGCTCGGAGTACCCCGCCGTCGTCATCCCGGTGATGACCCAGCACTACACCATGCTGCAGCGGAACCTCCTCTACACCGGCGTCACGCGCGGCAAGAAGCTGGTCGTGCTGGTCGGCCAGAAGAAAGCCGTCGCGATCGCAGTGCGCAGCATCTCGGGACGGCGGCGGTGGTCGAAGCTCCGTGAAGTACCGTGGCCCGCAAAGGCGAGGTTTAGACGGGGGTTGGCGCTATGGCCGGCTGGCTGAAGAAGCTGAAGGATGCAGGTGAAGATATTGAAAGGTTTCGGGTTCAGCCTTGAAAACCCAACGCTGAATATCATCTGTTGAGCACGGCCCGCTACTGTGGGCCACACCCGTCACCGTAAAACTGACGCCTGGCCCAGTCTCATTGGCCTGAAGACGCTCGCCATGACCAAACGTAACTGTCGCTTCTGGACCGAAGATGATGACAACCTGCTGCGCTCAATGGCTGCCGCCGGAAAGAGCATTACCCTGATGACGGTCAAGCTCGGCCGTCCCATCAGGGTTATCAAATCAAGAGCCCAGGAATTGCACATCGCGCTTCCCGGCGAGGATAAGAACACCAAGCGCTGGGTTGGCTGAAGCTCAATTCAGGATGAGGTCAATCACGGCGCCGAGGAAACACAGGCAGGTGAATAACCCGAAAAAGAAAAGCCGGGGCTTTGCTGTCGCCAGCAACATTGGTAATTTTATCATTCATTACGCACAGCTACCCACTCAAAGGACATGACACGGTCTTCGACGGTTTGTTTCTTACCAGTTTCGGACCATTCTTTTTCCGCATTACCCGTTAGCAATTTGAGCCGCCTTCGCGAAACTTCGACAGTTCGAAGCGCTCAGTGCGACTGCCCGAGGCCGTCGCTGGCTTGACGAGATCGTGCCGGGCTCGGTGATTGGCCAACCGCTTCGGACTTCCTTCAGACATCATCGCACCTCCCATCAGGCCTTGATTTCTGCACTATTCCACGAACAAATGGAGTAATGTAACGCTTTGGAGGGCAGGCGGTGCCGAGGTCCGGGCTCGCGTGGTTGCTGATGGGGCTGCTCGGGTTCGTGCTCGGCGGTTGCGCGCACTCGACGCTCGAACCGTCGTCGGATGCCAGTTTGACCCCAAGGGACCGGCAGTTGCTGGCCCATCCGCCTTATGCGCAGGCGACCATTCCGGAGCCCTATCGCCGGCATATCGTCGATTATCCGCGCAAAGAGCAACCGGGCACGATCCTGGTCGATACCGATGCGCGTTATCTCTATTACGTCCTGCCGGGAGGCAAGGCGATCCGCTACGGCGTGGCGGTGGGAGAGGAAGCGCTGGCCTGGTCCGGCGTCGCTACGGTTGGCCGCATAGCTGAATGGCCGGATTGGATCCCGACCCCGGAGATTCAGGCGCGGCTCGGCCCCTACCCGGCACGCATTCCCGGAGGTCCGGCTAATCCGCTGGGCGCGCGGGCGCTCTACCTTTACGAGGGTAACAAGGACACCCTGTACCGCATCCACGGCACCAATCAGCCGGAATATATCGGCCAAGCTATATCATCCGGCTGCATCCGCATGACCAACGAGGATGTCATCGATCTCTTTGATCGGGTGAAGCCAGGCGCGATCGTCGTCGTCCTCGCGCCGAGTCGGAGTGCAGGGATGGGGCCCATCGCAGGTCCCCGCAGCTGATCACGGCTCTCGGACGGGATGCACCAGTGGCGCTTAAAAATCTGCGTGAACGAACGCTTCCTGAATAGACTCAGAGGTTTTCCGATTGCCTTCAATCTAAAGTGGATCTAGATTTAAGGTTTATACATGCCCCAGCACAATGTGGTCCGCGACCGCGCACGAGTGATCGATGACCGCCGCCCTCGGGGCGGCAAGTTGTCTGGGCGCGGACCGACCGGTTGACCCGCTGGGATCTGGCCAATCCACCGCAAACGTTTTGTGCTGGTAGATGTGGTGAGCTTGGACCCAGGTAGCGAGCCGCAAATTATTCGCCTCAAATGCCAAGGGAGGGCCCTCATGCCCGACCGTCGAAAAAGTTGGGGCAGACGGATTTTGGTGCTGTTGGCTGTGGGGTTGATGACGCAACCCGCACTCGCGTCGAATTGCAGCTTTTGGAAAGATCTCCTGTGCGCCACTCCGATCGCATCGTGCGCCCTAACTGCAGGGTTCGCTGGTGCCGGAAAGATGTACGAATGCGTACACGCGGGCAGCCCGTGGTGTGCTGAGTGCATCGACGGCTTTGCCGACCCACGTGACCGCGACCCGAACGCGGCTTCTGGCGGCGGCGCTGGCGTAGCCTGCTCAAAGGACGGTTGCCATTTTTCTAATATGACTGAGGGGCTATCTGCGCCGCCTCCGCCAGTGGCGCCTGGGCCCTGGAAACTGGAGGATCTCGGCGTTCGGACGCTCGGTGCTCCGAGCGTGATTCGCGATTCCAAGCAGATTGTAGCGTTCTATCAAGGAGAAAATGGCCATCTTTGGATGAGCACACACGCAAACAATGACCGCTGGTGGAGTAAGGCGTGGGATCTCGGAGGCACAGCGCTTACCTGCGCCCCGGCGGCAATCGCGTTATCTGACAACAGATATCATGTCTTCTATTGCGGGCCCAATCGCCACCTTTGGATGAGTGGCTGGGATGATGGTCCCGGATGGACCAGCCCGGTGGACTTGGGGGGCGTCGTACTGCAGTCACGGCCTGCGGTCGTCGCGCTCGGCGCCACGACATATCGTATTTTTTATAAAGGACCGAATGGTCACTTGTGGGTGAGCAGCTGGGATGGTGGTGCCTGGTGGAGCGCCCCCGATGATCTTGGTGGTGTAATCTTGTCATCGGCGCCCACTGCCGCCACAGTCAACGGAGAGCCGCATCATATTGCCGTCTTTTATGCTGGTCCAAACGGCCACCTGACCATGAGCGGATACAACGGCGGCCCCTGGTGGAGTATGCCGATAGACCTTCGCGGCGAACAACTCAGTGGCGATCCCAGCGTTGTATCGCCCGCCGAGCACGAGCTCGATGTGTTCTATACGAACTCCTCAGGCGATCTCTTTCAGAGCCAATGGACCGGGGGTCCTTGGTGGAGCGCGCCCTACAGTCGGGACATAAAGGGAGTTGCCGGTGTGGGCGCGCTCACGGGCACCGAAGTATATGTGCGCAACCCAACCGGCGATCTGTCGGTCGCACACCCGTAGCTGAAATGACGGCCCAAGCACCGTCGTGGAGGAAAGATAAGTGGCGAACGGCTGGGCGGCGAGCGAGGCGCTGACGTTCGGCCAGATTTCAATTGGAACAAAAAGCCAAAAGCAGAATGTCGCCACCCGAGTTGCTGTCGGCACGTTTCGGCTCGAGGGAAATGCGCCCGGAAGCGTCCAAATGACCGCCTGAGGAGATCCGCCAATGGCCGACCGTTTCCACCAGCTCATTCTATTTGAGGACAAGACGTTTTCCGGGTCCCACAAACACATCTTTCGATCGATCGCCGATCTCAGCAGCTTTGGAGGCACCTCGTCGTTCTTCGTTTCGTCCGGCTGCTGGAAACTGTTCCGCAAGTCCCAATTCCAGGACGCGTATGGAAGCGTTTTCGCGCCGCGCGTCGGCGGTTATGGCTGGGTTGGGGACTACCAGGTCGACAACGACAGCGTATCCGCCGTGCGGCTGGTGGGCGATGAACCCCGGCAGGTGCCACATCTCGCGCTGTTCCGAAACCTCTCATTCAAGGGCGACCACAAACATCTCTTCGGTCAATTCACGACGGGCGGCGGATGGGGCGGGGCGAAGTCATTGGTCATCTTTGCGGGAACGTGGAGTTTTCAGCTGGCGAACGGCACCACGACAAACCTCGGACCCGGACTCTACCCGACCGCAAGCCAGGTGCTGAGCGCGTCCGTGCGGGCTCTCGGCATATTCGACGCGACGACGCTTGATCCCGGAATACCGCATGCAATCCTGTTTGAGGATGCCGGATTCGAAGGTAACCATCGACATGTGCTGCAGGACATGAGCAGTCTGGGCGACCTGGGGTGGGGTGTGTCGGCGATCGCGGTCGAGCGCGGCGCGTGGCACATTTTCTCCAAGGAGAACTTCAACTCACCACAAGGTCAGCCGTTGACGCGGGGAATCTACCCGTATGTCGATGACTATGACATTCAGAACGATCGGGCGGCGTCTATTCAGCTGGTGCCGATTCCGGGCTCGCCCCCGCCCCTGGTGTCGACTGCGAACATGAACGATGGCAGCAACGCTTATACGGCGCATGGCGACAGGTACCGGCTCGGCTGGAACGCACACGAGACCCACCTCACTCCTGCGAACGTTCGCGTCCCGGATTTCGGGCTGCTGTGGCGGCGCAACGACATCCTCGGCCAAGACGGCAAGCCGTCGCGGGTCTACGGTCAGCCGCTCTATGTCAGTGCCGCGCAAGGCGGGCTGTCCCGCGACGTCGTGATCATTGCCACGGCGAGCAACGACGTTGTTGCGCTCGACGCCAACGACGGCAGCACTGTGTGGAAAGTTCACGTCGGCGCCCCAAGCAATGCCTTGACGGTGGACGAGTTCAACGTGCCATTGACGTGGGGCTGGTTGTCGGGACCTTGCAAAAATACCAATCCTCTGCACGGCGTGAACGGAACCCCGGTCGTCGCGCATGTCGGGGGCAAGCCTTACGTTTACGTGTGCTTCCTGGCCACGGTAGGCAGCGATAGCACGGCAAGTGTTGAGAACGACTGGAACCAGGGATATTTTCTTCAGGCGATTGACGTCGGCACGGGCCATCCTCCTCCGTTCTTCCCTGCTCCAATACCGCTTGAAGGCAGCTATATGCATCCTGACGGCAAGATCGTGCGATTCCGACCTTACATGCACACTCAGCGTGGCGCGCTCACCTACTTCGAAGGCGCTCTCGGCAACGGCGCAAGAGGCTGGATTCTTGCGACGTTTTCGTCGCGCTGCGACTATTTCGGCAAGGCAAAGGACGAGGATTGGCAAGGTTGGATCATCGGTGTTCAAGCGACGCTGCGGCCGGGCGAGCCGGTGCTCTTCGCAAGCTCGACCAACGAGTTCCACGAGGAGGGCTGCGGCGGCATCTGGGGAACGGCCGGCATCGCCGTCGATGACGATTTGCGAATGTACGCGGTGAGCGGCAATGGGAAATTCGACGGCAAGGAGAAATGGGCGGACAGCATCTTGAAGCTCGCGGATCTGCGGTCCGTTCTCGACAGTTACACCGCGCGCGACTGGAATTGGATGTTCGACAACGATACCGACCTCGGCAGCTGCAGCACGGTGCTCTTGCCGCCGATTCAGACAACTCTTGCGGCGGCTGGAGCGGCACCGTCGACCCTCAATGTGATTGCGACTGGGGGCAAGGACGGCCGGGTCTATCTCGTCAATGCGGACGATCTTGGCCAAGTCGGCGGAGCGCTTTGGCGGCAGCGCATCTTCTCCAGCGGCGCCCAGCTTTATTCATGTGGCATTGGCGTGACGCCGGCTTTTTTCGACGGCGGTTCTGCAGGCAAGTACCTGTACTACTGCTCGGCGTCCGACGCACCCCATCGCGGCATGGTGGCGATTCATTTCGACGACATCGAGGGTGAAGGACAATTCGGACTGCGGGTCATTCAATTCGAGGGCAGACGACTGAACGGTGCGCCCGGCACGCCTTTCGTTTCCAGCAACGGGGCCAGGGACGCAGTGGTGTGGGTCGTCGAATCCAACCGTTTCGAAGACGATGACGGCGGCGACAGCATGCTTCACGCGTGGAATGCCGTCACCGGTGAGCTGCTTTACAGCTCTCCAAGGACTGCTGCACAGAATCTCGGTGACGGACGAAAGTTTTCTAGTATCGCTGTCGTAAAAGGCAAAGTGCTTGTGGGTGCCGCCTCCATCGCTTGTTATGGGCTCAAACGCGAAGACCTGTGATTACGCTTGATGGACTGTTCGACTGATTACGCAAGTCGGGGGCAGCATGAGGCAACGGGAACATTGCAGATGAGGCAACATGGCCATGCTGTAGAAATTTTGGTTTACGCCATGCCGCCGTAGATAGGATCTGCGTCCAATAACCGGTCAACCAACCGAGAATGGCACCTTTGACGCGAGGGAGCAACTTATGAAACGATTGTCATTAGCGGTCATTATGGCCCTGTTTGTCATAGACGGCTTCACCGCTGCCAGAGGTCAAGCGACAAAGAATGTCCTCACCTACCACAACGATATATATCGAAGCGGAGTCTATACCGGCGAAAAAAAGTTAAATCCAACCAATGTCACCCCTCGACGTTTTGGCAAGATATTCGGCCGCCGGGTCTTGGGCCAGATTTGGGGGCAACCGTTATATGTTCAAGGAGTTCCCGTGGATGGCCGACCGCACAACGTCGTTTACGTCGCGACCTCTGAGAACATGATCTATGGGTTTGACGCAGATGACCGGACGCCAGACGAGCAAACGCCGCCGCTCATGAGCACATACCTCGGGGCTCCGGACCCGATTGAAAAAGACTCTTTCAATACGATCCTGCCATCAAACGGCATCTCGAGCACTCCAGTCATCGATCTCGGCAACCCGCCGGATCCAAGGACGGGGACGCTCTATGTCGTTGCGAAATTGAAACAGGATCACAAGTTCCATGTGTTCGCCCTTGATTTGTCCTCACTTGCCATTCGACCCAATGCGCAAGGGCAATTGACGGATGTGATTGTCTGCGAAACGGGTCGCTGCCCCGGAAACACCACGCTGCGCTTTGACCCTTCGCGACATATGAATCGCCCCGCGCTGCTGATCTCGAAGAATCACCTGATCGTCGCCTTCGGGAGTGGCCCTCCGAACAACGACCACGACCCTAATTATCACGGCTGGGTAATGTCCTTCTCTCTTCCTGATTTGGTGCAAACAGATGCTTTCGTGACCACCCCGACCAGCGACACCGGAATGGGTGCTGTATGGCAGTCGGGGGCCGGCCCGGCGGCCGATGATCAGGGCAACATCTACTTCATGACCGGGAACGGCCACTTCGAGTTGCCAAACCTGCCGGATTCATTCGTCAGGCTTGCGAACAGGGATGGTAGGCTTCAGCTTGCGGATTGGTATACACCGCGATCGCGCGACGTACTCGAAGTCTGTGATTTGGATTTGGGAACGTCTGGCGGCCAATTTGAATTCATGTTGATTGCGCCGCGATGGCGGCCGGAACGTCGTCAGCGAAACTGCCGCTGACGTTGGGCGCAAATTCGGGGTGTCGCAGCTCGATCACGCTGGGCGGAATGCCAAACGATGGCGCCCCCAGCAAGCGATCCAAGGCCGATAGATCGGTGAATGCGGCCCTCAGCTCGACTACAGCCGCGGCGTATCGATCGCCAGCGGCGTTTCGTTTCTCGGTAAGTGAAGGCATTTCGTGCTCCCTACAGTACGGCCAGCTCTGCGCGGGCCTCAGCCAAAATTCTTGCGTGGGTTTCGTCTGACTCTTTCTGCCAGTCTTCGGTTTTCGTGATCTGCCCAAGCTGCTTGAGCAAGTCGGCGTTGGGATCACTTGGATCCGATGCTCCCGGCGTTGTGGGCGCGTTGCTCTCGATGAATTTTTCTAGAACGGCATCGGACGGAAACTCGCCGATGTTCTTTGCCGCGAGGCACGTCATGCCAACCGCGGCATTCAGCACGTCGAGGGCTGGCCGCCGGGAACGGAATTTTTTGATGCGGAGACAGGGCGCCAAAAATCGCCACCGAAATGCGTAAACGCCCGCAGAGACCAAAATCCGGGATGTGAGTGGCCGGAAATCCCCGCAGAAAGGCCCTATTTGGCGTCGTATCGGAAACGTGCGGTTTGCGGAGACTGGATGGTGGGCGTGATGGGGATCGAACTTGTGACCCCCTCCCTGTTCGAGCGCAAAACTACGACCAAAACGTTTTCCCACCATGGTAGTCAGCCACGCGATTGCAGCGCTTGAGGCCCGGCACGAAACGAAGCTGTTTGATC
>WNEZ01013312.1_pt1 | contig 10400 bp, 8 predicted proteins | sample 5400521 | NCBI WGS metagenome assembly WNEZ01 (sample SAMN13153339, study PRJNA577476) | soil metagenome | isolation source: 120 cm saprolite under Douglas fir tree site 2 hole 1 replicate 1 | place: USA:California | collected 2015-04-18
TTCACTCGCGATCCCGCTGCCATCGAGACGTCAAAGAGAGCTTTGCCGATCGGTTATTGGAAGGGTTCGGGATTGGCATTAATGCTGGATTTGCTGGCAACACTGCTGTCAGGAGGACTGGCCACACACCAGATTCCTGCCGAGTCCGAGCGGGAGACCAATCTCTCGCAGGTATTCATTGCTCTCGATCCGGCTCCTATGGAGCAAGCCGGTACTTTGGATCGTCTCGCGGACCAAATCGTCGAACATTTTCAATCCTCGGTCACGGGCGGTGAGCGCGTGCGATACCCCGGCGAGCGCGTGCTCCAAACCCGAAATGAGAATCTGGCGAAAGGCATCCCGGTCGAGCCGGCCATCTGGCGGGAGATTCAACAGTCAGACCTCGCGTTGTAACTAATTTCCAGTCGGGCAAGGAGCGCGTCTGTGCGAGTTCGTCGCTTTGTTAAATGGAAACTGATTGGACGGGTTTCCGCCACTAAGGAGGTTATTGTCCGGTGTAGCTAATCCGCCAAATGGACTTGGAGCCGTCGTCGGTAACCAGCAGCGAGCCATCCGGAGCGACCGCAACGCCGACAGGGCGCCCCCAAACGTGTCCATTATCCACGACGAATCCGGTCATGAAATCTTGATATTCCCCGCTCGCGTGACCGCTCTGATGCAGCGGCACTCGAATCACTTCATATCCCACGCGGACCGATCGATTCCAGGATCCATGCTCGGAGGCGAAAATATCGCCTTGGTATTCCGCCGGGAATTGCTTGCCGTTGTAAAAAGTCATTTCCAGCGAGGCATTGTGCGGATGAAGTATCACGTCAGGAGTGATGACTTTGTCTTTTAGCTCCGGATGTTTGCCCTTGTGCCGCGGGTCCTGGTGACCGCCCATATACCACCACGGCCAGCCGTAATAGCCGGATTCCTGGACATGGGTGATATAGTCTGGAACGAGATTGTCCCCCAATGCGTCGCGTTCGTTTACGGAACACCATAACTCGCCCGTCGTGGGATTGATGGCCAGACCTACGGCGTTGCGGATGCCGTAGGCATAAACGCGCATTTGCGTCCCATCGGGATTGAACTCGAGGATATCGGCTCGATTCTTCTCTGCTGGCGTCGTATCAGGGTCGTCCACATTCGAAGCCGAACCCACGGACACGAACATTTTCTTGCCGTCGGGCGTGAACTGAATGTCCCGCGTCCAGTGACCGTCGCCGCCAGGCACATCCGCGATGTGTTCTGCAGGGCCGCGCGCCTTCAAATCTCCATTCTGGTATGGGAATCGCACAACCGAGTCCGTATTTCCGACATAAATCCATTGCGGATCGGGCCCCGGAGGATAGAAGTTGATGCCGAACGGGCGGTTCAGGCCCTCGGCGAAAATTTCCCCCTGTTCCGGCTTGCCCTCCGCGGTTATTCCACGGAAGACCCTAATGTCGCCCGTGTGGCTTTCGGCGACGAAGAAATCGCCGTTGGGCGCAGTTCGAATCAACCGGGGATCATTGAGCCCCGTTGCGTATTGCTCCACTTTGAACCCCGCCGGGACTTGCGGCCAGGCCTTCTCTGGACGGGGCACGAGTTGCGGGCCGTTGCCCGCCGAGGACGTGGCGAACGGAGCGGGCAGGTCCTGCAATGTGATCTTTCGAATCTTGCCGGGCTTTTCGAAACGGTAATCGGTGAACGGAGCCTTCGGAGGGGGCGCACTCAAGCCCGCAGCAACGGCCTCGGCCGGTGTTGTGCGCACCCGGGGGGAACCAGGTTTGGAGCCTCCGAGAACTCGCAGATAAGTTACGATCTGCCATCTTTGCTGTCTCGGCAGAGTGGACCAGGACGGCATCCCATTGTTTACATCGCCTTTGGTGACGTACCAGAAGAGTTCGCCATCGCTGGCAGATTGCGCACGGCCGCCGGCCAAGGCGGGGATGTTTCCCGATCCTTCTCCGTTCTCGCCGTGGCAGCGGGCGCAGCGGAGATGATAGAGCGGCCTGGCGGAGGCCAATCGCTGTCCCTCATAAGGGTTTTTCAATTCCTTGGCAGACGCCGGCGCATTATGGAAATTCGGGTTTTGAGCTGTCAGCGCAGTCATTCCAAGAAAGAGCGTCACCGCGCACATTGCCAGTGCAGCGGGAATCGGGCGTATGATGGCGTTCAAGATTCTCCTCCGTGAACGAGAAATCGAGTCTCAAACTTGCGGTGGTGATTAAAACGAGAACCGGCACAGAGACGGCACATTCTTCCGGAAACGCAACACCATCGGCAGCGAATAACCTTTCACCTCGAGCACCAAATGCGTGGTCTCATTGAGCCGTCTGGAGGCGCCGCAATATGGCCCCGCAGGCAACAAGGGGAACCCAAGCTGGAAGAGGCACCGGCTCTATGTTTGGACAAATTCGTGCCACATTGTGAACGATAAGTGGGGACTTCGCGAGTGTCAAACTGAAAAGATTAAAAATGCAGTTTGACGGAGCTAAAAGAAGCTTCGTTAGGTTAACCATGACCGCAGGCCGCGGCGGAAGCGCCAGGCGACTTGCGCCAGCGGTAGAAGAATGGAATGCCCCCCAAGATCACTGCCAGGTCCAGCGAGGAGCGCACAGGCCGGATTGATAATTCCTCGTAAGTTCCGGATAGCCCGTCATCCGCCCGCGATCAGCGGTATGCGCGACTGGAGTTTCCAAGGCGATATTAGGATAGAGGCCCCGAGGCGCCCTTAAGCCGCTTCGAGGATTGCTTCCGCGTCGATGGTGATTTCGACGAGATCGCCAACAACAATCCCGCCGCGGTCCAGCGGTGCGTTCCAGCTCGCGCCGAAGTCGTGGCGGTTTATCATGGTAGTGGCCATGAAGCCCGCGCGAGTCTTGGGGCCCTTGTCCACGCCATTCTCCCACCAAGGCGTTTGCCACTGCCCAAGATAGGTAACGCGAAGTTTGCAGGGGCGGGTCACGCCGCGGATGGTTAAGTCCCCGATGACCGAGTAATCGTGGTCGCCGAGCAAGCTCACTTCGCGGCTGCAGAACGTGATCGTGCGGTGGTGCTCGACGTCGAGGAAATCAGCGCTGCGCAGATGTGCGTCCCGGTCCGGCTCTCCTGTCCACAGCCCGCCGGCGTCGATCTCGACCTGCACCGAGGAGCGTTGCGGGTTTGCGGGGTCGAAGTTGAGTTGACCGTGGACGTTTTTGAAGTGCCCGCGGACGTACGTGACCATCATGTGGCGCACACAGAATTCGGCGGCAGTGTGCCCAGCTTCAAAGAACCAACGTGCCAAGGGGTCCACTCTCCTTTCGGTTATTTTGGGATTAGCAGAGTACAGTCATATCCAGTCCCTCGTAAACAACGGCTGGTCAAGGAATCGAATCGATCATTAAATTTAGAACGAGGCGGTGGCGGTTGCGGCATTGTGCCAGGACATGCAAAGCACCACAGTTGTTCAAATGAGTTCGGTCAATAAGCTCTCCCAGGTTTCGCGCTCGCGGGCCGGGCTTACCAGTGGGTGCAACCTTGCGACCCATAGTTGGAGGTCGCGATAAAACCCGTCGTCGGATTCCGCGCGCTGCAATTGCTCCCGAAGGGCAGCGCTGTCGCCGACGGGAAAGTATCCCGGATAGTCGGTTCCCAAGATACCAACCGAGCCCGGTATGAGCGACGAAATGACCGGTACGGATGCTGCGATTGCTTCGCTGATGACGTTGGCTCCGCCCTCGAGCTGCGACGTGAGCACAAGCATGTGGGAGCGAGCCAACACGTCCACGGCATCCTCGTGCGCCAGAGGTCCCAGCCATTGGTAACGCGGATTCGTGCGCTGCTCGGCTTCTACTTGCCGGGTAAAATCCGGGTCGAGCACGGCGCCAGCGTGCTTCACCTGGATCCTGGAAGAGGCTGGCAACTCACGTACGGCATAGGCAGGTCGCAGAGGGTCCTTGACCGCTCGCAGGTGCGCCAGTACGCAAACCTGGAAACAGCTCTCCTCACGCCGTGGGGGCGGGGAGGGGCGCTCCGCAGATTGGTAGATCACACGCACCTTTCGCCGCGCGCTTTCGTGGACGGCTTCGACGCCGAGCGCTTGCAAGACCACGATCCTGGATGCCAGCTCCAGCGAACAAATCGCTTCCGCACTGTTCTCCAAGTCGCCATAGAGATCCGTGCCAGTAAGAGCAACAATGATCGGAGCGTGCGGACGCTCCTGGCGGAAACGTTGAATGGCAGGAGAGCTGCGCCGCGCGTGTAACGCGATTAGCAGGTCGCATTCTTCCCCGTTCCAGTCTTTCCCGACGTTGACGTGGTTCCCCAGTTCGCCAAGGAGCCGTGCCCAGCGATCTGCGGTGGTCCGGTTCCCGGTATGGACCTCTGCGGGAGCGGGCGTAACTAGGGCGATCCTCACTCGTTGATGTTGCGCCGGCAGGTGCGGAATCCTGCCCATACGTCGCGGCGATCCGGAGTGTAGAAGTTCCGCCAGGTATTCCGGAGCAAGCGCGGCTGGGTCGGCCAGGCGCCACCGCGCAGCACCTTGTGGGTGCCAAACCAGGGCTGCGAGTACTCCCGATAGGGATCGACCTCGAATCCGGGGTATGGGCCGAAGTCGCCGGCAGTCCATTCCCAGACGTTGCCGATCATCTGGCGGCAACCGAAGGTACTGTCGCCTTCCGACAGTGCGCCGACATCCACGGCGCCCATGGCTCGCCAGCCCAAGTTGGCGCGCTCCGGCGCCGGTGGGTTATCGCCCCAAGGAAAGCGGCGCTTCCCCCCCGCGAGTTCTTTGCCCAAGTACGACGGGTCGGCGGACGCGGCCACCTCCCATTCGAGCTCGGTGGGCAATCGGCGCCCCGCCCAGTTGCAGTAAGCTTCCGCTTCCCACCAGTTGACATGCAGCACAGGACGATGCGGCTCCAGCGCCACCCAATGATCAAAATTACGTCGCAACCAGCGTGCCGCAGCTTCGAGCTTCCAGTACACAGGATGCTCTGCGCCTGCGCTCTCGCGCCAGCGCCACCCGGACTCACTCCAGAATTCCCGCCGGCTGTATCCCTTTGCCTCGACGAACTCCAGAAATTCCGATTGCGTCACGGCCGCGCGCGCGATAGCGAAAGGACGGACCTCGACCGGGTGCGCCCACTTTTCGTTGTCGAAAACAAACTGCTCTTCGTGAAGCGCTCCCAGGAGAAAACGTCCGCCGGGAATTTGCGCATCTCCGCGGAGAGGGCCCGTCTCGCCGGAGTTGGTTGGTTCCAAGCCGGAAAAAAAGGGTGCACGCCATCCGTGAGTCTGCCGAGTGTACGTGAAAGCTTCCGTGTGCATGTCCTCGTGGAAAACGCCCAACGTGATGAAATAGCGTTCCTGTTCGGTGAGTTTTCCCTGCCCGATACGCTCCAACACTCGGTTGCGTACCGTCGTCATGTAGGCCACGGTGTCGTCGCGCGAAGGCAGCGGCAGGCTCCAACGTGTATCGTGCGGGATGGCTGCCGAATCGTACAGCGCGTCCCCGTCTGCGCGGATCGGCGCCTCGCCGCCCGCGTGCCGTAGCGCCCATTTTTCCTGGAACCAGGTAACGTGCCCGATTTCCCACAACAAGGGATTCACAATGCGCAGTTGCGGTCCCATCAGCTGCTCGTCGGTGAGATCCGCCACCACTTCCAGCGTTCTCTGTCGAGCGTCCCGCACCCACGCGGCGAGCATCGCGTCGCTGTTCCCAGGGATGTTGACCGGTGATTGCCGAAAAGTTGCCACACTTCACCTTCCGACGAAGAAAGCAGACAAAATACTAGCCAATCAAAAGTCCGGCGGCAACGGCGGTGGTCCACACGGCCGCCGCCACTAACAGCGCAACCTTCCAGTGACTTTGTCGCGCAATCACCAGCAACGACGCGAGGTTAATCGCCGGGCCTGCTATCAACACCGCCAGAGCGGCTCCAGCGGAAACGCCGGTGGCGAGCAACGACAACGCCAGCGGTATCTCGAAAAAGGAGGGCATGGTCAGCAGCAGCGCTCCCGTCGCCGCCACCAGCAGAATCGGCACCTTCGAGCTCCCGGAAGTCAGCGCCTCGATCGGGATGCGGTTCGCGATCATCATGGAAACCCAAATGCCCAGCAAGATCCACGGCACCGTCCGTACGGTGATGTGCGCGAGCGAGCGGAAGTAGGTCCGTAGGATGTCACCTACGGTGTCTCCCGTTTCTGCGAATTCCTCTACGGCAGCCGTCCGCACCTGCACGCCTCCGGCAACGCGCGCCACCAGCGCTGAAACGATCACCACCAAAAACACGGCCGTGACCAAGCGCGTCCCGGCAACTGCCAGAGGAAATATCATGAACGTCAGGGCGAGGGTAGCGGGATTCAAAGATGGCGCTGCCAGCGTGAATGCCAGCGACGGTCCCAGGCGCTGGCTCCGGCGGTAGACGGCGGCAAACATCGGCGCTACGCAACAAGAGCACAACATGAGGGGAGCACCGACCGCTGCAGCTGCGAGCTGCGGCTTCAGATCGCCTTGTCCCAAGAGCGTGGCTAAGTGTCGCGGCGAAATCGTGGCGTGAACCGCCGCGCTGACGAGCAGTCCGAACAGCAACGCCGGCCAGACGATCTTCAGGTACGCCAGGGTTTGAGCGCTGCTGGCGATCAGTTCCGGTTCGGGGGGACGATGAAGGGCTTCCGGATGCAAACCGAGCGAACCTGTCGCTTGCAATTTGCTGATTCGCTTAAGTCCACCTTGCGCTTTGTAACCGATTAACCCGGCCACGAGTCCCACAAGTAACAGGATCGAAATGATCGTGCGAGGACTGAAGCGGCGCCGACCGGCAAAGCTGGCGGCGGGAAGATTCTCGGCCATGAAGAGCCCCCATGCTGAAGGAACAAGAAGGATACAATATTTCGAGTAGAAGACAAGCGATCCAAAATGTGAAGACCCCACAACCCGGCGGTTGCGGGCAGCGGAAGACGAGTTATGAGCGAGTCGTCGGCAAGCCGGAAGTTAAGATAAATAGATATTTCCTCGTAAGTTCCGGATACCCCGTCAATCGCAAAGGGTGACGGGTCAGACCACATCCAGTCTTCATAAACTTCAGGCTCGAGTGGCGCGACTGGGCTTCCAAGAGATCTTATAGGCCGCCTTTCCGGATACGTCGGTCACTTAAAGGTACCGGTTTTTCGTCACCACGGAGAAACGATGACTTGGTGACAAGTCCGCAGGGAAACGGTCTAGATAGGTTAACGATGCTCGCGGGCTGCGGCGGAAGCGCCAGGCGACTTGCGCCAGCGGTAGAAGAATGGAATGCCTCCCAGGATGACTGCCAGGCCTAGCGAGGACCGCACAGGCCGGATCATCCACAAGTTCACGGTAAGGGCGACCGCGGCAACCAAAAAGATGAGCGGCGTCCAGGGATAGCCCCAGGCGCGGTACGGCCGGGACAAAGTTGGGCTCTTTCTTGCGCAAACGAAGCAAGGCAATCGCAGTTAGTGCAAAGAAAATCCACACGGCAAAGACGAACAGCGAATAGAGCTCTTCGTAAGTTCCGCTGAGCGCGAGCAGCGCGGCTAGGGAGCCGAGGAAGAGCAGCGCACCGCTGGGAGTGCGAAAGGAGGGGTGAATGCGCCTGGCAAATTGGAAGAAGACGCCATCGCGAGCCATGGCGTAAGGAATGCGGGCGCCGGTTAGGACCACGACGTGGAGAGCTCCGAGAGCGGAGATGGCCATGGCTACCGTCAGCCAAGCTGCGCCGCGAGAGCCGGCAAACGACTGGACCACATCCGACGCGACGTGCTGTGATTGCATCAGCTTTGCGAATGGCAAAGTATGGAAGTAAACGAGATTCGTCAGCAAGTACAGACCGCCCACGGTGAGCAGTCCCAGGATGATGGCTCGAGGGATGTTCTTTTGAGGGCGCAGAATTTCTTCGCCCAAGTCGCCGAGGTCATTGAAGCCGTTGTAGGCCCACATGGCAGGAACCAGGGCGGTCAGCAAGGCACCGATCGTTCCCAAACCCAGAGGCGTGACCAGGGGTGCCGCTTCGATCGCATTTTGCTTTCCGAAAAGCACGCCCGCGACCACAATCACCATGATCGTGCCTATCTTCAGGGATGTCAGCAGCACCTGGATAGCCCCGCCCATGCGCACGCTCAAATAATTGATCGCGGTGACGGCCAGCACCACCAGCGCCGCGAGCGGCTGGGCTGCGGTGAAGGCGAAATCGTATCGTCCGATATGGCGTGTGAACAAGGGCGTAGCCACAACCGGGAACAGGAATCCGGCGAATCGCAGAAATCCGGCCGCCAGCGTAGCCATCGCCACAGGCCGCTCAAGAAACGAGCTCATCCAGCCGAAGAGAAACCCCCAGAGGGGGCTGAGACCGCGGTTGAGGTAGACGTAGGGGCCGCCTGCTTTGGGGAACGCCGCGCCCAGTTCGGCATAACAGAAGGCGCCGAAAAGCACGATGAGCCCGCCGACAATCCAGGCGGCAAAAACGAGCTTGGCTGAACCGACGGCGCGGGCCATGTCGCTGGTGACGAGAAAAATGCCCGTGCCGATGGTGTCGCCAATGACGATCGCGGTCGCCGACCACAGACCAAGGCCACGAATCAAGTCCGATGGCTCAGGACGCGCGGCTAGGTCGGGACGTGTCGCGCACATGAAAGTTCAGAGAGCCTACTATCAGGGATTGAGGTGGTCAACCAGCGCTTGCTTGTTGGCTGCGTGCGAGGGCCCGAGAAAACTTGTGTTTGCGTACTCCGTGGCTGCGAGGCGCACTTACGCGCTATCATCGAGGCCGCGATGGCTGCGCAGAAATCCATGCTGAATGAATTCGCCTGGGACCAGCGCTATAAAGTGTCCGGTATCGAAGATGTGCTTACCCCTGCGCTTTTGATGTATCCGGAAAGCATTGCTTCAAACGTGGAGCGGACGGTGGAGTTGCTGGGCGGTGATGCGGATCGCTGGCGCGTGCACATCAAGACGGCAAAGCTCGGCTACACCGTGCGCATGCTGGTTGAGCGCGGCATCCGCAATTTCAAGTGCGCGACGACGCTGGAACTGCTGGTGGCCTGCCAGTGCGGCGCGGCAGATGTTCTCTTAGCTTATCCATCTATAGGCGCAAATGCGCAGCGGGTGCGGGAAATAGCGGAGCGGTTCCCGGAGGTGCGCATTTCCGTCCTGGCCGAGAACGAAGAACAGGTGCGGCAATGGCGCGGCAGCCGCGCTGGGGTTTTTCTCGACATAAATCCCGGCATGAACCGCACTGGCATCGAGCAGAGCCAAAGCGGCGAAGTTGTCGCACTGGCGCGCGCGATTGGCGCCGGCGGCCTGGAGTTCCGCGGTCTGCACTACTACGACGGCCAATACGGCGAACTGGAAGAGCCCGAACGGACCGAGGCGGCGCATGACGGCTACCACCACTTGCTGAAGGTTGTGAGAGAGGTCGAGCGCGGCGGAATGGGCGTGCCGGAGGTGATCACGGCAGGAACGCCGACGTTCCCGTGCTCGCTTTCTTACGCAGGCTTTCGCAAGGGAGGATTCATCCACCGGGTTTCGCCGGGAACCATTGTCTATTGCGATGCCACGAGCCTGGCGCAACTCCCCGACGAGTACGGCTATCGGCCGGCGGTGTTGGTGTTGACGCGCGTGGTTAGCCGGCCACGCGCGGGAATTGTCACCTGCGATGCCGGGCACAAGGCAGTGTCAGCCGACGCCGGTGTTCCCACGTGCGTGGTTGTGGGACATCTGGAACTGACGCCGCTTTCGCCCAGTGAAGAGCATTTGCCCATGGCGGTGGAGGGAGGAGCCGCAGCTCCGCAGGTCGGGGAAGCGCTTTATCTCCTGCCCCGGCACGTTTGCCCCACGGTCAACAATTTCGATTGTGCGCTGCTGGTGCGGGAACGCAAAAAAGCAGAGTCCCAGCCGACGCTCGTCGGGCCGGAATAAATTCGCGCTGTAGCGGGCGGATGGCCCTATGCCTCGAAAATGACTTGCGCGAGTGCCTGAGCCTTTGTGTGCGTGATGCTCAGCGCGACATGCTTCACTCCGAGCTGCAGGGCAATTTTTCCCGCCTCGCCCCCCAGTGCCAGCGTCGGCCGCCCGCCGGCCTCCCGCACCACCTCCAAATCGACCCAGCGGACCCCGCGTCGCCAGCCTGTTCCTAAAGCCTTCATCCCCGCTTCTTTCGCCGCAAAGCGTCCGGCGTAGCGTTCGTATCTGTTCTTGAACTGCTCGCAGTACTCTCGTTCCTTCGCCGTGTACACTCGTCTCAGAAATACCTCACCATGGCGCTCAATCGCCGCCTGGATGCGGCCCACTTCGGCAATGTCCACACCCATTCCTATGATCAAGACGCCTCCAGCGCTCGGCTCACCGGCTGTCTCCGATTATACTGGTAGAGTTGTGGCTCCCACGAAATCACTGACGGCCAGGCGCATCGTCCACAAACAGCGTA
>WNEZ01018562.1_pt1 | contig 10399 bp, 17 predicted proteins | sample 5400521 | NCBI WGS metagenome assembly WNEZ01 (sample SAMN13153339, study PRJNA577476) | soil metagenome | isolation source: 120 cm saprolite under Douglas fir tree site 2 hole 1 replicate 1 | place: USA:California | collected 2015-04-18
TCAATGCGGTTCGCGCGGTAGCTTAGGTCATCTCGCCTTTCGGCGACTATCGTGCGCTGGCTCGCCAGCGCGCCATTGATCTGCGCTTGAAATTTTCCAAGCTCCGCGTGAGCAGCGTAAATGGGTCCCCACTCAGCAAAGGCTTTGCCCATGTGTGCAAATGAATCGAACGGATCGAACGACAGCACTTCCGAATCTCCGGTGACCGACTCCAGCACAATCCACGAATTCGGCACCTCCAGATTCGCACAAGCACGTGCTGCGGCCGCGAGCGCCTTGCCGCTTTCAGTCCTTTTATCGAATGGGAATCTTTGATAAACCAGCATTACCAATTTTGGGGGAGTCGTCTCCGACCGTATGACACCCTTTGTCTGGCCGGTTGCACCACCAGCGCAGATCAGCACGAATGCGGCAACCATCGCAATATAGTGCGCAATTGGCATTACGCTAAGGCCTCCGCAGCAACTATCGAAATGATTTCATAACAATGCTGGTTCCCTCGACCCGAGAAACTGTGGTTTATCGACGAGCAAAGGCTCGGGAGAAAGGAGCCAGACATGATCATTATAGGCGTAGATTATCACCCGAGCTTTCAGCAAATCGCATTTATGGATCAGAAAACGGGTGAGTGCGGAGAACGGCAACTGAATCACAGCGATGGAGAAGCGGAGCGATTCTACAGGGAACTAAAGGAGCGAGGAGTCAGCGTGCTTACTGGCAGAGCTGGGTTTCGAGTTGTGGATTGGATCCGGCGGAGATTAAGACCAAGCGAGTCCGGAAGCAGAAAACCGACCGCGAGGATGCTCGACTCATGCTGAAGTTGCTGCTGGAAAATCGCTTTCCGCGAATTTGGGTACCGAGTCCGGAGAATCGTGATCTGCGGCAACTGCTTTGGCATCGGCATCGACTGGTGCAGATGCGCACGCGGATCATGAATCAGCTCCAGGCGGTGGCGATGAACGAAGGCTATCGCTGGAAGAAAAAACTGTTCAGCCAACAAGGGCGAGCACTGCTAGAGAAACTCTCGTTGGCTCCCTGGGCTAGCCGGCGCCGGAAAGAATTATTGGAGCTGCTGGACCAGTTGGATCCAAAGATTGCGAGTTAACGGCAGCAGTTGAGCGAGAAGCCAATAAACGGCCCGAGGTGGTGCGGTTGATGACCCATCCTGGTGTGGGACCCATCACGGGGCTGGCCTACATGCCATGGTTCCTCGAGGTAGTTTTGGCCTCATTCCGGTCTGGGAGAAGCGCACGCAGCCACAATAATGCTCGCGGGTAGACCAGCGGATCATGTGCTTAGCTGTTCGAGAAGTTGACAAATGGTTGACAAATCAGTTTTGTGAGGGAGATCCCGGAAATGGAAAAAGTGAGAATACCTGCGTATTTTTTACTGGTGATGGTGGGCCTGGGTGGACTTGAACCACCGACCTCGCCCTTATCAGTATTGAAGTCGTTGGTTTCCACCTGGGTAGCGATTCTTTGAAGAGGACGTTCACGGAGCTTCCTCGAATCAGAGGAAGGGCACGAGGGCGAGCTTGCAGTTGACATAGCTATGTCAGATAGCTATCATCGAGAGTATGAAGGTTAGCGTGGCGGATGCCAAGAACAAGCTTCCCGAGTTAATCAAGGCGGTCGAGGATGGCGAAACAGTGACCATCTACCGCCGGGGTGTGCCGGCCGTGGATATCATCCGAACAAAAAAGCCTAGTCGCAAAAAGCGGAAGCTCGGGACACTGAAAGGCAAAATTCAGATTCTCGATATCGACTGGTGGAAACCCATGTCCGACGACGAAGCCGACGCCTTTGTAGAAGGGCGTGAGTAGGTGCGGTTGCTCCTGGATACGGTAGCATTGATTTTCGCTGTTGAGTCACCAGAACGGTTCACCAAGCGCGCGACCGCCATTTTAGAGAATACAGAAAACATCCTTGAGCTGAGCGTAATTTCTCTTTCCGAAATCGCCATCAAAGCAGCCCGCGGCAAGTTAAAGTTTTCTGCCACGGACACGCGCCACGCGCTTGAGGACCTGGACCTTCGCGTACTGCCGTACACTGCGAACCATGCATTCTTTCTTTTCGGTTTACCGCTCCTGCATGCGGACCCCTTCGACCGTCAAATCATCGCCCAGGCTTTGTCGGAAGAGATCCCGGTCATGACTTGCGATGAGAAATTCAGCCTGTACAAAGGTCTCAAGGTTCTTTGGTAGTTTTTCGGAATTTCATTCCTTTCCAAGGTGGTTCTCAGAGGAGATTCGTGGAACCGTCAGAGGTGAGACTCCGCGCGTATTTAACATTTGATGATGGGCCTGGGTGGACTTGACCACCGACCTCGCCGTTATCAGTATTGAGGTCGTAGGTCGCCGCCCCTAGCAGTCATCCAGGCAACTTAATCTTGTCCATCCGGGATTTCTACTCCGCTTAGGTATCTGGCTTTGCGGCAGTGATCACCCCCGCGACTCTATCGACGTACAGTCGAACGACAATCCATCATGAATTGCGGAGGTCCACGATCGCGATGTTTGGTCCGCGAGGTTTTCTTGGTAGCAGATGCTCTTATTGGTTGTCGACGCGTATTCTGTTGGAAGATTCTTGTTGACTGACGTTGTGACGGCGTACCCGGAAGTAACCCAGTTGAGTAGCCGACGCCCGGCTGCGTGTTCAGCCTCAATACGGCAGCGTCGCTACCGGATGAGATGGATCGGTACGCCCAATTTGAGCTTCTTCCATGACTTGTCAGCTGTGTACACGGGAGCTCTCAGGAAAATTCCGAGGGCTAGACAGGCTCGGTCTCCCAGTGACAAGCGCAGTGGGTGAGTTTTGGTAATCAGATTTCCGGCAGCCTCCGCGTGCTCAGCAGTAAAGGCCGTGGCCTCCCGAATGGGGCTGAGTGTTGCGTGCCACGCGTCGCCTGGGGCCAACCCTCGCCGTACAAGTTTGCCTTGTACTTCGGCGAGATTGACAGTGCTACTGGTGGCCGTGCTCAACATCTCGGGAGTAAGCCTGTCCGCGCCTGGTTCACGATTCAGCACGGCAAGCAGGGCGGAAGCGTCGAGAACGATCTTATTCATTCCGAGCCGCCTCGCGTCGTTCGGCAATCAACTCGTCGACGAGAGACGTACCTCGCTTCACATGCTTCCGGACAAGGCGCTGAGCGCGCTCGACGCGGCGTTTTAGCGTCGTGATCCTCAATTCGTCATCCTCCATGCGCAATACAACTTCATCGCCGATATTGATTCCTAGCGCCTTGCGAAAAGAGGCCGGTATGACGACACGACCATTCTCATTGACACGCTGCCTAGTTTCCGTATTCACTGTCATAGTGTGCTCTATGTGACATCATAATAACATTGTGTCATGGAATGATCAAGAAGACATGTCGCTTCTAGTCCGACCAAGGCGCCTTTCTGGGGCACGAGGCGACTATTTACGGCATGGAATCCTGCTGACGATCTCGCAAGCGAACCGTCTGACTGGATCGCCGGAAGAAGAACACCACTCGACGTTTTCATCGACGCATCCCTGACCACAGCACGGCAGACCCATCTCCTGCCGGATGTGAGCTCGCAGTGCTAACATCAGCCGTGATATTTCGTTCAGGGAACAGTTCTTGAAAGTTCGAGAACTGAGAATCCAGCTGACTCTGCGGCCTTGGCCAATCGCTGGTCCCCGCAGATGAAGCTCCTCTTGGAGGGACGCTGTTCGCACCAGATCAATGATGCGGCAAGTTGCAAGCTATCGGCCGCCCGCAAGGAATGCTTATCCAACAACTGCGTCGCCAAATCACGAACCTGATCGCCGGGAAGAATTTCCCTCCACCCACGGTTTAGCAAACGCAGTCGTGCCACCGCACCGTGTTTGTCGAGATCGGTTATCTCCTTATCCCGATGGAGGCGGCAAATAGCACTGTGAACTTCTACGAGACTTCCCCACCAAACTGCAGGCGCAAATCTCCTCAGATGGGACTGAGCGTGACGACTCGCGGCTTCGTGAATGCACAAGGGAACTAGCGCGCTGGCATCCCAAAACGCGGTCGTTTTTTTCACAGTTCTTCTTCTCTGTCGGCGAGAATGGCTTGAATCGCCCGGTTCCCTGCAACGCTTCCCGTTGGAATCTTCAAGAGCGCCTTTACATCGAGTCGCACCTTGGGGAGACGCAGTTTCCCCGCCGCAACCAACACGAGTTCCTGATCGTCGGCACCTTCCGCCGAAAACGGAACTAATTTGGCCACCGGGAGATTACGGTCTCGGATTACCACTTCTTCGCCTCCTTTGGCGAATGTAAGGTACTTGCTCAGCCGGTTCTTTAGTTCCGCCACATTCACACTGCGCATTTGGCCGCTCCTTCTTCATGGCTATTATAGCCATGAATAGACCCAAATGGGAAGAGCCCAATGGTCTGCAAGATGGTTTTTCGAAGAGAATCCTCACCAGCCTCTCATTGGAGGAGGTAGCGGCTGGCTCGTATCGCCACATTCCCATCAACTCGAAGCGCGTTTACCGTGGAGGGGTCCTCACTCCCTCGCAGGCGACTACTTACGCTCGTTCGAACTTTGAATTGCCTTGCGGAGAGCTCCTTGTCGAAGGTGGCCCTTTTTCTTTGGCGGTCTCCATCACCGTCTTGCCCTTGTTGTCACGAATGGTCAGGTCAGCCCATGTTCATTGAACAGCGGTATGGCGTCATTATCGACGGTCGTAACGATCGGCGTTTCAGCGTGCTTGTTGCGCGCATTCCTCTTCTTCCACATCGGTGAGGAAAGTTGCGTGTAGCGGTGTATTCCCTCGTTATCGTGTTCGCTCAGGCTTGAGCGAGCCGACGCGCACACTCCACGCTCCCGGCATTTCCCGTTCGGCAAACTGCGATACAGGGACGGGACGGGCCGAGTCGGGTCGGGGAGGTGGATGCGATGAGATTCCTGCTCGGTTTTTATTTTTGGCGCTTTCTATACCGGCAACCGTGCTTTCCGGGCCGCCTTTCTGCTCATCATTCTCATCATGGTCTTCTGGCTCTACCAGATGTCGGAACCTCTTGGCCACAATAGGCGAGTTGCTTCGCCTGGAGCGGACGCCCGCTGAATCAGATTATTGTGCCTTGATGCCTTCTCCCCACATCAATTGCTGCCAGGACGCCGCGGATCGTGGGAAGATGGGGGGAATGTCCGCAACGTTGGAAAACATTCGCGTGAACTTACCCTCTCCAGAAAAATACAGAATAACGTATTGGTCGTGCAGCGGATCACGGCGCGCAATTTCCTCCCTCCATCTTTCGACAAAATAGATATAGGCCAAGGTCTCGTTGTGGTTGCCCGAGCACAGGCCAAGCAAATTGACACGATAGTGTTCGGGTGAGCCGACTCCCGCGTCTATGGCATCGGGCGTACCGGCAATCTTTAGGATTTCGTCGGAACTCATTCCTGGCCGCAACTGGGAAAAGTGTGTGCGAGCTTTGCCCAGATCCGAATCCGACATGCGAAATCGCGCTTGTGCGGGAGCACTCTTGAGAGCAATTGGCGACACACGACAGCAATCCGGATGACTACGCAGCCAAGCTTCGACTGCGTTCTGCAGTCGTTGCCGGTGATCGCCAACACTCGCCCACAGGAAATAGTCGTCCATCCTTAGTTCACTAGCCTTTTTGTGAGCCAGCGCGGGCAACACGTCCGGCACTCCCTTGTCCCCAAGGATCATGTATGCAACGTCTCCAACCACCGGTACTCCCAGTAGTGGCTCTGAACGTGGGTCGGGCATCCATCGAGTATCGGTCAGTCGATTCACCAGGCAGGACAGAGAGTATGCACCGAGCCGGTCGACTGCGTCGTAAGTATCGTCCGTGACGATCGCGTCGTAGACCTCATCGGCATCGGGCCGTTTCTCACCGGGCTCAGCTTTGGCCTCTACGATTTCGCGATATTCCAAGAAGGTCCCGACATTCGGCAACTGGCGGCACATGAGTTCCGCAAGCTCCGGCGCCTGTTTGGCATCGAGGATCACGGTCGGATAACCAATAGGAATCTTTTGCCCCAAGAAATGAGGTTGCTTGTGCAACAAGTAAACGTCCAACGCAGCTTTCACTTTGGCGAATTGCTCGCGAGACATGGTCTTGAGGCCGTAACGTAAGGACACTTCGGGTGCATTGAAGCCGATAGCATCGATCCCATGGTGATCGGCCAGGAAAATGGCTCGCTGGTTTTGGAACTTCTGCGAGATGATTGTGACCCTTTCTTGACCGAATATTTCCTTCACCCGGACCACCGAATCCAGTGTTCGGAATCCTGCATAGTCCAAATAGACTCGGTCAGCCGGCACGCCTTTGTCGATCAAGGCCTTCTTCATGTCGGTTGGCTCATCGTAGCTTTGGACGTGGTTGTCGCCGCTCACAACGAAATAGTCGATCTTCCTGTGGTAGTAGAGTTCCGCTGCCGCCGCGATTCGGTTTTCGAAATAGGGATTAGTCCAGCCTCCGAAGGTGCGCTTGGGGCATCCGAGAATCAACCCGACGCGCCGGTGAGGAATTAACGATATGTTGGAATAGGTCTTGCCCTTAGACGCGTGGGCAATTACGACCCTGGCGGCAATCAGCGCAGCTACACAGAGCGTCGCCAGCACGCAAAACGCAAAGAGGACTTTTCGAAACATGAGAGCCTGATGGTCCCGTACTGCACCAGCATACACGCCAATGTTTACCGGCACAGGTCTCTGTCCGGAAGGACGTTCCGTGCGCGAAACATGAAGATTCTGGGTGGATCGTCGGGTGCCCGAACGATTTGGGGGCGTATTCCATTTCACAAGCAAAGACATTTTCCTTCTCCTGAACGTGCGTATCGAACGATCGCCGGTCGGCGCTACGGCGTGTGGGATCCGACTAAACGTGAAGTTGACAAACGGTTGACAAAACGGCTTCTTGAAGAACATCGCCAAAACGGGGAAGAGTCAAGAATAACCGCGTATTTCACTGATTTGAATGGTGGGCCTGGGTGGACTTGAACCACCAACCTCGCCCTTATCAGGGGCTTTTATGGTGCTATATGCATAGTAGCGTGGCGATGATTACGCTGCTGACAACCATGTAGATCTCAAGAATCGGAGAGCACCGAATCGCCAGCACCAGAAAGTTTCTCGTCGGAGACCGTATCTGCTTCGAAGCCTGCCTCGCGAAGGATCGGCGCGTATTCTGTTGGAAGATTTTCGTCGACTTTAAACTTCAAGCTTTGATTTCCAGCGGCAAATCCACAGTGCCCTCGCGGGTCAACTCAGCCGCGTACGCCAATGCCGCATCGATATCCGGGTCTGTCAGCACCGGGTAGCTCCGCAATATCTCTTCGCGCGGTACACCTGCCGCAACGTTATCCACTATGACGGACACTAAGACACGTGTTCCGCGGATGCACGCTCGGCCGTGGCAGACGGCCGGGTTTACGCTGACCCGCTCACGCCAGTTTTGCATACGTTTATTCTAACCAGATTCAGCCCCCAGCGCCATCGTCGGCGCCATAGCAGTTTGTATGTTCTGATTTGTTCCGGAGGACCAGGCCCTCGCAGGATTCTCAGAAGGGTGACTGAGACGCCCCCCTAGGTCAAGGTCGTTCAGCGTGTCGATAAAGTAGAGTGCGTCGAAGGGCTGCGCCGGGTTGGCGACAGTCTCCACCTTGTATTTGGGAAGGCGCATCAAAACGGGTGCAGCAGGCTGATTGGATGGCGTCGTTGTGGGCACAATTTGAGCGATGCAGATCAAGTCGTCATGTTCGAGCCGGCGCCTCTCTAAAATGATTGGTTGGGCTCGCCGGGGAACAGGCAACGACTGTCGAGTCGTGCCGCCCCGGAGGGATCCTTCTTCACCCGCCGATAGAGCTTGCCGGTAGAGCTCTTTCTTCGTGCCAATTCCAGCATCCACATATAAACCGGTCGATTCTTCAATCTCTTTGCGGTTCACCTCTCGCCGGAACTTTAAGTCACATTCTTCGCTTCCCCTATTATGCGATTCAGCACAAAGACCTGCCTACGATCCGAGTGGGCCGTTGCCGGCTGATAACTGAGAAGGCGTTACGTGAGTGGCTGGAGCGAAAAACTGAACCAACCGTTGAAACCCGAGGCTAACTAACTGAGATTCCGCGCCCTGCGTTATATTCCTGGGATCGAGCCACTTCGGAACGCGCCATTGGCACGGCCGCGTGAACTTCTTGTGCCTACAAGTTTGCCTTGGCGAGTCGGCGCAGGAAACTCTCCTTGGCGGCGTGTACTTGCCGGACCTTCTCCAAAGCCGCTTGAAATCCGGCTGTCTGGCCACGGCAGACGGCGAGGTCATGCAGGTCGGTTAGCAAACTGACCGCTCTGTCGTAATCTTTGGGCTGCCGCGTCTGGACATGCGCCGCAACCTGTTTCCAGATTTCCGGTTGGCGTCGTCCCAATTGATCGAGATACCGCGCCCGGTTTGCCAGGTCTTCCGCTCTGCGTTTTGCCGCTTCCGCTGTGCGCTGTTCGTTCAGCAACCGGGCTCTCTCTCTGGCGCGCGTCTGAGCCGCTACCAGAAGATCGCTTACCTTACGCCATTCGCTTACAGCGAGCGCGTCGGAAGTCTGCTGTAAGTTCGTACGTCGAAAACGCCGCACCAGGTCGTTTCGCCAGCGCTCGTCTTGATCCACGGCCGCAGTGATCAGCAACTCGCTCTTGTCCTTTTCCGGCAGGCCCCGGATCCATTCGGACAGCTCTCTGCGACTCGGTCCGGCGGCGAGAGGTTTAGAAGCCTGTGCTGCAACCTCGACGAGGTCCTCATCGATTTCGAGAAATTCGATCAGGGCATATAGCGGACCGGACAGCTCTTCCAACCCTGCAGGAACGGGTGGTTCCAGTTTATCTTCATCAAGTCCGCCATCCTGAGCAGATCGAAGCCAGCCGAGATAAAGGCATCGGTGGTCGCCGCGAAGCAAATCTGAGCGCAGAGGCATCAGGGAGGCCATCCATCGGGTCCCGTCGTCCTCGCCATCCCACCCCGACTCGAGTCCAAATTCAACGATCACGAATGTCCCGGTTTTTCGTACCCGTAGGGTCTCGCCTGGCGCCATGGCCTCGAGCAGCTTGTAGTCGATCGATCCCTGCGGAAGCCGGATATGAAACTCGCGCGTTCCCCAGTTCGCGACGTAGACAAAAGCGTCGAAATACTTCTCCAAAAGCTTGCTCGGATTGGCTTTCAGGTCACCCCATTCGTAGTGGTTCGTGAAGCTCGTGGCGGTAATTACTGCCCGCGTGGAGATGGAACGTAGCGTGGCCATCTCGTTTCTCGTCAGCGGACGGTCGAGGGTACGGAAATCGTAGTACTGATATTCGCTCACCGAAAACCTCGGCACCAATGGCGATAAGCGGCAATCCATTCCGCGCCTGTCGGAGTCGGCGTTGGCAAAGGCAAGTCCAAGATTGGGATCTTCTGCAGCGTTTTGCCTCGGCGGCAAATGCCAACAATTTGGCCATCTAGTGTCATGTCGACCTTCTCCACGTCAGCGTCGACGCCAAGGATCTTCACAGAGAACGGCAACGCCAGATGCTCCTCAATCATCGTGAGGAACCCGGCTGCTTGTTCTTCTTCGGTGTAAGCATCCAACACCGCTTCTTCGATCAGTTGCATCAGCTTAGCCCGGCTGAGTGAAGGGACATTTGTCCCAGGTCCTGCTTTCAGCTTCCGCAGATGCAGAACCGCCGGGCGACTGTTCCGTCTCGTCATATTTCTCCGTTGATCGAAGGCTCTTTGGGAGCTTGATGCTCAAGCAAGCGCTGCACCTCAGCAAGAGCCGACCGCAGTTTCCATGAGCTTGGGATCAGATTCGTTCACGTGAGCCATCGTCACCGTCTACCATCTGTCACTGGTCCAGGAATAATCTCACAGTTTGCGGACCCGTTGTTGTTGCCCCGTAGGCACCGTCTATTAGCTGCCCGGCACGTGGCACGGCAGCGTGTGGCTGACTGCGGGTCGCTTGTTCGCGAGAAAGCTCTCCAGTCATCCCAACTTATCCCGCCTCTTGGAGGGACGGTGAAGAACTCTTTCCCGAGCCGGCTGTCACACTGAGTGCAATAACCGATCGCACGAAGATTTGATGCATAACAATCGTTGTGCTCGGCGGCGGTTTGGAAAACCGCCGCGATTATCTGAGTGAGTCGGGCTGGAGTCTGGTGTTGCGTCGAGACGTTAGTTCCAAGCATTTGCACGGAAGGCGCGTTTTTCGTCCAAGTGGATTACTTCCGAGTTGTCCGTGAGCCAGTCGCAATCGTCCCAAAATGATGCGTGAATTGAGTCGAGCCTGAGATGGATCTTGAAGGGTTTAAATTGCGCGATGGGACTATAATTCGGGAATGGCATCCGCAGGGCAAAGCATCGAGCAGCTTCGGCAGGCGCAAGACGTTGACGCCATTCCTACTCTG
>WNEZ01021715.1_pt1 | contig 10399 bp, 5 predicted proteins | sample 5400521 | NCBI WGS metagenome assembly WNEZ01 (sample SAMN13153339, study PRJNA577476) | soil metagenome | isolation source: 120 cm saprolite under Douglas fir tree site 2 hole 1 replicate 1 | place: USA:California | collected 2015-04-18
GAGCCAGATCTTGCGCGAGTGCTCGGTCAGAAGATTCATCTCCTCGAATCCTTCGGCCACCGCAAATCGCCGCGCCCCGTCGCCAACGATCATCACGTGATTGGTTTTCTCCATGACGGTCTTGGCGAGGCGCGCAACGTTCTTTATGCGGTGCACGCTTGCGACCGCGCCTGCCCGGTGCGTCGACCCGTGCATCACGCTGGCATCTAGCTCCACTTCACCCTCTTCATTGGGCAGCCCGCCGTAGCCAACGGTGTCGACATTCGGATCGTCTTCAACGACAGTGACAGCCGCAACCACAGCGTCCAGCGTGTCGCCGCCGCGCTTAAGAATGTCCATGCCTTTGTCAAGCGCATGGAGGCCGTTGGCGCTGGAAATAATCAGCGGCCGCGTGCCCTGCGCGGCCGGCCCGAGGCCTGCGAGCGCGGGCGACTCGCTGCCGTTCGGGTGCGAGCGTCCGAATAGTTTGCCGGCGCCGGCAACAGCGCTCCCGGCAAGCGAAGTGAGAAAGAATTTACGGCGTGACCAGAGTTCCATTTGAAGATCCTCCTCGATGTGCCCAGGGCAATATACAACAGTTGAATGTCGCCGGTTGAAGGCCAGCAGAAAAAATCACTGCATGGTTCTAGCCGGCAGCGGGGGAACCGGCAGGGGATTCGCCTTCCCAGCGCGCAATCAAAACGCAAGCGACGCAATTGCCCAGGACACTCACCGCCTTTCGTCCCATGTCCATGAGCTGATCGATGGCGAAAAGAAGAAACAACGGTTCCATGGGCAGGTGAAACGAAGTCGCCGCGCCGAAAACAATCAGCAGCGAAGCGCGCCACGCCGGCGGTTCCTTTGCTGCTGATCAGAAGCGTCAGCATCATCAAAACTTGCTCGCCGATGCTGAAGTGCAGTCCCGCGGCCTGGACGACAAAAAACAAGGCCAAAGATTGATAGAGACTCGCGCCGTCCAGATTGAAGCTGTAGTCGGTGGGCAGGACGAAGGGCACGATTTCGCGCGGCACGCCGAAGGATTCCAATTGCTCGATGGCGCGAGGCAAAGTAGCCTCGGAGCTCGCGGTGGCAAATCCGATGGTGACGGGCTCGGCGACGGCGTTCATAAAGCGCTTGATGGGGATGCGGGCCCACAATGCGATTGGCAGCAGAACGCAGACGATAAAGAACGCGAGCGCGACGTACATGGTGGCCAGAAGTTTTAGCAGTGGAAGAAGGGCGCCCAGGCCAAGATGGCCGACGGTGTAGGCAACGGCGCCAAAGACGCCGAGCGGCGCGGCGTACATGACAAGATTGGCGAATTTGAACATGGTTTCCGAGAGGCTTTCGGCGAAGGTCAGCATCGGGCGGCGCTTCGCGTCGGGCACCAGGATAAGCGCCATGGCGAAGAGGACGCTGAAGACGACGATTTGCAGGACCTGTCCTTCGGCGACGGATTTGGCGATGTTCTCCGGGAAAATGTCGGTGATAAGTTGCGTGGCGGTGTGCGGCGAAACATTGACCGATTCAGCGGCTGATGACGGCGGCAGCCGAACGCCTTCTCCCGCGCGGCTGATATGGATAGCGGCGAAACCGATCAGCATGGCGATGGTGGAGACGATTTCAAAGTAGATGAGCGACTTGATGCTCAGGCGGCCGACTTTCTTCAGGTCGGCGTGGCCGGCGATGCCCACCACGAGGACTCCGAAGAGCAACGGCGCGATGATGACCTTGATGAGGCGGAGAAAAATCGTGCCCAGGAGCTGAAGTTTCACCGCGACGGCGGGCGCGTCGTGGCCCAGCTCCGCGCCCGCGAGAAGGCCGACGAAGATCCAAGCCGTCAACGAACGCCGCGAAGCGGCATAGGCCGCGATGAGCAGGATCGCCAGCCAGCGCAGGAGCGCTGTGGCAAGCCCGGGCAGCGGCAGCATCTGAGCGCCGGCGAGCAACGACGCGGCAGTAGCGAGTGCGGAAAGGAAAATGGCCGCGAGGAGAAGTCTGTTTTTCATCAAAGCTCGATCCGGGAGCGCATTGAGGGCGAAAGGTATGCTGCTTAGGGCTGCGTGTCAATGACAGGTGCGACCGCGGAGAGGTGAGAGGTTTGGAGCTACCGGTGTCCGCCATCATATTGATCCTTTGGGAGAAGTGCCGTCGGAGGCCACCTCCGTTGTGACGGCAAGGGTTTGTAAGTGAATGAAAAGAATAGAGATGCAGGCGCCGTTGGGGGCGGCAGACGGGAGAAGAGTTTGTAAGAGCCAGGAAGTAAAGGAGATAGGGAGATAGGGGCGCAGGGGGATACGGGACAAATTGATAGGGGTGGACGTGGTCCCTCCCCGATCCCGGACGAGGCTGAACGAGATAATCGCGGAATGGGGATACCCCACCCCCGGGTGTTTTTGCCAAAGAGTTCGGAATTGCTTGAAAAGAAAAGAGTTGTGATTTCGGTGAGTGCAAAAGAGTGCGCAACAGTATGAAAAGAAAGAACTTGAACATAGTGGCGTGCGAGACGTGACGAGTGGCGGGTTCCGAATTGGGAAGGATATGCCCCCACCCCGTATGTTTTTTGGAAGTGCGCATTCTAAAGAGGTTGCGGGAGAAAGTCTCGTAAGTGCGCATTCCACAGGACTTAGAGCGGCTGTGTTTTCAATGGTTTCGGAGTGGCTTGGAAGTGCGCATTTTAAAGGGTTTACGGACGGCTTTTGTTTCCTAAAGAATATACTCAATGGAACGGCAGCTTCTAAAGGAGTTAGAAGGACCGCGTGGCGGGGGCGCATGGTTCGCAGGGCACGGAAGAGCCGTGCCGACTCAACGAAAACATTATAGCATATTGGTACAATTTGTCAAGGGTTACTTGTAAGTGTCCCATTTGCTTTCGGATAGCGAAACGCGTTTCAAATAAGGACTCGGAAGGACGGAATAAGCGTGGCAAGGAAGCCGTGCTGGGGCGGTCAGACGGTTGGGAGCCAAGGGAAGGCCTGATGCTTGATGGATTCGTAGTTGGCGGCAAAGAGTTGGGATGACTTCCGAGCAGGCGACCATCTGGGAGTTAGCGCCTGGCGGCTCGAACCGATGATGCCGGGTGCGGCAACTCTTACGGGCAGTCCGTCAATGGGTCGAGGGGACGCCCCCCCCGAACACAGAACCAGTTTCAAGCGGGCGGGGAGATCCCAATCGCGGGGCTTTCCGCCAAGCGGTCAGATGCAGGAGAGCGTGTTCACGACCTGAACCTGCGCGCGCCTGACTGCTTGGGCCTTGCTGACGAACCCAGCCTCTACTGCTCGAGGTTGATGAGCGCAGTATTTGAATGCCGTGGATGGGAGAAGAGGAGGCAAAAAAGGCCGGCGCTTTTGGCGCCGGCCTTCTCTCAGCGCTTACGCCGCCTGGCGATCATTGCTCGACGTTGAAGATGGTCACGTTCTGGGATGCCGTAGGAGGACTTCCCTGTTGGGCCAGACTCATGATCACGGCTTTACGCCCCTTGATGACCCAAATGACCAGCGGACTGCCGCCGGACGGAGTGATAACGCCGCGTCCCGTCGTATTGTCGATCGTGTATGTGCCGGAGATCGACCCCGTGCTTGTGCCAGTGATAGCACTCATGTCTGAAGTTCCGTTGATATTGGGACTACTGAGTGCAAACGAGCCCGACTCCACAGGCGTAAAGCCTGATCCGGGCTCGTCTGAGCCAAAGATGAAGGTGCCGGTGATGGAGGCGAAGCCCCCCGTAGGTGCCGTTTGCGGCTGGAAGAAGCCTACCTGGACATCGTTTCCAGCCATGGTGGACCCCGTCCCCGCGCCTTCGAGCAGGAACCCTGTGTTGGGCGCAACTGCGGCAAAGGAACTCGGTGTAAGCCCGGCGGGCGACGTCACAGTAAGGACGCCCAAGCCGTTGGTTTGGACGGTTACCGTTCCGCTGATGGCCTGATTTAGAACCAGCATGCCATCGGCGTTCGAGTCGAGGATTCCGGTGAAAGTGCCGGGGCTGGTCGAGGTGACCATGCCGATGTCCGTGTTGGTGGCCGCGCCGTGACTCACGTCCAAGCCCGTGAGCGAGAAGACAACAGGGGCGGTGAGTCCGTTGGCGGTGGTGAACCCGCCTGTTGGTACGGTCTGCGCTATGACGACGCCGTTCGCGGCAATGTGACCACCATTGATATCCGCTGCGTTGGTAGTTTGAAGGAAGAGTTCGTTCGATTGTTTAACGATATAGTAGGCGAATGTTTCGGTGACGGGGGTGGCTACAGGAGGACTGCCAATGAAGGCGGTAAACATTAGGGTTAACGTTCCGCGCCCATGGATGGTGTCCGGTGCAGTGAAGGAACCAGTGACCGGGATGTTCGCTTGGCTCGCGCCGCTCACGCTGACGTCTATCGAACCAGAGACGCTCAAGGTTGACGGAGTGAATGTCACCACGCCGATGACGCCAACGCGGTTTTGATTGGCATCGTCCCCCGCGATGGCGAACGCGAACGGCCCGTTGAGAGTAGAAGCCGCAAACGCGGTTTTGTTCTGCAACCTAAATTCTCCGGAGCCGCGTGTGCCTGATGTTGCGCCACTCGCCTCGTCGAATTCGATCAGCTTGCCCTTGGCTCCGTCCGCCCTCACGGCGATGGCAAAGGTAACTGTGTTGGTTCCGCCAAAGTTAAAAATCATAATGCCGCGGAGATCGGTGCCGATTTGGTAGCATCCTCCCGGAAAAGCCTGGTTGACCTTGGGGGTTTGGCCAACTGCGACGCCGTTGCTATCGGCCACCCCTCCGGTGATGCCCCCCATGCCGTCGGTGATGAAGCTCGCGACAGCGTTGAACATCGTCTGACCGGGATCTTGCCAGGCGTTCAACCGGAGCCCGTAGGTGTTGCCGTTGGCGAGCAGGCCCTCCTGGCCGAGCTTGAGCAGTGGGCAGGCAAGTGGTCCGCTGCTCGTGATGGTGAAGCTGAATGAAACAGACTTGGCAGTGTCGGCCTTCGAGGTCGCCGTAATCGTCGGGTTGTTATTGGGAGATCCGGGAACGGCTGCTGGAGGCGTGTAGGTAACACTGGTTGTGGTCGCGCCAGAGAGCATGCCGCAAGTTGGCGAGCAGGCCGTGCCGCCTGTGCCGCCCGTCGTAAGTGCCCACGTAACGCCTTGGCTACCGGTGTCGTTGCTGACTGAGGCGGTAACGGTGACTCCGGTGGCGCCAGCCTGGATAGTGGTGAAGGTGTTGCCGACAAACACCACGGAGACGGCATTGATCGTGGTCGAGTCAGTCGTGCTCGCGCTGGCAGAGCCGCCGCCCGAGACGCCGACCGAATTGACCTGTGGCGAGGTGGCGCTGTTGCCCACATTCACCGTCACGGTGATGGGCGGATAGCTCATCCCGATCGCCAGCGCATCCGTTCGCGTGCAAGTCGTCCCACCTGACGCGCACGTCCAGCCCGTGCCTGCCATGGATACGAGCGTCAGGCCTGAAGGAACCGTGTCGGTCACCGTCACCGTTCCACTCGTCGGCGCCGTGCCACCGTTATTGACTGTGACCGTGTAGGTCGCACCGCTCTGGCCCTGATTGAAGTTGCCCGTATGTGTCTTGGTGATAGCCAGCACCGGCTGAATAATCGTGGTCATGTCGCTCGCAGTCGCTGCGACAGAGCCACCCCCCGAAACGTCGACTTTGTTCGTCTGCGGAGTGGTAGCGTTCGAGGCCACGTTGACCGTAACCGTGATCGCCGGATAGCTCAACGCGGTTGCGAGCGCGTCGGCTCGCGTGCAACTGTTTGTCAGGCACGTCCAGCCCGTACCTGCCAAGGACCCGAGCGTCTCGCCCGAAGGCAGCGTGTCGGTCACCGTCACCGTTCCAGTGGTCGGCGCCGTGCCTGTATTCGACGATTGAAGTTGCCCACATGCGTCTTGGTGATGCCCAGCACCGGCTGGACAATCGTGGTCGGGTCGGTGGCGTTCGCCGGATTCACCGAGCCGCCGCCCGAGACCACGACCGAATTGCTCTGTGGCGTGGACGCACTCGAGCTGACGTTGACCGTCACGATGATGTTCGCATAGCTTGACGCATTGGCGAGCGCGTCGCTTCGCGTGCACACATTGGCCGCGTTCGGGGTACCGCACACCCAGCCCGCGCCTGCCATGGTCACAAGCGTCAGGCCTGACGAGACAGTGTCGGTCACCGTCACGGTCCCGACGGTAGGCGCGGCTCCCGTGTTTGAAACCGTTACGGTGTAGGTCGCGCCCATCTGGCCCTGATTGAAGTTGCCAGAATGCGTCTTGGTAACGCCCAGGATTGGCAAGAGGATGGTGGTCGGGTCGCTGGCGTTCGCCGGATTCACCGAGCCGCCGCCCGAGACACGGACTTGGTTGACCTGGGGCGAGGTGGCATTGGCCGCCACGTTCACGGTTACGGTGATCTGCGGATAACTTGATCCATTGGCGAGCGCGTCAGTTCGCGTGCAAGTGGTCCCGCCCGACGCGCACGTCCAGCCCACGCCTACCATTGATACGAGCGTCTCTCCCGAAGGCACGGTCTCGGTCATTGTTACGGTTCCGACGGTGGGCGCGGCTCCAGTGTTGGACACCGTAACGGTGTAGGTCGCGGCGGTCTGGCCGAGGTTGAAGCTGCCCGTGTGAGTCTTGGTGATACCCAGTGCCGGGAAGAGGATGATGGTCGAGTCGGTCGCGGTCGCGCTCGCCGAAAGGCCGCCGGAAACCATGACCGAATTGACCTGTGGCGAGGTGGCATTGGCCGCCACGTTCACGGTTACGGTGATCGGAGGATAGCTCGCTCCATTGGCGAGGGCGTCAGTTCGCGTGCAAGTCGTCCCACCCGACGCGCACGTCCAGCCCGTGCCGGCCATGGACACGAGCGTCTCGCCGGAGGGCGCCGTCTCCGTCACCGTCACGGTCCCGCTAGTCGGCGCGGAGCCGGTGTTGGAGAGCGTCACCGTATAGGTGGCGCCTTGCTGACCGAGGTTAAAGCTGCCCGTATGCGTTTTCGTGATGGTCAGCACCGGCGCGACAATCGTGGTCGAGTCGCTGGCATTGGCCGGATTCACCGAGCCGCCGCCCGAGACGCTGACGTTGTTGACCTGGGGCGAGGTCGCACTGGCGCTGACGTTCACAGTCACGGTGATCGCCGGATAGCTGGATCCGGGCGCGAGCACGTCGCTTCGCGTGCAAGTCGTCCCGCCCGACGCGCACGTCCAGCCCGTGCCGGCCATGGACACGAGCGTGAGGCCTGACGGAACCGTCTCGGTCACCGTGACCGTCGTTCCGATCGTGGATCCCGCAGCGGCTCCGTTGGAGACGGTCACCGTGTAGGTCGCGCCGGTCTGGCCTCGTGTGAAGTTGCCGACATGGGTCTTCGTGATGCTCAGCACCGGCGCGGGTTTAACGGTGAGCGTCAATTGGCCGGAGGTCATAGACTGCGCCCCAGCCGCGCTGGAGTCTGTTACGGTGACAGTAAAGTTGAACGGTCCTGTGGTTCCCGCTGGCGGCGTGCCGGAAAGAACACCAGCCGCGCTGATTGAGAGCCAGGAGGGAAGACCTGTTGCGCTCCAAGTGAGTGTTCCGGAGCCGCCCGTGGCCGCGAACGTAAAAGTGTAGGCATTGGCCGCAGTGGCTGGGGAGCTGGTGAGTTGCGCCTGAGTCGTGGAGATAATGGGCACCGGATTGACAGTGATGGTCAGCATCGCATGCTTTGTGGAGTCGTCCAGCGAAGTCGCCGTCAGGTGGTCCATGACCGGGGTAGCGGGTGGCCCGGTCGGCGCGACGTAGGTTACTGAAGTCGTTGTGATATTGCTGAGCATGCCAAAGCTGGCAAGAGTCCACATTACGCCCTTGGGCCCGGCGCCTTTCACGGTAATGGCTAAGCTCTGGCCGTTGTCGACCGCTTGCATTGTGCCGGATGGGAAAGTCAGTGCAATCGCCTTCCCTCCGCCGCAGCCCGCGACAAAGCAGAGCGAGCAGACGCACAATGCGTACATCAATTGCGCCAGAGACTTTTTCATGGCGGCCTCACTAGTAATGGATTCTTGGCGGCCTGTTGGACCTTAGAACAGAAAGACTCGGCCGAACTTGATTGCCTTATATACTCCTGATGGCGGTGTGTCAAACAATTTAATTTGAGAAACACCCCCAGCCTGAGAAGACGCCCGGCGCACAACACTAGCGACTCGCGTAACAGTTCCTTCGATGTGACAGCGCCCACGGGAGTAATGCGGTTGTCAGTTTTCGCGCTTCTCAGACCGTGATCCACCGCTATTCATCCCGATGCGTTGTGCGCCGGTGGTTTCCGCGGCCTGAGAGAGGGAAGGGAGCGGCTGCGATGATGGCGGAGCCGCTCCCCAAAGCCGGTGATTGAGCGTGGAGCAGAAAGCTAGGGCTTGGCTTTCTTGTCCTCCATGGCGGGCTTGGCGGCAGGCGCCGTCATTGTCTTGGGCTTCCAGAAATCCGGGGCGCTCTTGATCCACTCGTCGGACACGTAGCTCATGCGCGGGTTGAAGGCGAAGAGATTGTGCTGGGACGATTCGATGGCAGCAGCAACGAGCTCGTCCAGCTTCTTCATCCCGTCTTCACCCATTTCCGCCCGGAATTGCTTGCTGTCCAGGAAACCGCGGTCGACTTCGGAAAGAGATTTGCGCGCGGTGAGTACAAGGTAGGTTCCACCGTCGCCACCGTAGTATTCTGAGAAGACGCCCCAGTGAGCTTCGGGCACGGCCTTCTCATAGGCACTCTTCACCATTTTGACCAGCTCGTTCCAATCTTTGCTGTGGCCGGGACGAACATGGTAAGCGGAGATGTCCAGATAGCGCATCTGCGACAAGTCCGGCCTGGGCCGCAGGCTCAGTTCCTCGTTGAAAACGAAGACGCCCTGATCGATCGAATCGAGCAGTTCGCCGTCGGCCATGCCAGCGCGATCGAGTGCCGCGGAGAGTGCGGTGTTCTTCTCGACGGCCGCGTTGTCTTTTTCCCAGGCTTCGAAGGATTCATACTGGGTTAGAAACAAGGCCCGCGACTTGCCCGACATCGAAGTCATTCCTGTGTAATGTGTCGGCCACTTGGCATGGGTCATGGCCTGGACGAAGGCGCTTTCCGCTTTGTCATGCGCCATGCCGGCTTTGCCGGGCTTGACAAATTCACGCGTGATCTGCAACACCTTCGGGATGGACATGGTTCCCTGCGACTTCTCCTGCGCCGCAGTCATGCAACTGCACGTAACCGCGAGGGAGAATCCCAACAGAGATCGACTGAGTTTATTCATGGACGCAAACCTCCTGATTTGCGAATGAGACTTGATTTGGATGGGGCCTAAGAGACTGGCGGATGAACAGCGCCGGAATCCACGCGGAGACTATCCAAGGTCAGGCATGATGTCAAGCGCCACCGGCGGACGTGCCGGGGACACGTGGAAGTGAACTCCCTCGCAGCCGATTAGCCGCGCCCCTCGGGATCGTGCCTGAATCACGGCGGACTCGGAAGCATTCAGTTTGGCGGCAGATGGCGACGGGCAAGAAGAAGACTGCGCGGATCGGGGAGTAACTCATCCAGGAGCGGGCCGGGACCGGTTCGGTCTATGCTGCTGTTGCCGGGATTTTTGGCGGGGGGTGGATGGATGAAAGTATTCATGAGATTTGGGCTTGCTTTGATTGGAGCAGCATTGGCGCTTGGAGGAGCAGCGCGGGGACAGAAGCCGCCACTGCTGCCGGAGAGGGATGTGGCGGCGCTGGCGGAGGAGTTGAGCGGGGAGACGGCGAAGAGGAATTTGGAGGGGATTGCGCGGTTTCACCGGCAGCGAGGGTCGCGCGGATTTCATGAAGCGGCGGAATTGGTGGCGGAACGTTTGCGGGCGTACGGGTTGAGCGACGTGGCGATACTGCAGTTTCCGGCGGATGGGAAGATTTTCTATGGGACGCAGAGGTCGCGGCCGGCTTGGGACGTAGAGGTGGGGGAGTTGACCGAGGAAGGTATAGGCATTGATCCGTGTCCGCCGCCGCGTCCCGACTACAAGCGACCGCCGGGAGTCGGTATTGGGTCCATAACTTGCATCGCACTGACAGCAAAATTGATCGGTAGCTATGGGGCGGAGCCGATCGTGCTGGCGGAGGACAGTGAGAGCGCGGACGTGACGGCGGAGTTGGTGGATGTGGGCGAAGGAACGACGGAGAGCGACTACGCAGGGAAGGATGTAAAAGGAAAGCTTGTGCTTGTGAGCGCGCAGCCGGGAGCGGTGCAGGATCTGGCGGTGGGGAAATTTGGGGCGGTAGGGATTGTGAGTTACGCGCAGAACCAGAAGACGGCTTGGTGGGGTGAAGATGAGAATTTGATTCGCTGGGGACATCTGGAGACATTTTCGGCGAACAAGACGTTTGCGTTCATGGTGTCGCTGAAGACGGCGCGGGGGATGAAAGAGCGGCTGGCGCGAGGAGAGAAGATTCAA
>WNEZ01006315.1_pt1 | contig 10398 bp, 8 predicted proteins | sample 5400521 | NCBI WGS metagenome assembly WNEZ01 (sample SAMN13153339, study PRJNA577476) | soil metagenome | isolation source: 120 cm saprolite under Douglas fir tree site 2 hole 1 replicate 1 | place: USA:California | collected 2015-04-18
CCAATAGGGTTCGCACAGCGGGTGTGCGAAGACGCATATGTGCACCTCCAAAGCCGCACTCCGCGGCATGCAGCAAGCGCGTGGTGACTGAGCCATGTTGACGTCAGCCGTCGTGCGCACGGTGAATTTCTGCATCCGGCATGCCTGGCCGATCATTCTGGTTGCGCTTGTCCTGACCATCGGCTCGACCGCCTATACGGCGCTCCACTTCTCGGTCGATACGAACATCGATCACCTGATGTCGCCGGATCTCGATTGGCGAAAGCGGGAGATCGCGTATCGCAATGCGTTCCCCAAGAGCACGCAGCTCATTCTGGTCGTGGTCGACGGACCGACGCCGGAAATGGCGAGCGCCGCCAGCCGGACGCTGGCGCAGGAGCTCGCCAAGAAGAAGGATGTCTTTCGCTCGGTCGAGTCGCAGGACACCGATACTTTCTTCCGCCGCAACGGCCTTCTGTTCGCATCGGTCGACCAGCTCGAAGGGATGACGTCGCGCCTCACGTCCGCGGCGCCGCTCATCGGCACGCTGGCGAGCGACCAGAGCCCGCGTGGCCTCGTGCAGGCGCTCTCATTCGTGCTGGCAGGCGTGGAGCAGGGCCAGATCTCGCTCGACGATACGACGCGCGTGCTCAACGCGGCGGCCGAGCCGATCGAAAAAGCCGCGGCCGGCCAGCCCGCCGAGTTTTCGTGGAAGGTCCTGCTGCAAGGCTCCGCTGAAAAGACGGACCTGCGCCGCTTCGTGGTGATCTGGCCCTACTTGAACGAGAGCGAGCTCGAGCCGGGCGGACGCGCAACCGCCGCCCTCCGTCAGACGATCAGCGACCTCAAGCTCGACGCGACCTACCGGACGCGCACGCGCGTCAGCGGTCCGGTCCCGATCGCGGACGAAGAATTCGCCAGCACGGCCCAAGGACTCGTCCTCAACAGCGTGCTCACCGCCACGATCGTGCTCACGATCCTGTGGATCGCGCTTGCCTCGTGGCGACTCGTGGTCGCGGTCGTGAGCACGATCGCGGCCGGCCTCGTCGTCACCGCGGCCATCGGTCTCATGCTGGTCGGCGCGCTCAATCCGATATCGCTCGCCTTCGGGGTGCTGTTCGTCGGCCTGGGCGCGGATTTCGCGATCCAATACACGATGCGGTATCGCGCCCAGCGCCACGTCTCCGGGCCGTTGCACCGGGCGCTGATCGAGGCGGCGGATCGCGTCGGCGCGCCGCTTACGCTGGCGGGAGGCGCGGCCGCCGCGGGATTCCTCTCCTTCGTGCCCACCTCCTATGTGGGCATCGGCCAGCTCGGCATCATTTCCGGGCTCGGAATGGTCATTGCGTATGTGGCGAGCCTCACCCTGCTGCCCGCCCTGATCTGGGTCGTGAACCCGCCCGAGGAGCCGCGCCCGTTGCGCAACACGGCACTGGCGCCGGTCGACAATTGGCTCAAGCGCAGCCGGTATCTCATCATCGTGCTGACGGCCGGGATCGTGCTCATCGGCGCGCCGGCCCTGCTCAAGCTGCAGTTCGATTTCGATCCGCTGCACTTGCGCGACCAGAATTCGGAATCGGTCGCAACCTTGCGTGAGATCTCCAAGGACCCGCGGGTCGGCGCCAATGCGGCGCAGGTGATCACGCCCTCGCCTGAGGCCGCCGCCGGGGTCGCCAAGCGGCTCGCCGCGCTGCCGGAAGTCGAGCAGGTGCGCACGATCGACAGCTTCGTTCCGGCCGATCAGGGCCGCAAGCTGCCGCTCATCCGCAAAGCCGCGCAGGCGCTCGGTTCGTCGTTGAACCGCAGACCGCGTCCGGTCGCGAGCGACGCGGATAACATCGCGGCGCTGCGCAGCGGCGCCGCGGCGCTCAAACGCGCCGCGGGCGACACAAACGGTTCCGGGGCGGCGGCGGCGCGGCGTCTCGCCGACAACCTCGATGCGCTCGCCAATGCGGATCAGGCGTGGCGCGCCGTGGTGGCGGATGCCTTCATCGTGCCGCTCCGCGACGATCTCGACGAATTGCGCGACGCCTTGCAGGCGGCGCCGGTGCGCCGCGCGGATCTGCCCCGCCAGCTCGTCAACGACTGGGTGACGCCGGGGCAGGCGCGGGTCGAGGCGACGCCGAAAGGCGATCCCGACCACAACGCGACGCTGCGCAAATTCGCGCAGGCGGTGCTCGCGATCGAGCCCAACGCCACCGGTCAGGCGATCGTCACGTTCGAATGGGCCGACACGATCATCAAATCCTTCATGGAAGCCGGCGGCTGGGCGCTCCTCTCGATCGCGCTCCTGCTCTGGATCGTGCTCCGGCGCATCGGCGACGTGCTGCTGACGCTGGTGCCGTTGATCGTGGCCGCCATCGCGACGCTGGAGATCTGCAGCCTCATCAATTTCCCGCTCAACTACGCCAATATCATCGCGCTGCCGGTCCTGCTCGGCGTCGGCGTCGCGTTCAAGATCTATTACATATTGGCGTGGCGAAACGGTCAGACCGACTTCCTGCAGTCGGCGCTCACACGCGCGGTGTTCTACAGCGCTCTCCTGACCGCCACCGCGTTCGGCAGCCTGTGGTTCTCGAGCCATCCCGGCACGTCGAGCATGGGCAAGCTCCTCTTTCTGTCGCTCGCCTGCACGCTTGCCTCGGCCGTGCTCTTTCAGCCGGCGCTCATGGGCGCGCCGCGCGCCAAGAAGGCGGAGCCGGCCGAGCCGAAAGAGCGCGCACGGCGGCGCGGCCTGGTGTTCGGCCGGTTCACCCAGCGCTGATTTTGTTTTCCCCGGCACTGAATCTCCGCCCCTCCCCCGCGTGCGGGGGAGGGTAGGGAGGGGGAAGCCGCTTGCGCATGTGCTTGTGACTTCCCCCTCCCCGCCCTCCCCCGCAAGCGGGGGAGGGGGGCTCACGCGCAGTGCAAGCGGCTCGTCGCTCCAACCCGCCTTGCCGGCGCGGCCCGAAAGGGACAGGCTCTTTGGCCCGCACAAGCGCGCATCGGGGGAGACGCCATGAAAAATATTCTCTCGCACGCCATCGCGGCCGGCGGCGCCGCACTGGCGACCTATCTCCTCACCGCCGGATTCTTTCAGGCCGTGACGTCGGACGCCCGCGCGCAGGCGCCTGGGCAAAGAAGCACGGAGCTGTTCAGCCAGGTGATGGACGACGCGCCCGGCCGAAAATTCACCGTGCGCCTGACCGAGCGCGATGCCGGCAACGGCAGTCCGGCGCACCGGCATCCCGGCAGCCACACGGTCGGCTACATCCTCGAAGGCCTCTATGAGGTGAAGATCGACAGCGGTGCGCTGCGCACCCTCAAGGCGGGCGAGGTGTTTTATGAGCCGCCGAACGCGCTGCACGCGGTGTCCCGCAACGGCAGCAGCACGCAACCGGTGAAGTACCTGGTGATCCAGGTCTCCGACACGAGCAAACCCGCAACCGTTCCGGAGTGACACCACTCTCCATTCCGTAGGTTGGGTCGAGCGTCAGCGAGACCCAACATGACGTGGTGCTTGCGATTTGTTGGGTCTCGCAAGAGCTCGACCCAACCTACAGGCCAAGGCGTGGATGCCCGCGACAGGTGTCGGCGCGGCTGATATTCTTCGACGCATCAAAGGGAGGACGCCATGTTCTCTAAAATCAATCACGTCGCCATCGTCAGCGAGAATTATGCGCTGCTGGAGCAGTTCTACCGGGCGGTGTTCGGCATGCGGATCTCGGAGAAGACGCGGCCCGGCCGCGCCGTCACGGTGGGCGACGGCTATGTCGGCCTCAACATCAACCCGCGCCGGGCCGGCCGCGCCGCCGGGATCGACCATTTCGGCATCGAGGTCGAGGACGCCGAGACCGTCTACGACCGCATGCGCAAGCATTATCCCGACGTGAAGTGGCTCAAGCGCCCCTCCAACCGTCCGTTCGCCGGCGTCTCCACCCACGATCCCGACGGCAACATGTTCGACATCTCGCAGAAGGACATGGCGAACCGCACGTCGATCTACGTGGAGAACGAGGGCAAGGCCAATCCGCGCCACATCAATCACGTGGCGATGCGCACCATGCGGCCCGACGCGATGGCGCAGTTCTACCGCGACGTGTTCGAGCTCGCGCCCGCCAACAAGGGCGCGGAGGACCGCAACCACTACCTGACCGACGGGCACATGACGCTCGTCATCATGCCGTGGGACATCACCGATTATGAGGGCACCGGCATCATCACGGCCGGCATGGACCACATCGGCTTCAAGGTCGACGACCTCGCCGCGTTCAAGCAGGACGTGGAGCGCGTCGCCGCCGACAATCCGCGTCTCGCGCCCGAGCCGCTCGGCACCGGCGCCGAAGGAAAGAAGCTGCTCGAGCTCTTCCGCCGCTCGTGTCCGCTCGGCCAGCACCACATGGCGGACTGCGACGGCACGCTGATCGACGTCGCGGCCGACTGATGCCCAAACGACTCCCTCATGGTGAGGAGCACGCCTTCGCGGCGCGAAGGCGTGCGTCTCGAACCATGGGCCAAGCGCGCAAGCGGCTCCGTATCGGCCGCCCTCGTCCTTCGAGACGATCGTTCTCGCTGCGCGAGAACGATCTCCTCAGGATGAGGCCGGAGCGGGCGCAGTAGTGCGATGCGCCGCACGGTCGCACTGTTGTCAGCAGCTCTCGCCACCGCACTCGGCCTCGCATCGAGCGCCGCCGCGCAGGACGTCGCGGAATTCTACCGCGGCAAGCAGATCTCGTGGATCCTGAGCGCCGACGCCGGCGGCGGTTACGCCACCTACGCGCGGACGTTCGCGCCTTATTTCAGCGCCGCGATCCCCGGCAAGCCGAACATCGTGATCCAGCACATGCCGGGGGGCGGCGGGCTGCGGGCGATGAACTATCTCTTTTCGGTCGCGCCGAAGGACGGCACCACCATCGGCCTCGTGCATTCGAGCGTGCCGTTCGCGCCGCTCTACGGCATCACGGGCGCGAAATTCGATCCGCGCCGGATGAGCTGGATCGGCAGCATCGCGACCTCGCGCGGCATCTGCGTGGCCTGGCACACCGCCGGCATCGCGACCTGGCAGGACATGCTCGACAAGGAATTCATCGTCGGCGGCTCGGGCGCGGGCTCGCAGATGGAGACGATTCCCGCGGTGCTCAACAAGCTGTTCGGCACCCGCATCAAGGTGATCTCCGGCTACAAGGGCGGCAACGCCATCTATCTGGCGATGGAGCGCGGCGAGGTGCAGGGCCGCTGCGGCGGGCTCGTCTCCTCGATCAACGCGACGCGGCCGGACTGGTTCGCCGCCGCCAAGGTGACGGTGCCGATCCAGGTCGCGCTCGAACGCAATCCGCAATTCCCCCAGGTGCCCGCCATCGCCGAGCTCGCCAAGGACGAGCGCACGCGGCAGATCCTGCAGCTCGTGCTCGCCGCCGAGGACATGGACCGGCCGATCCTCTCGCCGCCCGGCGTTCCACCCGAGCGCATCGCCGCGCTGCGTGCCGCCTTCCACGCCGCCGTCAACGATGCGGAATTCTTGGCCGAGGCAAAACGCCAGCGGCTCGACGTCGACGAGGTCGCGGGCGAGAAGGTTGCGGGGATCGTCGCGCGCACCTTCGCGCTGCCGCCCGACATCGTGAAGGCCGCGAACGACGCGATGCATCTCACCGGCGCGCAGGGGAGCGACTAGACGTTCCGGTTGACGGTGGCGCGGTACCCGCCGCGACCTGGCCACGAACTCCCGCAAACGCAGCTTAGCCGCTAAGATCGCCGCATGAACAGCGCGGGCACATCTCGATACGAGACGCATCGCGACGGCAAACGCCTCGCCGCGGCGCTCGCGTCCGCCGGCGCGCTTCAGGCTTGGCTCAAGCTGACAGGGCTAGCGATCGCGGTGGGCGTCGCTTACTTCCTTGCCGCGCGGCTCAGCCTTGCCCTGCTCACCAAGCCCGACGGTGTCGCGGTTTTCTGGCCGGCCGCGGGCGTCTCGGTGGGCGCGCTGATCGGCATTGGACCAAGAGCACGGGTGCCGGTCATCGCGGGGACGATAGTCGCGACCGTCGTGGCCAATATCCTGGGCGACCGTAACCTCTGGAGCGCACTCGTTTTCGGCCTGTGCAACGCAGGCGAAGCGATGCTCGTTGCGTGGCTGATCGAGCGCTATTTCGGCTCGCCGTTCAGTCTCGACAGGCTGCGCGATGTGCTCGGGTTGGCTGCGGCCGCGATTGCCGCGAGTGCCGTCTCTGGCGTCGGCGGTACGTTGGGTTACATCTTCTTCCACACCTCGACGGCCTCTTCCCTGACGATCTGGCACCACTGGTTCGCGTCCGACGCGCTTGGCATCATCACAGTCGCGCCGCTCCTGATCGGGTTCGTCGACGCGGGGCGCAATCCCCCGCCGCGCGCCGAAGTCGTCGAAGGCGCGGCGGTGCTCGCGATGCTGACCGTCTTGAACGGTCTGCATATTCAGGCGCCGCGCGAGACGTGGGCCGTCGTGATGCTGACCGCCTCGATCATCCCGTTGCTGCTGTGGGTTTCCGCCCGCTGCAGACCGATCTTCGCCGCGGCGGCGGCATTCATCTCGTGCCTTACGAGCGTCTGGTTGACGACATTCGGCATGGGTGTTTTCGGCGATCCTAACATGCCGATGGAGGAACGCATTCTGTCGGCACAGGCCGGCATCGTCGCAATCACGCTTTGCGCACTCGTTCTTGCGGCGCTTTTCGCCGAACGGCGCGAGCACGAAGCCATCCTGGTCGAGAGTGAGGCGCGCCTGCAGGAGGCGCTGACGGCGGGGGCAGTGATCGCGTTCGACTGGGAGGCCCACACGGACTTTACGCGGCGGAGCGGAAATGCCGCCCGTATCCTGGGCTTCGATCCGGAACAGGCGTTCACGTCGGCCGGCTTTCTCGATCGGATCCATCCGGACGATCGCGCGAGCTTCAAGGCGCAGGTGAGGGGTGTGCGTCCCGACAAGCCGTCGTATGTCCTCACCTTCCGCTTTCTGCGCCCGGACGACGGCCGCGAGGTTTGGCTCGAGGAAACGGCGCAGGCCGAATTCAACCCGGCAGGCCGGCTTGCGCGCGTGAAGGGCCTTACGTGCGACATCACGACGCGCAGGCTCGCCGAGATGCGCCATGACGCCATGACCGCCGAGCTCGACCATCGCGTGAAGAACGTCCTGGCGCGCGTGCTCGGTGTGGTGGCGCAAACGCGCGAAGGCAGCCATTTGATGGACGACTTCGTCAAGGCGCTCGATGGGCGCATCCATTCCATGGCGGCTGCACACTCGCTTCTGAGCCAAAATCGCTGGAATGCGGTTGGCCTGGCCGACCTTGTCCGGAGCCAGCTTGCTCCCTACGCGACGCAGGCGAACGCGAGCGCCAGCGGCCCGGACATCACGGTCACGGCCGCGACCACGCCGGCAGTCGCGATGGTGCTGCACGAACTCGTCACCAACGCCGCGAAATACGGCGCGCTTTCGACACCGGATGGCCGGGTGTCGGTCACCTGGGACGCGCCGTCCGACACGTCCGTCGCGGGCTTGACGATCGAATGGCGCGAGATCGGCGGGCCGCCGGTGACGAAGCCCGCCCGTTTCGGGTTCGGCAGCAATCTGATACGTGAGCTGATTCCCCACGAGCTTGGCGGCACGGTCGAGCTCGCCTTCAACCCCGACGGGGTTTACTGCCAAATGAAGGTTCCGCTCGAGTCCGTGAGCGACGAGTACAAGCAGCCGTCTCACCGGGTCGCTTTGTCCGCGGTCAATGATCGCAACGCGGCGAGCAGCTGATTTGCGAGAACGGGTTTCTGCAGCGCGAGAGCGACTGTTCCGGGTTGCAGGGGCAGGTCCTTGTAGCCGGAAACCACAATGACCGGGACGCCGTGCCGGTTCAACTTCTCGATCAAGCCGTGAGCCAGCTCTCCGTTTCGCAGACTGAAGTCGACAAGGCTCACGTCGGGCATCTGCTCGGAGATCAGCCGTTCCGCGTCCGCGGTTGTTGCGACCGGCCCGGCGACGCTCGCGCCCAACGCTTGGAGCAGGCGTTTCATGGCCACGCCGACGTTCCAGGAATCCTCGACCACGAGAATGCGCAGGCCCGACAGACCGGCGGTTTCGGGATCGATCGAGCCGTTATTGTTCGATATGGACATGGGCCAACGACCAAGCGCGCGCACAGCCGCGCATCTTTCGACGGATAGTCCTGCATCGCCGAATGGACCGCAAGCCCGCGATCAGTTTACACGGGCGGAGACAGATACCTTCAGCAGCGTGCCTCACCCCAACAGCGCCGGCAGCCAGGTCGCGACGGCGGGAAAAACGATGATCAGCACCAGCAGGATGAGGCTCAGCGCAATGTAGGGCACCACCGCGCGGAAGATGTGTCCCATGGTGACGGCGGGCGGCGCGACGCCGCGCATCGTCATCAGGAGGAGCCCGTGCGGCGGCAGCAGCAGGCCGAGCTGCATGCAGATGAGATAGAGCACGCCGAACCAGATGAGGTCGATGTCGAGGCGCTGCACGATCGGCATGAACACCGGCAGCGTGATCAGCATCATGCTGACCTGGTCGACGAAGATGCCGAGAAAGATCAGCAGCAGCATCATGCCGGCGACGATCGCGAAGGGCGAGAGGTTGTGGCCGAAGATGGTCGACACCATGCCTTCGGTCGCGCCCGAGAAGCTCAGGATCTGCGAGAACGTGGTGGCGCCGAGGATGATGAACAGGATCATCGCCGAGATGCCGACCGTGCCGCGCAGCGCGCGCGCGAGCGCCTGCAGGCTGAGCGCGCGATAGACCGCGGCGAGCGCCATGGTGGCGAGCGCGCCGAGCGCCGCCGACTCGGTCGGCGTCGCGATGCCGCCCGACATGGCGCCGACCACCACGACGAAGATCGACACCAGCGGCAGCACGTAGAGGACGAGCAGCTCGTATTTCGCCCAGCCGGTGCGCGGCTCGATCGGCGTCGCGGGGGCGAGTTTTGGATTGGTCTTCACCCGCACCACGATATAGGCGACGAACGCGACGCTGAGGATCAGGCCCGGCACCACGCCGCCGATCAGGAGCTTGGAGATCGAGATGCCGGAGAGGCTGCCGAGCAGCACCGTGAGCGCCGACGGCGGGATCAGCATGTCGACCGCGCCGATCGCCATGATCGGGCCGGTCGCCATGGTCGGGTGATAGCCGCGCGCCAGCATCACCGGCAGCATGAGCGAGCCGAGCATCGCGGTGGTCGCGATGGTCGAGCCCGAGATGGCCGAGAACACGGTGCCGGCCACGACCGCGACGACCGCGAGGCGGCCCGGCACCTGGCGGATCAGGCGCTCGACGCCGTCGATGACCTTGATGGCGAGGCCGGTGTGAAACAGCACCTCGCCCATAAGAATAAAGAGCGGGATCGGGGTGAGTGAGAAATTCATCACCGCGGCGCCGCTGTTGCGGATCAACTGATGCAGGCCGGCCTCGCCGCCGAGGAAGAGGAACGCGCCGAGCAGGTTGATGGCGATGAACGAGAACGCCACCGGCATGCCCATGAACAGCAGCACCGTGGAGCCGCCGAGCAGCAGCAGCGAAGCCATCTGCCAGGACATTTTTTGCCTTCTCTTACGCGGCCGAAACCGCGTCGTCGCGCGGGCGCCGCTCCGCCGTGGCGAGCCGGTGCATGCGAAAGACGAACTCGATGGTGAGCAGCGCGAAAGCGATCGGCAGGCCGACCAGCAGCCACCATTCCGGCATGATCAAGGTCTTGATCGACAGCGAGCCGTTCGCGTAGCTCGCCGCCACGACGCGCGCGCCGTACCAGACGAACGCGAGGCAGCAGACGATGCCGGTCACGTCGGCGATCCATTCCAGGATCCAGCCCAGGCGAAGCGGCAGCGCGCGCAGCAGGATATCGATGCGGATGTGCTGGCCCTGGCGGAGCAGGCCGGGCGCCGCCAGCAAGGTCGTCAGATAGAGCGCGTCCTCGGAGAGCTCATTGCTCGGTGGGATGCCGCCGGCGCCGATGTTGCGCAGCAGGACGTCGGCGCCGATCATGACCGTCATGACCAGCAGCAGCACGCCGGCGATGCTCAGCAAGCCGTCGAGCACGTGTCCGTACCAGCGCGACAGTCTCTGCACGGTCGTTACTTGGTCTTGGAGAAGAATTCCCGCAGCTTCGGCCCGTGCTCGGCGCTCTGGCGGGTGACGCCTTCCCAGCCGGCCTGATAGGCTTTCGTCCGGTAGGTCTCCGCCGCGGCGCCCTCGAACTTGATCGTCTGGATCCCGGCGGCGGCCTGGCGCTTGGTCTCCTTGTCGTTCTCGGCGGCGAACACGGCGAAGGCCTCGCCCTCGCCGGCTTCGCCCGCCTTGCGCAGCACGTTCTTCTGCGCGTCGCTGAGCTTGTCCCAGGTGTTCTTGTTGACGAGCACCGAAACCTCGGCGGTGTAGAAGCCGGGATCGACGCGATACTTCGTCTT
>WNEZ01014782.1_pt1 | contig 10398 bp, 10 predicted proteins | sample 5400521 | NCBI WGS metagenome assembly WNEZ01 (sample SAMN13153339, study PRJNA577476) | soil metagenome | isolation source: 120 cm saprolite under Douglas fir tree site 2 hole 1 replicate 1 | place: USA:California | collected 2015-04-18
GCTCTGGCGCGCGAGAAGCAACTGAAGGGATGGCGACGGTCGAAGAAGGCTGGTCTGATTCAGAGCAGAAATCCGCACTGGCTGGATTTGGCGGCGGAGTGGTATCCCTGGATGCGGTCTGGAGAGGGTAGGGATGCTTCGACTCCGCACTGAGGAGCGCTTCGCGCTCCTCAGTGCTCCGCTCAGCATGACAGACTCAACCCCACCGCTGACTCACGTCAGGTTTGTCATCCTGCGCGAAGTGGTCGTGCGCAAAGCGCACGACCACGCAGTCGAAGGATCTCTACAGCTCACCTTTTCGCGTGAGATGCGGGCAGTTCTGCCGATGACTATGCCGGCGGTGCCCATTTCTCGCCCTTACGAGAAGTGGGACAGTTGACTTCGGCCTTGCTTACCTCCAGCCTCCGCAGGTTGGACAGGTGTCGGTTCCTGTCGCCCAGAGCGAAGTTGTCGCGCGGCAAAGCGCGCGACAACACGGAGGGTAGGGATGCTTCGACTCCGCACTGAGGAGCGCTTCGCGCTCGTCAGTGCTCCGCTCAGCATGACAGACTCAACCTACCGCTGACTCACCCGCGTCAGGTCTTGTCATCCTGAGCGGAGTGGTCGCGCGCAAAGCGCACGACAACGCAGTCGAAGGATCCCTACCACTCAACTTTTCTCGCGAGGTGCGGGGATTATCGCCTATCGGATAATTCGAGGCAATCGTCAAGCGTCTTCAGTCCAACGCGGATGTTGGGTTCTGGGAAGATAAGCAGCCAGAGACGAAGGAGTTACTTGCGCGTGAATTGACGCACATGTTGATTCATACTAGCCTCGCTGATTCAACAGTTTGGGTTATATTCCAAGCGCAACAGAGGTGTGCGCCATGGACTCAAGGGAAAGAGCGAAGGCCACGAGAAAGCTCCTGGAAATTACCAGGAATCCAGAGATGGCTAGCATCGCGCGAGAGCTCTTTTGTTCCGAAGGCGAGACAGCCAAACCTGCCGATCCACAAACGGTGAGGCCTGCCAGAACCATTCTTTCGCATTGGGTTATTGCAGTCGTTGCGGGTATCGCTGTGAGTTGGACGGGAGAATTCGAGATAGCTGTTCGGTGTGGATCTTTATTCCTACTCTTCGCGTGGCTGGCAGTTGACAGTTGGCTACTGTTGCGAAACACGCCTCGCGGGGTGGCATGGGCAACTGGTTTGGCTGTGGTGTTACTCGTTGTGTTTGGCATAGTGGGATATAGTATGTATCGCAATTTCCTGAGCGCCCAACAAAAAGACACATTTAAACATTTGGAAGCATTCGCCAGCATGTCAGCGTCCAACAATCCTTTAGAGTCGCGTTTCATGGTCAAGAATGGCGGCGATAATGCAATCGGAGAGCGAATGATTAAGTGCTGGCCAATAATGATGGCTCTTGCTGATGGAGAAGCTGCCACAACCTTTAGGGCCATCTCTGAGGTGTTTCCTGTCACTAAAGCGAGAATGGACCTTGGAGATGCAGAAACGAATAAATGTCTGCAATTAGTCGGGCCGCAAAATTTGGGTTGCGTAGACATGTGGCTGAGTATCGAGTATGTACTGGCAAGCCAGCCCAAGGTACATAAGAGTAAGACCTGGAGGTTCGTCGCAACTCCGTCAGCAGGGATATTCCAGTGGGATGAACAGCCAGCCGGGGAGACAGGTAGTTACTGCACTCCGTATTTAACTGAAAAGGCAAAAGAGGACTATATGCGTGATGCTCTTAAATCGACTGAACGGAAATAGCGATGACTACAAAATACACTTACAACGACGGACATAAGGACATAAGGTACGCGAGGAGTTTGAGCGTACGATGACCACTATTTCGCTCACGTGAGCAAACCGAAACAACTAGGCTCGCGTTTGCCGTCCCAACGCTTATTGACGTGGCGAATCGTTTTTGCCCGTTCAACCCCCGTCTCTCCCCACCCGCTGCTAATCCCCGCCCTTTCTGCACCTTACGTTGACCACCACGGCACCTTCCGATACCCTAGTAGTACCGCCACAATGGGGATCGTGTAACCTAATAGGAACGAGTGTTGATCTGGTATTGAGCCCAGGTTCCGGGAACACATCCAGGAGCGAATTCTTATCGTGTCGACTAGCAACGGCAAGACATTACTTCTTCTGAAACCGCGGGGATTCTGCGCCGGCGTGGTGCGGGCCATCGACGTTGTCCGCATCGCCCTTGAGGCCTTCGGTCCGCCCATCTATGTTCGCAAGGAAATCGTCCACAACAGCTTTGTGGTGGACGAACTGCGCGGCAAGGGCGCGATCTTTGTCGATAGCGAAGACGAAGTGCCCAACGGCGAGCGCGTCATTTACAGCGCGCACGGGGTTTCGCCTGAAGTCCGCGAGAACAGCGTGAAGCGTGGACTGCGCGTGATTGACGCGACCTGTCCGCTGGTGACCAAGGTCCACGTCGAGGCCGTCAAGTTTGCCAAGGAAGGTTATTCGCTTATCCTGATCGGGCACAAGGATCATGACGAAGTGATTGGAACGCTGGGCGAGGCTCCGCTGGTGACGCAGGTGGTCGGCTCACCCGAGCAGGTGAAGAATCTGACCGTGCCCGACCCGAATCGCGTCGCCTATCTGACGCAGACGACACTCAGCCTCGACGAGACCAAGGACATTATTGCGGCCCTTCGCCAGAAGTTTCCCAACATCAAAGGTCCTGCCGCGCAAGACATCTGCTACGCCACGGAGAACCGTCAGGTGGCGGTGAAGCAGATTGCTTCTGAATCCGACCTATTGCTGGTTGTCGGGTCAGAGAACAGCTCCAACTCGAATCGCCTGGTCGAGGTGGCGCGAAATCTGGGCACGAACGCGCACCTCATTGACAGCTGCGACGACATCCAGCCCGAGTGGCTGAAGGATGTGAAGACCATCGCCCTGACTGCGGGCGCATCCGCGCCCGAGTGCCTGGTCGAGGAAACCGTGAAGTTTCTCGGCGCCAAGGGATTCGGTAACGTGCAAGAGCTCGAAGTGATGCCGGAGAACGTGCGCTTCGGCCTGCCTCCGGAGATTGTCGAGGCCATTGCCGCCGCTCCGGCCAGCGCCACCGCCGATTGAGAAGTTTGATGATTGTCATCCTGAACGAGGCGCTTTTTGCCGAGTGAAGGATCTGAGCGAGCCGCGCGAAGTCCTCGCGTTTTTTGCGAGGACATAAATCGCGCGTTTGGCTCGCTTCCTTTTTAACGGAGACGTAATCGATGGACAGAAGCTCCCCCGAAGCTCATATAGGTTCAGCGCCCCAACTCCTGTTCGGAAAAATAGACGAACTTGCTGGCCGAGTAGGCGCCGCCATTGATGCCGCCCGCCGTTATCTTTTCTCCCAGCAGCACGAAGACGGCTACTGGTGCGGCGAACTCGAGGCCGATACCACCCTCGAGTCCGATTACATCCTGCTGCACACCTTGCTCGGCACTAGGGATCCGGCGCGCTTTCAGAAGGCGGCGAACTACGTCCTGCAACATCAGAACGAAGACGGCGGCTGGAGCATCTACGCCGGCGGCCCGTCAAACATCAGCGCCTCGGTGAAGGCGTACTTCGGCCTGAAACTTGCCGGCTATACCCCCGACCATCCCGCCCTGCAGCGCGCGGCGGCGTCACCGAAGTCAACACATTCACCAAGATCTATCTCTGCTTCTTCGGGCAGTACGACTATGACGCCGTCCCGGCCATCCCACCCGAGATTGTGCTCTTTCCAAATTTTTTCTGGTTCAACATCTACGAGATTTCATCGTGGTCGCGGGCCATCCTGGTGCCGCTTTCCATCTGCTACGCGAAGAAGCCATTCAAGAAAATTCCGCGCGAGATGGGAGTGGAAGAACTTTTTGTCGGTGGCATGGAAAAATCCAGGATGCACCTGCACTGGGCGAAGAAGCTGATTTCCTGGCGTAATTTCTTCCTGGTTCTCGACCGCATGACGCATTGGTTCGAGCGCGTCCACGTCCGGCCGCTGCGTTCGATCGCGCTCAAGAGCGCCGAAAAGTGGATGCTCGATCGCCTCGAGATGAGTGACGGGCTGGCCGCGATTTATCCCGCCATGATGAACGCCATCATCGCGCTGCGCTGCCTGGGATATTCGCTCGACGATCCTCAGGTGATTCGCGCGCTCGACGAATTCGAAAAGTTGGGCATCGAAGAGGGCGACACGTTCCGGATGCAACCCTGCACGTCTCCGGTCTGGGACACTGCCTACGCGATGTTCGCACTAGGCGAGGCCGGCGTGCCCGCGAACGATCCGCGCATGGTGAAGTGCGCCGACTGGATCCTGCAAAAGCAGGTGCGAACCGTCGGCGACTGGAAGGTGAAAAACAAGAAGGGACAGCCCGGCGGCTGGTACTTCGAATTCAATAACGAATTTTATCCCGATGTTGATGATAGTGCTATGGTCTGTCTCGGCCTCAGCCGTGTCGAGCATCCCAACGGCCGATACCAGCGGGAGTCTGTGCAGCGCGCCATTGACTGGATTCTTTCGATGCAGTGCAAGAATGGGGGCTGGGCGTCGTTCGATAAAGACAACGACCGCATGGTTTTCCAGTACGTGCCCTTCGCGGATCACAATGCCATGCTTGATCCGCCGACGGTCGACATTACCGGACGCATCCTGGAGATGATGGCGACTTACGGTTACGACAAGAACCATCCTGCGGTGAAGCGAGCGATCCAATTCATCCGCAAGGAGCAGGAACCCGATGGAAGTTGGTTCGGACGCTGGGGCGTGAATTACATCTACGGCACCGCGCTGGTGTTGCGAGGCCTCGAAGCGATCGGCATGGACAGCCACGAGCCCTGCATCCAGCAGGGCGCGGAGTGGCTGCGCATGGTGCAGAATGCCGACGGCGGTTGGGGCGAGAAGTGTGATTCTTACGACGATCCCACACCCCGCGGAGTCGGCCCCAGCACCCCGTCACAGACGGCATGGGCCATCCTCGGCCTGCTTGCCGTCGGTGACACGCGCAGCGACTCAGTCGCCCGCGGTATCGCCTACCTCCTGCGCATGCAGAACAAAGACGGATCCTGGGACGAAGCCTTCTTCACCGGCACCGGTTTTCCCCGCGTGTTTTATCTGAAGTATCACCTCTACCGGCAGTATTTTCCGCTGCTCGCGTTCACGACGTATGCCAAGGTAATGGAGAAAAGCGGCAATTAGCAATTGGCAGTTAGCCGTTCGCCAGTCTCGACCGGATCGTCAGCGCGATATCTGAATGGCTAACTGCTAATTGCCAACTGCCAACTGCTGAATGCTTGCTTTCGTCACAGGCGCAACCGGATTTCTCGGCTCCCATGTGGCTCGTGTTCTGAGCCAGCAGGGAGCTGACCTTCGACTGCTGGTGCGTCCCAGCAGCAACCTTCGCAATCTCGAAGGGCTTAAGGCGGAGACTGCCGCTGGCGACCTGCGCGATCCGGCGTCGCTCGAAAAAGCCATGGGTGGTTGCGATACGGTTTTTCATGTGGCGGCCGACTACCGGCTTTGGGTGCGCGATCCTAACGAGATGTATCGCTCCAACGTTGACGGCACTCGCGCCATTCTGGAAGCTGCTCGGAAGAACGGGGTGGGCAGCGTGGTCCACACTTCGAGTGTCGCGACCGTCGGATTCGCGGCCAACGGGCATCCCGCTGACGAAGATTCTCCGGTATCGCTGGCGGACATGATCGGTGCCTATAAGCGCTCGAAGTTCATGTCGGAGCAGCTGGCGCTGGAGGCCGGCCGCGGCGGCATGCGGGTTGTGGTGGTGAATCCCACAACTCCGGTTGGCGAGCAGGATGTGAAGCCCACGCCCACCGGCCGCATTGTCGTTGATTTCCTGAAACGCAAGTTTCCTGCGTATGTGGAAACTGGTCTCAACCTGGTCGACGTTGCGGAATGTGCCCGCGGACACGTTGCAGCCCTGGAAAAGGGGAGGTCGGGCGAGCGTTATATCCTCGGCGGTGAGAATTTGACTCTCAAGCAGATTCTCGACAAGCTGGCCAAGATGACCGGCCTGCCTTCGCCGAAGATAAAGCTGCCTTACGTTTTTGCTTTTGCCGCGGGCGTGGTCGATGAAGCTATCACCGGCCGCATTTTGAGACGCGAGCCTCGTGCGACCGTCGATACCGTGCGCATGGGCAAGAAGAAAATGTTTGCCAGCTCCGGCAAGGCTGAGCGTGAGTTGGGGTGGAAGATTGTTCCGGTGGATGACGCGTTAAATCGCGCGGTGAAATGGTTTCAGGCCAACGGATACGCATAGCCGAGGCCTTCGTAGATAGGATGTTGCCTCAGTGGCTAAAGCCGCGGGTGATTTTGTGGCACTTACGGCGCGGCTAGAAGCCGCGCCCTTTCAAAACAGAACCGCAATCGAGTTTTTCAGCAACTCATGAATCCGTCCCTAGGGACGAAACAAGATAGCCCAGCGCTTCAGCGCTGGGTCACAGCAGAAGAGGACAGAGTCCCGTAGGGACGACTGAATCGTGTCCACCACGCAAAAAATCGCAATCGTCGCTGCCCTGGAGCGGGAGATCAGGCCGCTCGTTAAAAGCTGGCGACTGCACGAGCGAGAGCATGCTGGACGCCGTTTCCGCTTCTATGAAAGCGACCATGCCGTGCTGACCTGCGGGGGCATCGGCGCAGAACCAGCGCGGCGCGCCGCCGAGGCGATCATCGCCTTGTACCAACCCGTTGTGATTTACTCCGCAGGATTCGCGGGCGCGCTCGACCGGAAGCAGCACATTGGAGACATCATCGTCCCCCGGCGCATCATCAATGCCAATGACGGCAGCAGCATCGATACTGGCCAAGGCGAAGGAATCTTGGTAAGTTTTGCCTCGGTGGCCACTCCCGAGCAAAAAGCGAAGCTGGCCGATTCATACGCCGCTCAGGTCGTAGATATGGAAGCGGCAGCGGTCGCGCGAGCAGCGGAAGCTCGCGGAGTGCGGTTTGCCGCGGTGAAAGCAGTCTCGGATGAAAGTGACTTCTCCCTCCCGGTCATAGACGCTTTTATCGATGCGGAAGGTCAGTTCAAGACGACGGCCTTCGCCTTGTTTACTGCTGTTCGTCCCTGGACGTGGGGCTCGACGCTACGACTGGCGCGCAATAGCCGACTCGCCTCGCAGGCTTTGTGCAGCTGGATCGAACAGATGGACGTAAGCAAACTGTTTGCGAGTGAACCTCACGTGCCCCACACGCTGGAGAGCCTACGTTAACGATGAAGCGAATTCACACCGCGCTCTTGTTCATCTTCTGTCTGGCCGGCATTCCCGTCGCCGCCCAGAATTCAACTCAGGCCGTCTTCGCCGAGAGCTTCCGTCAGGGTGCGACGCGAGTCACCGAACAGAGCCTTGAGATAAAGCTCGATCCCCGGAACGTTAACTACCGTGAGCGAATCAAAGACCTGCGAGGCAGTGACCGTTATGAGTTTATGATTGTTCCCCAAGGCCCCGAAGGCGACACCAAGATCACGTCGTGGCAACTCCGGTTAAGGGACCTGCACCACGCCATTTACGACAACATCCTGCGCGCCACGCAAGAGACCTCTTCCGACGCGGGCAACAACCTAGGGTGGCTCAACCCCGATGGTTTCTCTCTGGTCCCGATTCGCGCCCAGCGCATTATTAAGGTCGACAGCTTTTACGTCCTGGTGCAGGTCAAGGGCTATCACTTCACTCCGGTGGACTCGCCGTATCTGGATTCAATGACCGTCGAGGTAAAGTTCAGCAACACTGATCCACGACAGCAGAAATAGAAGGCGCATTTAGAAGAAGCAGCTAGAAGGGAAGTCTCATCTACGAATTGATGGCTACCGCCGACCAACACGCGATCGAAACCGATGTGCAACGGGTCCCCAGCAAGATGCAAGCCGCCGTCTACCGCGGAGTCAATGACGTACGCCTTGAAACTGTCCCAGTACCCGAGGTCGGTCCTGGAGAACTGCTAATCCGCGTGCACAGCTGCGGCGTTTGCGGCACGGATCTGAAAAAGATTGCTACCGGTTCGCACTCCGCGCCGCGCATCTTCGGCCACGAAACCTCGGGCGTCGTCGCCGCTGTTGGCCGGGGCGTCAGAGATTTCCGCACAGGAGATCGCGTCGTGGTCTTCCACCACATCCCTTGCGGCGGGTGCTATTACTGCCGTCACAAGACCTTCGCCCAATGCTCGACGTATAAGAAGGTAGGTTGCACGGCGGGATTCGAACCCTCCGGCGGCGGCTTTGCAGAGTACGTCCGAGTGATGGACTGGATTGTACGCTACGGTACCGTCCGCATTCCCGAGGGTGTGTCTTTCGAGCAGGCCTGCTTCGTCGAGCCGGTAAACACATGCATGAAGGGCATTGACGCGCTACGCTTGCAGCCCGGCGAGACCGTGCTGGCCATCGGACAAGGGCCCATCGGCATCATATTAAGCGTACTGTCCCGCCGAGCCGGGGCCACGGTAATAACTTCCGATTTGTATCCCGAGAGGCTTAGAATAGGAACAAGCTTCGGGTTAGAAAACACAATGGATGCTTCACGGACGAACGTGGTCGAGCGTGTCCGGGAGTTGACTGAGGGGCGTGGCGCCGACGCCGTGATTCTGGCCGTCGGCGGGAACAGTTTGATTCGCACTGCGATGGATGCGGCCCGTCCGGGGGGACGGGTGTTGCTATTTGCGCAGACGCAGCATGGCGAAGCGATTGTCGATCCTGCGGCGATCTGCGTCGATGAAAAGACACTGGTGGGCTCATACAGCGCGTCCGTGGATTTGCAGGCGGAATCGGTTCGTTTTGTGATGAATCGCGAGATGGATCTCGAGCGTCTGATCAGTCATCGTTTCCCGCTGCGCGAGAGCAAGCAGGCATTGGACCTGGCAGCTCATCCGCAGCCGTCTTCAATGAAGATCATGATTCAGCCCGGCGCAACTTGGGGAGCAAGGGCCGGGGAAGGAACTCCGCAGTGAATGGAAAAATGACGGCTGCCGTGTTGTACGGCAAAGAAGATCTCAAGATTGAAAGAGTACCCATCCCTCGCGTCGAAGACGGCGAGGTGCTGGTTAAAGTGCAGGTGGCGCTGACCTGCGGCACCGATCTGAAGGTGTACCAGCGCGGCTATCACGCGCGCATGATTGTTCCCCCAGCGCTGTTTGGACACGAACTCGCCGGCGTGATCGAAGAAGTCGGCGCCGGCGTGAATGGCTTTAAGAAGGGCATGCGCGTCGTAGCGCTGAATTCAGCGCCGTGCCAGATGTGCTTCTACTGCTCCAAACATCAGGAAAACCTCTGCGAAGATTTGCTGTTCAACAACGGCGCCTACGCCGAATATATTCGCGTGCCCAAGCGCATCGTCGAAGCCAACATGCTGGTGATTCCGCCCAACGTTAGCTTCGAAGACGCCGCCATGACCGAGCCGCTGGCCTGCGTGCTGCGCGGCCTGCACGAGACTGGCGTCGAGATCGGCGACACCGTGGTGATTATCGGCGGCGGGCCGATCGGCCTTATGTTCGTGCAGGTGGCCCGCGCCATCGGCTGCAACGTGATCGCCGTCGTCAAGCGCGACGGACAGGTCGAAGCAGCGAAGCAAATGGGTGCTCACGAGATTATTCAGACCGCCAGGGTTGCCGATGTTGTCGAGGCCGTGCGTGCTCTGAGTCCGCAAAAGCGCGGCTGCGATGTGGTGATTGAAGCGGTGGGCCGTCCCGAAGCATGGGAGTGGGCGATCGAAATGGTGCGCAAGGGCGGCACCGTCAATTTCTTCGGAGGCTGCGCCAGCGGCACGAAAGTGCAGCTCGATACCACCCGCCTGCACTACTCCGAGATCACTCTGAAGGCGACGTTCCACCATACGCCGGAAACCGTACGCCGCGCCTTTGGCCTGATCGCGGCCAAGAAAATTCGCCCCACCGACTACATTACCGGGGAGGCTCCGCTTTCGCGCCTGCAGCAGGTTCTCCGCCATATGCTGAACCGCGGCGGCGACATCAAGACCGCGATCATCCCCGGACATTGATTGGCGTTGTTTGCTCTGTGGTACGCCTCGATTACAGCCGCCGCGTAATGTGCGAATGCTGATGCAGCCGCGCAGCGCCGAAAGAATGCAGCCCAGAGCGCAAGCTGTCGGTAGAACGAAAAATGAGAACCAGCCCGGAGGGGTGAAAGAGAAGGAATCAAACGCCTTCTCGATACAACGCGCACAGCCAACAGACGTATGACCCAAACTGCCAGCACCGACTCCCGCATTTCATCCCCAGCCTCCCTGGGATGGAGTCGTCTGCCTGTCGAATACGCGATCCCGACAACGTCGCCGACGCTTGCCGAAGCGCAGGAATATTGCCGGCGTCTGGCTCGCTCTCACTACGAAAACTTTTCCGTTGCCACCTGGTTTCTCCCGGAACGTCTCCGTCAGCACTTTTTTAATGTTTACGCGTACTGCCG
>WNEZ01006319.1_pt1 | contig 10395 bp, 8 predicted proteins | sample 5400521 | NCBI WGS metagenome assembly WNEZ01 (sample SAMN13153339, study PRJNA577476) | soil metagenome | isolation source: 120 cm saprolite under Douglas fir tree site 2 hole 1 replicate 1 | place: USA:California | collected 2015-04-18
CCGGCGATCTCGAGCTTGGGGTTGAGGCGGGCGCGCACGAGCTGGTGGGTGTAGAGAAGGTGTCGCAATCCCTCGAGCGCGAAATATTCGCACTGAGTGGGGACGAGCATGCTCGTGGCTGCGGTCAGCGCATTGAGCGTGAGCAGTCCCAGCGAGGGCGGGCAGTCGATGATCACGCAATCCACACCGTCGGGCACCGACTCGAGCGCCGTGCGCAACCGGGTCTCGCGCCCGTTGAGCAACGCGAGCTCGATCTCCGCGCCGGCGAGGTCGATGTGCGAAGGCACGAGCCTGAGGTGCGGCACCGTGGTTTCCACCATCGACTCCTCCACGCTGGTTTCGCCCGCGAGGAGCTGGTAGATGGTGCTGCGAATCCGATCGGGATCCAACCCGAGGCCGGAGGTCGAGTTGGCTTGGGGGTCGAGGTCGACCAGCAGCACGGAGTGTCCGAGCTCGGCCAGGGCAGCGCCCAGGTTGATCGCGGTGGTGGTCTTGCCGACCCCGCCCTTCTGGTTGACGATCGCAAGGACGGTGGCCTTGGCGGCAGGCAACAGCTTGGGGTCAGCCTTCGAGGCCAATCCTATATCTGGGGCCATACTGCGGATTGTAGCCAGGTAGGCGGTGGCTGCCTAGCCCACGTGTTAACGATCGACAACGTGGTCGAATCGCTCGTGGTTCTGTCGAATCCGCCCGCGTCCCTTTGGGGGCCCTCCCTGTCCCGGTGCGGCCCCTCCCCCGCCTCGCACCATACGGCACAAGTTAGAAATTCGGTCTCAACCCCGCAACTCAGCCTGTTAAGAACAGGGCCGTCACGGGTTGGAAATCGCTGCTACGCGGCGACGCCGCACCGACCACACCCCGAACGCCGTGGGGACGACGAGCGCGAGCTCCGCGGCGATGGCGAAGGCCACCACATCGCCGCCCACTCCGACGCCGACGAGCAGGTTGTAGGTCGCGTGACACACGGCCGATGTGGTCGTGTTCGTGTATTTCCGAATCAGCCCCAGGCCCAGCGCGAGCAGGAAAACCGCGAGGGTGTCGAACGAAATGCTGTACTGCGTATGAATCGAGGTGAACAAGAGCGCGGTCACCACCAGCCCAAGTCTCGGCTGCAGCGCGCCTCGGAAAAGGACCTCCTCGCAAATTGCCGGCAGCAGCGCGATGGCGGCAATCCCCATTGGATTGTTGAGCCCGCTGAAGACGTGTTGGGTCGTGACGTCGACGTTATGCGCGACCTGTGGCGTCAGCACCTGACTCAACGAGACGACTGCCTGGCTGAAAGCGAAAAACACGCCCGCTGCGGCGAGCGCGAGCGTGATTTGCCACCATGCCGGCTTGACCACACCCAGTCGGTCGGCCGCCTGGAACGCGTTGCGACGAGTCCAGAGGCCGACGCCGGCGACCGCGATGATCAGGAACGGCAATTCCTGCGCGAACAGATCGCCGACAGTCAATGGCGGCTGGCTTCGGTCGGCGGCTAGGACGTCTACAAACGTGAGGAGCGCAAGCTGCAAGCCGAGCAGGATCACCCCCAGCACGAGCGCCAACGTGTGGACGGGGTTGTCCGGATCCGTGTGGAGGACGCCTGCGACGCGTACGCGCGCCGGATTGGAGGCCACCACCGCCGCCAAGCCGGCTGTAACCATGACGCCTATCGCGAACCCCGACGCGGAGGCTCCAGGCGCTGGAGGACCCAGGACGCCGGCGAAGATGAGCGCACCGAAGAGAAACGTTGCCCCGGAGGTCAGGCCGGCAAGGATCCCTGACGCGTGACTCGCCCACGGCTTGCCGATCACAGCGTTGGCTGTGACGATCAGCGGCAGCGGCAGAAGCAGCGATATGAAGGCGGCGGCGGCGTCGAGCGAAGGCGGTGCGATCAGCCTGATTCGGTGGTCGTTGGGGTCAGCGCCTTGGGGCTGGTCGGTCCTGGTGATGATGGCTTGGATGTAGTTGCCTCGAGGATCGGCCGGAACAGCTCGATGGGGATTGGCAACACGATCGTCGTGTTCTTCTCGGTCCCGATCTCGACCAGGGTCTGCAGGAAACGGAGCTGAAGGGCGCCCTGCTGCGTCGAGATGATCTGGGCCGCGTTGGCCAGCGTCTGCGAGGCCTGGTACTCACCGTCGGCGTTGATGATCTTGGCGCGCTTTTCGCGCTCGGCTTCGGCCTGCTTCGCCATCGCCCGCTGCATGCTCTGAGGCAGCTCGACATCCTTGATCTCGACCACCGCCACCTTGATCCCCCAGGGCTCGGTCTGCTCGTCGATGATTTTTTGAAGATTTTGATTGATCTTCTCGCGGTTGGCGAGCAGCTCGTCCAGCGTGGCCTGTCCGAGTGCGGCTCGCAACGTTGTCTGCGCGATCTGGGAGGTCGCGTTGATGTAGTTGAGCACTTGAGTGACGGCTCTCTGCGCATCGACGACCTGGAAATAGATGACGGCATTGACCTTCGCGGTCACGTTGTCGTTCGTGATCACCTCTTGAGGGGGCACTTCGAGCGTGATCACGCGGAGGTCGATCTTGACGAGGCGATCGATGCCGAACGGGATGATGAAGAACAGACCTGGGCCTTTGAGCGGGATCAGGCGGCCCAGCCGAAAAACCACCCCGCGCTCGTATTCGTTCGCGATGCGCAGGCTGGAGAAGACGATGATGAGCAACAGCACCACGACTACGCCCAAAACCACCAGCGTGCCGACGTCCATCAACCGCCCTCCTTCTTTGCTTCTGTTTCGCCGGGGACGACCTGAAGCTGCAGGCCTCTGCGACCCACCACGCGGACCGGGGCCCCGACATGAATCGGGCCGTTCGAAGCGACTGCCTTCCAGAGCGCTCCGCGCACAAAGACTAGTCCTTCCGGTGCGAGATCCTCGCGGACCTCGCCCTTGGAGCCCACCAAGGCCTCGGAGCCGGTGGTGACGGGACGCCGGCGCGCGGCCCAGACCTTGCGGATGAAGAACACGAAGAATCCAGTCGTGAAAATCGCGGCAGCAAGCACGGCAATCGGGTTGACGCCAAGGCCGAACGGTCCGGTGTTGATGAGGAAGGCCATGCCGAGCAATAGCGCAAGTACCCCGCCGAAGCTGAGGATGCCGTGCGTGTTGGCCTTGAGGTCGGCGACGAAGAGCGCGAATGCGAGAAGCATCATCAGGGCTCCTGCGATGTTCACCGGTAGGTTGGCCAAAGAGACGATGGCCAGCACGGCGGCGATCCCGCCCACTACACCCGGCAAGATGGCGCCCGGTGTCGTGAGCTCGGTGATGATGCCGTAGGCGGCGAGCAGGATCAAGAGCGCCGCGACCGTCGGATCGATGAGCGCATTCAGGAACAGCATCCAGAAGGGCATCGGAAAGTCCTGGACCTGGCCGCCCGCTGTATGCAGAGTGAGGGATCCGTTGGGTCTCGGCACGACTCGGCCGTCGACGGCGTTCAGCAAAGCGGTGGGATCCGCAGCCTCCAGGTCGGCAACTTGGAGGCGAACCGCGTCCTCGGCATTGATGTTGACGCTGTTGCGCACGGCATCCTCGGCCCAGTCCGCATTGCGGCCGTGCATGGCTGCGAGATTTCGAACCCTGGTCACGGCGTCGTTGAGCACCTTCTTGCCGAGGTCACCGGTGAGATCGGCGCCAGTCGCCTGGATCGGGTGGGCCGACCCGATGTTGGTCCCAGGCGCCATGGCCAGGACGTCGGCGGCTTGCGCCACGAAGAGACCTGCCGAAGCGGCCCGTGCGCCGCTGGGGTAAACGAAGGCGATCACGGGCACCTTGGAGTTCAAAAGGCTGGTGACGATGTCGTCCATCGAGGTCGAGATGCCGCCCGGGGTGTTGATCACGACCAGGAGGGCATCCGCGTGGTCGGACTCGGCTCGCGACACAGAGGCGGACATGTAGGCGGCCATGATCGTGTTGATGTCGCCGTTGAGGTCGGCTTGCTCAACGCGCGGCACGGACGCGGACGCCGCCGGCGCGGGCAGAAATGCTGAGATCGCCAAAGCGGCCGCTCCGGCTCCCAGCAAGTGGCGCGCGCGCATCTTTTGAGTCTAGGCCCCCGCCTTGTCGGCTGTGTAAAACGTGGAACATTGCCCGAGGCGGGAACGGGGAAGCCAGCTTCAGAGGCGTCGTAAAATCAAGCGGATGGCGGCCTTCTCCCACCCAAACGAGCGATCTGGCGGCGACGACCGCGAGGACGACGATGAGCTCCAGGCGTTGGTGCGCGGGGCCAGATCGGCTGGGCCGCTCACCAAGAGCGAGGAGGAAACGCTGCTCAAGAGGGCGGCGCTGGGCGACCGGACCAGCCAGGACCGGCTAGTGGCCGGCCACATTGACCGGGTCATACGCCTTGCCGCTGCACGGGGCGAGCAAGCACTGTCCCTGGCCGATCTGGTCCAAGAGGGCTCGATCGGCCTGCTCCACGCCGTGCGCACGTTTGCCGACAGCGGAGAGTCGGACTTCGCCACTTACGCCGAGGCCGGCATCGCCGCTCAGATAGACGCCGCGCTGGCGGCTGAGGCCGCGGCCGTCCGCGAGGGTGAGCTCCTCGTGGCCGCGGCCACCGACTACGAGGGCGCCGCGCTGGTCATGAAGGAAATCCTCCACCGTGATCCCAGCGCTGCAGAGCTGGCCGAGAAGCTCGAGTGGACGGTCGAGCGGACGCTCTATGTCGCCCAGGTGGTCGCCGATGCGCGCCTGCGATACGACGAAGAGATGCTCGCGTTCATCGACCCCGAGGCCATCGTCCTCGAAGACGACGACGAGCGCTCTGAACTTGACGGCTAGCGCCGCGCGCAGAACTCCACTCTTCGAACGTCACGTCGCCCTCGGTGGACGCATGGTGGACTTCGGCGGCTGGGAGCTGCCTCAGCAATACACGTCCATACGCGAGGAGCACATTGCGGTGCGCAAGGTCGCCGGGCTCTTCGACATCTCGCACATGGGTCGCTTCCAGGTGACCGGCGAAGCCGGACTTGCTTTCCTGCAGAGCCTGCTCACGAACGACCTGTCCCGCATCGGCCGCGGGCGCGCGCAGTACAACCTCATGTGCGATGACCACGGAGGCATCCTCGACGACCTGGTCGTGTACTGGGGCGACGATGGGTTCACCGTCGTCGTCAACGCCGCCAATCGGGAACGAGATCTCGAGTGGATGCGCAGCCACGCGCCGTCCTCGGTTGAAATCGAGGACCGCACATTCGAGCTGGCGCTGATTGCATTTCAGGGTCCGCGGGCTCAAGAGCTCTTGCCCGCGAAGGGCCTTGACGACCTCCCATATTTCGGCTTTCGCCCGGGTCAGGTCGCAGGCGTGAGCGCATTCGTGTCGCGCACCGGGTACACGGGAGAGGATGGCTTCGAGATCTTCGTGTCGGCCGATCTGGTCGGTGAGGTCTGGGACGCGATTCTGAAAAACGGAGCCGGCCAAGGGGTGCTCCCCGCCGGGCTTGGAGCGCGGGACGCCACCCGCCTCGAGGCTGCGCTGCGCCTCTACGGCAACGACATGGACGACAGCGTCAATCCGTACGAGGCGGGCCTCGGTTGGACCGTGCGCCTCGACAAAGGCGAGTTCATCGGCCGCGACTCGCTGGGACGGATCAAGCGCGACGGCCCAGCGCGAACCCTGGTCGGGCTGACGACCGCACCAGGCGACATCGCGCGTCATGGTGCCGCAGTGCGCCGCCACGATCGCGTGGTCGGCAGCGTGACGAGCGGCACGCACTCGTTCTTTCTCGGGCACCCCATCGCCCTGGCGCTGGTGGAAGCCGCATCATTGCGAGTCGGGGAAACAGCAGGCGTCGACGTTCGAGGCCGGCAAGCCTCGGCCGAAGTGGTGCAGCTGCCTTTCTACCGCGGTTCGGCGCGTTCGGCCGCCGCCCCCGCGAAGTCCTGAGCCGAGTCGCGGCAGCGTTCACGAAGAGGGAGGAATGGCATGGCGGGCCGGCTTTACACGAAGTCGCATGAATGGCTCACGGTCGACGGCAAGAGCGTTACGGTCGGGATCACCGACTTCGCGCAATCGCAGCTCGGCGACGTCGTGTTTCTCGAGCTCCCGAAGCCGGGCCGAAAGCTCGACGCGGGCGAGACCTTCGGCGTCGTCGAGTCCGTCAAGGCGGCCAGCGATCTCTACTCCCCGGTCTCCGGCCGGGTGTCGGCGGTGAACGAGCAGCTCGCGGGCAAGCCTGAGCTCATAAACTCCGACCCATACGGTGACGGCTGGATCCTGAAACTAGAGCTGGCCGGTGACCTGCCCACCGACCTGATGGACGAAGCGGCGTATAAGAAATCGACGGAGTCCCAAACCTAGATTGCCCTATCTCGTCCACTCTCCAGAGGACCGCGCTGAGATGCTGGCCGCGCTCGGCATCGACTCGATGGAGGGTCTGCTCATCGACATCCCGCAGTCGCTCCGCATTCCGAAGCTCGAGCTCCCGAACGGACTCTCCGAGTTCGAGACGATGGCTCAGGTCACCTCGCTGGCGGCGCGGAATCGAGTGTTTCCCGATCGCCTCACGTTCCGTGGCGGCGGGGTATATCGCAGGTTCATTCCGGCAGCGGTCGCAGCTGTGACCTCGAAACCAGAGTTCTACACCGCTTACACGCCCTACCAGCCGGAGGCCAGCCAGGGCACTCTGCAGGCGATCTACGAATTTCAAACCCTGATCGCCGAGCTCACGGCACTCGATGTTGCGAATGCGTCGCTTTACGACGGGGCGACCGCGGTTGCGGAGGCGGCGATGATGGCGTACGTCCACACGGGCCGAAAGGAGGTCCTGGTCGCGGGCTATATGCATCCCGAGTACGTCGAGGTGCTCCGCGCCTTCAGTGAAGGACGGGGCATCAAGGTCAGAAAAGGTTCCGAGCCGACCGCCAAGACCGCCGCCGTGATCTTTCAGCAGCCGGATTTCCTGGGCCTGCTGGTCGACGCGCCCGACCTGACCAAGCGGGCGCACGACGTCGGCGCGATTGCGATTGCCTGCGTGGATCCCATCAGCCTTGCGCTCCTGGCTCCGCCCGGGCAGTACGGCGCTGACATCGCCGTCGGCGAGGGCCAGCAGCTCGGCCTCAGCCCAAGCTACGGCGGCCCACACGTTGGCTTCATCGCCTGCCACAAAGACCTCGTTCGCCGTCTGCCGGGCCGTTTGATCGGTGCCTCGCACGACGCCCAAGGCCGGCGCGGATTCGTGCTCACCCTCACCGCGCGTGAACAGCACATCCGCCGCGAGAAAGCGACGTCCAACATCTGCACGAACCACTCGCTCTGCGCTTTGGCAGCGAGCGTCTACATGACGTACATGGGCGCGGAAGGCATGCGCCACGTCGCCGACGTCAGCTTCAAACGCGCCCACGCGCTGGCGACGAGGCTCGCGGCGCTGCCGGGGTGGGAGGTCGCGTTTCCCGACCGGCAGTTTCTCAACGAGTTTCCGATTCGAGTCCCAAATCCGGCGGCAGTGAATCGAAAGCTTGCCCGCAAGGGAATCCTCGGGGGGCTGGACATGCACCGCTGGTTCCGCGACCTCAAGAGCGTGTACACCTTCACGTGCACCGAGGTCAACGACCCGCGCGCGCTGGACGAGCTCGTGGAGGCGGTCAGCTCATGAGCGAGCCGCTCAGCTTCGAGAAGAGCCGGCCACATGCTCACGCGCCTCGATTACCCGACGCAGACGTCGAGGCTGCCGAGCCTGGCGATGTCCTCCCCCGCGAGCTCTTGCGCTCCGAGGCGCCTGCCCTCCCGCGGCTGAGTGAGCCCGAGGTCATGCGCCACTACAGCAAGCTCGCGTCGATGAACTACTCCATCAGCGAGCAGTTCTATCCCCTCGGCAGCTGCACGATGAAGTACAACCCGGTCGCCAACGAAGCGGCTGCCTCCCTGCCTGGATTCACCGCCCTGCACCCGTACCAGGACGAGGACACCGTCCAGGGCGCACTCGAGCTGATGTGGCGGCTGGAACAGGCCCTTTGCGCTGTGGTCGGGGTCGATCGCGTGACCCTCCAGCCGGCGGCCGGAGCCCACGGCGAGTGGACCGCGCTGCGCATGATCCAGGCCTACCACCGCTCTCGCGGCGAGGCACGTACGGAGGTCCTGGTGCCCGACTCTGCCCATGGCACCAATCCGGCCAGCGCCGCGCTCAGCGGCTTCCAGGTCGTCGAAGTCGCATCCGGCCCGGACGGCCGCATCAGCCTGGCCGACCTCGAGGCGAAGCTCTCGAGCAAGGTCGCGGCGCTCATGCTGACCAACCCCAATACCTTGGGTCTGTTCGAGAGGGAGATACTCGATATAGCCGAGCTGGTGCACGACACCGGGGCCAAGCTCTACTACGACGGCGCCAACCTGAACGCGTTCATGGGCGTGTGCCGGCCCGGGGACATGGGCTTCGACGCCGTGCACATGAACCTTCACAAGACGTTCACCACCCCCCATGGCGGGGGCGGGCCGGGCGCCGGCCCGGTGGGGGTGAAGGCGGATCTGGTGCCGTTCCTGCCCACGCCGACCGTAGAACGTTTGAACGGGCACCTGACGCTCGATTTCAAGCGGCCGCAGTCGATCGGGCGCGTGCGCAGCTTCTACGGCAACTTTGGCATGCTGGTCCGCGCATACACGTACATCCTCGCGATGGGCGGCGACGGGCTGACCCAGGCCTCGATGGACGCCGTGCTCTCGGCCAACTACCTGCGCAAGCGCGTCGAGGGCCTGCTCGACCTCCCTCACGAAGGCCCATGCATGCACGAGTTCGTCGCCAGCGCTCGCAACCTGGCCCCCAACGGGATCAAGGCGCTCGATGTTGCCAAAGGTCTGCTGGAACGAGATTTCTATGCCCCAACCATTTACTTCCCGCTCGTGGTCCCGGAGGCAATCATGGTCGAGCCCACCGAGACCGAGAGCAAACCGACCCTGGACGCCTTCGCAGCAGCGATCGCGGAGATCGTCAAAGAGGCCACAGAGAACCCGGAAAAACTGCATCACGAGCCCCACAGCCTGCCGGTCGGACGCCTTGACGAGGTGGCCACCGCCCGGCAAATCAACGCCTACTTGCAGGGCCAGAGCGAGGACCCGATCCTCCGCTGGAAACCAGTTCGCGAACAGCCCTGTTAAGAGGCCTCCAGAGGCCATTTTCGAACTCGAAATCGCGTAAAATTAAGGGCCTGAACCTCTGCCCAGTTGTCCCCTACGAGTTCTCCAGGCTGGGAGGGCCGAAATACCGGTGAGCAAGGCGCAAGAGCCGCTCCCAACGCGTAGCCGCAGGCCCCAGCCTCTAGGCGCCGACGTGGCGTACACCGCCGAGCAGATCCAGGTCCTCGAGGGCCGGGAGCATGTCCGGCGGCGTCCGAGCATGTACATCGGCTCGACGACCAAGGAAGGCCTTCACCACCTGGTCTACGAGGTGGTCGACAACGCCGTCGATGAGGCCCTGGCAGGCTATGCCACCCGGATCATCGTCACCCTCTTTGCCGACGGCAGCGTCCAGGTCGACGACAACGGCCGCGGCATCCCGGTCGACATTCACAAGAAGGAAGGCCTTTCGGCCCTCGAGCTGGTGCTCACCCGCCTCAACGCCGGTGGCAAGTTCGGCGGCGGCGGCTACAAGGTCTCCTCAGGTCTGCATGGCGTGGGCGTGTCGGCGGTCAACTTCCTCAGCGAACGCCTGCAGGTATGGGTCCACCGAAGCGGGAAGGTCTACCACCAGGAGTACGCGCGCGGCGTGCCCAAAGGCGGCGTCAAGGCCGCCGGCAAGACCGACCACACCGGCACCATCGTGCGGTTCTGGCCGGACCCTCAGATCTTCCCCGACACCACGTTTGACCGCGAGGTGATCCAACACCGGCTCCGCGAGATGGCGTACCTCAACAAGCGGCTGGAGATCGCACTTGCCGACGAGAAGCTCGGGTTCACCAACACCTTCTATTTCGAAGGCGGCATCGTGTCGTTCGTTCGCGCCCTCAATCGCGACAAGGCGGTCGTCAATCCGACGCCCTTCTACGTCGACCGCGAGGTGGAAGGCACCCAGGTCGAGATCGCGCTTCAGTACAACGAGACCTTCGTCGAGAACGTCCTTGCCTTCGCCAATACGATCCACACCATCGAGGGCGGCAGCCACCTCACCGGTTTTCGCTCGGCGCTGACCAACGTGCTGAACCGGTATGCGCGTAAGGCCGGCATCCTCAAGGAGGCGGATCCGAACCTCACGGGCGAGGACGTGCGCGAAGGCCTCACCGCTGTCATCAGCGTCAAGGTCCTCGAGCCTCAGTTCGAAGGCCAGACGAAGGGCAAGCTGGGCAACGCCGAGGTGCAGGGCCACGTGTCGATCGCCCTGACCGAAGGCCTCACGCAGTACCTCGAGGAGAGCCCGTCCGACGGGCGTCGCATCATCGAGAAGTCGCTGACCGCAGCGCGCGCACGCGAAGCCGCT
>WNEZ01006322.1_pt1 | contig 10394 bp, 7 predicted proteins | sample 5400521 | NCBI WGS metagenome assembly WNEZ01 (sample SAMN13153339, study PRJNA577476) | soil metagenome | isolation source: 120 cm saprolite under Douglas fir tree site 2 hole 1 replicate 1 | place: USA:California | collected 2015-04-18
CAGCATGTAGAAAAAATAAAACATGCCGAGCGTGGAAACGGCCCCGAGCCCGAGCAGCGCGATGCCCGCCATCAAAACTCCGGCCGCCATCAGCCGGCGGGGCCCGAAGCGATCGATCATCCAGCCGGCAATAAATCCGAAGATGGGACCCACCACCAATTTGCTCAAAGCATTACCGGAGGTCACCTGCGCCCGCGTCCAGCCAAACTGCTGCACCATGAAGTCGTAATAGAACGGAAGTCCCCAAAGAGCCACGCCTACAACGCAAAACAGAACAAGAAAGGCAGTCGCCGTGACTTGCAGCGACTCACGGTTCGTCTCCGGCTCTTGAAGGGAGTTGGGATTGCGCGAATCAACGAGGTTCTTCTTGTCGCTTTCCAACGCCCGGATTTGTTCGCTCACTTCCTGGCCCGTCCCCGTTCCGAAGGTTTGGCGCAAGACGCGCCTCTTGACAAATGACGGCATGCTAATGATTCTTTGTCTCGAAGTCGAGGAGCTTCTCGCGCGGATTTGTTCGAATTGTCTAAACGATGAATTGAAAGCAGCCAAAGGAGAAAACCATGTCCGTGACGCGACGTGAATTGTGCTCTATGCTTCCCGGGGTGCTGATTCCCGCACTCTTTCCTTCCGAAGCATCCGCCCAGCAAGACAAGCCGCTGCCGTCGGCGATGTACCCTTTCGAAAAGCTGCCGATTCGAACGCCGAACAACGCGGAGATTCGAGACGTGCTGAAGGGCCAGCTCGCGACGGGTGAGTCGCTGGAAGTGCATGAAACAACGTTGCCGCCCGGCGGAGCACCCCATGCCGCGCACCATCACGTGCACTCCGAAATGTGGCTGATTCGCGAAGGAACGGTGGAAATCACAGTCAATGGAACAAGTTACCGACTTGGGCCTGGCTCCGTCGGATTCGTGCATTCGAATGACGAACATGGGATCAAGAATGTGGGCACAACGCCAGCGACATACTTTGTCGTGGCTGTCGGCCCCGGTGCGGGCTCCTGAGCAAAAGCAATTGCCAAAAGCGGATACGCCCTGAGTAAGCTCAAGGAAGACTCCCACGGCTTGCGTGTTTCCGCAGCAGGCTTATTTGGAAACTTTCACCAGCACTACGCCGTGGGTCGGCACTTCGGCCGAGTAGGAGTTCTGCGCAGTGCCGAGATCCTTGTGATCTAAGAGATCGCGGAGTTTCGCAGAGGCGGGCGCGCCGATGGATTTAAAGTCGAGCGTCATCTTAGTGGCCGACTCACTGCGATTGAAAAGTCCCACAGCGTGACTCCCGTCGGCGAGCGGCTTGACCCAAATTTCCATAGGCCCTTCCTCCCAAACACGATGCCCTTGTACGCCTTTCGCGTCCTGATCGACCGCCAGGACCTCGGAGTTCAACAGGAGCTCTTTTGTTTCGGGAGACATATTCCGCAGATCATTTCCCGCGAGCAATGGAGCTGCGAGGAGCGCCCATAGCGCCATGTGCGTGCGATATTCGTCGCGTTTCATGCCGCCGTTGCCGACCTCGAGCATGTCTGGGTCGTTCCAATGACCGGGACCCGCAAACTTTTCTAGGCCGTTCTGTCCAAATCCGATCAGGGACATGCGGTCGTAGGTATCGTTAATGTCTCCCGTGGTCCGCCACAAATTGCCGGTGGCGGGCCCCCACCGCCATGGCGTCTTGACTCCCCAGTTGCAGATGCTGAACACGATGGGGCGGCCGGAATTCGCCAGCGCGTCGCGGAGTTTCGCGTATTGCACCTCCGGATCGAGCCCTTCGGCATTGCACCAGTCGATCTTTACATAATCGATTCCCCAGGAGGCATAGGTCTTGGCATCCTGAACTTCGTGATTCAAGCTGCCCGGCCGTTTTTCGCAAGTGCCGCTGCCTGCGTCCGTGTAGATTCCCAGCTTCAATCCTTTACCGTGCACGTAGTCCGCAAGCGCCTTGATTCCCGACGGAAATCTTGCGGGATCCGCGGCAATGGTCCCCGACGCATCGCGGCTCACCTGCCAGCAGTCGTCGATGTTCACATACTGATAGCCGGCCGCTTGCATGCCACTGCTGACTACGGCGTCGGCCATTTCGCGAATGAGTTTGTCGCTTACGTTGCAACCAAACTTGTTCCAACTGTTCCATCCCATCGGCGGAGTCGGGGCGAGGGACGCCGATGTCTGTGCGGAGGTGGCTGGAGCAAGGAGGGCCGCAAAAGTACCGACAAGGAGACAGGCAAGGAGCGCAAGAATTAAGGAAAACCATCGAATGTTCATTTTTCCTCTCAATATTGGGTACGTAACCGCTTACGCGGAGTCTAGCACGCAGCGCCAAAAAGTGCGATGCTATTCAACCCGGGAAAAGAATTCGCATGCTCTCGCATATGCGGCGCATAAGCTTTCGACGGCCTTTGACCAGGACAAATGCGCGACCGGTGTGCGCACACTGCAGGCTCATACGGAATCGAACCGCAGAGCAATGACATTTCTTTCATCCAAATTTCTTCCTGCGCTGCTTCTCATGCCAGTCTTGTTCGCCCTCTGCGGAGCAGCTCAGGAACCCGAGGACCGAAAACCGCAGAAGCCAGAGTCCATGGGCGTGGCGACCGGCAATCCTCATGCTCCGGTAAAAGACGCTTTATCACGCCCGATCACCGCCGGGGGATTCGTTGAGGAGGCCGCAGGGCGCGACATCAGTGGCGATGAAGCGGGGAATTGTTTCAGTTGCCATGGCGCCGCGGCGGTGGTCAACACCAAGCTTCAACTGGATCGATTGATTCCCGGCGTAACCTGCGAGTCTTGCCACGGACCGGGAGGGAGCCATGCCACAGTAATGCTCTTCGGCCCTGGAAAGAGCATGTACATTTTCAATCCAAAAACACTCGATGCCGAAAGTCTTTCGCAGGAGTTCTGCGGGGCTTGCCATCGCGGCGTGGACACCGTGGCGATGATGCCCGACCTCGGTGGCATCAACAACGTACGTTTTCAGCCTTATCGCCTGTTCAACAGCCGCGGCCACGATCCGAAGGACGCCCGTTTTGCTTGTACTGTTTGCCACGACCCCCACGAGGATCTGAAACAGGAGGACACCGCTTACGATGCAAAGTGCACGACGTGCCACGCACCGCATGGTGCCGAACAGGCGACGGGGGAGAAAAATATCGCAATAACCGGTAGACGGGCGGCTGTTTCCTCCGTCGGCAAATCGTGTCCGGTGGCAAGCGAGCGGTGCGTGAGCTGTCACATGTCAAAGGTGGAGTTACCGGGCGCGCACTTCAAGTTTACCGACCACCGCATTCGAATCGCGCGGCAAGGGGAAGCGTATCCTTACTGAGGTCTCCATCGGGAATCACTTGATCCCAGATCCTTCGACGATGGTAATGTAGCGGTCGATTGGAAGATCGGTGAATGTTTCCGTGCGCCCGCTGGGTTGGGGCCAGTGGATCTCCAGACTATCAATTTTCTTTCGTTTGCCGATGCCCAGCACTTCGCGAGGATCATGCGAAGAAAGATAACTGCCGCCTCCCACCTTTAGCTTGCTTCTTTTCAGATCGCCTGCCCACCATGTGACTCTTGCGCCGATGGCGTCTGGGTTTGATTTCCTGCCGACCAGGCGCACACCGAGCCAATGATTTTCCGGCGCTGAAACATTTTTGAGAAGCACAGGCGATCCGCCGTTGACGGAGACCAGTACGTCCACTGCGCCATCGTTGTTGAAATCTCCCACAGCCATGCCTCGCGCCGCGAAACTCTGTGTAAAAGCCGGGCCCGCAAGGCGGCTGACGTTTTCCAGACTGCGGCCGTTGTTGTGGAACAGCAGCAGCGGCTCCTTGTAGGTGACGTGGCTGGAATGTGCTTCGATCTTGTCGTCGGGATGGCCGTTGGCAATGAACAGGTCAAGGTTGCCGTCGTTGTCGTAGTCGAAGAATTTCACTCCCCAGCCGCTCATCAGGCGCGTCAACCGCCCGAGTCCCATGGGTCCGGCCATATCCTCGAACGTCAGGTCGTGACTGTTGCGGTAGATGGAGTACATCTCCTGATCCACGTTGGTAACGAAGAGATCCTGCCAACCGTCCTGATCGAAATCCGCTGAGTCAACGCCCATGCCGGAGCGCTCGCGGCCAGCCTGGCTGTATGCCACGCCCGCTTCGAGCCCCATCTCCTCGAATTTTCCATTGCCCTTGTTGACGAAGAGAAAATTGGCGACCGTGTCGTTCGCGACGAAAAGGTCCATCCAGCCGTCGTTGTTGACGTCCGTCGCAACGATACCCCACGCTTTTCCCAGCGCCTTGGCGATGCCGGATTCCTTGCCGACGTCGGTGAAGGTGCCGTCCCCATTGTTGTGGAAGAGCCAGCTCGCGGCGGGCGGATAGATGCGCGGAATGCAATAGAAGCGCTCTCCGGTTTTCTCATTACCGCAGAATTTGTTCTTGGACTTGTCAAAGTCCACGAAACGGCAAACGAATAAATCCAGCCGTCCATCGTTGTCATAGTCGAACCAGACGGCACTGGAGGCCCAGCCGGGAGCCGCCAAGCCGGCCTTTTCCGTCACGTCGGTGAACGTCCCGTTGCCATTGTTGTGATAGAGAATGCTGCGGCCATACTGCGTGACATACAGATCGGGCCAGCCGTCGCCATCGTAGTCCCCGACAGCGACCCCCATGCCATAACCTCCGGCAATGACGCCGGCCTTTTCGGCCACGTCCGTAAATGTCCCGTCGCGATTGTTGCGGTAGAGCGCATTGCGCCAGGGAGGATCCGGGGTGAGAAAATCGCACTTCCCGCCGTTCACCAGGTAAATGTCCATCCAGCCGTCGTTGTCGTAGTCCAGAAAGGCGCAACCTGCGCCGGTTGTCTCGGGCAAGAAGTAATCCGCGGAGCGGCCGTTCTCATGGCGCCAGGTGAGTCCGCTGACGGCAGATGGTACTTCTTCAAAGAGCGGCTTCAGAGTGGTTTGTGCGAATCCCGCTGGAGTGACAGAACCGAGATGGGGCAGAAAAGCGATGCACTGGTATTTGGCCAAGCATCCGCTGCCGGCCATACTTAGTCCCTTGACGAATTGTCTTCGCGTCCAACCCTGCATCGCGTTTTTTGGGGCGCTATAGTTTGTTTGCGGCCTGCGGATCCCCGTGATTCTGGCCCTTCCCGGACTTGGCCATATTCATACTGTAGCATTACGGAAGTAGGGAAAACGCTCTCGTCTCTTGTGCGTTTGCCGGTGTCCTCCAAGATTTCAGTGTGCCCCTTGCCCCGTCTGCGGTTCTCCACTATATTTCGCCCGGCATGCCAAGCGAAAAAAACGGCCTCTTGATGCAACCAGCAGGTCTGCGGGCTTCCCCCGTACCGAAGAGGCGGTGGGGCATCGCTTTTCTCCTGGGTTTCGGCGTACTCGTAAACTATTTCGACCGAGTGAATCTTTCCGTTTCCCGGGATGCGCTACAAGCCTCGTTTGGAATTTCCGCAGTGATGTTCGGTTATCTGTCAAGCGCTTACAACTGGCCCTACGCATTGCTTCAACTGCCTTCCGGGCTGCTGCTGGATCGCTTTGGCGTCCGCCGGGTAGGCATCATCAGCACGATGATTTGGAGCGTGGCTTCCTTCGCTGCGGCCATCTCCACGGGCCTCGGAGGTTTGTTTGGAGCACGATTCCTCCTGGGGATCGGTGAGGCTCCTACATTTCCGGCCAATGCGAAGGCCATTGGCTACTGGTTCGCCAAGGACGAACGCAGCCTGGCCACCGCCATGTTTGACGCCGCAGCGAAATTTTCTTCGGCGATTGGAATACCATTGCTGGGCCTTTTGTTGCTTTATTTCGGCTGGCGCTGGAATTTTGCGGCGACGGGCTTGATCAGTGTCCTCTATTTTGCACTGTTCTACGCCTTCTACCGGAATCCGAGCGAGGATAAATTACTGACACTCGCGGAGCGTGAGTTCATCGCCGCGGGCGGAGCGCAGCCGGAGGATCGCGCCAGAGCCGCCAAAGGAGCTCCACTCGTTTACTTGATCCGGCAGCGTAGAGTGTGCGGCTTGGCCCTGGGTTTCGCGGCATACAACTACACTTTCTATCTGCTCTTGACCTGGCTGCCGTCTTATCTTTCCACCACCCTCCACGTGGACTTGCTTCATTCGGCGCTCTATACCAGTGTGCCCTGGCTATTCGCCACCTTCACTGACCTGGTCATTGGTGGCTGGCTCGTGGATTCATTGATACAGCGCGGTTGGAGCCCAGTCCGTGTTCGCCAAGTCGTGCTCATCGGCGGAACGGCTCTCGGCCTGGGAATTCTCGGCACGGCGCACGCACACACTCCCGTCACCGCCCTTTTCTGGATAAGCATGTCTATCGGCGGATTGTCCGCTGCTTCGCCGGTAGGATGGTCGATCCCCTCGCTGATTGCTCCACGAGAAAGCGTCGGCACATTGGGGGGAATTCTGAATTTTTGCAATCAGCTCGCCGGAATTGCTGCGCCGATTGTGACAGGCTACATCGTGCAGGCGACGCATTCTTTTTCTGGAGCGTTCGCTGCCGCAACGGTTTTTCTGCTGATCGGTATCGCAGGCTATGTTTTCCTTTTGGGGAATATGGCGCCGATTCCCGATCCCGAGCCGTCCTGAACACACGTACTAGACTAGTGTGCCAGGGCGTAGTGTTTCGCCGCATTTGTTCGCGAGTTAAACACGTCGAAGCTTCCATCGGCCGAGGCCGTCAGCCTGAGATAGTTGGCGGCATCTTCGGGTCCCGAGAGATTGGCGATGAAGGGTTCAGGGGTATTGTGCGCAGGGCCGCCCTCTTCGGAGAAATGCAATTGCCACAGATCTTCGAGGTGCGGCGAGGCCTTGATGATGTCCCAGGCGGAAGGTGTTCCGCCCTTTTTTGCGCCGTTGTCCATAATGGCCACGCGAGGATCGATTCCGCACACCAGTGCGGGGCTGCTGCTCTGAAACCAGCCGTGGTGAGAGACGATATAAACATCGATTTTGCCGAGCTTGTTCCTGGGACACATCAGTTCCATCTCTTTGTCCCACGTCAGGTCGCCCAAGTCTAAAAGTTTGAGCTTGCCGAAAGTGATCAGCGTTCCCAGAGAACGTGGATTTTCGGTTTGGTCGGCGGGGCGCTGCTCGGAATTCTTGCAGGCGGAGTTTTGCGCGCCCGCACCCGGCAAGGGTTTGCCGATCAGGGCGCCGTCGGAACTTACCACGCTTACCCGCATACCCTGAATGGGTAAAAGATCGCCGGGCTTGGCCGTAATCCGCTTGAACTTTCCCGTTCCCAACACTTGCTGGTAGGCCTTCCAGTCTTGCACGGTTGGTCCGTCCGTGGTTTCGCGGTTTTCGCCGTGATCGATGAATGTTCCTACCGGGATTCGGGCCACGAGCTGCGGTACGCCTCCCACATGGTCGTTGTGAAAATGTGTGATCAGCACGTAATCAATCTTGCTGATCCCGGCCAGTTTGGCCGCCGCGACGATGCGATCGGCATCGCGACCATCGTTGCCAGGCCAGCCCGTGTCAATGAGCAGCGACTGTCCTTCCGGCGTGACGAAGAGTGTGGCCTGGCCGCCTTCTACGTCGACAAAATAGATCTGCAGTGTCCTACGGCTCTCGGGCGCCGGCACAGCAGGCGCCACCGGGGGCAGAAATAAACTCAGGAGTCCTCCAAATGCCCAGATCGGAAGGGATAGCCGCACGAACTGCCGCAATCCAACGCTTGAAAAGAAATCGCTGTGCATATTTTGAACTCCTAGTCCGATTCTCCAGCACGGACCGGCGTAGCTGGTGCAGCCGCGACCATGGCGCGCACTGGTGTTTGCGGACATCAAGTTCCAGTGAAAGGGTGCGGCGGCCAAGCCCTCGAATGTCCGCCCCGGCCGTTGCGACGGCACACGCAAATAACCGTCACGCGCGCCTGGCACCCATTCAGAGTACATCGCTCAAACGGCCCATACTCTAACGCACATCCTACTCTTCTGGAAGAACTAGAATTCATTTGAATCCCAGAACCGGAATTATTTCTGTACAATGCCCGGGGTTAATCGTCCTATGATTCGGATGGCGCGAATCCTGGGAAGCGGATGGAGAACAAAAAGGCTACACACGGGAGGAAATCGTGAAGAATCGCCGCGGATTTATCCAGACCACCTTGGCCGGTACCGCCGGGCTCATTTTTTCACGGTTCTCGCGGATTCCAGCTGCGGCGGCACAAAGTGTCGATTCTCGAGTGGAAATTCTCCTCGACGAATCGATTGGCACGATTTCGCCCAATCTCTACGGCCACTTCACGGAGCACCTGGGAGGCACCATCTACGATGGCGTGTGGGTCGGCGCAAAATCCAAGGTCCCCAATTTCGACGGTATCCGCAAGGACCTTGTTGACCACATGAGGAAGATCAAGGCCCCCGTCGTTCGCTACCCGGGTGGATGCTTCGCAGACAGCTATGACTGGCGTGACGGCATTGGCCGCTCCGATCAACGCCCGCGGCGAACGAACTTCTGGCTTGAGGCGGAGAACGATAAATCGCCGGCCAATCACAAGTATGATCCCAACGAATTCGGCACCAATGAGTTTGTCCATTTCTGCAAACTCATCGGGGCGGAGCCATACCTCGCTGCCAACGTTCGCAGCTTGCCCGCCTCGGAATTCTACCGGTGGGTTGAATACTGCAATTCTCCAGCAGGCAGCACCACGCTTGCCGAGGAGCGCGCCAAGGCCGGCTCTGCGCAACCGTACAACGTGCGCTACTGGGGCGTAGGAAACGAATCCTGGGGGTGTGGAGGAAACTTTACGGCCCAGGAGTATGCCGTTGAATTCCGCAGATACTCGGCGTGGCTGCCTCACTACGGCCAAGCGCTGTCCTTGATCGCCTCTGGTCCTAACTCGAATGACTGGGGCTGGACGCGCGGCTTCTTCGAGGAAATTGTTCGCAAGGGGCCTTCGCAGCTCGGCGGCATCTACGGTTGGGGGCTTCACCATTACGCGTGGAATCTTAGCCGTGGACGAACGAACGATTGGGAAAAAGGAAAAGGTGACGCCATTCAATTTGATCCCGTGGACTGGTACGAGATTCTGCGCGAAGGTGAACGTGTGGAGGACCTCATTCTTGGGCACTGGCAGGTCATGAATGAATTCGACCGTGAGCACCGCGTCAAGCTCGTCGTGGACGAATGGGGCCCGTGGTACCGTCCCGGGAGCGAGGCAACGCCGGGGGACATTCTCGAGCAAACTCCCACGCTGCGGGATGCCGTGTTCAGCGGCATGACCCTCGACATTTTTAACCGGCATGCCGGCAAGCTACACATGGCCAATTGCGCCCAGCTCATCAACTGCCTGAACAGTTTGTATCTCGCTCACGAAGACCGGTTCGTGGTCACGCCGGTGGGCCATGTTTTCGATATGTACGCAGGCCATCAGGGAGGAGAATCGCGGCGAACGATTTTCTCAGCTCCTTCCGTGCAGTACGACCGGGACGGTAAACCGGCGACTTTCTGGGGACTCCAGGGTTCCGCTTCCCTCCGCGGCAAAGATCTACTGGTGACCGTTGTGAATCCGCATACAACCCAAGCTCGCGAGGCCGAAGTTACAATTCGGGGAGGCTCCGTCAGCTCCGCGATGGCAACAACTTTGTCGCATTCCGACATTCACGCGCGAAATACTTTCGACAATCGTGAAGGCGTGATTCCTCAAAAGAAGGAGAGCGTCGTCCGGAACGGGGTCGTAGTCCACACTTTTCCGGCAGCTTCGGTGACGGCGTTGTCCATTCACTTGACGTGATCGGATCGTCGCCGCTCATACGTTCAAAATGATTTTTTCAAAGGAAGCCACACCTACAAGGATTGCGCTGGCGCATCGGAAGCGGGTGTCCGCAGGTCCATCCAAGCTTCAGCGTTCGAACGAAAGAGGCGTGTCACATCTCGCTGAATGTCACCGCGCGTGACGCCCCGGCCGTCCTCCGACAAAAGGCGGTAGCTGTCAGAAAGGATGCGCGCCAGGGTCCTGCGCGTGTTGTTCCATTTGTAGATGACTTGCTCGAGCACGCGGGCATCGGAATGCTGCGGAATAAAACTTGTTCCCAGCATCTCGATGCGTTCGCGAGTAATCTCCTCCACAATCGAAGGATTGTTCATGAACCACCAGCAACCGAACGGCATCAAGTTGCTGAACTTCCGCGCGTAAACGCAAAGTTCGTGCTGGTTCTCCCTGCTGAGCACGCTCACCAGAAAGCGATTGGCTGGAAACTCGCGGCACAAATTTTCCAGCGCCCGCAGGTCCGCTCGGCCCACGGCGTCCCCCGCCAAACGCAGCGATGGATTGACCTGCTTGCGCACTCCAATCATGAGCGAGAGCGGCAGATTCAATTCGCGGCAAGCAGGCAGCACCGTTTCCTTCAGCAATCGATTGCCGACTGTCTCCTGAGGATA